>Ga0207103_10274_pt2 | contig 11365 bp, 13 predicted proteins | sample Alteio_BWMinHeat_81_FD_153546 | JGI IMG/M metagenome (GOLD analysis project Ga0207103, IMG submission 153546) | Enriched cells from forest soil in Barre Woods Harvard Forest LTER site, Petersham, Massachusetts, United States -... | ecosystem: Environmental > Terrestrial > Soil > Temperate forest >...
ATAGAAGGCAGTGTCTTCGACGATTTTTTGGGCGAGTGAATCCCCTTTGGCCGCGGCGTCGAAAATGGGTTTACTCGAAACCTCACCTTCCGGCAGCGTCACGCGATGCAGGATCGATTTGCCGCCGTCCACGGCCAAGGCATCTCTCGTTCGTTTGACGATGCCCGTGGCGCTGGCATAGGCTTCCAGGCAGCCCCAGCGCCCGCAGCCGCATTGGCGGGGATTGGTCAATTCGATCTTCATGTGCCCGACTTCCGCGCCGTGGCTATGCTCCCCTTCGAGGACGAGATCGCCAATGATAATCCCGCAGCCGATCCCAGTGCCGAGAGTGAACAGGACCATGCTGTGAACGTCCTTGCCGGCGCCGACCCAGAATTCACCGAGAGCGGCGGCGTTGGCGTCGTTTTGAAAGGCCGTCGCCCGGTGAAAGGTGTCTTCGATGTGTTTGCGGACCGGAACGTTTTGCCAGGGTTTCAGGTTGGGAGGATCGAGGATCATTCCGCCCGGAATGTCCATTGTTCCAGGGGTGGCGACCCCAATAGCGGCCACTAGATCCAGCTTCAATCCGGCCGCCTTCACCGCTCGGCGAATAGTTTCCGCCATTTGAGCCAGCCCGTGTTCTTGTCCCTTGGCGGCCTCGGTGGGTAGGCTCACCGCGCTTAGCGGCTTGCCGTTGTCGTCGACGACACCGCCCTTCATGGTGGTGCCGCCCACATCAAGGCCGACGTAATAGAGGGGTTGGGTCATAATTCACCACAAAGACACGAAGGGCACAAAGAAGAAATAGATGATCGAAGATCGAGGAAAGAAGATCGAAGGTTGAAGATTTTGGTTCGAGCAATTAGTCCGGCAGGTTTGGTAGGCAAGCAAATAAATCCGCGGGCGCGAAACGGCAAGCCATTGAGCTGGTCAAATTTCATATTAAGACATTTGTACCAGTATTTCGATTCTCCATCCTCCATCCTCCATCTTCGATCTTCCTTCTACTTTGTGTCCTTTGTGTCTTCGCGGTGAATTCTCTTTCAGTTCAGCTAAACATCAAAAGCACGCTATATGACGGCGTTCGCACGAATTGACAGCCCAGCTCCCAAATTGTTTCAAATCGGCGTTGGCTTTTCACCTCAATTTGGATCCAATGCACCCCAGGCGGCGCGGAGGCAGGCCGTACACTCAGTATCGTTCCGATGGGAGTTTCCTCCTTAACGCTCAGGCATAACCCGCCCAGAGAGCAATCCGAAACCCACGCGCTTATCGGCGGCATTTTGGCGTCGGCGTCGGTGACCTGCACGCGCACTTGTCGGCGGGTCCGCGGCGCTTCCCGGCGATCTTGCGGGTCGTGCTCAGCCGGCGCCGGAGTCGGTGACGTTGGTTCCATAGGGTCTTTCTTAAGAAATATTGAGGCAGGCGATGTTTTTACAAGTATGGACGGGAAAGCCCTGCCGTGTCAAGTCATGGGCGGCAGGACAATCGTCTCGCTTGTGCCCTAGAAGGGAAATTGACGTGACACTGGATCCAGGCCCAATCGAGACTATTGCACTACCCCCTGATTTGACTTCCGCCCTTACCTGAACTAATTTTCCCTTAGGACTTGGAAATAAACTCTCCGAGCATCACCGGCGCTGCTCGTCCGCCAACAGCCATTGCATCGGAGGAGGATTAACGGGTATAGGGTATCCGGGAAGAGCAGGAACCCGGGCAGCAGGATGGAATCATGGGAATTATGAGTTTTGGCAATGCATTGGCCAAGTCATTCAGATCGAAACACTTTCACAAACTACAATTCTTCAAAAAGCTGAACCTGGAAATCCTTGAAGATCGCCTGACTCCGAGCATCAGCATTCAGCTCGATTATGCTTACGACACCGGGTTTTTTACGAACCACCCGGATCGACAAAGTCTATTGGCGACCGCAGCCAATTCTTTGGCCTCGCGAATCGGCGACAACTTGGCCGCAATCGTTCCCAATCCGGGCCTGGGCGATACCTGGACGGCCGTTTACTCCGATCCAAGCACGGGCGCGACGGCCCAACTCGACAACCTCACGATCCCCGCCAACACGATCCTTATTTTCGCCGCCGGGCAAAACCTGTCGGGCGCAATCGGCATCGGCGGACCGGGCGGCCTCAATGCCAGTGGAGATCAAGGCTGGTTAGACACAGTCCAAGGTCGCGGCAAACCCGGGGCCTTGGGCCCGAGCTCCGTTCAAACGGCATTCGCCCCTTGGGGCGGGTCCGTGTCGTTCGATTCGAGCCTTACCAGTTGGTATTTCGGCGCCAGTGCCGCCGGAATCCAAGCCACGCAGGTGGATTTCTTATCCGTGGCCGAACATGAGCTGGCTCACGTGTTGGGATTTGGCACGTCCAATTCCTGGACTAATTGCGTATCTGGGAGTTTCTTTGTCGGCCCTAATGCTGAGGTGGAATATGGCGGTCCCGTGCCGACCGATGCCGTCGGCTCGGCTGCTCAGCATTGGGCCGATGGAACCACGGACGGCGGCCGGCATTGCACCATGGATCCGGTTTTTAATAGCGGCGAGCGCGATACCTTCACTCCTCTAGATTTCGCTGGTCTGGCGGATTTGGGTTGGATGGTCTCAGCCGCATCCCAACCGATGGGGCCGGGGCCTTACACCTCGGTCGTGGGTGTAACCTCGACGGGCCAATGGTGGGCGGGAATGAGCGTCGGCAATAGCTTTGTCAATCAGTTCCTGGTGAGTTGGAACCCCGCTGCCAACTGGCAAACTATTCTCACCGGCGATTTTAACGGGGACGGGTTAACGGACGTGGCCGGGCGCACCGCCTCCGGCGATTGGTGGGTGGGAATCAACACCAAGGGATCCGCGTTCGTCTGGTCCTTGTGGGGTCATTGGAGTCCCGCTGTGAATTGGGTGGACGTTCAGGTCGGCGATTTCAACGGCGACGGCAAGGCCGACATCATCGGGCGAGTGCTGCCAACCGGCCAATGGTGGGTGGCCCAATCAACCGTTTCCTCGTTTGTCAATAGTCTTTGGGCCTGGTGGTCGCCGGCGGTCACGTGGGTTGACGTTCACGTGGCTGATTTCAACGGAGATCACAAAGCCGACATTACGGGGCGGGTCTTGCAAACCGGCCAATGGTGGACCGGTATATCGAATGGGTCGGCGTTCATGACCAGTCTTTGGACAACCTGGTCGCCGGCGGTTACTTGGGTAGATGTCCACGCCGCGGATCTGACCGGCAACGGAAAGGCTGACCTCGTCGGCCGAGTGATGCAGACCGGCCAATGGTGGGCCGGAATATCGAGCGGTGCATCCTTCACGAATCAGTATTGGGGAAGCTGGTCTCCCATGGTGACTTGGACCAATGTCCAAGTCGCGGACTTTAATAACGACGGCAAGGCCGACATTGCCGGCATGGCGGGCGGCCAGTGGTGGGTAAGCCTGTCTACCGGATCCGGATTCAGCACGTCGCTTTGGGGAATCTGGGATCCTTTCGCCGGGTGGTCCAACTTTGTCGTGGGGGATTTTACCGGAGACGGGAAGAACGATATCGCGGCCCGGAACAGTTCCGGGCAATGGTGGGTGGAGGCCAGCACGGGCACGTCATTCGCCAGCGATCCGTGGGGGGGATGGAGCACCGCCGTTATCTGGCTCGACATATCCGCGGGGCGATTGACTTAATCCAAACCGGCTTTCAACTTCTCATTTTTTGATTGGATTTTTCTCTTTGTCGCAGCAGCAGTGGACCATGACCGCGATGATGAGTCTTTCTCCGTTTTTTGTTTGATAGCCTGTAATGATGGGAAAGTACTTCTCGCAGCAGGATTCGTAGACTATTTTCCCCGCCAAAGGCGGCTTGATAGTCAGTCCGATCCAGTCATTTTTTCCGGGCCCTTTTTGGATGCTGACTTCCGCGACCTCGTCATCGACCAAGGGAAACTTGAATTTTTCACCCACGGATAACTTTGTGCAAGAGCAGGTTTTCAATTGAAATCCGGTCAGGGTCGGTTCTTTCTTCTGCACCTCGGTGGCCAGGCATTTCAGTTTTTCGTCGACAACCTTATTTATCGAAGTGGCCAGAACCGCCACCACCTTAACTGTGATTTTTGGCTTGTCATCGCCCCGGCAGGCCGGGGACAAGGCAATGGGAATCATCGTGGCGATAAGGAATCCGCGGAAGCTGCGAGTCGAATTCATGGCTGACACCGTAGTTGGGAGAGGAATCAAATCATCCTTCAATACAACAGCCGAGCGCCTGGTTCTCTGCCGGCTGGTTATTTCGAGTCCGGATCCTTTAACTCCTGGCTCCGAATCGGCACGACGATCATGGGAGAGGAATCAGGATCTGATGGCATGTGAAACTTCACGTCCGGGTCCGTCTTTCCGACCGCGACGTCGCCCGCTCTCACCAAGACTAGCGCCTCACTAACCGGCGGATTGCCGACCACTAATAAGGAGTAGTCGTTTCCCTCCATGCTGACTAAATCGACGTCGTTGGGGTCAATAATCGACAGGTCGCCCGCAAGAGCGATCAGATCGTCTCGATTCTGTCCTTCCAGCTGAGGTGGGGCTCCCGGAATAGGGCCGGCCGGACCCGCATTGGGATTTTTTCCCTGGCCCAGGACCAAGGCTAGGACAATTGCCGCAGCTGCGGCCGTTCCTAAGATCCCGCTCCGGAGCCAACGCTGATAAAAATTGATTTTCGGAATTACGGTTTCAGCGCCCGGCCGGCTGATCCCTTGGCTGAAGGCAGACAATTTCGCCATCACGCTGGCGGCGAGGTCATTCCATAGCAATTCCGAAGGCTGCGGCGGGCCGGATTGTTGGTAGAGTCGAACCAGATCCTGGAGTTCGTGCAAGCGAGCCGATTCCTCGGGATGCTGGGCCAGCCATTCCATCAACTCCGACTGTTGCTCAGCGGATGGATCGTCGCGGACGAATTCGAAGCCCAAACTGCCGGCTTCAGATTTCGAGTTTTGGATTTCGGGATTATTCTTGGAGTCCTGGTTCATATCTCGATCCGCCCAGACAGATAAAGTCGAAGCTTTTGGCGAGCATAAAAAAGCCGACTCATGACCGTTCCGATGGAGATATCCAAGGTCTCGGCCACCTCACGATAGCTTAGCTCGCCGTCGGCGTGTAAAACAAAAGTTTGCCGTTGAGCCTCCGGCAAGGAAGCCAGGGCCTCGCAAAGGAGGAGGCGCAAGTCCGCGCGTTCCAATCCTCCTGACGGGTTTTCCAGGGTGAGTGGGGTTTCTTGGTCTCCCGGCGCCCATCCATCTAAAGACCGGATCTCACGCCGGCCGCGTTGTCGACCCAAATCCAGCGCGGAATTGCTAATCACTCTCAATAGCCAGGTCTTAAATGAGCTTCTTCCTTGAAATGCCGTCAAATGCGTGAATGCTTTGAGGAACCCCTCTTGAACCGCGTCCAGGGCATCGGCTTCCTGTCCTAACAGTCGATACGCCACGCGGTACGCCACGTGCCGATAGCGTCGAAAAAGCTCCTCCAGAGCTTCTCGATCTCCCTCTTTATGCTTGGCCAGCAACTGGTCATCGCTCCCGGGCGGCGACAGTTTCTCCGGCGTCTCCTCCCGCGCTCCGGCGCCTAGCGCGGCCGGACAGGGATTCCGGCTTGGCCGGTTTTGGCAAGGGCCCCGTCGTGCCGTCGTTATCCCCATGGTGCAGCAGCCGCTCCATTCTCCCAGACGCTACTCCACTTCGTTCTATTCAGCCAACACACTACCCCTTTTAAACCCCGAGCGTCAGTCTAACAGTTATTTAACCAATGTCAAAAGTGCAATGTTGATAGCTCGCTTCCCGCTCCCTGCATATTTCAGGCAGTGGATCACCCCTTGCCCCCGGGCGGGCAGTGTATCACTTTGCCGAATTGTCGCCTTTCGCTCCGCGAAAGGACTTGCTTTCGCGGAGCGAAAGGCGACAAACTGAGACACTACCCCCCGGCGGGTGGTCTTGCAACCAAGCAGAGTCAACGATAGTTTAATGAGAACCACGGGCATCGGATCCCTTATTTACGAGGATATGCTGTCATGGGACGAAAGATATTGAACCGCAAAGAGATGCGAGCGGACTTCGACGCGGCTGAGCGGAAGAAGAAAGAAGTTGAAGACGTTGATGAAACCGAGGAGGAAGACGAGGACGAAGACGAAGATGAAGACGAAGAGGCGGACGATGAAGCTGCCGACGGTGAGGAGGCGGAGCCGGAGCCGGAGGTCGGTGAAGACGAAGGCGATGAGGCTCCGCCCAAAAAGAAAAAAGCGGTCAAACCTCCCAAACCAGAGAAACCGGCCAAAAAGACTCGCACCCGCACCCCTAAAATCACCCGCCTAAAGGTCGTCTGGGGCGTCTTCAACAACTCCAATCAACGGGTGGCCACGTTCGACTACCCTAAGCGAAAAGACGCCGACGACCTGGCCGCCAAGCTCTCTAACGACAAGAAGACCACTCACTTTGTCCAGCCCGTCAAGGAGCCGATGGAGGAGAAGGAAAAGGAGAAAGAGAAGGAGAAGAAAGGATCGAAGGATACGAATCCGGATAAGAAGTAATGTTTGATAAGTGAAAAAAGGGAAGCCCACGGATGGCCATCCGTGGGCTTCTTTTTTACCACTCACCTACTCACCACTCACTCTTTCTTCTACACCACTTGCCGTTCCTTGATCAGCCTTTCGATTTCTTTGATCTTCGAGCCGACGAACAGGACATTAGGCATATCGATTTCTTGGGTGGTATTGCTGCGGTGGATGATCAAATCGCCGGAGCCGAGGCCGATGATCCAATGGCGGAACAGGTCATCTTGGCGTTTGGAAAACGTCATTCCCGTGGTGTCATACATGGTCTCGCCGGCGCCGATCGCCAGGCAGACCCGAACTTGACCGCTCGTTACGATTACGTAAGTTCGGTGGTCGAAGACAAAGACGGTCAGCGCCCAGATTATCAAAAGCACGAGAGAAATGCTGAAGTACCCTCCGGCGTTGATTCGAATGTCGAGCAGCCCGATAATTTTGACGATGTCGTCCCAAATTCCCATTAGGGAGCAAATGAGGACGAGCAGAAAACTACCCAAGATAATGATGACCGACCATAAGCCCCGAAGCGGCACGTTGCTGACGATAATGATCACGATAAGGACCGTGGTAAAAATGACGCCCAGCCTGGGGCTTTGGGCCATGTGCCGATCCTGTTTCGGAGGCATGGGATTCCCACTATCGTCGCGGGGAAGTTTTTTGCCTTCCGGCAGTATTAGGATGTCCCGAGCCCCATACCCTTGGATTTCTCGAGCTTGAGCTTCCGTGTCGGCGGGAACAGTGACCATCCGATGCCCATCGACCAAGGTGAGGATGCCCATAATGAGCCCCACGGCCCAAACCGGCCACCAATAAAACAGTGGGGAGTGACTATAAATCCGAACCTCTGCATCGCCCGGTGGGGTTACTTTGATGGGTGTACTTGCAGGTGCGGTGGACATGTAGAAGCCTTTCGGGTTGGGATGGAGGCAACTGCCTACTTTGATTTCAACTGATGAAGGTGGGTTGCGCGGATTCCACCCACCCTGCTTATTCGTTTGCCGTTAGTTGATCTTTACCCACGGCGGGTTGTCAGCTCCGCCAATGGTTCGGTGACAGGCTAGTGCCGGACAGGGCGCTTGTCAAGCGGCCGGCTAAAATTGGATTTGGCGATTATACCTGAACCTGGATTTCCCCATCCACCACCCGGACCGGATAACTGCCGATCTTGATGCGGGGATTGTCCGCCCAAGCGCCGTCCGAGAGTCGAAATCGCCAGGCATGCCAGGGGCAAGTCACGATTCCTTTTTCGACATAGCCTTGGCTCAAGGAATCGCCCATGTGCGGGCAAGTGTCGTCGATGGCAAAATATTGGCCTTCGTGGCAAAAAATTGCTATCAGCTTGTCGGCCACCTGGACCATTCGGGCTTCCCCTTCCGCCAGCTCATCGACGCGAAATACCGAACGGAACTCCACAATGAGTGCTCCCAATACAAATTCGAGATCCGATGGCCTGATTTTCGAATATCGAAATTCGAATCCTTATGATATTCTACAGGAGCCTACCATGCTGGAAGTCGAAATGAAATTTCCGGCCGCCGACTGGAAGAGCCTGGAGCGAGGACTGGCGGCCTGGGGAGCCAAAGAATTGGATGCCCGCCGCGAGGAGGACCATTACTTCAACGCGCCGGACCGGGATTTCGCCCATACCGATGAAGCATTGCGGCTTCGCCGCGTAGGATCGTCCAACTATCTTACCTACAAGGGGCCCAAACAAGACCCGCAAACAAAAACGCGGACGGAAATCGAAATCCCATTCGGCCCCGATCACGAAGCGGCCGAAGCCATGACCCAACTCCTCCGGCATCTCGGTTATCGACCGGTGGCTGTCGTAGAGAAGCAGCGGCGAGTTTTACAATTGGACCGAGGGGGATTCGTCCTGGAAGTCTGTTTGGATGACGTGAAAAACGTGGGTCGGTTCGTCGAGCTGGAAATTCAGGCGTCCGGTGATCAGCTGGAATCCGCTCGAAAAGTCATGTTGGCCGCCGCCGCTGATCTGGGGCTGAACCACTCGGAACGGCGCTCTTATCTGGAGCTTCTCCTCGCCAATCGGCAATGACCATGCATGTCGTTTCGACAATCGATGTCGTCCGTCAAGCGGTGCGAGAGGCCCGTGCTAAAAAACTGACTGTCGGGCTGGTCCCGACCATGGGCGCGCTTCACGCCGGGCATGTCAGTTTGATTGAGGCGGCCCGTCACGAAACCGGCTATGTCGTCGTTTCCATTTTTGTGAATCCTACGCAATTTGGGCCCCAGGAAGATCTGGAGCGTTATCCCCGTCCATTGGAAAACGACTTGGAAAACTGCGGAAAACACGGCGTGGACCTGGTTTTTGTTCCGGAACCGGCCACGATGTATCCGGAGGGTTATCGAACTTATGTTGAAGTGGAGGAACTCCAGGACGTTTTGGAAGGCGCGGCCCGGCCTGGACATTTTCGCGGCGTCGCCACCGTTGTCTTGAAACTCTTCAACATTGTGCAACCCGACGTAGCCTATTTCGGCCAAAAGGACGCTCAACAGGCGAGGATTATCCGGCAACTGGTGGACGATCTCAATGTTCCCGTGCGTCTGCGAGTCTGTCCGATCGTACGCGAACCCGACGGTCTGGCGATGAGCTCGCGCAATCAACACCTCGATCCGACCCAACGGGAACATGCCCCGGCGCTATTCCGCGGGCTCGAAGAAGTGCGAAAGCGTGTGGAAAAAGGGGAACGCGACGCGCGCGTCCTTCGGGAGGTTCTAGCGGCCCGGATCGCTGCAACTCCAGGGGCCGTCTTGGATTATGCGGCCGTCGTAGACGCAAATACTTTGAAACCGATCAGCAAATTGACCGGGGAAGTGCTGGTGGCATTGGCCGTGAAGTTCGGCGGCACGCGCTTGATCGACAATCTAATTCTAACCGTTTAGCCCCAAGCTAATTCGAACGCTTATGCCGTAAAGGAAATCGGCAAGGTATTTCCCTCGATTTCCGACATGGGGCGTCGGGTCTCCAACGGGTCGGTTTGATATCGCCAAGCTCGAATCGGTTCGCTGTCAAAAATGTCAAAGACAAACCAGGCCAGTTGATTATCGTGTGCAAACGGAACCCAGGCCACCCCTTGATTGGGCTCCAAGCAAGCGACCCCCATTCCCTCCAACTCTTCCCGAGCCTCTAGATACCGATCGAAAGCCAACTGGGCTTCGCCGCGAGCTTGTTCCTCTTCCATAATCCTCCGGCGATCCGGCCGGCCGGGCTTGGCCGCCAATCGACCGGCGAAAAGCTCCTTCTTAACTGCCTCTAACCAGGCATCCCGAACCGAACGCAAAATCGAGCCTAAATAAGGTGCGGCCGACTGCGCTTGGGCATATGTCCACAAAGTCATCGTTCGACGCTTCTTTTTGAAACCGTTGCCGTTCATTGCAGGCTCCTCACGGGAGGTGAACTCCTCATTTCGCCACTCCGAAAGATTAGAGGGCAGATTCGCCAGGAAAGGTTCGGGCCGCGCCGGCGATCTTTTCGGAAGCCCATTTCCTGTAGTGTTATTCGCGCCATCGGTTTCACCATTTGTGGTGACAGCCACTTCAACCTTCCGAAGTCTCCCAGAAGCTGGAAGCTTCACCAGCCCGTCATTCCGGCAGCTTTGTCCCTGCCAACTCCGGCCAACCCAGATGAGTGCAATTGTCATTCCCGATCGCACAATTAAATTATTTTGTTTCCAGTGTCGGCGGAATGCCTAGAATGTGATAGGTTATTGAGGCCATGTCATGGATTGACCGCGAGCCGAATCTTCGGCATGACAGTTGCACCCTTGCACACCGATAACTTAATTGTGCAATTGTCAACCAGCATCTTAAAGAGTGACACCTGCGATGTTTCGGTCTTGGAAGCTTGGCTCGATGTTCGGGATCGGCATCTACGTGCATGCCACGTTTTTGCTGCTGCCGCTCTTTGTGTTATTGAGCAACATGGGTACCGGTCAAATTGGCTGGGCCCTGTATTCCATCATGATGATTCCGGCAGTATTCGCCTGCGTGGTCCTGCATGAGCTCGGCCATGCTTTAACTGCCCGGAAGTATGGAATTGAGACCCGCGATATAACCCTATACCCGATAGGCGGAGTCGCACGGCTAGAACGGCTGCCCCAACGCCCGATTGAGGAGTTTTGGATCGCCGTAGCCGGTCCGGCCGTCAACGTGGTCATTGCTGCCTTACTTGCCCCAATCTGTCTCTTCGTTGTAGGAACGGATTTCTCGGCCTGGACGAATTCTTTGCTGGGGTTGGTTCTTTTTCCTTTGCTATTTGCCAATGTTTTACTGGTTCTTTTCAATTTGCTACCTGCATTTCCGATGGACGGTGGTCGGGTCTTGCGAGCGTTATTAGCCATCCATTTAGGCCAGCTTCGAGCCACGACGATTGCCGTTCAAATTGGGGTCGCCATGGCCGTGGTTTTCGGCATTGTCGGCTTGGTAACCGGCCAGCTGATGCTGCCGGTGATCGGCGTGTTCGTCTATCTCGTGGGTCAACAAGAGTTGGCGGCGGTCCGATATCGTTATGCGTATCGCTCCCGCGAGCCGCTTGATGTGATTCCCGTGCCGGAGGATGAGTTTGATTGGCCGACCGCAAATCCGCGAGGAGAGTTTTCGGGGTTCACTTGGGATTCGGGAAGCGGCCGGTGGATCGAATGGCGCAACGGCCGGCCGGTGCACACCATTTCCGTCAACTAAAGAACCAAGACAGTTCATGCGTGGGCGAGCGGGGTTGCGTTTGCGCACCGAGTACTCCCGGCGCAAACACAACCGGGCTCGCCAGACAACTAATTGGCCAA
>Ga0207103_10346_pt1 | contig 11258 bp, 10 predicted proteins | sample Alteio_BWMinHeat_81_FD_153546 | JGI IMG/M metagenome (GOLD analysis project Ga0207103, IMG submission 153546) | Enriched cells from forest soil in Barre Woods Harvard Forest LTER site, Petersham, Massachusetts, United States -... | ecosystem: Environmental > Terrestrial > Soil > Temperate forest >...
TTTTTATGCACTTTACCTTCAATTTTACCGCCTGCTTGTTTATGCTTTCGGGCTTCTAAGTCAACCGCGGGATGTTTATTTAAAAAATTGTGCTGCCGGATTGATGCTTTTGTGAAATTTATTTACCTTGGTGTACCGTTTCGGCCTAAAACACAATCATTTATGGATACACAGCCAGTTGCCGCACGCAACCCGAACACATGCCCCTGGTGTAAGGAGCCTGTTTCGCCGCGCGACGAGAAATGCCCCAAATGCGGTTACCCACTAAAGGGCGGTGAAGATGACATACGTTATTTTAAAGCTGAGCGCGAAAGGTATTTGATGGCGGTAGCGCCTGCCGAAAGAAAGATACGCAGGGCCAATTATACCCTCTACCTGCTCGCGGCGGTGTATTTCTTCATCGGCGCAGCCGGTTTTTTTGTGCGTGATGAGTTCACCGGCGCCTGGATGCAAAAAATGGCGCTCTTCCTCGGCTGCGCGGTTGTCCAGTTGTTTGCAGCGCTTTTTGCCAAAAGGAAACCTGCTGTTTGCTTTATCACCGGCCTGGCTGTGCTGATTATCTCCTCTGTCGTCATCTGCTTCTACTTAAATAGCGACAAGCCCGTGCCGCTTGTATTGCCCGCTTTCGGTCTTGTTTTTATTTATTTCCTGGTAACCGGCATAATTGCCGCCTCAACATTGAAGAAGTTGACTGCGTTAGCCGGAAAGGATTGAAATTGCCGGAATAGTGCGTTTGGTTAAGCTGTTTCTTGGATATTTTAACACTAAAATCTAAAACTCAATGGATGATGCGCTTACTACATTAAAAAATTCCCCCTTCACATGCCCGTGGTGCAAGGAGCAAATTTCGCCGCGCGACGAGAACTGCTCCAAATGCGGTTACCCGCTAAAGGGTACCGAACACGACCAGGAGCGCTTTAGGATTCAGCGGGAAATATACCTCCAGGCAAAGTATGCAAAACGGCGTAAGGTATACGGCGGCATTTTTGTGCTGTTTCTCCTTATGGGAATATGCTTCATCTGTGGCATCGTCGGATTCTTTGCCCGCGATAACTATTCCGTTACCTGGTTGCCCAAGGTGATCGTATTTCTTAGCGCTGCAGTGGTGTTGCTGCCGGTAAGCCTCTTTTCCCGCAAAAAGCCTGTTTTATGTTTTATAATTGGCGCAATAGTTATAATCGCGGGAGCAATAGCGCTATAGGTTATCGATTCGAATACGTTCGATATCAGGGGATTGATTGTCATTGTCACTTTCCTTGCTGTGCTGATATCTGGTGTACTGGCCAAGCAGGCCGAGGCGGAGATGGACAGGGATTACAACAAATAATGAACGTTTCAGTAAAAATAAATATAAAAAACCTTTAATGTTATTTGGAAGGAAGGCGATTATTTTGTGGCCCAATGCTTAGCTGTTGAAGTTTCCAGCTTTGGCGTCACAGCGGAAGAAGCACTCGCGAATTTGCAGGAGGCGCTTGAATTGTATTTTGAAGAGGATTAGTTTTAACTATCTATCGAATATTTTATCATGAGACGCTTCAAGCATTCATTCGCAGCTAATCGGTGAAATCATTCTCCAATCGGCGTAATCCCAAGTTAATCGGTGAAATCCCCGGCAAAAATGCTACTTTTGCGGTTTGATGGAACACATTCGTAATTTTTGCATTATCGCCCATATCGACCACGGTAAAAGCACCCTTGCCGACCGGTTGCTTGAATATACCCACACCATAACCCAGCGTGAATCGCAGGCCCAATTGCTTGACGATATGGACCTGGAGCGGGAACGCGGCATCACCATAAAAAGTCATGCCATACAAATGGATTATGAGCTGGATGGCCAAAAGTATATCCTCAACCTGATCGATACCCCCGGGCACGTGGATTTTTCGTACGAGGTATCCCGTTCCATCGCGGCTTGCGAAGGCGCTTTGCTCATTGTTGATGCGGCGCAGGGTATTCAGGCGCAAACCATCAGCAACCTGTACCTGGCTTTGGAAAATGATTTGGAGATCATCCCTATCCTTAACAAAATGGACCTTCCCGGCGCAATGCCCGAGGAAGTTAAAGACCAGATCGTGGAACTGATCGGCTGTAAACGGGAGGAAATTATTGCCGCATCCGGTAAAACCGGGATGGGCGTGCATGATATTCTAAGGGCGATAGTCGAACGCGTTCCGCCGCCTGTCGGCGATCCGGCTGCGCCACTGCAGGCTTTGATATTTGATTCGGTTTTTAATTCTTTCCGGGGCATCGTCGCTTATTTTAAAGTTGTTAACGGCGAGATCCGCAAAGGCGACAAAGTAAAATTCTTTGCGACCGAAAAGCAGTATAACGCCGATGAGGTCGGCACGCTAAAACTGAAACAATCGCCGAGGGACGTGATCAAAACTGGTGATGTAGGCTATATCATATCTGGCATAAAAGAGGCCCGCGAGGTAAAGGTAGGCGATACCATAACCCACGTCGATCGCCCCTGCGAAGCCGGCATACAAGGCTTTGAAGAAGTAAAACCGATGGTATTTGCCGGTATTTACCCGGTGGATACCGAAGATTACGAAGAACTGCGCGACTCGATGGGCAAACTGCAACTGAACGACGCCGCGCTGGTTTATGAGCCGGAATCGTCAGCCGCATTAGGTTTCGGTTTCCGCTGCGGGTTTTTGGGGATGCTCCACATGGAGATCATCCAGGAGCGGCTTGAACGCGAGTTTGATATGACGGTGATCACAACCGTGCCAAACGTATCCTACATCGCCTATACCACCAAAGGTGCGCCCATCACGGTAAATAACCCATCCGACCTGCCCGACCCAAGCAAGATAGATTATGTAGAAGAACCGTACATCAAAGCGGTGATCATTACCAAATCCGAATTTGTGGGCCCGGTAATGTCGCTTTGTATACAAAAGCGCGGTTTCATTAAAAACCAATCGTATTTAACGTCCGACAGGGTTGAGCTGATCTTCGAGATGCCGATGGGCGAGATCGTTTTTGATTTTTACGATAAACTGAAAACCATCTCCAAAGGCTATGCCTCCTTTGATTACCACCAGATAGGTTACCGCCAATCAGACCTGGTTCGCCTGGATATCCGCTTAAATGCCGAGCCAGTTGATGCATTATCGTCGCTAATCTATCGTGGAAACTCTTACGATTTCGGCAAAAAGATATGCGAAAAGCTAAAAGAGCTTTTGCCCCGCCAGCAATTTGAAATTATAATACAGGCATCCATCGGCGCCAAGATCATCGCCAGGGAAACCGTAAAAGCGTTAAGGAAGGACGTAACCGCTAAATGTTACGGCGGCGACATCTCGCGTAAGCGTAAGTTGCTGGAAAAGCAGAAAAAAGGCAAAAAACGCATGCGCCAGGTAGGCAATGTGGAGATACCGCAAAGCGCGTTTATGGCGGTGCTGAAACTCGATTAGATTTGAGATATGAGAAAAGTAGAATCATATCAATAATCTCACGTCACACATCTAATGTCTAAAAGCCTTTTTAAAATGACTTGAATTGATTTTTCATTGCCGTTGACTTCAGTCAACGGATAAAGATCAGTTATATTAATGGGCTTTAGCCCAAATTGTCTGGCGTGTTTTGGCTAAAGCCATTGGTTTATTTGTCATTAGTCCCGTCGGCTAAAGCCGACGGCAATGAATATTGCGATTTTTAAACAGCTTCTAACAATGAATTTACTCGACGGAAAATACGTATCGGAAAAAATTAAAACTCAAATAGCAGAAGAAGCCGCTCAGGTTTTTGCTACGCGCGGTCGTAAACCCCATTTGGTAGCAGTTTTAGTCGGCCATGATGGCGGCAGTGAAACCTATGTAGCCAGCAAAATGAGAAATTGCGAGGCTGTAGGTTTTAAATCTTCTTTGGTTAGATATGAAGATGACGTAACTGAAGAAGAATTACTTATTAAAGTCGCTGAATTGAACGCTGATGAAGATATTGACGGCATCATTGTTCAATTACCGCTCCCCAAACACATCGACCCGGAAAAAGTAACCGAAAAAATAGACCACCGCAAGGATGTGGATGGCTTCCACCCTATCAACCTCGGCCGGATGCAGCGTAATTTGCCATCATTTATCCCGGCAACACCCTACGGCATTACGCTGATGCTGAAGGAATACAATATCGAAACATCCGGCAAACATTGCGTGGTAGTTGGCCGCAGCAATATCGTCGGCTCGCCCATGAGCATCCTGATGGCGCGTAACACCTACCCCGGCAACTGCACGGTAACCGTTTGCCACAGCCGCACGCCGGATATAAAGAAATTTACCCTGGATGCTGATATCCTGATCGTCGCCATCGGCAAAAAGAATTTTATTACGGCCGATATGGTAAAAGACGGTGTGGTAGTTATCGACGTCGGCATGAACCGCGAAACCTCCACCCTAACCAAATCAGGGTATAAACTTTGGGGAGATGTGGATTTTGAGGGGGTATCGCAAAAAGCTTCATGGATAACCCCGGTACCGGGCGGCGTGGGATTGATGACGATTATTGGCTTATTGAAGAATACTTTGGCTTCGGCGAATAAGGAAGTATATCCGTAGTTGGATTAAGTTGATTAAGTTGATTAAGTTGATTGAGTTGAATAATCCGATTTGTCTTCGAATAACTTAATCAACTTAATCCAACTCATTCAACCCAATCAACTACTCAACAGCTCGGAAGGCACCCTAAAATTCGCTCCCTCGTCGCTCCAAACCATTGATGTAATGCGCCAAAGATCATCCACCTGCACAAACTGTATGTAGTTAACGCCTTTGGGAATATTGTCTGTTTCGTGGTAAGCAAAAGTATATTCATAAACGCTGGTACGCTGCGCTACCCTTCCGAAGATATCAGTTTTTGAATACAGCTCGCGCTGCATAAATTGCGTTAGCTGCCCTTCATTGATCTGGTCTTCCAGCGCCCTGATGAATGATTCAGTCGAATAGGTGATCGGTTTGCCAAAGCTCATGTTGATCAATAGGCCGTCTTCATAAAACAGCTCACGCACCGCGTCAAGGTCCGGCAGTTCGCCGTCCATAAAGCTTAACGATTCGTAAAAATCCTCGGTAATGTAATCTATCTGACGCGTATTCATGTATTGAACCCTTGTTTTATCCGTTCCAAAAACGAGTAAACACCAACGTAGATGTCGCTGCCCTCAATTTTTACGGGAAAGGTGTCAATATAATCATTTTGCCCCTCACTGCCCTTACCCGTGTGCAAATCAAATGAATAACGGTGAATCGGGCAAACCAATTTTCCATTATTGCACCAACCATAGCTCAAATCACCACCTGCATGCGGGCAACGATACGATAAAGCGAAAACCTTTCCCTCATACCCGACAAGGCAAATCGTTTTATCCCCTGCTTTAACTTTTTTGATGAACGGCTGCCCTGTAGCTTTAATTCCGGGTATTTTATGCCATTTCATTTTGATTTCGGAGTTCGGATTTGGGATTTGGGTATTGCCAGTTGTTTTTAACTAACGAAGGGACAGGATTCGTGATAATTCACCTTCATTCGTGAAATTCGTGTTAATTAAATTCGTGTTAATTAAAAATCTATCTTCAAGTTCATGATCGACGGATTCTTAACCACATCATCCATATTGGTAACCAGCGTCACGCGCTTTCGATCTGCAGAGACGATCGCCTTCGGGTTATTGATCTTTTTGATGGGTTTGGCAAAATTAAGCACCACCTTATAGGGTGTCTCGATCAGCATGGCCTTGGCCATTGCAAAAGCCGACTGCGTCTTCTTTAAAAAAGCGGCGAACTTTGCCTTATCGATCACCCGGTAAAATTTATGCGGTGTGATCTCGTACGAATAGTAATCCTCGCCGGCAACCAGTTGCTGCGCGTCAAAAGCGGTATTTTGTTTGCTGTCTGTAGCCGCTTTTAACTGGCTGTTAAGCGATATTTTCGACAGATGCTGCAAATAATACTGCAGGTCGGCCGCATCCTTGGCAGTATGCGTAATGCCCACCTTCATGATATTTTTTTTAAGATCCATTTTTACCGACAGGTTGCTGGTTTTAGCCATATCAGCCTCATCTTTACTCATTTTTTGCTGTGTACTATCAGGTAGGGCCGAATAAAAATTCAGCGAAGTATCTTTTACCATTGAAAACTGGGGCGTCTCTTTTATCGAATCGGGCATCAGGTTTCTTAACACGGAGATGGCGCTGCTCATATCAAAGGTATAAGCCACATTGCACGAGCCGTTGGGTTTAAAATCATAGCGTTCCTCAATGTCAAAGCACGAAGAAAGCCCAAGCAAAACGAAAAATATCAGGGGGTAGTAGCGCTTTTTCATCATGCGAAATTTCAGGTAAGTATAGTGAAAAGAGGTGAAAGGTAAAAGGTTAAAGGTGAAAGGGTTTTTTGGATAGCGAAAAATAATAAGATAAAAGGTCGTGTGAGCGTCAGAATTTGCCTCCACATCCTACCTTTTGCCTTTCGCCTTTATCCTTTCACCTCAAAAAAAGTACCTTTGCCGCTGAAATGGCACATGTAATTCCGGAAGACGGCACGCAGCTTCCATTAATGGAAGAATTTTATACGATACAGGGGGAAGGATTTAATACCGGTAAAGCCGCCTACTTTATCCGGTTGGGCGGTTGCGATGTGGGCTGCCATTGGTGCGATGTAAAGGAGAGCTGGGACGCCGGGTTACACGCGCTAACCTATGCCGATCAAATCGTTGAGAATGCCGCCAAACACCCTTCAAAGGCCGTTGTGGTAACCGGCGGCGAGCCGCTCATCTATAATCTTGATTATTTAACCGCCGGCCTGAAAAATAAAGGGATAAAAACCTTTATCGAAACATCCGGGGCTTATCCCCTCTCCGGCCAATGGGACTGGATCTGTTTATCGCCAAAAAAGTTTAAGGCCCCCGTTAAACACGTGGCCGAAAAAGCGGACGAGCTGAAAGTGATCGTGTTTAACAGATCCGATTTCGCTTTTGCCGAAGAAAATGCCAAACTGGTATCTCCGGGCTGCAAGCTGTACTTACAACCCGAATGGTCGAAACGAAACGAAATGACGCCCCTGATCGTTGACTACGTGATGAACAACCCGCAATGGGAAATCTCGCTACAAACGCATAAATATTTAAATATCCCTTAATATTCGTACCTTAGGAACACAAATACGCTACTTAGGGATGAGAGGTCTGTTCTTCGTTTTTTTTCTTTTTTTAATGCCTGTATTGCTCATCGCCCAGGAGCAGCATTATTCAACGACCAATAAGCAAGCGATAAAGTATTTTTCGCTGGCCAATGAAAGCCTTGATGAAAACAATTACAGTGAAGCCCTGACGCAATTGCAGCAAGCCTTACAGGCCGACAGTACCTTTGTTGAAGCTCATGGCTTGCTTGCTGACCTGTACCGGCAAATGCGTCAGCACAAAGAAGCTGATGAACAGTATAATAAAGCGATCGCCCTAAACCCTGAGTATAGCCACGCAGCCTATTTAAGGGCGGGAGACGAAGAGGTGCACCTGGCCGATTACGAAGATGCCAAACGCCACCTCGAAAAGTTTTTGACCTACCAGGATGTCACCCCGCAAAATATCCTTTTAGGCAAAAAATTATTAGCTGATTGTGATTTCAGCATCGAGGCCATAAAACACCCGGTGCCTTTTAAGCCCATCAACATGGGGGCGGCCATTAATACAGCTGACGATGAATACTTGCCGGTAGCCACGGCGGATGAAAGCGAACTGATATTTACCCGAAAGATAGCGAATAACGAAGATTTTTATAAGAGTGTTAAACTAAATGGCCAATGGCAGCCGGCTACCTACCTGAGCAATAATATCAACACGCCCGAATATAACGAGGGTGCGCAATCCATCACCCAGGACGGTAAGTACCTGTTTTTTACCGGCTGTAACCGCCCGGACGGCCTCGGCCGCTGCGATATTTATGTAGCGCAAAAAAAAGGCGATGACTGGGCTAAACCATTTGACCTGCCCCCGCCGGTGAATACGCCAGGCTGGGAATCCCAGCCTTCCATCAGTTCGGACGGCCGGACATTATATTTTACGAGCAACCGTAAGGGGGGCTATGGTGGTTATGATATCTGGAAATCAACCCTTACCGAAAAGGGCTGGGGCGACCCGGTAAACCTCGGCCCCAATATCAATACGGCTTTTGATGAGCAGTCGGCATTTATTCATCCTGATGATAGTACGCTATACTTTTGCTCAAACGGATGGCCTGGCCTGGGTGGAATGGACTTATTTGTAAGCCGCCTGGGGAAAGACGGCCAATGGGGCAAACCCGTAAATCTTGGCTACCCTATCAACACCAATGGCGACGAGAACGGCTTAACGCTGACTGCCGAGGGCAGCCATGCGTTTTATTCGTCGAACAACCTTGGTGGTTATGGCGGATTTGACATATACACCTTTGAATTACCCGAAAATTTACGGCCTCACCTGGTTACCTATGTGAAAGGTACGGTTAATGACGCCAAAACCAAAGCGCCGCTGGAAGCAGCCGTCGAGATCATTGATCTGCAAAAAGACGAATCCATATACGGCGATTACAGCGACCCTGACCAGGGTACTTTTCTCGCAACGCTGACTACCGGCAAAAACTACGGATTGAATATCTCTAAAACCGGGTATTTATTTTATTCGCAACATTTTTCATTAGTTGGGCATGAATCAGGAAAGCCTTATATTTTAGCTGTATTGCTCCAGCCTATCGAGATCGGCAGCAAAGTTATCCTCAACAATATCTTCTTTGATACCAATAAATTCGACCTGAAGCCGGAATCTGTCGCCGAGCTGCAAAAGCTGGTCGACTTCTTAAACGTCAATCCAGGCCTGAAAATTGAGATTTCCGGCCACACGGACAATGTTGGTAACGATCAGCTGAACCAAACCTTGTCTGAGAACCGCGCCAAGGCTGTTTACCAATACCTGGTTGAAAATAAGATCGACCCGGCAAGGCTTCAATACAAAGGTTATGGCAAAACCCAGCCCATTGCTACCAATGACACCGAAGAAGGGCGGAGCCAGAACCGCAGGACAGAGTTTAAAATCATAGCCAAATAAAACACCGGAAGCTTAAAGATCATTGTGGTAAAAATATTTGAGAATCAATTTCCTAAAGAGCGAAAGCATTAAATCTTTTATTAACTTTGATTTGAGGTAAAATGCCTTCTCCTGATTAATGCTATTTAATTCCTTACAGTTCCTCCTCTTTTTTATAATCATTACTTTACTTTATTGGTATGTTCCACCCAAAGGCAGGTGGCTGTTACTGCTATTGGCCAGCTGCTATTTTTATATGGCTTTCGTGCCTGTATATATTTTAATCCTTGGTTTCACTATCATCATCGACTATATCGCCGGGATATATATCGAATCTGCCTCGAATTTAAAAACAAGGAAACTGTTGCTAATATTAAGTCTGGCCGCTAATATAGGTGTCCTGATTTTTTTTAAGTATTTCAATTTCTTTAATGCTACCCTCGATACCGTGCTCAGCGCATCCGCCCATCATACCCCATTCCCTTATTTGAAATTTTTATTGCCTTTAGGCTTGTCATTTCATACGTTTCAGGCGATGAGTTATACGATAGAAGTATACCGAAGAAATCAAAAGGCCGAGAAGCATTTCGGTATCTACGCATTATACGTAATGTTTTATCCTCAATTGGTGGCCGGCCCAATTGAAAGGCCGCAAAACATGCTTTGGCAATTTCATGCTAATCATAAATATGATTTTGAAAAGATGAAAAGCGGTTTGATGCAAATGGCCTTTGGTCTTCTAAAAAAAGTAGTCATTGCCGACAGGCTGGGGGAAATTGTAGACCGCGCCTATGCGGCTCCGAATGCGCAAAATGGAAAAACTCTTTTCCTAGTAACTTTTTTATATTCCTTCCAGATTTACTGCGACTTTTCGGGCTATTCCGACATCGCCATCGGCGCCGCAAGGACAATGGGGTTTAAATTGATGGATAATTTCAACGTTCCTTATCTATCAGCTTCATTAAGTGAGTTTTGGAGTAAATGGCATATATCATTGTCCACGTGGTTTAAAGACTATCTCTATATCCCCTTGGGCGGTAGCCGGGTAAGCAGTGGCAGAAAATATTTAAACCTGGCTGTTGTTTTTTTAATAAGCGGCTTGTGGCATGGCGCCAATTGGACATTTGTGATTTGGGGAGCTCTGCACGGTTCATTTTTGATTGTTGAAAATATTGCAAATCAATTTACCGGGGCAAGAGAAAAGCCCCGCAGCTGGATTTTGTTTTTAAGAATATTGAAAATTATCGGTGTTTTTTTATTGGTGACGCTTGCCTGGATATTTTTCAGGTCACCGAATCTTTTTGTTGCTAAAACCATATTGGGTAAAATATTCAGTCAATCGATTTTTGGTGCATTTAATTATGAAATAGTGAACAGGCCAGTGCTCGTTTTTTCATTTTTACTCATTATAATTTTAATGATTAAAGAATATTTTTTACTAATTATCCCCACCAGAAATACAGCTATTTTTTATGTTACCTTTAGTTTAATATTATTTACGTGCTACCTGTTTGGTGTATTTAATAACGTGCAGTTTATTTATTTTCAGTTCTGAGAAATGCGCAAAATATTCGGATACATAGTTTTGGTTATTTGCATTTTTATCTACCTGGTGAGCTGGAACGAGGATTTGACCAAAAAATTCACTCTTTATAAACTTTCTTCACCTTCAGTAATAAGCTCGGATAAATATAAATACGGCGACTTATACGGGATGTCTTTTTTGTCGGATTTCCGAAAACAATACCACGGAGGTAAAAATATCAAATATCCGGATTGTACCTTTCCCCAAAAAATTGATTTGTACATTGTTTGTGATAGCTATGTTTGGCCGTTTTTTGATTCGCCCCGATTTTATTGCGGTGTTAATAAGCTGACTTACATAAAAACCAACAATAAAGAAAAAATAAATACTCGATTAGACCCCCTAAAAACTAACATCCTGGTGGTTGAGTTTTCAGAAAGAAATGTCAGGTATTTGTTAGATGACAGCTTGTATGCAAATGCAATTACCAGGCCTGCACAAAATGGTATCAAAGAGGGATCACATACGAATTCAGGAAACCAGGCAGGTAAAAACAGATCGGGTTTCAATTTTTCTTCGTCATTAAGATCGGTTCAAAAGGTAAAATCAGATGTTTTAGCCTTTATTTTTAACCAAAACATCAATAGCAATTTACAATCCAATATTTGGGACAATTCAAT
>Ga0207103_10347_pt1 | contig 11251 bp, 17 predicted proteins | sample Alteio_BWMinHeat_81_FD_153546 | JGI IMG/M metagenome (GOLD analysis project Ga0207103, IMG submission 153546) | Enriched cells from forest soil in Barre Woods Harvard Forest LTER site, Petersham, Massachusetts, United States -... | ecosystem: Environmental > Terrestrial > Soil > Temperate forest >...
TATCATCCAAGCTATAGGTTTCAGTAATTACCTTGACTTTGCCTTTAGCAACGTAATCTAGTGCCTCATAAAGATACTCTCTGCTGTTTTGCGTTGAACCTATTATTCTTGCACGATTAAATATTATCTCAGTTGAGACATGAATAGGATCTTCGCTTGAAACTCCCATTACCATCATTCTGCCATCAGGTCGTATCCCCTTTAGAGCATCAGTCATGGATTTAGCAGAGTTTCCTGTAGCAAGTATCACATCAGCACCTCCTGCCTTCATTAATTCTTCACCATTTGCAACAACCTTGTCTGCACCTAGCTTGTAGGATAATTCTTCTTTGTCTTTTGAATGAGTAACAGCTATTGTTTCAAATCCACAAGCTTTTGAATACTGGATTCCAAGATGGCCTAATCCACCTATGCCAACTATAGCAATTTTCTCATGTGGTTTTGGATCTGCAAACCTTAAACCGCTGTATACGGTATAACCAGCACAAAAGACCGGAGCTGCTTGCTCGTATGATATTTCTTTTGGAAGAAGCATTGTAGAATCAGCATAAGCTAACATGTATTCGGCATGACTGCCCTGAGTTCCAATTCCAGTTCCTATTTGTTGCTGACAAAATAACTGCTTGCCGCGCTCACACCACTCGCATCTTCCACAAGTTGCTTGTACCCATGGAACACCAACCCTATCGCCAATTCTTCGCGTAGTTACACCAACTCCAAGCTCAACAATTTCACCAACAGGCTCGTGCCCTATGGTTCTTGGAAATTCAATTGGTATCGGTAGTTCGCCTTTTGTTATGTGTACATCGGTATAACACAGACCACTTGCATGGATTTTTATCAAAACCTGATTTGCACTTGGTTTTGGAGTGGGAACTTCTTTTACTTCCCATTTTCCATTAATTTTTGGAACAACTGCTGCACGCATTATAAAATATCTCCCAAATTCATTACAATCAATACGGTTGCCAACTATAAAAACAAGAAAGTGATGATCTAGTTATCTGCTATCATATAGTAAACCATGCAATGTACTATTTTTTTATTTTAATTTTTTGCTTGGTGGCATCCATCTCTTAAGTAACAATGAACTGCTTGTAACTGATACGGAACTTGCTGCCATAGCCAATCCTGCAAGTACAGGATAAAGTAATCCAACTCCTGCAACAGGAATTAATATTATGTTGTATGCAAAGGCATAAAAGAGATTTTGTCTTATCTTGCTGACTGTTTTTTTGCTTATCTCTATAGCTGTAACAACATCTGTCAAGTCATCTCTAACTAGAACAACACTTCCAGCTTCTAACGCTATATCAGTACCACTGCCAATTGCAATTCCTACATCAGCCTGAGTCAGAGCAGCGGCATCATTCATTCCGTCTCCTATCATTGCTATTTTCTTTCCCTCTTGCTGCAACTTTTTTATCACATCCACCTTTTGTAATGGCATGACATTTGCAATGACCTTGTCTATTGCAAGATCTTTTGCTATCGTAGCAGATGTCCTTTCGTTGTCTCCTGTAAGCATCACTACATCTATTCCCATATTTTTTAATGCAACAAGAGCATTCTTTGCACTTGGTTTTGGCATATCCAGTAATGCTATTACACCAATTAGGTCTCTGTCTAACGATACCAAGACAGCAGTTTTTCCCTCTTTTTGTAAATTTAGGATAACGTCTTTTGCATGAGAGGTATCAATTCCTTCTTCTTTTATCAGATCTGGGCTTCCCACCATAATGTGATTGCCATTGTAGACTGCCTTGACTCCTTTACCTGGAATTGCAAAAAATTCTGAAGGATCATTTAACATCATCTTCAATTCTTTTGCTTTTTGCACTATAGATTTTGCAAGTGGGTGCTCAGAGTTTTTTTCAGCTATTGCTGCAAGCTCAAGCATTTTATTATCATTGTTGATAGTTATTAGATCAGTAACCTGTGGAGAACCTTGAGTTAACGTTCCTGTCTTGTCAAAGACTGCAACTTTTATCTTTCCAAGCATCTCAAGTGAATCACCGCTTTTGAATATGACACCATTTTGAGCACTCTTGCTCATTCCAACCATTACTGCAGTTGGAGTAGCTAATCCCAATGCACAAGGACATGCGACAACAAGTACGGCAACTGCTGGTATGAGCGCAGTGGCAATAAGATGCTCTCCTGACGGTGCAACAAAATACCATGTCAGAAAAGTACCAAACGCAACAGCCATAACGACAAAAGCAAAGTATCCCGCAAATTTATCCACCATTCGTTGCATTGGTGGTTTTCTACCCATCGCATCTTCGACCAGCTTGACTATCTGAGCAAGCATGGTATCACTTCCTACTTTATCGGCTCTAATTACAAGAAATCCTTCCTTGTTTACAGTCCCGCCTATTACTCCATCTCCTAATTTTTTTCCAACTGGCATGGACTCTCCAGTAACCACAGACTCATCAACTGCAGAATTTCCCTCGAGAACTATGCCGTCAACTGGGATTTTTTCACCAGGTCTAACAACAATTACGTCTCCTATTTTGATGAGTTCAATTGGAATTTCAAGTTCATCTCCATCTTTTTTGATTCTTGCAGTCTTTGGTTGTAATTCTAACATCTTTCTGATTATTGAAGAGGCTTTACCCTTGGTTTTATTTTCAAGATATTTTCCAAGAATTATGAAAGTTATGACAACTGAGGATGAGTCAAAATAGATGTTATGCCAGACTGGATTGGGAAATGTATTAAACGCACTAAACAGGTAAGCTGCAGTTGTTCCTGTGATAACTAGCGTATCCATGTTTGCTGACTTCATTTTGGAAATTCTGTATGCGCCGACATAGAACCTGCTTCCTGTTACAAACTGCACTACACTAGCAAATGCAAAGAGGAGATACGCTGCAGTTGCAGTACCAGCAAATGGAACAAACGACATGAATTCTGGATAAGCTAGGAACACAATTGGAATTGTAAAAACCAGACCAACTACAAACAACTTTTTTAGTTTTTTTGCCTCAATCTCTTCTGCTGATGCAGAAAGATCCTCACTTAATATTTGATATCCACTTTTGTTGATGACTGAACGTATATCCGAAAGAGAAAGCAGAGCTTGATTATACTCAACCAAGACCTGTCCGTTTCCATAATTCACTGAAGCATACTTGACACCCTCAAGTTCTCGCAAGTGCTTTTCCAGTCTATTGGCATCGCTAGAATCAGTTATTCCACTAACCTTTATGGTGAGTTTTTCATAAACTACCTTGTAACCAATCTCCTCTATTGCTTTCTCAATTGTGGATAGATTTGTTGATGAAGGATCAAATTCTAGAACAGCCTTCTCAGCTGCTAGGTTTACTTCGCATTTTTTTACTCCTTTTTGTTCCAAGACATAATTTTGAATAGAGCTTACACAGCCAGCACAGTGCATTCCGCCTATTTTTATTGCCATTCGTTTTGTTTGGTTTTCAGTCTCAATAACTGATGTATCCATTAATTCATAATACTACAACGGTTTACTTAATGTACGATCTTTACAATTGTAAAATACAAAATATAGATAGGCGTAAGTGTATAACAAATTGTATATGCCATTGAAATTAGATGATATTGATCTTGCGTTACTAGAATCTCTTATCAAGGATGGGAGAAAGTCTTTTCGACAAATTTCACGTGAGATTAAGGTAAGCACGCCTACTGTCAAGACAAGATACGAAAGGCTTGTCAATGTAGGTCTGATAAAAGCAGTTACTCTAGATTTGGACTTGGGAAAGCTTGAAACTAAGACAAGTATGAGACTAGACCACATCAGATACAAGGCAACAAAAAGTCACCCCATAAAACTTGACAAAGGAATGCTTGTAAAGTTGTCATGTAATTATTGCAAAGGTCCTGTTCACGGAAAGCCAAGTATTTTGAAATTTGCAAACTTTGAGCGATTCTTTTGCTGTACTTCCTGTAAATCATTGTATAATGAAAAACACAAGGGAAGAATTGAAGCACTGCACTAATTATTGATTTTACGTTGTAATGATTCGTTACGCTTTTTGAATGACATTACATTTGTTTTTTGGTTACAGTTAAATCAAATTCTTTTTTGAGCATTAGTTTTTTCGCATTATCTGTGTATACTTCAACACTTATCTTAAATTCCATTTTATGAACAGGAATATTGTAAGGGTTTATAGTAATTTCTTGACTTCCTGTATTGCTATCGGGAAAAACCAAGGAAGGAAGTCTAAGAGAAGGTTTGTTGATAGTTAGATACTGATTACTTGCATCGTCAGTCTTTGTTATTACTGAAATATCATCTATTTTTTCCTTAAAGTTTTTAACATTAACTGTAATTGTTGCAGTTTCATCAGAATTTATTTTTGATTTAGAAAGTTCTATTTTTTCAAAGGCCAGTTTCTTTTTATTGAATATTCCCAAAACATTTACACAACCTATTTCATTGAATTTGTAACAGGTCGAACTAAAGATTTTGTTCTGGCATCGCTGTACTTGCGGGGGTTTTCCTCAAGTCTTGTATGTTGTATAAATTCTGCCATGGTTGACATTGTATTTCCTCATCATCATTATTCTTTATAAGATTTATTAAAATAGTGGATTTTAGAAAGGGAATCCTTGTAAATTACTCACGTATTTTTCTGCTTAATTATTTCCTTGTTGATGAAATTTTGAAAGTCTGGATCAAACCATTTCTCAGGCTGTATGTCTTTGTTCCAGTACTCGCCTATTGTTCCTCCATCAAAAGCACTTTTCATCCATCTCAGCCATCCAGTCCATTCATTGTCGCTAAGCACCTTTCTCTGACGCATATGAAATGCATGTGCACATGTGTACAGAATATAATATGCAAATACAAGTTCTGGTGAAATATCTGATTGATTCTTGTTAAGTACCTTTACTAGATCTGGGCGGTGAACCAGCATCTCGGCCATTTCATGTATCTTTTCATCCAAATCATTGAGGACTTTGGTTTCAATATCTATCAAAACGCTTTTCACTCCCTTCCTTGAGAAATAGAAAATCACAAACAATGTTGCTATTATTGCAATCGCTTCTGCCAAGCTAATTATCTCAGATATAGATAGCTCCACCATGTTCAACTTGATAAATTAGAAATTGATTATAAGGTTTCTTCAGATTTTATCATAGATTAGGAGCTTGTAAAACCCAGCTGTTTAAGCATGATTAATAACATCACATTTCGACATTTAACAAAAATGGTTTTAGAGAATTATTTAATTTTTTTGATATTATTTTTTTGTCATTGAGCTATAGAGATCCCTTAGTGACACAAAGTGACTCAGACCTACTGCAGCGTATACTTGTGGGGCCAATGGATCTGCGTTGTTAGCTAACATCTCGACTACTATTGCATTGTGATCTGCTACGATTACTCCCGCCTGAGTCATTCGGATCATTGCAGTATGTTGTTCTGTTGCATCAAAAGCGCCTGAAGCATCGATTGCTGCATATGCACCATACCCTGCGTTTACAGCCGATATTGCGGGAAAACATGTGCAAACTGCAGTATTAATGCCCGCAACAATAACTTTGGATCTACCTGTCTTTTTGAGTGCGGAAGTAATTCGAGGTTCGTCAAATGGATTTACAGTTATTCGATCAATTATTTCTTGGTCCTTCAGGATGTCGGCTAACTCTGGAAAGATTGGCCCAAACATTCCCTCTGCCATCGTAGTAGTTGCTACTATTGGCACACCAAGAATCTTGGCAGCACGCGTGAGTCCAACTGCATTCTTTCGGAGGTCTTGTGGTTCTGGGTATCTGGAACCTGCAACCAGACCAACTTGATGGTCGACTAGTAGCAACACCGCATTAGCTCTAGTTAACCTGTCATAGGTTGCACGTTTCAATTCGCCTTCAGTCATATTTCTATTCAATCTTAATGAGAAGATGATATTTAAAAATAATGGATTTTTTGTAATGAAACGTAACTGTCTGTATGAAGCCTTTGATGGGTATTTTTATTATAGTTCAAAACCCGATGTTTAAGCATGATTTTATAATTGTAATTCGTTATTTAACAAATTCAATATTTGATACCTTTGATGGACATTACAACATTTTCTTAAGCACCGTTAGAAACGGTTCAAATTCGAAAGAACCATCATGACGAATTCCATTAATAAAAAATGTCGGCGTCCCATTTACGCCGCTACGTACACCGCTCAGAAAATCTTCTTCTATACGACTAGAGTGTGTATGATTTTGTAGATCATTTTTGAATTTGGAAGTGTCCAGTCCCAATTCTTCAGCATATTGGACTAGATGTTTGTCATCAAGTGCATTCTGATGTTCATACAGAGAGTCATGCATTTGCCAAAACTTTCCCTGTTCTCCTGCAGAGATTGCAGATTCAGCAGAATTCATTGCATGTGGGTGCATTTCAGCAAGCGGAAAATTACGAAAGACAAACCTAAGATCAGCGCCTAACTTTTCTTGAATTTTCTTAACAATTGGATATGCTTGCCCACAGTATGGGCATTGATAATCTCCATATTCCACCAATGTTATTTTGGCTTTTTCGGAACCCGATATGAAATCTTTTTTACCAACAGGAAATTTGAGTTTGGTAACATCCATTTGTGATCTGCTCAACTTTTGTCTCCCTTGGAGTCTAGAGATTCCAGAGCATCTAAAACTCCGTTAGCACCTGGATTGATACCAATTGGAGAAAGATAGCTCCATCTGATAACTCCTTTTTTATCTATTACAAACAGGGCTCGTTCACTTTCCCCCTCTGTTTCGCGATACACATCGTATAATTTTGATACTGCGCCTTTTGGCTCAAAATCAGAAAGTAGTGGAAACTGTAATTTTCTATCTTTAATAAACGCAAGATGAGACCAAATCCCATCAACTGATATGCCAATTAACTGTGCATCAAATTTCTGAAATTCTTTTAGGACGTGATTAAACAATGACATCTCATCCCCACAAACTGGACTCCAGTCTGCAGGATAAAAGGCAAGAATTACTGGTCTTCCAAGAAATTGTTTCAGTGATACCATTTGATCTGGCGTACTACGTAAGGTAAAATCAGGTGCGATGGTTCCTTGCTCTAACATGTTCAATTTGACAAGCTAGATATTGATTATAAGGTTTCTTCAGGTTTGATCATAAAAAATTCTCTCTGTGCAATTTGTGGTTTATGTTTATCGTGACTCTCTTACTATTTTGCCTACTAATTTCATAGCAAAGGGCAATATGGTAAGAGCTATTGGAGGGCCCACAGTTAGACTTACTACAAGTTGCTGCATCCATATTGAAAGAAAATTTGGGCTAAATCCGGTATATGAAAGTGTTATGACAAACGACAAGGCAGTTGCCATTGTCATACTCATTATCAAACCAAGAACAATTCTTGGCTTTGCATTTTTGATTCTAGCAGTCACTTTGTTTATCATCGACTGACTACTCCTCCATCAACTAGCAATGTGTGACCTGTAACAAAAGATGCCTTGTCAGACAATAACCACACTACTGCATTTGCAATCTCTTCAGGCTTTCCGATATGGCCTATCGGAGTCATTGCATTGAATTTTTCTTTTAATTGTGGGTTCGCATCAACAGTACGCTGCAACATATCAGTCTCAATTGCACCTGGAGCAACAGCGTTTATTCTTATTCCAGATTTGGCATATTCTAACGCAGCTGATTTAGTCAATCCAAGCACGGCATGTTTGCTTGCAACATAAATTGGCATTTGAGCAAAACCAATTACGCCTGCTGCAGAAGACATGTTTACTATTGACCCGCCTCCGTTTTTGAGCATCTGTGGAATCTCATATTTCATGGACAACCAAACGCCTTTGACGTTGATGTTCATTACACTATCAAAAACAGTTGATGTCTGATCTACAAGTGATGCTGGCTCTCCCTCTATACCTGCGTTATTGAACGCATAATCCAATCTACCATATTTTCCCACAGCAAGTTCTACTAGTTGTTCAACTTCATCTTCACGACTCACATCAGTTTTAACAAAGATGCCGTCGCTTCCAGCTTTTTTTACTAATTCTAGAGTTTCTTCGCTTTCTTTAGCTCTGCGCGCTGCTATTACAACTCTGACTCCTTCTTTGGCAAGAGCCACTGCAGTTGCTTTTCCAATTCCAGAGCTACCGCCTGTGATGATTGCAACTTTTTGGTTTGTCATTATTGTGCACTCCCTATGGTTGTACCATAGTTAGAGCCATTCAACGATCCCCCATTATTGAGATCATCATATCTTGCAAAGGAAAGGCGTGGAGTGTTTAATAAAATACCACCTTTGCCTTTGTATTGTTCTTGTTTTTTTGTTGTAACTATCATTTGTATAGTTACTATATTACGGTAATTATATAAATCTGTAAGTGATGTATTAGAAATCAAGTTAACTTTTGGTAATCTGAATTGATCGCATGAATGTACATTTTTTTATTTTCAAAGACATATCATTTCAGACTTTGTGCTAGTTTGTCAAAAGATTGGTTCCACCCTTGATTCATATTATCTAGCATTGTTGCGTCTATTCCTTCTGTAGTAGGATAATTCAAAGTAATTTTTGTCTTGCCGTCATGATCTTCAAAAGTAATCGTAACTTTCGTTTCACGCGGAAAGGTTTCGCCCATTCCATAGTAAGAAGCTGGAACTGTATTTCCTTTTTCATCTGCAAAACTATCAGTTACTGTGATTTTTTCCATCTGAACTATTTCACGATAAGTACCAGTACTGAAGAAATCCTTGCCGTCTGGACTGCGCATAGCTACAAGATATTTGCCTCCTACTTTGAAATCAAGATTGGCTAAAGGGCAACTAAAGTATTTTGGACCCCACCATTTCATAAACATCTCTGGATCAGTCCAAGCCTTCCACACACGATCACACCGAGCATCAAAAATTCGAGTGATGATTAATTCCATTTGTTATATAGAATGGCAAGTTCTATTTTAGTACCATTATGGCACATGTCCTGTAAGACTTGCTACAAAACTCCTTTCCTCCATTTTATTTTAATTAACAGAAAAGAAATTCATCGATAATTAGTAAAAATGGAAAACCCTCGCTTGCGCACAAAAACGGCGATACAACTATGGATGTGACGTTGATGTAATGTGTTGTAAATTATTTAAGATCATGGAATTAAAATTAGCTTTTCTACTCATTGAAAAGCGTTGTTGCAAATTCTTTGCCTTTCTCAGTCAAACCAACTTTAATCCGTGATTTAACAATTGTTGATTCAACGAGACCTTTTTTCTCCAGCCAAACAATATGCTTTGCAAGTCTAGTATACTGTATATTGGCATCATGTGATAAACTACTCTTTGCTTCTGGACCATTATCTAATATGAATTTCAGTATACGCGATAAAATTTTCATGGTTGGCTCAAAGTTAGGCTCCATTTTTTTATTCTTAATAGTGCAGATAGTTTTAGAATTCATTACCTTAACATCCACTCCATGTACAAGACGTCATGATATATGCAGAGCTAACATTACATCAACAATACTGACAAACTTGTACATGTTCCATAAATGCAGTAGATCACAATGGCAGATGTCCTAATTGTAAAAGCAAGGTTCAAAATATGATTGAGGATTAATCATGTTTCATCATTCTGTAAATTCCAAAATTATGATTGAGTTAACACATGTCTGAATATGCTAAAATTATTCTATAACATTAATTCAAGCTGTAGCCAGATCTTATAGGACTCAAATCTGCGGATTCAGACCTGGATAATTTCGGTATGAGAGGTGTTTGTGGAGTTGGTTGTGGAACTGGTTCAGTTTGTATTGGTGTCATTTTACTCAATTTATTTGAGAGATTCAAGAATTTCAATCCCTTTTCAGTTGGTCTGTAAAGTAGTGTATCTGCTTCATGTGTTATTAGACCATTTTGTTGTAAATAATACAGATATCCCGTAAGTTGAGTGTAAGAGAGATTTGCATTGTACATTATCTTTGTCTTTCCTGCCCCTGTTTTTGCAGCCTTTAACATAATATTAGCAATTTCAGTTCTACTACGGTATAGCATTAGCATAGATGAATCTTCGATATGATTTAAGCCCCGCTGACATTCGGGTCAGTTTTACGGACAAATCTGTCGATATTTTCAGGATTCTACTGGGTGTTATGATTCTCTGAATTGGACAAAGGTACAATTTCACCCAATACATTTAAGAGATTCAAGAATTTCAATCCCTTTTCAGTTGGTCTGTAAAGTTGCGTATCTTTTTCGTATGTTAGTAGATCGCTTTTTTGTAGAAATTTCATATATTCGATAACTTGAGTATGAGAGAGATATGCATTATACATCATCCTTGTCTTTGTAGCCCCCATTCTTGCAGATTCTAGTATCATAGCGGTAATTTCTGGTCTGCTACGGTATTGCATCATATGGATGAATAAATCCTGTAATAATTTAAGCCGCGCTGACATTCGTGTCAGTTTTACGGACAAATTTGTCAGTATGTAGACTAAATCTGTCACTAGTCATTTGAAATTGTTTCTGCAAATATTTTGCCTTTCTCAGTCAAACCAATATTAATCTTAGATTTATCAACTCTTGATTCAACAAGACCTTTTTTCTCCATCCAAACAATATGCTTTGCAAGTCTGCTATATTGTAGATTGGCATCAAGTGATAAAATGGTCTTTGCCTCCGGACCTTTGTCTGTAATGGTTTTCAATATACGCGACAAAGTTTTCATGCTTGGTTCAAAGTTAGGCTCTATTTTTTTATTCTTAATAATGTCAATGGTTTTAGGATCCACTACCATAGCCCACACACATTTTATACCATACTATCTTCTTATCGCTAGATTTTATTCTAGTATGGTACATTTTTCTATAATACTGTTCTTCTGGTATTCTGTTTCCTTAAGAAATGTAAGGCTAATTACAATGCTCTATTCAACCTAGGTCTAGTTCACAACACATTGGGTGAAAAACCAGTTGTATTGACTTTATGACCTGAGGAGGCTGAAAAAAAGCATGTGTAATTGTCTGTTACATGCCACAAAATTATAAAAGATTATTCTCAGGTTATAGCATGACCAGACAAGAACTATCAATATATCCGCAATTAATTGAACAAAACCAGCACAATAAGAAAAAAAGAGGACAACTTGATCAACTTATTCAAATTTTAGAACACCTGCGATACTCAGGTGATAACATAATTAGCTCAATAGCAAGATTTACGAATATGTCGCATTGTTCTGCAACTAGAAATTGTGAAAAACTAATCAAAGCAGGGCTTGTC
>Ga0207103_10348_pt1 | contig 11251 bp, 8 predicted proteins | sample Alteio_BWMinHeat_81_FD_153546 | JGI IMG/M metagenome (GOLD analysis project Ga0207103, IMG submission 153546) | Enriched cells from forest soil in Barre Woods Harvard Forest LTER site, Petersham, Massachusetts, United States -... | ecosystem: Environmental > Terrestrial > Soil > Temperate forest >...
TGAGCGATGAGGAATCATCGCCGCGGCCACTGCCCATCGTGGAGCGCTGGCAAAAAATGATCGTCAAGATCCGGCAGAATGCCCGTCGTCCAGCAAGGTCCGACGAGGAAATGACGGAAGACTCGGAGATCACCTCGAGTCCGGTTTCCGTCACTCGCCGGGTGGAGCCGGAGGCGGAGAATCAATCGACGCACGTCAGCCGTTCGGATGGGATCGTTCATCATCAAAAAGTGAAGACCCTTCCAAGCGCGACGTCTGTGGTACAGGTCGGGGCTTCGCAGCCGGCCCTTCCCAGCAAGGCGAAACCATCCATTCCGCTCCCTGACGAACCCGGCCCGGCAAATCTTCCGTTCGTTGACGCGGGCGGCTCCGTGGATGGCGCGGGCGCTAACACGAAGGTCTCTGAAAGCTCAGGGGCGAAAAACGCCGACGCCGGCGATTCCGCGCCCGAGAAGATTCCGGTGCGAGCGGTCAACAGCAAACGCATCGTCCTCGATTACGAAATTAAAGACATCGGACCGTCGGGCATCTCCACCGTGGATTTATGGTATACCCGCGACGGCCGCAAATGGGAAAAATGCCCGGCCGGCGCCCAGCGAACCTCTCCTTACATTCTCGAGGTGAAGGAAGAAGGGCTTTACGGCATGACGTTGGTGGCCTCCAGCGGCATTGGCTTAAAAAAACGGCCGCCGCGCCCGGGGGACAATCCGCAGATTTGGATTTCGGTGGACGTGACCAAGCCGGCTGTTCGCCTGACCGGCTGCACGGTCGGGACGGGGACCGACGCGGATAGCTTGACCATCACGTGGAAAGCGACCGACAAGCATTTGGGCGAAAAGCCGATCTCCCTTTCCTACGCGGAGCAGGCCGACGGACCGTGGTCGAGCATCGCGGCCAATGTGGAAAACACGGGCAGCTATCTGTGGAAAATGCCGTCAAATGTGCCGCAGCGCCTCATGGTGCGCTTGGAAGCCACCGACTTGGCGGGCAACGTCGGCATCGCCCAAACGCGCGACCCGGTGCTGGTCGACTTGTCCAAGCCCACGGTGTCGATCCTCGGCATTCACTCTGCCGGGAACTGAGAGCAAACCGCTCAATCTAGTTCCCAAGCATCCATCTTGTTCCCAAGCTCCGAGCTTGGACACGAGGAGGTAGGGCTAATCGTTAACGTCCTGGGCTCGCCAAATTCGTAATCAAGCCCACATACGGCTTATCATGCCCCGTGACAAGCGCCTTGCCGTCGGGGGTGAAAGCTAAGCAGTAAGTGACGTAAGGTAGCTTGTGAGTCCATGCGGGCTTGCCGTCGGCGAGGTTCCAAACGATGAGGTGGCCGCCGTAGCCGCAGGTGGCCAGCGACTTGCCGTCGCGCGACTGAGCGATGCCGTAAAGGTCGTCGGGCGTTGGGCCCATCTTTTTCATTTCTTTGAGTGCTCCCGTCGCTGACGCTCCGGGCTCTGAAACCTTTACTCCGGGCTCCGCGGCTTTTGCACCCGGTTCTGAGGACTTTGCTGCAGGCTCGGAAATGTTCCAGAGGCGGACAGTGCGATCCATCATACCGATGGAGAGCAAACTGGCGCTGTCGGGCGTGAAGAGAACTCCGGTGACGGGACCGTCGTGGCCTGGGAGAGACTTGGATTCTTTCCAGGTGGAGGTATCCCAGAGCTTGACTCCGGTCGCTGAGTCGGCTGACTGGCCGGGCTTCGCTTCGGTCGCTCCTGGCTTGCCGGTTTTGTCGCCTTTCGGCTTGGCAGCAGTCGTCGAGGGTGCGGCTAGCTCGCCCACGCTACCAGTGGCCAGCCATTTGCCGTCGGGACTGAATGCGACACTATAAACGGTGCCGGGTTGCGTGCCCAGGTTCTTCACTTCTTTGCCGTCGTCGGGGTTCCAGATGCGAACGGTCTTGTCGGAGCTGCCGGAGGCCAGCAGCTTTCCGTCTTTGTTGAAGGCAATGCTGTCGACGATGTCGGTGTGCCCTTTGATTTCGCGGATCATCTTGCCCTCCGCGATGTTCCAAAGGCGAATGGTTTTGTCGAAGCTGCCGGAGGCCAGCAAGGTTCCGGTGGGATGAAAGGCCAAGCAGTAAACCGGGCCTGTGTGACCGGCGAGCGTGCGGACTTCCTTTCCGCTGGGCCATTCCCAAAGCTTGACGACATTATCAAACCCCGCCGTGGCCAGCAGTTTGCCGTCGGGACTGAAGGCGACGTGATAGATGAGAGCGGTATGGCCCTTGAGTTCGGTGGGTCCTGGATTCATTTAGTCCAATCCTCCACCTGTAAACCCGGGATTTGCGAGAAGATTTGATCACGAGAGACTAATATCGCGCCCAAACTTTTCGCAGTGCAGGCGATCCAAAGATCGTTATCCTGGATGGAGTTGCCTTGTAGTTCGAGTGATCTCTTCAATCGACCATATTCTTCGGCCACGGACTCCGTTACCGGTTCAACGGGCAGAGCCTTGAAAACGGATTTGGTTTTCCTTTCTAGGTCTCTTTTCTTTTTCCCGGCAGGCAAGCGCTCCAAACCGTAACGTATCTCTCCCTGAATGATGACGCTCGTCACTTTAGGTTCGGTTTGTGCGCCGAGTCTAGCTCGCACCTTGGGATGATCACGGACAATGTCGCTGACAGGGTTGGTGTCGAGCAAATAAGTGGGCATTCAAGCCTTTCGTTAATCCTTCGCATCATCGAAAGGATGTTCAAAAGAGGGCGGTCGTTGTCCTTCTGCAATGAGTGCCTCCAGTTCATCGACCCACTCTGAAGGGACATGAGGTTCACTGTCCATGGCTGCGAGGAGGGCGGCAGACGAGCCGGGGCTTGGTTCCACTGGTGTAATAAGGACCTCTGTTCCCTCTGGAATTGCTGGAGATGCATCCAGCAGAATGATGGCGTTGTTCCTAACTATTCCTCGATAAGCCTGGTTTGCCATTTTCTCCCCCATATCGGCACCGGGAAGACAGTAAAATCCTCTCAAAGCCATTGTATCACTCAGCGCTTACTTCGCGGCTTCCGGGGCAAACCCGCGGCGGAGGGTATTCTCAGTAATAGTCCGGGGTTGGACGAACTGCAACAAATAATCCGGTCCGCCGGATTTCGAGCCGATGCCGGAGAGCTTGAAGCCGCCGAACGGCTGGCGGTCCACCAAAGCGCCTGTGATCTTGCGATTGATGTAGAGGTTGCCGACGCGGAACTCGCGCTTGACGCGAGCAATGTTTTCCGGACTGCGCGAATAGAGACCGCCGGTCAGCGCGTATCGCGTGCCGTTGGCAATCTCGAGTGCGTGATCGAGGTCGCGCACTTTCAAGACGGCCAGAACCGGGCCGAAGATTTCTTCCTGAGCCAATTTCGTATTAGGTTGCACGTTGGCAAAAATGTGAGGGGCGACGTAGTAACCTTCGTCGGCCAAAAGTTCCACCTCGCCGGCGAAGCGTAAGTCCGCTTCCTTTTTGCCATTCTCGATCGCATTCAGAACGCGGCGATAGGCCTCGTCATCGATCAACGGTCCGATAGTCGAACCGGGGTCTTCAGCGGGAGCGATCTTCAAACTTTTCGTCGCTTCGACGAGCCGATTCAAGAAGACGTCATGGACGGCCTCCAGGACGATGACGCGCGAGCAGGCCGAACATTTCTGTCCTTGGTAGCCGAACGCACTGGCGGCCACGCCGCGCACCGCCTCGTCCAAATCGGCGTCGTCGTCCACGAGGATGGCGTTCTTGCCGCCCATCTCGGCCAGAACGCGCTTGACGTGATCTTGTCCGGCCGGCGTGTCGGCTGCTTCCCGATTGAGCAGCAGACCGACGCCGCGCGAGCCGGTGAACGCGATCATGGCCACGTCGGGATGTTTGGTCAGGGCCGGTCCGATTTCTTCGCCCACGCCCGGGAGAAAATTGACGACCCCGCTGGGCATGCCGACCTCCTGGAAAATCTCCATCAGCTTCGCGCCGACCACGGACGACTGCTCGGCCGGCTTCATAATGACGGTGTTGCCGGTGACCAAAGCAGCAGCAGTCATGCCGCACAGGATCGCTAGCGGGAAATTCCAAGGCGCGATAACGACGATGACGCCGCGCGGCTCGTAGAAATATTCATTGTCCTCGCCTGGAACATCTCGGCGGCGGTGGACGGCCAAGCGGAGCATTTCCCGAGCGTAATAGTTGCAGTAGTCGATGGTCTCGGCCACGTCGGCGTCCGCTTCGCGCCATTGTTTGCCGCACTCGTAGACTTCCCAAGCGGCCAGTTCAAACCTTCGGCGTTGCATCACCTGGGCGGCTCGGAAGAGAAAATCCGCGCGATCTTTACCCGGCGTGTCACGCCAGCCTGGAAACGCCGAGCGCGCGGCCGCTACGGCTTGCTCCGCCTGCGAAGGCGTGGCCTTGCCGCAATGTCCAACGACCAGCCGTCTGTGCGACGGATTAAGCGAATCTAAAGTCCCTCCCGCCTCCACCTCCTGACCGCCGATCACCAGCGGGTACGATCGGCCGAGTTGTGTTTTCACCTGATCCAAAGCGCTCTGCATCATTCGGCGGGCATCCTCTCGGCTGAAATCCGTCAACGGCTCATTTTGAAGAGTATCGCTCGTCACTTGTCCGTTGGCCGCTACCCCTGACTCCTGACCCCTGACTCCTGATTCCTGACCCCTGACTCCTGACTTCCTATTTGGATTCATTAGAAGCTGCTCCTCGGGCACGTGCTCGGTGAAGCTGGCCCGCAAGAAGGATTCGTTGGCCGTGTTTTCCAATAAGCGGCGCACCAAGTAAGCCATGCCGGGCAAGAGTTGGCCGAAGGGCGTGTAAATTCGGACGCGCTGGTCCATCGATACCAGCGTATTTTGCAACGGCTCGGCCATGCCGTAGAGCATCTGGATTTCCAGATTACCCGGCGGCAAATTCATGGCTTGAGCGCGAGCCAGAGCAAAGGCCAAGCTGCGAACATTGTGACTGCCGAGAGCCGGGCGCAGAAGCTCGTGGTGCTCCAGCAAAAAGGCCGTCAGTGTTTCGAAGTTGGCGTCGGTTTCAGACTTGTGGGTAAAGACCGGCACGGGCCAATCGTTCTGGGCAGCCATGACCGTTTCGTAATCCCAATACGCTCCCTTCACTAAGCGCACCCAAACGGGAGTGCCGCGCTTTTCCGCCCAGCGCGCCAACTCGGCCAGGTCCTCCGCGCTTTGGCGATGATAAGCCTGGATGGCGATGCCGACATCCGGCCAATCGCGGAATTCGTCCTCCATCAGGATTTCACGAAAAATGCGGAGCGTTAGATCTTTGAAGGTGTGCTGTTCCATGTCAACATTGACGAACACTTGTCGCTGGCGGGCGGCGCGAAGGATCGGACGAAATCGCCGGCAAACCGCCGCGATGGTTCCCTCCGGATCCATCGGATCGAATTGGCTGTAGAGGGACGAGAGTTTGATGGACACGTTGACACGGGGCAGGGGGCCTCGGTGATCGCGGTCGATGAGCGGGAAAGCCGGCCAGGAGTTGACTTCCCGGCTGAGGCCGTCGATGAGATTGAAATACTCGTTCTGATACTGATCGGCCTCGACTTCCGTGATGGTGGCTTCGCCCAATAAATCCACGGTGAAAGCCAAGGATCGGCGGCGAAGGCGAGCGACGACGGCCAAGGCTTCCGGCAGATTGGAGCCGGCGATAAAGCGCTGGGCCAAGCGCACGGCGTTGCGGCGCGCGACGCCGGCCAGCAGCCGGCCCGGCCAACCGTTGGCCGGCATCCACGGCAAACCCCACCGCAGCCAACCCGGCAGGTGATCGCCCGCCTCGGCAAAGTACTCGCGAAGGTGCCGGGTGATCGAGGTCGCCGTATTCAGCAAGGGCAGGGCATCGATAAACCGGAAAAGCTGCACTTTCACGGCCGGGTCGGCCATGGTCCATTCCATGAGCCGATCGTCCAGCCAGCTGGGCGTGAACGGCCAAGAACCGGAGCCATCCAAGCGGGCAAAAATCTCCCGGCCGATGTCTCGCGTCAGGTGCTCCAACTCGCTGTCGGCAATTTCCGGCGCCATGAATTCAATATAGGACAGAGTGAGTCGTGAGTAAGTGAGTGGTAGCAAGGAGTGAGTGGTGAGTAGGTGAGTGGTGAATGGTAAGACATCCCTTCCGACTACTCACCACTTACCCACTCACTCTTCACCTACTCACCACTCACTTACTCACCTACTCACCACTCACTCTTTATCACCTTTGTCCTTTTCGCTCGGCGCTGATAATATTTCTCCAAGACGGCCCGGATTGATTTCAGGACCACATGTGATGAAAATCGGCAAATTCCTCGTCCTCGGCAATTTGGGTATGGGCGCCAACAGCTCGATCCTCCACATCCGCCGGGCCATTGATTCCAAACAATACGCCCTGAAAGTCATCCCCATCACCGGGCCCGAGGATTTTAAGTTCCTCACTCAGGGCCAGCATGAGTTTGCGATTTCTCAAGAGCTCAATCATCGCAACCTCATTAAAATCCATGCCCTGGAGGTGCAGCGCGATTGGCTCTTCCGCACTCGCAAACTCCTTTTGCTCATAGAGTATGTCAACGGTCAGACGCTGGACACGATCAAACAGCTCCCGGTGCCCAAGCTGGTGCAGATTTTTGCCCAGGTGTCGGCCGGCATGGCCCACATGCATGCCCAAGGCGTTTTTCACGCCGATCTCAAACCTAACAATATTCTCTTGAGTCGTTCGGGTGAGGTAAAAATCATTGACTATGGTCTGGCGTGGGTCAAAGGGGAAAGCAAGGGCCGGGTGCAAGGAACCCCCGAGTACATGGCTCCGGAGCAAGCCACAAAAAAAATCGTCACCGAGCGAACGGACATTTATAACTTGGGCGCGACTATGTACCGCCTGGTGACCGGTCGGCTGCCGCCGAATTACGTCGGAGGAAATGAAATCCTGCGGATGGGGGCGCAAACGCACGAAAAGCTGGTCAAACCGGTGGAAGAATGCAATGCCAACGTCCCGCCCGAACTATGCCGGCTCATCCACCGCTGTCTGGAATTTAAATCCGATCGACGCCCGGAATCCATGAGCGACATCCAAGAAACTTTAGAGTCGTTGACGAAAACGCTAGTTCGGTCGCCGGAAGATCGGCTGGAAGCACTGGAGTGGTAGAGAGCCGCGCACGGAGTAAGCCGGTGCGCTAAAAATCGAAGCCGCAATTGTCCGAAAATTGGTAAGAAGGAGAAACCATGAGTCAAACTCTCAGCCAGCGCGCCGAATGGACCGAAGAAGAGTACCTCGCGCTGAATGGCAATTCCTTGGTCGAATTCGATAGCGGAATCATTGAGGTGCTGCCCATGCCCACGACCTCACATCAACTTATGTTGATGTATCTGCATGGCTTACTCCATGCCTTTGTATCCCGCCGGAGATTGGGAACAGCCTTGTTCGCGGCCCTTCGAGTGCGACTTTGGCAAGGAAAATTTCGTGAGCCGGATATTGTCTTCATGTTCAAGAAAAACTCTCACCGAATTGGAGAGGAATATTGGGAGGGCGCTGACTTAGTCATGGAGATCGTAAGTGCCGGCAAGGAGGATAGGCAGCGAGATCTCATTCGCAAGCGCCGGGACTACGCTCGAGCAGGAATCCCGGAATACTGGATCGTCGATCCCCATGAAGAACGCCTCAGCGTCTTGCGATTGGAAGGAAAACGCTATGTAGTTCACGGGACCTTTTCAAAAGGGCAGAAAGCTACCTCGGTTCTACTGCCGGGTTTCACGGTGGACGTGAGTGAAGTCTTTGCCCGACGTTTGGCCAAAAGCAATCATCGGCGGCAGAGGAGGAGGCCTTAGCTCCCTTCTCATCGCCCCTGTCTCAAAGCCTTTCAAGTCCCAGTAACTTCGGAAGTTTGGAGTAACTTTCAATGTCTCAAGGCTCCCACCGCTGGATCGCCGACCGGATGCACCATATTGAAGCTTCCGGCATTCGCAAGGTTTTTGAGCTGACCAAAACCTTGAAAGACCCGGTCAACCTCAGCATCGGCCAGCCGCATTTCGACGTGCCCGAGTCGATCAAGTTGGCCGCCAAGGCCGCTATGGACCGGGCGGCCAACGGCTACACCGTCACTCAAGGCATCCCCGTGCTGCAACAAAAAATCCAAGCGTCCGTTCGCAAGCGCCTTCCGCAATCGGACCGCGAAGTGATGGTCACCAGCGGTACAAGCGGCGGCCTGACCGTGGCCCTCTGCTGTACTGTCAATCCCGGCGACGAAGTAATCCTGTTCGATCCCTATTTCGTGAGCTACGTCCACCTCGTTCATCTGGCGGGCGGCCAGCCGGTGATTGTTGACACTTATCCCGACTTTCGTATCGACCTGAACAAAGTGGGCGCCGCGCTCACACCGCGGACCAAGCTGATGATTGTCAACAGCCCGGGCAATCCCACCGGCGCGCTCTATTCTCGGGAGGAGTTGCGTGATCTCGCCCTCTTGGCCAAGGAGCGCGGCATCTTGCTCCTGAGCGACGAGATTTACAGCGGCTACTGCTTCGACGGCGCTTTTTGCAGCCCGGCCGAATTCAACGAGGATGTTCTGGTATTTGACGGCTTCAGCAAAGCTTACGGCATGACCGGTTGGCGGCTCGCTTACGCCCATGGACCCCGCGCCGTCATCGAGGAGATGACCAAGCTCCAGCAATTTACTTTCGTCTGCGCGCCCAGCATAGTCCAACACGCCGGCATTGCCGCCTGGGATTACGATTTTTCGCCTCACGTCGCCGACTACCATCGCAAGCGCGATCGGCTCTACGAAGCGCTCAAATCTCATTATGAGCTGACGAAACCAGGGGGCGCTTTCTACATGTTCCCCAAAGCGCCCTGGGGAACGGGAACCGAATTCGTCACCGAGGCGATCCGCAACAATCTGTTAATCATCCCGGGCAAGACGTTCAGCCGGCGAGACAGCCACTTTCGTTTGAGCTTTTCGGTCGATGACACTACCCTGGATCGCGGCATCGACATTCTCCATCGGCTGGCAAAGCGATAACCCATGGAGAGGCGCTGCCGATCCGCCGTGGCGCTCCTCCCCGAGGCAAACGTCAAGCCTTCGAAAAAATCCAGCCATCATCCCTTTCGAGTGGTTCGCCGGAACTCAAATAGCATCAGCTTCCATAGGCCGAGGGCAAGCAGTCCGGTGAACAGCACGGCAAGTATGGCCACCTGGATCTCCCGGAGATTCGTTGGCGTCCTTTCCCAACCGAATGCCAGTATCCTCAGCGTGGATAGGGGGGAAACCATCTCTTTCGAAACACAAAGCACCCAATCTTTGAAACTATGAATATTCCCGGCCGGAACGGGCGCCTCGTATTCGCTTCCCACACCTAAGGCCAGCACCGTCAACACCGAGGACAGGGTTGCCATTCGTGTCGACCGAATAAACATCGACCAAAAAAGTCCCAAGCAGGACAACAGCGCGGCATAGACGAACCACGCCACGACTAAAATCACAAAAGCCAATGGGTGGATGATCATGCCGATCGCCGCCAGAAGCATAAGCCCCGCCAATATGGCAAAGGACCAACGCGTTCCCATGACGCTTGCCTGCCATTTGTTCGTAAAGATCTCCTGCGTTGGCAGCGGGGTGGCCAGCAAACAGTCTAGTGTTCCCGACGCGCGTTCCTGGCCGATCATTTGGGCGGCCAGGACCGGCACCGGCAGCAAAATGATCGCCGCCACGATGGCCGCCCAATACCCAACGACGTCTGTAACGGCAGTAGATTTTGAAAGCGAACCCAAGGAAAACAAGCCAATCATCACCATGGCTGCTAGGGAGCAGGCTGTCATCGCCCCTCCTAGGTTTTTCCGGTAATAGTCTTTCCAAAGGACGGGGGGATCGGTCACCGGGGGCCGGCTGGTTTCCCCAAGGAACTCGGAATAAATAACTTCTCGATGGGCAGGTGGCTGAAACTGAATGGATTCGCCTCTATACTGCGAAATCGATTGTGGTCGAGAAACACCGGCAAGGTCCCCAGGCCATTCGCCAGGTGTCGTTCGCAGCTGGCTGGTGGCAGCTTGGAGAAAAACCACAATCAAAACTCCCTGAAAAAAGGTGGTGGCCAGAAGCATGCCAATGACTGGTGCTAATTCTTCCTGCCCGAAAATTACGGCCAGGTAGGCCAGCCCAATACCCAATGGCGAAAGGAACACCGACAAGGCGTAACTTCCCAGGAAAGCGCCCAAGGAACTTTGGGCGGTAACCGAAATCAGAATGCTCAAGGCGCCCAAGGTGAACATGGTCATGCTGGTAGTTACGAATATCGTTACTACCCAGATCGGTTCTACCCCGCCCAGAAACGGCATCACTAAGAGGATCGGTAAACCGGTCAACACAACTAAACCGAGGGTAGCCATTCGCGAAGCGAACAGGCCGAAGATGATTTCTCGATCACTCAGGGCCGTGGTCAAAAGCAAGTTCAGCGTGCGGCGCTCGCGTTCCTCGGCCACGGCGCCGGCCGTTAACAGCGGCGTCACCAACGCCACCACCGCCAATTGTCCCATCATGAAGACATTAGAAAACGATTGGGCGAATTCGGGTAGCCGAGCCCGCTTGATTGATGGCTGATCAAAGACCTCGCGCCAATCCTCCCGCGGCCAGCCAAACCAACTCGTATAGACTCCGAATAGTGCCACCGTCAAGAACCCCGCGTACAAGCAGCGGAGCGGGATCAGCCGGTTGTGCCGAGCTGTGCGGACGACATCGTAGAAAAACAAGGGCCCGGCCATCCGCCCGCCGAGCCGCCCCAACAGAATCACCAACCCCACCAGCCAGGCGATCCATATGATGATCGCCTCCTCCGACGACAGCCAGGACCCAAGACAAATTAAGCCGACCCCACCGGCCAGCCACGCCCCGACCACCTTCCCTTCGCGCCAGGTTGAAATCTTTGTAGGCATGACCCCGTATTCCAGTCTGGTCTGGCTGATATGTCCGGATGCCGATCCGCCATGCCGCTCCTCCCTGACTCCCGACCCCTTGCTCTTCATTATTCTTTAAGCTTGCGATTCCCTTTCTTTCTGACCCGACGTTCGCCCTTCCAATCCCAGCGCTCGCTGGATTCCCGTAGTCCCCAGGCTTGCAGGAGATTTTCCTCGCCGGCAGGCGATTCCACCCAGTCATTGACCACGAGAAAAATACCCACCGCGAAGCCGGCCAAAGCACCACCAAGATGGGCCACGTATGCGACACCGTCTCCACCGCCAATACACCCCCACAGATCGCCGGCAAACCAGAACAGGAGCAGCCAATAAGACGCAATTT
>Ga0207103_10349_pt1 | contig 11181 bp, 11 predicted proteins | sample Alteio_BWMinHeat_81_FD_153546 | JGI IMG/M metagenome (GOLD analysis project Ga0207103, IMG submission 153546) | Enriched cells from forest soil in Barre Woods Harvard Forest LTER site, Petersham, Massachusetts, United States -... | ecosystem: Environmental > Terrestrial > Soil > Temperate forest >...
GATGCGCATCTACAAAACCTCGTTTCGCCGGCGCCGGGCGGCCGGATGACTGCCGCCGCGGTCGTCGCTCTCTATCTCGTAAAGACATGGCAGTCGCGATCGGATATTCTGCAAGACATCCCGCCAGCCTACCGGAACAATCCCTACCGCGACGCATCGATCAGGCTAAGCGTCAGAGGTGAGGAGCTCGATTTATCGTATCGCAGGTTGAGCGATGATCATTATGAAGTTTACAGCGGAGAGTGGCGGGCTCGCGCTCGAATATTGTCATTCGCGCCGGAAACGATCCGCGTGGAACTGGATGGCGTCCAGTACGCGGTTTCAGGATCCGGCCAACATTTCTTCGTTCATTCCCATTTCTGTTCCGAGCGGGTAACCCGCCTTTACAAGTATCCCGAGAGAGCCGGTAGCTCAGAAAATGAGAGCGCGAATTCGCCAATGCCCGGCCAGGTGATAAAGGTCCTCGTAGTAGAGGGCCAGCAGGTCGCGGCAGGAGATCCGCTGGTCATCCTCGAAGCCATGAAGATGGAGCAGACCGTCAGGGCGGCCATCGACGGCGTCGTTCACGCCATCCTGGTCAAATCCGGCGATGTGGTGTCTCCCGGCGAGGTACTGATCCAAATAGGAACCAAATCTCAACCAGGCTGAGATTTGAGCCACGTTGCGTTGATTGCTGGAGCGTAGTTGCCGAGAGGCAAATTGGGTCCGCTTAATCATAGGAACCAAATCTCAACCAGGCTGAGATTTGAGCCACGTTGCAGAGGTCGATTCGTCTTGCCCTCCCACTCACCATAGTTGATTATGCTCTGGCCTCCCGCCTCGTGCTCGCACATCAATTTGTCCAAACTCCAGTGCAGGCTTTCAGCCCGCCCGGTGATGCACAGCCGTTCGCCCTTGCAGGGTCGGGGGCTGGTCCCGCGTCAACTGGATTTACCGAGAATTCTAAATTCGCTCATCAGCCGCCTTCTGCCCAAGCTCAAAACCAGAGGTTCCACTACAGTCCACTTTCCTTTTTCTTGCGGCCGGAGTTACCGCGGAGGGCCTTGACAAGATTCATGCAAGTGGCTACTATTAGGAATAGTAACTATAATGATTAAGCGGACCCAATTTGCCTCTCGGCAACTACGCTCCAGCAATCAACGCAGCGTGGTGCATGAAGTCGTGGAGTCAGCCCACGATCATCCCACAGCCCAGGCAGTGTTTGAGCGCGCACGCACGCGCATCCCCTCGATTTCGCTCGGGACGGTCTATCGGAACTTGCAGTTATTGGTGGAGGAGGGCTTGCTATTGGAGCGAAAGGTGGACGACCGCCCGGCGCGCTACGAAGCCAACCGGTCTCGGCACTACCATATTTGTTGCTTGCAGTGCGGCGCGCTCGAGGACCTCTCGGTTCCCTATCAGAAGCTTTTGGACCGTCGCGTGCAGAAGATGGTTCGATACAAGTTGCAGGAACACCACATGGAATTTTACGGCATTTGCCCACAGTGCCAGGCCGACGGCCAACAGCGAGCGCGACCGGCGGCGAGTGCGCAAATGGGAAAACGAAAATGATTTCGCAGTTCGTCTTAGTTTTTAAACTCAATTTTTGAAGAAGGAGCAGGAGGGAGCAAACCATGTCAACCGTAACCAAGTGCCCGGTCGTTCACGGGACCACGAATGTTGGAATGAGATCTAACAGCGACTGGTGGCCGAAACAACTGAACCTCAGGATTCTGCGTCAGAACTCGCCCCAGTCCGATCCGATGGGCGAGGGCTTCAACTACGCCGAAGAGTTCAAGAAGCTCGACTACAAAGCTCTGAAGAAGGACCTGAACGCCCTAATGACGGACAGCCAGGACTGGTGGCCGGCGGATTTCGGCCACTACGGGGGACTGTTCATCCGCATGGCGTGGCACGCCGCGGGCACGTACCGCATCGGGGATGGACGGGGCGGCGCCGGCACCGGCCAACAGCGTTTCGCGCCGCTGAACTCCTGGCCGGACAACGCGAACCTCGACAAGGCGCGCCGGCTGCTTTGGCCGATCAAGCAGAAATACGGGCGGAAAATCTCCTGGGGCGACCTGATGATCCTGGCCGGCAACGTCGCCCTCGAGTCGATGGGCTTCAAGACCTTCGGTTTTGGCGGCGGGCGTCCCGATGTGTGGGAACCCGAAGAAGCCGTGTACTGGGGCAATGAAGATACCTGGCTTGGCGACAAGCGCTACACGGGCGACCGTGAGCTCGAGAATCCGCTCGCGGCCGTGCAGATGGGACTGATCTATGTGAATCCGGAAGGGCCGAACGGCAAGCCGGATCCGGCGGCGGCAGCCAGGGACATTCGCGAAACGTTCCGCCGCATGGCCATGGACGATGAGGAGACGGTTGCGCTCATCGCCGGCGGACATACCTTTGGCAAGACCCACGGCGCCGGCGATCCGAAGCTTGTTGGCGCTGACCCCGAGGCAGCGCCCATTGAGCAGATGGGCTTCGGCTGGAAGAGCGGTCATGGCACAGGCAAAGGCAAGGACGCGATCACCGGTGGCCCGGAAGTCACCTGGAGTCAGACGCCAACGAAGTGGAGCAACAACTACTTCGAGAACTTGTTCGGCCACGAATGGGAGCTGACCAAGAGCCCGGCCGGCGCCTACCAGTTTCAAGCGAAAAACGGGGCCACGCCAATTCCGGATGCCTTCGACCCGTCGAAGCATCAGGCGCCAACGATGCTGGTCACGGATCTCTCATTGCGGGTCGATCCGGTCTACGAGAAGATCTCGCGGCGTTTTATGGAGAATCCGGGTCAGTTCGCGGACGCGTTCGCACGGGCATGGTTCAAGCTGACGCACCGCGACATGGGCCCTCGCGCCCGTTATCTGGGACCCGAGGTTCCGGCAGAGGAGCTGATCTGGCAGGACCCCATTCCGGCGGTCGCTCATCCATTGATCGATGGGCAGGACATCGCAGCTTTGAAGGCGAAAACCCTCGCATCCGAGCTGTCGGTCTCAGAACTGGTCTCGACTGCCTGGGCATCGGCGGCGACGTTCCGAGGCTCGGATAAGCGCGGCGGAGCGAACGGCGCGCGGATCCGCCTTGAACCCCAGAAGGACTGGGAGGTCAACCAGCCGGCGCAACTGGCGAAGGTGTTGCAGAAACTCGAAGCGATCCAAAAGGAGTTCAACGCTTCGCAGTCGGGTGGGAAGCGGGTTTCGCTCGCTGACTTGATCGTCCTGGGCGGCTGCGCGGGGGTCGAGGCGGCGGCAAAGAAGGCGGGGCACAACGTCACTGTTCCTTTCGCGCCCGGCCGCACTGATGCGTCACAGGAGCAAACCGATGTGGAGTCCTTCGGCTATCTCGAACCGGTCGCGGACGGGTTCCGCAACTACCTCAAGGCCAAGTTCAGCGTGTCAGCGGAGGAGCTGCTGATCGATAAGGCGCAACTGTTGACGCTGACAGTGCCCGAGATGACGGTTCTGGTCGGGGGCCTGCGCGTCCTGGGCGCAAATCACGGGAAGTCCGCGCACGGCGCCTTCACCAAGCGGGCGGAAACCCTGACGAACGACTTCTTCATCAACTTGCTCGAGATGGGCACCGAATGGCAGCCGTCTGGTGGCTCGGATGGCGTCTATGAGGGACGCGACCGGAAAACGAACGAGGCGAAGTGGACCGGCACGCGGGTCGACCTGATCTTCGGTTCGAGCTCCGAGCTGCGCGCGCTCGCGGAGGTCTATGCATGCGCGGATTCCCAGGAGAAGTTTGTGAAAGACTTCGTGGCGGCGTGGGCCAAAGTGATGAACCTCGGCCGGTTCGACCTCGCCTAAGATCGGGAGGAAGCAGAGAGCTCCTGGCACGGAAGGAGCCTCGTTTCCGGTGATTAAATGGGCATAATCGAAGGGCGCGCTGTTCACGGCTCGCGCGGGCCGGATGGCGCGCCCTTTTTAATTTTGTGATGGTCCTGGCAGGGCAAGAAAAGATCAAGCGCCGCTGAGCGAGAGGGTCAGATGGCGGCCCAGCCGATCGCTACGATCAAAGGTCGTCTTTCTCCAGAGCTGCGGCGGCGAGTAGCTGATGAACTGAGTGGATGTTGAATTACAGAAAAAGAAACCTAGAGGAGGCACCCTCCGGCCTGGCTGAGGATGCCCCACTCGTGTCTGGAGTGGTCTATTCGCCAGCCGACGGCATGCTGCGGCGGGCGATCACGGATACGCTCAGGGCGCCGGCAGGCGATCGCGCTCTACTGTTCGAGCAATTCGTTCGTGACATCGAGTCTTTCATGGCCGACCACCCTGAAGAAAGACCCTGGACCTGCAGAGTTTACACCGGCACGGACGGGTCGCGAATCTTTCGCGGCGGAGTCGGCCATTCATTGGTCATCGATACGAGCGGTCGCCTGTGGCGGGCTCGCAGCTACGAGGACTTTGACACGACATATACATTTACCGAGAGCACTTGCGAGATTGACTGCTTGACACCGCTGTACTCCCAGATGCGGGAGTACCTGCCTGAATGATGCCTCGCTGATCAAGATGCCTTAAGTAGCTTCTCCAGCAAGCTAAGCGGTTCGTCTCTTACGCGGGCGGCCACCCTCCGTTTGCTCGCGCCGCTGTCGCTTTCGCCTTCGATGTGACTCTGCCGGCCTTGCGCAGGTGCTCGGCCATCCGTGGCACAAGATGGTATCTTGTGAGGCCCAACATCCCACGCCTTGCTCCCGAAAACACTGGCCGTCAGCTCCTCCAGGCTATAGTGCTGATCGAGCGTTCTCCAAAAGAGCGCCGCGCCCCGCGGCCCCAGGTCCACCCGAGCGATGTCTTCCCGAGACGCGCCCGCAAGCCCCTCAACCAGCCGAGTCGGAAAAAATGAAGCTGCTCCCGTGTTCTCATCCGGTAGATGCCACTTGCATTGCTCGTACAGATCAGAGTATCCAACCTTGAGCAAATTCTCCAGGATTTCTATTTCTTGGCAAATGTCACCTCGCGAATCCCAAACAGTAGCGAATTAAAAAGTAGCGCCTGGGCTGTGTCCCGGCAAAAATGGGCGATAACAATTTTATCAATCGCTCCCTCAAGGCTGGGCGCTTCCATATAAGCTGAACGGGCAAGCATCTTATCTTCCAAATTGTCCAATAGTGGACAGAAGTTCATCCCGGGATGGCCGATCATGATCGGCGTGGGCTTTATTCTCTAATCTGATACTGAAAACTGAAAAAGGAGCTCTAATGAGCATAGAAAAACATAGTGCAGTGAAATGGCGGTCTGTGAATCTCGCGAAGAGGGTCAGCGCGTCCCTCCTGGGTGCGGCGGTGGCTCTTGGCCTAACTTCTGCAAATCTCATGGCAGCGTTCCCCAATCCACAGAAGGCCGTAAACCTCGGATCGGCCGCGTCGTTTGCGGTTCTTGCCGGCACCAGTGTCACCGGCGACCCAAGACCTGGTTCCGTTATTAACGGGGATCTTGGGATTTATCCAGGCACGTCTGTTACCGGGTTTTTTACCGACGATGGTGGAACTGGGCCCAGCAGAGTGCACGGACAGATACAAGACAACGATACTCCCGCAGAAAAACTTGCCGCAAAGAACGCGCAAGCCTCGTTGACCATCGCAATGGGTGACGCCGCTGCACGGCCAGCCGGCCCAGACCTGACGGTCTTGGACAACACCCCCGCCACGGCCCTGGCCCCTGGCGTGTATACTTCCTCCAGCGGCACGATGACGATAGGGACGGGGGGAATACTCTATCTGAGAGGCAAAGGCGTCTACATCTTCCAGATTGCGACCGGACTGACGGTAAACGACGGAGCCAGTGTTGTCCTGCTAGGTGGCGCCAGGGCGGCCGACATCTTTTGGAACGTTGGCAGTTTAGCCTCGTTTGGATCGACCGCTGCATGGTCTGGAACCATAATGGCGGGTACTGCCGTCACGATGGGCTCGCTCACAACGCTGGACGGCAGAGCGCTGGCGAAAGCCGAGGTTACACTCATTTCCAACACTATTACAGTACCAAGAAGTGGAAAATGACGGGACTGGGACGGATTTACAACGCCTTGACCCACCGTTACCTACGGCGGCGGCCAGAACCGCGAATTTCGCGGTCCTGGCCGGCTATGCGGTTTACCAACACCGACGACCTGGTCACTTCTGCCCGAAGATCACCCAACCAAGCAGGACACCGAGACAGAGGGATAAGTAAAGTAGGAATCCACACCCAACTGAACCCGCCTATCCATCCATGTCCCATCATCCCGCCACTCATCATTGACCGTGTCATTGCCCCGCCGCCGAAGATCAGAAAAAGCACGACGACGACGACAAACGCGCACCACTGATCTTTTACTAATCGAGCAACTCGGCCACGCGCTTTTTATAGTGCCGCCCGTCCGTGTCGTTTATTTGAGAATAAAACGATTAGATGAGAGCGTGGCCCCAGCGGCGCAATTCTCGCGGGCGCGCTGCTCATACTTAACCTCCATGCCGCCGATCATTTTGTCCGCGATAAATCAATGAGATTTTCTTCTGGCGCCTTGTTAACGAAAGCCTCCTCCGGCTGCCCTGCATCGCCATCTCATTCACGATCGGACAAGCTTCCAGCTTGTCTCTGAAGTTTGGACATTTTGAGTACGTAAGTCATTTATTTTATTGACAGACGTACTTCTATATGGTATGCTCTCTCTGTTGGAATAACAGCCGTCGTTGGCTGGCAGAGGGAGAAATACCGCCATGGAGAAAGATGAAATCAGGGCTGCTGTCTTTGATGCAATCGAGGCCTCGCTCGAGGCTCAGCTTAAGGCTATCAAGCGTTTGCGCGCGGGACCGGCTCAACCCAGGGCTGTCCGGCAGCGTACGTCTCAGATTCAAATGGTGCATGACGTACTCCGACGTGCAGGAAAACCGTTACACGTCACCGAGATCATTGAACGGGTCGAAAAGGCACGGGGAATCAGGCTCGACCGCGAATCGATCGTTTCGACTCTGGTGAAGAAGATTAATCGTGGTGACCAGTTCATCAGAACCGATAAGAATGTGTTTGGGCTGAAAGGGGGTGAGTGATGACGCTGATTCAACAATATCACTCGCTTCTTGACCGGGGATGGCAGGGAGCATTTCCTCAAGCTCGCAGCCTCGAGCGCGCCATCGAGCATGCCGTTGCTTTGCCGTGCGTGTTTGGGCGCCGCACCATCTCCCGCACGATCAGCGCCCTGGGCCGGAGCGACCGCGACTGGAGCGGGGATTATAAGATGTTCTCCCGCTGTAAATGGGAACCTGAACGGTTGTTCGAACCGGTGATTGATGAATATCTGGATCGATACCCGAAGATGCCGGTGGTGAGCGCTATTGACGATACGAAGATTAGAAAGACGGGCAAGAAGATCAAAAGCGCGCGGTGGCAGCGCGATCCGTTGTCGCCGCCTTTTCACTTGAACTTCCTGTACGGTCTGCGCTTTTTGCAGGCGTCGCTGTTGTTTCCACACTATATGGAAGGCAATTATCCCCCGCGAGGTATTCCGGTCCGGTTTCAGGAAGTCCCTTCTCTTAAGAAACCGGGCAAGCGCGCCAGCCAACAGGATCTCCAGCAGTATAGGGAGTTGAAAAAGACACAGAATCTCTCGATGCAAACTCTGGAGGTGATTCGCGACCTCCGTGAGAGCGTGGACCAAAGGGGCGGGAGCCAGCGCACGTTGCTCATTGTTGGGGACGGGAGCTTCTGTAATAAGACGATGTACGGTGCGCAGCTGGATCGCACCCACTTGATCACCCGCTGCCGCAAGGATGCCAGGCTCTGCTTTCCTGCTCCAGACGGCTCTCGACGCAAGTACGATGAGGAACTGTTCACACCAGAGCAGGTGCGCAAGAAGGACAAAGCATGGCGTTGGACCAGGGTCTATATCGGAGGGAAACGACGCCGCGTCAGATTCAAAGAAGTCAAAGGCGTGCTGTGGAAGCGCGGAGCCGGGCAGAGACGACTGCGCCTGATCGTGATTGCTCCCGTGCCTTACAAGTCCTCCAAGAACTCTCGCATCAACTACCGTCAGCCAGCTTATTTCCTGTCCACCGACCTCGATAGTCCTACCAAGCTCCTTGTCCTTGCTTGCTTCGACCGTTGGCAGATCGAAGTCAATCACCGCGACGAAAAAGACATTCTGGGAGTTGGCCAGGCCCAGGTCCGCAACGAACTCTCCGTGCCCCGTCACCCGGCTCTGGCAGTCGCTTCTTATAGCATGCTGTTGTTGGCCGCATTGCAGTCCTCCGGACCAGGCCGCACACAAGACTATGTTGCTCATCCAAAGTGGAGAAAGGACTCCGACCGACCTTCGTTCCTGGACATCGTCACCAGACTGCGAACTGACTGCAACGAAGCGCCTGTTTCCTCCTTCCTCCATCATAATTTCGCCAAAAACCTTATTACTTATGCTGATACTTGATTGTTCTTGTCCAAACTCCAGCGATCGGACAAGCTGGAAGCTTGTCCGATCACAAGATGGCTTCTTGTGAAAGACACGGGTGCCACTGGTATTTCGTGAAGGGCACTCTTCTCGGCGCCAACAGGAATCTCGCGACGCGCGGTGGCAGAGGCCCCATCTAAGCTGTTCTCTTACGCGGCCGGCCCCCCTTTGCTCCGTTTGCTCGCGCCGCGGCCGCTTTCGCCTTCAATGTGACTCTGCCGGCGTTGCGCAGGTGCTCGGCCAACCGTGGCACAAGATGGTATCTTGTGAGGCCCAACATCCCACGCTTTCCTCCCGAAACCGCCGGCGGTCAGCCCCTCCAGGCTATAGTGCTGATCGAGCGTTCTCCAAAAGAGGCCGCGCCCCGCGGCCCCAGCTCCACCCGAGCGATGTCTTCTGGAGACGCGCCGGCAAGCCCCTCAACCAGCCGAGGCGCAGAAATGAAGCCGCTCCCGTTCTTGAGGTCCACTACTATCCGATGAGTGGCCCTGTCGTAGCGAACGCTCTTGCCTGCAGCGCGCGCGCCATTTCGGCTCGCCCTCGCCTTCTAGCTTTTGTAACCTAGCGCTTGAATTCTCGCTCACTTATTCTAGTTGCCGCCATGAACCTCTCTTCCCGACGTTGCGAACAGGAACCACCCTATCTTGTTGTGGAGATCTATCACCTCAGCCTCGCGGCTGGCCAGCTCTTGGGTGATGACCGCCAGCTTGATGCCGCCGTCCGAGGTAGTCTCCACCTTGACGATCTGGGCTGGGACTCTCAACACATTGGTTGGATTGTTGGTTTGGTAAGAGTTTTCGACCTTTTCCAAAGCCTAACATGGCTGTAGTATCTCGCAAGTCAGTTATTCACAGGTCGTACTTGTGATAGAATCCGGGCCCCAAAGGAGGACGCTGCTATGAGTACAGCTCCCTCGGATGAGGTTATCGGCTATGCCGAGTTCGTTGACGGGGTCCGGGATGGAACGGTCAAATATGAAGTCATTCCTCGATTGCGCGCAGGCACAAATTATCCACTCCTCAAAGGCTTTCTTCCCGTCCTAATCAATTCCACACTGACCCTGTTGGCCTTTGTTGTTCCGTTTATCGCTATACCTGTAATTTGTTATCTCACGGACCGTTGGATTCTCTTATTGGGCTTCATACCTGTGTTCATAGCCCTACGGATTATGCAGGTAACGATCAGAACCAGTAAGCTATTTTCGGAGTTTATGCAGATGACTCTCATAGCAGTTGTTCTTATTGGCATTTTATGGTTCTTCTTAGGACCTCTTCACCTTGCGACCTTCCTGGGTTTTTGTTTTCTTTTCGAATACCTGGTTTCATTTATTAATAATTCGGCCTACTATACCCTAACGACGTGGTGCCTTATGAAAGACCTAGATCATTTCTACGATGCCTTGGAGCACAACAGGATCAGGCCTTACCGGGTCCCTTGACAGCCTCTTTGTGATAAAATCGGCAGGAGCCTTTATGGACAAACAACAACTTACTCGCTTGGCAAACGAAGTTTTACAAGAGAGCGACCGCTCAGAAACAGTCAATCAAGTTTATCCAGTCGATGCTTCCATTGATTGGATGGTCCAGTTTGACCTTAAAGGATTCCCGCCGTTACCAGTCAGGTTATATGAGCGACCCGGTCGATTGGATCAGGACATAAAAAATGAATTATCGGCGGCTCTTAAAAAGCACTTAGCGACCCCTTGGCAGCCGACCATATAACCGGATGGAAGGTAAATGCATCGGGCAGCCCCGAGATATTGCCAGCAATATGGCCGCTGGCGTTGATCCCATAAGCTTCGCTCTCGTCGCCTTCGGCTGTCCCGAGATCTGTCATCAGACCGTTTTCCCAGATGAATGCGTGGAACTGGCCGGTCGCCGTGAGGCTGAAGCCACAGATCCGACCAGCGTCGTTGATGCCCTGAGCGTTGCTGGACCTGCCGCCGAGCGTGCCAAGATCGCTCATATGGCCGTTCTCCCAAAGGAAGGCATGCTGGTCGCCCGAGGCCGTGGTGCTACTGCCGACCACCTGGCTTTTCAGGTTGATCGCTGAGGCACCGCTGGAGCTGCCCCCAAGTGTGCCGAGGTCGGTCATCTGACCATCTTTCCATAGGAAGGCATGAGAGTCCCCGTGTGCGGTTGGGCTGGTGCCGACAATCTCTCGCTTGTCATTGATTGCCTGCGCGCTGACTCCCTGTCCGCCCAGGTCGCCGATGTCCATCATGAACCCGTTGATCCAGATGAAACCTCGTGAGCCGGTGCGGCCAACTACGTCGCCTAGATTATTCAAGCCGAGGCCCTCGCTCCCGTTGCCGAGTGCACCGAGATCCATCATCCCCCGCCCAGGATCCCATAGGAACGCGTGGCCGTTGTGACCGTCAGAGAGGATGGAACTCCCCGCGACTTGCCCTAGCTCGTTAATCGCGTTCGCGTTGCTTTCCTTTCCGCCCAGTGTGCCCAGATCCTTGAACTTGCCCGGTTGAGCAAGAACAGCGTGGGCGTCGCTGGTGGGTACAGAGTATGTCCCCACTACCTGATCGCGGCTGTTGATGCTGACAGCGGCGCGGCTGGAGGCTCCCATGGGATTCAGCGCTATGATGTGAAACTGGGGATGAGCTGCGGCCTCTCTCGGTTCAGTTCGGACTGCGCCGGATGGTAATAGAATGAGCGCAGCCAAGAACAGGCGGGCCCTCTTAGCGCATCGCATTGTGAGGCTCCTGGGGTCGAGCAGCGATTTCACAACACAATGACCGACCATGCCTGGATGCGAAGT
>Ga0207103_10351_pt1 | contig 11168 bp, 9 predicted proteins | sample Alteio_BWMinHeat_81_FD_153546 | JGI IMG/M metagenome (GOLD analysis project Ga0207103, IMG submission 153546) | Enriched cells from forest soil in Barre Woods Harvard Forest LTER site, Petersham, Massachusetts, United States -... | ecosystem: Environmental > Terrestrial > Soil > Temperate forest >...
GAATCGTCCCAGTAAATGGTATCATTGGGCGCCCGGTTTCCGTTTACACGAATTAACTTGATGCCATTTACATTGCGCTCCACATCAAAAAAAGGGAAATGGACTTCGCCGGCCTTGGCAATAAGCGTGACGCGGGCATTATAGCTGGCGCCGGTGTCGGCCTGCAGAGGCTTGCCCATTTCATCCAAACCATCCCAAACGACAGTATTCGACCCTACCTGAACGGCGCCCGTAAGGATGCGGTCGACGGGGTCATTAAATACGCCATTTTGATTTACGTCGATAGCAACCTGGTAGGTGCCTGATGCCGAACTTGTAAACGTAAAATTGGCGCCCAGCGGGCTGGTACCGGCTTTACCAATCGTGCCTTCGATACCGGTAAAAGCAACGTTGCTGACGTATGGTGCCGCCGGCGCGGTCAATAGCCAGGTTGTTCCGCCGCCAGGTGTATTGGCGATTGCAGGCAGATCGCCGGATGGCGTATTAAAAAATATTTTGTGCGTTATATCAGTAGGGGAGTCGGGTGCGGTTGGATCCTGCACATCGGGATTACTGATCTCGGTAACGCTTTGGTAAAGCGCATTGCCATTGGCATCCCTGAAACCTTTGTTGTTTACAAAAAAAGTGAAACCGTTACCTGCCTGGCCGTTATTATCCAGCGTGTATTGATAGCCATCCTTTGTCAGAATATAAAATATCCCGTTAAAGCCGACGTTAAAAGTGCCCAGAAGGCCCGAGAAAACATTGGTAAATGCCCTGCCGTTTATAAACTTCGAGTTTGCCGCATCGCGTACTGATACGTCAAAAGCAGTAACATACTGGCCCTGTGGCTGCACCCAGTCGGCATTTGACGGTACCGGGATCGGGTTGCCGAAATCAACCCCATTGCTTGGCGACACAAAATCGATCTCCCAAACGCCAGCCTGCCCGCTTTTTACGGTTACCGTAAAAGGCGAGTACCCGCCGACATTGGGCTGAGGGCCTGCCAGTTCCTGGCTGTGGTTGGCGATAAGACCAACGGAAGCGCTGGCGCCGCTGGTATAAGTTGTACCATCCGGCGCCCGGAGATTAATCGTCCCGAGGCTGTCGCCTTGCGCACTCGATCCCACGCAGATGGTTTCCCCCGCCTTAACGTAAACCTTCATAGTGCCCAGGGTAGGAAAGGGAAATGAGGCATTGCCTGTATTGCTTGAGAAGAGAAATGCCCTGTAACCGCCATGCGCATTTAATTCCTTACTACCCTCCGCATATAAATTAACCGCCGAAAGAGAAAGAAAAAGGAAGCAAAAACTTACATGAACCCTGGCACCGGGAAATTTCAATAAAAATGAAATAGCTGCGTGGTAACAGGGTTTCAACAAATGCTTCAGCATGCTTTAGGAATTGCAAAGCTGAAATTAACAAAGTTTGGCGGTTATTTGTTAGCGATATCCTTAATAGGAGCCTTAATTTTTGTAAATTTGAATCTGCTGGCAGCTAAGATTTGAATAATCTTAAGACAAACCGTCAAGAAATTGAAAGCAACAAGAAAAATAGCGTTGGTTGTAAATCATGTAAAAATGAACGAAGAAGATGCGTTGGATATTGAGTTTTGGTTAAGCAAGACACCAGGTGAAAGGCTTGCTGAAGTGGTGAGACTAAGAAGAAATTATTATACAGGGCTTAACGGCTCTTTCCCCGAAAAAATGGAAAAGGCGGTTAGCTGGAGAGAGATGCATATCCACAAGGGTTAGCTTGGCGACCGCGTACTTTGGTTAATTATCCTTATCATCATCGGCGGTCGGCGTCAGGTCGTCCTCTTTTTTACCATTACCCAAATGGATAATGGGTTTCGATTCAGTTCCTGTGATCGTCATTGGTATACCAAAAATGCCCAGCGGCGGCAGACCAAGCCTGAAATGAAGGTTCAGTGTATTATCAAAACTTACCTGCCCGTCAAATTTTAGCCGGAAACCGGCCATTTTTACCTTGGTTTTTTTAATGGTGATAATGTTATTGGCGATTGTAGTTTCTACATTTACTTTGGAGACATCGCCGGTGTCGATGCCGTTTCGATGGGTTCGTTTGCCAACCGCGCTGAATAACCTGAACCCCTTTAGCTTTACCTTTTGAACGGAAAGCACGCCGCCGCCCTTTAACGAGGGATAAACCGGCTGCATATTGCTGTTCAGTCGCCCGCTCAATTGGTAATCCAGCGAAACGATCCCTTCGGCATTTGCGGCAGATGTGGCCATGTCGTGAAACAGCTTAACCTGCTGATATGCTTTTTTGATATCAAAGTTTTGTGCGTTGATATGGTAATCAAAAGTCGCCCTTTTTGGATCGGTGCTGGTATAAGTAGCATCCATGGTTACCGGCGCGCCGATCAGGGTAAAACCTGTTTGCTTTAACACGATGCTGCCATTGCTGATGGTCATTTGCCCTTTTGCGTCCGTTAATTCCAACCCATTGTATTTTACTTTTTTCACGGCGGCGCTAAAGCCCAAATTAAGGTTGCGCGGTACCATGATAACGCCCGAAGGACCGCTCGCCGGTTTTGCGCTTGAGGTGGGCGAGCTGTTTGCAAAAGCCATAAAATCATCCGCTATAATGCCATCGCTTGTAAAAGAAAAATTGCCCCGCAGCGTATCATTTGGTTTAGTTGCATAGCCGATGACGTTTGACAAAGCGCCATTTAAAACAATGACCGACTTGCCATACGTCGCCTTAAATGAATTGAAATTCATCTTATCCTGGTTAAAGCTGAATATTCCGTTTTTGATAATAAAGGGTTTGGGGAACAGATCAGATGATAGCGCAATATCCTTAACGGTCATCGACCCGGAATTATTCAGTTTGGCGTAATTCCCGGCTACCGCATCGCTCTGTTTACCCTTGAGCGAGAGATTTGTCGCGATAAGCCCATTTACGTTGTAGCCCTTTATCGCAAAAACGCGGTATATCTTGCCAATGTCCAGCGTACCGTGCGATGTAATATTATATTCCAGGTTGTCAAAATTCTTCAGGTCGGCCTTTACCGAAAATGGTTTATCTTCAAAAACAAATGAAACCGGGCTAAAAACTACATGCAGGCCCTTCATGGAGCCGGTATTGTCGGTAATATGGGTATTCACTTGTATGTTTTGGATCGGATGAGGATAATATTTGGTTTGTACCGATCCGTTATCCAGCGAAACGTTGAGCTGGGTTTGCGGGAATGTCCGTTTGGCCGGCAAATATTTTCCCTTTGTCTGTAGGTCGGCCAGCAAGTTGCCCGAAAGTTCCATGCCCTGCACCGGGTAGAATTTTTTAACATCGGCCAGGTTAAATTTTGCCTTTAATCCCGCATCTACCGGGAACCCAGTGCCGGTACTCAGCTTCATATAACCTTTTACAAAATTATCCAGCACGTTTGCGTTCAGGTTTTGTATTTCGAACGACGCGTGTTTGTAATCATGGTCGGGGCAACGCGCATTCATACTAAAATTGATATTGCTGACAGCTTCCGGCAGCGAATTATATTTAAAATACCCATTGCTAAACGAGGAAGTTAAACTGAATTGCGGGATGCTCGTGATAACCGTATCTGCTTTGCGTCGTATCCCTGTATGCGTAATTGCTGTGGTATACTTGCCATTCGCCAGCAAATGCAACGAATAGCGGCCCCTCAATTCGTAAGGCTTAACACCTGACGCGTTGCTCCATTTCGCGAGGTCGATCTCTGTGTTGACTTTTGCAAAAATATCCGGTTTTTTGGCGCCTTTTACGCGCAAAACCGCCCCGAAGTAGTCTTTACCCATATTAAAATACAGTGAATCGAGGTTTACCTGCAGGCTGTCCGGGTCGAGGCCGGGGAGCCTGGTTTCAAAATTTATAAACAGGTTACTGATCGGCACCGGCGACTTTTGGTTATTGATATAACCGTTACGCACCTTTACATTCATGCTCAGGTCGGGCGCAATACTATCGGCGGCAATATATTTGCCTGCCAGCTTGAGCTGCAGATCGCCCTGCCCGCTTACGTCGGTTTTTTCCAGCCATTTTAAATACTCCGGCGGCAGCGCGGTGATGATATCGTGCAGGTTACTTTGCTTTGAATTTACTTCAAAGTCCATATCATACCCGTTTTTTATAAAGGCAAATTTGCCAATGAATTGAACGGGCAGCTTATTGATCAGCAAGTCATTCTTTTGGAACTCGAAGGCCAGCGATTTGGTATTCACGCGGGTGACCAGGTCGGCATTTACTTTTTTCGAGAGCACATAAGCCTGGTTATCGTAGATAAAATCAACGGAGGCCATTTCCGTGTGGGTGTGCAGGTCGAAAACATCCTTGCTCAAGTCGCCGCTGCCGGTGTAGTTGATGCCGCGCGCGTTAAATACCATGGGTATAGAGCGGTCGTGATAAACCAGGCGGCTATTTTTGATCAGGATCTCATTGATGCCCAGCGATGCACTCGAAGTATCTGCAGGCGCCGCAGCTTTATTTGGGGTCGATTTATAAACATTGTAGTTTACATGGCCTGCCGTATCTGCCTGGATATTGATAAAGGCATCATCGAGGAATATTTTGTTTATCGTGATCTTTTTTTGAAAGACGGAGCTGAGATCGAGACCAAGCGAAACCTCTTTAGCAGCAACCAGGGTGTCATTCTGGAATGGTGCACTGCCTTTTAGTGAAAGATCATAAAGGGTTAGCGTAAGACTGGGAAAATGTTTAAAAAAAGAAAGGCGCGTTTCTGAAAAGTCCAGCTGGCTGGTGATGCTGCCGCGGGCAAATTGCTTTATCTTATCGCTTACCGTTTTGGGGAACAGGTAGGGTAATGCAAATAACAACAGCAGCAATGCGGCAATTGTGATAGCTGTTATCTTGACTGTTTTGAGAAGTATTTTTTTGACGGAAAAGCTCATAAATGTTTGTTGATCGGCATAAACAGCTAACGGCAGGCCTAACGGGTTAAATTCCGTTTTCTGCAAAAATAACGGAAACCTGCCGTAACGCGGGCATTTGTTGCATTATTTAATATTAGGTTAAAACGAACTATGCTCGTCGTTTATTTTTTTGAGCAGATGGCAAATAAAAAAGCCTCTCCGAAATCAACGAAGAGGCTTATAAAATATATGGGGATAATTAAAGGGCTGCAAATTCGACAGGGCGGAAATGCCTGTGCGGGCGTTCAATAACGGTTTGAGTTAATTCTGCGGCGGCAAAATTGGTCACATTTAAGTAGGCCGACCGTGCATATTTCAGGTTGCCTGTAGTAACATTGCCGGTTAAGTCGGCTGCTGCATGGTCGTTCAGGCTAACGGTAGCGGTATAGGCGTCCATCTCCAATTGTGCCGAAGCATGGTTGTACAAGGCCAGGCTAAGGTCGATAGCGCTGAACTTGCCGAATGATTTTATTTCAGCGTTATCATAAGCGCTTAATTTAGAAAGATCGGTAACTGTAACCCAAACTTCCAGTTGTTTGGCTTCGTACGAGGTGATGCGCAAAACGCCGTTTTGCTCTTGTACCAATGCGTCCTGCGAATAATAATCATTGTAAACCTTTACCTGGTCGGCGTCGCCGGTGGTAACATAAAGTTTAACGTTGCCGTGTACTTCAATTTCGCTTATGCTGCTGATGCCGGTAAGCATGGTGCTAACTTCGTGGCCTGTGGTTGAAGCAGCAAAAGTTGTGCTGCTGATGCCGAACACTGTGATGATTGCGATTGCGATTGTTAAAATTGTTGTTTTCATTGTCTTAATATTTTTTAGTTTGTGTGTGTTTGTTATTTTCAATGTCCAAAGCAACAGCTTATTTCGCACCCGGTAAAACGAAATAGACCGCGGCGCGACAGTTATAGACGAAGGCTGTTTAATTGACAATAAAAGGCAAATTGTTGATTTACAGGCTGTTTTTACCCCATTCATCGGGCTAAAACGGGGGTTTATCGGCTACATTTTGGCGATAGTCGATATAAAGGCCCGCTTTGCAGGCAAAAAGCAAAAAAAAAGCCGCCGACATTTTTTACTTTTGCCCCGCAAATTAGTCATACGAAAACCCCTGATTGATAACATATTTTTTGAATGAGAAAACTGCATCATAGTTTAAGGCGGACGATATTAAATAGCATCGACTATTTCTACCCCCTTTTTAAAAAAATATTCCCGCTGCAAACTTATCGGTATGCTGCTGCAGGCGGTATCAATACCTTGTTTGATAATTGCCTATTTGCTTTCGCTTATCATTTTGTTTTCAAAAAGCATAACTATAGTTTGGGCTTTACTACCCTGAGCCCGCATATTGCATCATTGTTTTTCGCGTTTTGCTTTAGCCTGCCGTCAGGGTTTTATCTTAACCGGTATATTGTTTTCCAGGAATCCGGTTTAAAGCGGCATCATCAATTGATGCGGTATATTTTGGTGGTTTTGATCTGCGTGGTGTTCAATTTCCTGCTCCTTAAACTCTTCGTTGATTACTTCCACTGGTATGCCACCCCATCGAAGTTATTGACTACAATTTTAGTGATCGTGTTCAGTTATACCAGCCAGACTTATTTTTTCTTTCGGACGAAGGCGGGGGAGTAGTGGGTAATTGCATTATGGCAAAATTGTAGAGAAGCAATATTTTGCGTCCCGGAACGGCGTTATTGGATTTTCACAAACGCCGGCGTCCATTCAGCGAGGCTGTTTGAGATGGATGCCCGCATAACGGGAGACGCAAAATGTTGCGTCTCTAGAGCCAAAACTCGGACCCGCATCACATTCACCGCCGTATTTCCCCTATTTACCGAAAATTTATCAGCCTTTGCCAATACACTAATGGCGCGTTTTTAATAATCTGTTAGATTTGTTTTGTATTAAGGCTGAAAGGCCATCAAACAAAACGAGTTAATGAAAAACGCAATAATCACCGCAGCAACAAAAGGAATGGGCCGGGCCATTGCAATCGCATTTGCCAACGAAGGTGTAAACCTCGCCATCTGTTCGCGAAACAGTGATGACCTGTCGGCCTTTAAAAAAGAACTTGCCGGGATAAATCCAGGCATAAAAGTTTTCACTTCGGTTACCGACTGCAGTATAAAACAACAGGTTTTGGATTTTGCGGCTGCTGCCGAAGGCGAATTAGGGCCGGTCAGCATCATCGTCAACAATGTGGGGATGTATACCTACTCCAGCATATTGGATGATAATGAAGATGCATTCCAAAAACACGTAGCTATTAACCTTGGCGCCGCTTACGAGCTTTACCGATATTTTGGCAAGAAAATGATCGCCGCAAAAAGCGGGCATATCTTTAGCATATGTTCAGTCGCAGCCATCAACCCGCTGCCCGAAGCTGGCATCTACAGCGTAACAAAATATGCGCTGCTTGGCCTCAGCAAGGTGATGCGCAGCGAGATGCAGCCACATGGTGTAAAGGTTACGGCCGTTATTCCGGGCTCAACGCTTACCAATTCATGGGCAGGCATGGCAGTGGATAAGGATAAAATGGTACTGCCCGAAGATATCGCCTCAGCAATCATCAATGCTTATAAAATGAGCCAGGGGGCCGATGTAGAAGAAATATTAATAAAACCGGCTTACGGGCAGGTGTGAGCAGTGAATCCGCCGTCGCTAAAGCTATGGCGGACAAAGAAGGTAAAGGGTTTTTAGCTGAAAGCAGAAAGACTAAAGCAAAAAGCGAACGAAAAGTAGAAAATAAATCAACATAATCAGTAATCGGTGTAATCGACTTAAATAATCGGTGAAATCACAAAAAAAATAAAATGAACAAGAAACTATATCGAGACGAATATCACAAAGTAATAGGTGGTGTTTGTGCAGGCCTGGCAGAATATTTCGACATGGACGTAACCGTTGTCCGCCTGCTATTTGCCTTTACCGCTTTCTTTATGGGTGTAGGGTTTATTCCTTATATCATTTTATGGATCGTATTGCCTAAGAAAGGGTATGTATACACAAATTTTAACAACCCTACGGTAGATTATAGGGTACCCCCGCAGCGGCCATCGGACGATCCGCAAGGTACAACTCCGCCGCCACCGGCCAGCCCTTATGGTACTAATCCGTTTGGAGGCAGCGACTACGGCGGCTTTGAAAACAAACCGTTTAAAAATGTGCCGTTTGAAAACAAGCCATTAAAACAGGGATCGCATGCAGGGATCATTATTGGGGTAGTGCTCATAGTGATCGGCGGCCTCATTCTGATGAGCAATTACGATGTGTTCCCTGATTTTGATTACTCCAACCTTTGGCCTGTACCTATTGTGGTTGCCGGCGTGGCGCTGTTGATCAGCGGCCAGGCCAGAAGCGCCGCAGCCAGGTCAAACAGGGAAAATGCAGAAGCACAAAACAATTCAACCAATAATAACCCACCGGCAACTGAAAGTTCTGAAGCAAAATCAGAATAATTAAGCCGGATAAACAATTTGAGTCATGAAAAGCGATAAACTTATACCGGGCCTGATCCTTGTAATTATAGGCGCAGTCTTTCTGCTGGCCAATTTCGGTTACCTTGAATTTCATCCGGAGAACTTCGAACGCCTGTGGCCGATCTTCATCGTGATCGTCGGGGTAAACCTTGTGTTAGCACATAACAAAACCCCATGGGCAGTCGTGCTAAGGATAGCCGTTGTGTTATTTGGTGTCGGCGTGCTGCTATTCGGAAATTTTGATAACGATTACTATTACTCATCAAATCATCATCGGCATGCGGTCAATGGCAATAACGATAATGATAACAACAACGATGGCAACGACGATAATCGCTCTGCAGGGTTCCCGGTTAAGGGCACCTTTAATGAGCCCTATAATGCTGATATAAAAGTGGCGAGACTGAATATCAGCGGCGGGGCCGTGGGATATCATTTATCTGACATAACAAATCAGCTATTCAGCGCAAATACCAGCGAGGGAGCCGGGAAATATGATTTTTCAAGCTCAATGGACGATTCGGTCCACGTAATGGATTTCGACATGAGCAATCATTTTCATTGGCATCTTGGTTCGAATAAAAACAGGGTTGACTTTAAGTTGAATCCTAACCCGGTATGGGAAATTCATGTAGAAACCGGCATGAGCGGTGTTGATTTCGACCTTTCTAAATTCAAAGTGCGCGATCTTCAATTACACGGCGGCATGGCAGGTTACCATGTAAAATTGGGGGCGCCTGAAGCGTTGACGAATGTAGAAGTTTCGACGGGCATGGCAGGTGTTGATATTTATATCCCGAAGGATGCTGCATGCAGTGTAGAAACAGATTCGGGTCTGTCGGGCAATGATTTTGACGACGTGCCCAAGGTGAGCGACGATCATTATCAAACAGCCGGATACGACGCTGCAAAAACAAAGTTTCACATTCATATCAGCGGCGGATTTTCCGGGTTCCATGTGAAACGCTACTAAAATCTTAAAATATCCAGTGCCGGGTCCTGGTATCGCATTTTGAAGTACACGCTTCAATGTCCGATATTTGAGATCCGGTTTTTCTTTTATAAAAGTGGTACGATGATGGTCGAAAATTATTTGTTGGTGATCGATGGTAAGCCCCAGGGCCCGTTCAGTATTGAACAGTTAAAGCAGTTCAATATAAAGCCGGCTGACTTCGTAAAAACCGAAAAAATGATCGACTACAAGCAAGCGCACGAGGTTGCCGAACTTCGGGGGCTTTTTGGCTTTAAAGAGCAGGCGGTCGTCCCGCAATATTTCGGCAGTTTTGACCAGCGCCTGGTGGCCTCGGCGCTCGATTGGTTTTTTGTTTCGCTGGTTTGTGTGCCTGTAATGTTTGTTATCGCCCTTTTTACACCTGATAAGGAACTTCGTCTCGCGCTGACCTTCAGCCTGCTCGCAATCATTCCGTTAGTTAATTTCGTCTATCATGTGTTGACTGAATGTTCGGCAAAGCAGGCCACCTACGGCAAGCAACTCATCAAATTAAAAGTTTGCGACATGGAAGGCAGGCGCATCAGCTTTGGCCGGTCGATGGGCCGCAACCTGGCCAAGTTATTTTCGGACGCTACGTTTTTTGTGGGTTATGTGATCAGCTTTTTTACTAAACAACAGCAATGCCTGCACGATATGATGGCCGGTACGCTGGTGATGAAAGACCGCCTTTTTTGAGTAGCAGTAGCAGTGGCAGTAGCAGTCAAAGTGTTTTCTCCTGCCATGAACGATGGTCGATGGTCGATAGTCCATGGACCATCGTTCATTTCGTTTTTGCTCTTTGGTTTCGTTCTTTTCTACTATGGACTATGGTCCATGGTCTATTGACAAAAATAGCTATGAACCATGAACCGAGTTACGCGTCGCGTTTGATGACGTAAGTTTTGGCCAGGTAATCGTGAAGGGCCTGGCGGTGTTCGGTAAAAAAGATGGATATAAAGCCCAGCCCCCAAAAATTGATCGATACCAATTTACCTAAGGTCCTGCCAAGTGAATTTAAAAAACCGATGCCCTCACCGTCGGCATTAACAACGATAAGGCCGCAAATCCTTTTGCCAAGGCTGCCCTCCATTGCCGAGGTATCACAAATAACATTGTAAGCTATAAAGGTGAAATAAATTACAACTTCAAGTAAGATAACCTGGCGCAAGGTCATTTTATTAAAAACGTCTACAGCGGTTAAATTCCCAATCCTGGGCATCAAACCTCGAAAAGAAAGTATGGCGATGATAAGCCCCCATATAATTTCTAAAATAATAAAGTCGATAACAAAGGCGCCCAACCTTATCCAAAAAGAAGCAAGGTTGCTTTCAGTTGGAAAATGCAGTCCCTGTTCAAGGAAATATTCGTACAATTCGGGCAAATCACAAGCATCCCTCCAGGCGTTTTCTTGCGGTGAGAGCACCCTGGTATGGATGTCGGGCTCTTTTTCAATTAATTCTTCAAGCGTAAACGGGCCGGTTTGCTCGCCGTCTTCTAAAATATAATACTGGTCGTCCATCTATCGAACTAATTACGGGCGAAAGATATAAAAATTACGATTGATGTTTTTAACTTTATATCTTCTGTTATTCAAACTGATAAGACCAGACCATGTACAAAGCATTGCATCTCAGCCCGATGATCCCATCATATAATATGAAGGGAACCGCTGCCTTTTTTATCGACCTGTTGGGTTTTGGAAAAATAATGTATAATGACAGCTATATCATCCTGCAGAAAGATGGCCTTTTGATCCACATTTTAAACGCCGGTACGGACAT
>Ga0207103_10352_pt1 | contig 11154 bp, 11 predicted proteins | sample Alteio_BWMinHeat_81_FD_153546 | JGI IMG/M metagenome (GOLD analysis project Ga0207103, IMG submission 153546) | Enriched cells from forest soil in Barre Woods Harvard Forest LTER site, Petersham, Massachusetts, United States -... | ecosystem: Environmental > Terrestrial > Soil > Temperate forest >...
AACAATATTTTGTTTACATAGCAAATGAATGAAGTAAAAGACAAGAGAAATATTTAATAAATGAAGAATAAGATTGATGACCAAAAATGGTTTTGGATGAAGACCGAAAAATGTATAGGTAATTGAATTTGAAAGTGCCGTTAACGGGACATACATCCGGTGTGTTTCTCCGTGTACAAATGATTTTTTTATATTTTCTTTATTGAACCCAATCTGCGGATTGTTTGTAAAATAGGCTTCATCATCCCAATTATTAAAGTCATTTCGAAGAGCAGGAAGATAAATTACTGCCGTAATGGTCAACAACAGGAGAAGATATTGGATATTTTTTTTCAACCGTTTAAATATTGAAATGCTTTTTTCAGATCATCCGGTGTGTCGATCGATATTGTTTCCATTTCAGTTTCTTTTACGCGGATTCGGATTCCGTTTTCAATCCATCTCAATTGTTCAAGTGACTCTGCCGTTTCAAAAGTTCCCGGATCTAATTTTGTAATATGCAGTAAGCAATCGCTGCGGTATCCGTAAATTCCAATATGCTTATAATACTGAATAATTGCTTGCGGATTTCTCCGATAGGGGATCGGTGACCGTGAAAAATAAATGGCATTATGCCATTTGTCGCGAATCACTTTTACTACATTCGGGTTTTTTATTTCTTCTTCACTGACTGTTTTTTTTATAAGTGTTGCTATTTGTGTTTCATTACCATTAAAGCAGTTTGCCACAAGTTCGATCTGTGCGGGATCAATAAAAGGTTCATCACCCTGGATATTTATGACAACATCAAAACTACCTTTGATGTTTTTCAGAACTTCAGCACACCGGTCAGTTCCGCTTTGATGATCTGATGAAGTCATCGAAACATCTCCACCGAATTTTTTTACATGCTCTGCAATGCGTTCATCATCGGTTGCAACAATTACCATCTTCAGAGATTTGCATTTTAATGATTGTTCGTAAACACGCTGGATCATGCTTTTTCCGCCAATATCGGTCAATGGTTTTCCGGGAAATCGTGTGGAACCGTAACGTGCAGGAATGATACCGATGATGTTCAAATTAGTTAATTATTTTTTGTTATGAATGATAGTTGAAACTACTCAGCAAAAACCTGCTGAGCACTGATCACCATGCACTGATTATTATATTTCTCTGTTTGCATTCCATTGCTCCATATAATCGGCAACACGTCTCAGGAACGAACCGCCAAGAGCTCCGTCCACCACACGGTGATCGTAGCTCAATGAAAGGAACATCATACTTCGTATTGCGATCACATCACCGAATTCGGTTTCCAGTACGCAAGGTTTTTTCTTTATTGAACCTGTTGCAATTATGGCTACCTGCGGCTGGTTGATGATCGGTGTTCCCATCAGGTTTCCGAAACCGCCAACATTTGTAAGAGTAAATGTTCCTCCCTGAATATCATCAGGAGCAAGTTTATTGGCACGCGCACGGTTTGCAAGATCATTCACTGATTTTGTTAAACCGGTCAGGTTAAGTGTATCTGCATTCTTTATTACAGGAACAATTAAATTTCCCGAAGGTAACGCACTTGCCATTCCGATATTGATGGCTTTTCGTTTAATGATATTTGTTCCGTCAACCGATACATTCACCATTGGAAAATCTTTTATAGCTCTCACGATACATTCGATGAACATCGGAGTAAAAGTTATCTTTTCTTTTTCGCGCGACTCGTAAACTTTTTTCGCTTTATCTCTCCAATGCACCATATTGGTAACATCGGCTTCAACAAAAGAAGTTACGTGTGGTGAAGTATGTTTGCTCATCACCATATGATCGGCAATAAGCCTGCGCATACGGTCCATTTCAATGATCTCGTCACCATTCATCATCGTCACTTTTGAAGGTTGAGGAGCAGAAACAGGTTGTTGTGCAGGTTGCCTTACATCAACTTTTACCGAACTTACATTTCCACGGTTTTGTACATACGATAAAATATCCCTTTTGGTAACTCGTCCCTCAGCTCCCGTTCCCTGTATTTTTTCGAGCTCATCCATCCCTATCTTTTCTTCACGTGCAATATTTAAAACTAGGGGTGAATAAAACCGTGCACCGTTTGTATTTGAAATTTTTACAGCAGTTTGTTCTGCAACAGCAACTGTTTTTTCAATTTCAACAACTGCTTTCTTTATTTCAGGTGCAGGTGTATTTTCTTTTTTAGGAACCTGTACTTCCGGTACAGATTCAGAACCTTCCAATGAGATGATTGCGATCACTGCATTTACAGCAACTACATCACCGTCTTTATATAATTTCTTTTTCAGAATTCCGCCTTTGGGTGATGGTACTTCAGAATCCACTTTGTCGGTAGCAATTTCCAGAACGGTTTCATCAGGAGAAATTTTGTCCCCTTCATTTTTTGTCCACTTAATAATGGTTGCCTCCGCAATACTCTCGCCCATCTTGGGCATTATCAATTCAAAATCTGCCATTGTGTTTTATTTGGGTTATCGGTTTACAGTTCACGGATCAAAGTTTTCTATCAACGAACAACTATCAACCATCAACTAATAGCGCAAATTTAATTTTTTGTATGAGTTTAGAAAATGCAAAAATATTTGATGGCAATTCAGGTGCATTTGTAGTCTGACACATTAGGCGTCAGACCGCTTAAAAGCATTTTCATTTTGAGCAGATCATAAACGAAGTGCATTTATTTTTTTCATACCAACAAGATCTTTACAGGAATAAAAATAAATTGTTCACGGATCGATTTATAAATGCAAACGGGATATTTATTTCACAACATCATTCTTTTTAAAATATACAAAGCGCTCATTCATTTGTTAGGGGTTATCTAAGATGGCACTAACGTGTGTTAGTTTCAGAAAATATTTATCACCTAAAGAGATAAAAGAAAAAGAGATTATTTATGCTTGTCTTTAAATTCATCCTTAAATATCCTGAACCGGATTGTTGCATTTAAAACATAGTTGGAATAGTCGTTATCTGTTCCCACTTTTATAACACCGGATGAAATGCGGTATCTTCCTCCGACAGTTAATCCCATATGTTTAAAAAGATTCATGTTGATGTTAAGTCCTGCTGTTCCCGAAAAAAAATGATCATCAGCAATGATCCGCGAATTATTGGCTGTTTGAAAATAATCATCGGAGTAAGAGGCGTAACCGATACCTATATCTATAGGAATGGAAATTCCGATTTTATGATTCTCGGCAATGAGTATTTCATTTCTCCACTTGAAAACTGTATAGCTGAATTGCGGATTGATAGCGGATGTGTAATTCGGATATGTTATGGTATTGGTGGAAAGATTATCGATTCCGAAACCTGTTGCGAAATGCTGATTGAATGCAGCGAGAAAATTAAAATGAAAGCCACTGAGATTTTTACCCAGCACAGGACTATTCAGATAACCGAATTCAAAAATACTATTTGAGAAGGTTACATCTCTGAACAAATTTGTGTTGCCAAAAAACGAATTCGGAGAATTTTTAGTGTCTTGCCCGAAACCTGCAAATCCAATACAGATTAAGGAAATTGAAAGGATGAATGATTTCATGGTAATTGTTATTTATATCCGAAATAACATTCATATATCTGAATTTATTTATGACGTGTCACATTTAACTGATATTTAAATTGGATTTAATGTAACGCATGAAAAATTATTTGGCAATTCCTAAGATCATCCTCCTCAAATTATCCAAAGCCTGCAAAGCAGTTCGTTCAATTGTCCGTTCGCGGTTATCTCCCATATTGTATAGTTGTGCTGTTGTTTCATTTTTTGAACTCACACCGATCCAAACGGTACCAACTGGTTTTTCTTTTGTTCCACCATCGGGTCCTGCAATTCCGCTTGTTGCAATTGCGTAATCGGTATCGAATTTTTTCCGAATGCTGTCTGCCATTTGTTTCACACATTCTTCGCTCACAGCTCCGGCAGTTTTTAAAATTTCTTCCGTCACGCCAAGTTCTTTTATTTTAATTTCGTTTGCATAACTCACAATGCTTCCTTTATAATAAGTCGAACTTCCGGGAACGGATGTAATTAAATGTGCAATAAAACCACCGGAACAACTTTCGGCTGTTGCAAGCGTTTTTTTCTTTTCCGTTAAAATTCTTCCGACAACTTTTTGCAATGTATCCTCTTCTTCACCGAAAATATTTTTACCGATCAGTTCGTATAATTTTTTTACAAGCGCATTTATTTCTTCATTGAGTTTTGTTTTATCGGTTCCATGTCCGCTAAGACGCAAACGTACTTGTCCAACTGCGGGAAGATAGGCCAGCTTAATATGTGCAGGCAATTCATTTTCCCAGTTCTCAATCCGTCTCGCAAGAAAAGATTCACCGATGGAACAGGTTTGAATGGTACGATGAATAATTACAGGGAAAGAAAATTTCCCTTTGAGTTTCGGAATTGCCTCATCAGCAAAAATTGATTTCATTTCGAAAGGAACTCCCGGCATCGAAATAAAAATTTTATCATCGATATCAAACCACATTCCGGGAGCAGTTCCGTTTTTGTTAAACAACACCTCACAATTTTCGGGAACCATCGCCTGAAAATTATTTGAGTCGATCATCGGCAAATTTCTCTTGCTGAAAATTTGTGTCACCCATTCGAGCACTTTTTCATTCAGCACCATTTTTGAATTGAAATATTCGGACAATGTATTTTTAGTAATGTCATCTTTTGTTGGTCCGAGTCCACCGGTTATTAAAATAATAGTTGCACGTTTTTTTGCAGCGTTCAATGCATCAATAATATCTTGTTTGGTATCGCCAACAGATGTTCGGTGTATTACGCTGATGCCCATTTTACCAAGCTCCTGACCAAGCCATGAGGAATTGGTATCAATAATTTGTCCGATCAGAATTTCGTCACCGATAGTAATAATTTCAGCATTCATTTTTTATAAAATATCAATACTCAATATTAAAATAAAAAATGTGTTATAAAGAATATTTCAATGCAGGAAGTTTCAGTTGAAGTTTAACAGGAATATTTCAAAACCAATTTATTTTGATGACCGTTTTTATTTTTTATAAAATATCTCACATGATATTTTGAATTCATCTCATGTTGTATTTTTTTTCAATATCTTATGAAAGCACTGTAAACACAGATGATTCAGAATATCTGCACAGAATTTTTTTGGCAAAGCAAAATTCCATGTGTACAAAAAAATATACTTTTATGTGACAGAAAAAGATAAAAACATGAAATCAGATTCCTGACCGTTAAGGAGAGAATAAAAAGTTGAATTTAAATTCATGATCATCTGAAATATCAGTAAAATCAATATGTTCAGTGAATCGTAAAAAAATATTTTATGTATTTTTTGAATGATGACGTTTTTGATCAAAAAAATATTTTCATCTGAAATAAAGAAGATAGTCACATTTTTTATTTTTATCGGATATGCTGAAACACTTGTAAAATCAATTGATCCAGCAATGTGTGCACAGTTATCAACAGTCGCAAATGCTGTTTTTCTATCATATGTACTGATGAAATATTTGCAAATTTTATTTCATCGCATAACTTTGTTCTCGTAATCAATTAAAAAATTAAAAACATGGCAACAGCTAAAAAAACCAAAAAAGCAGCTCCAACTAAATCTGCTGCAAAAAAAGCCGCTCCTAAAAAAGCTGCTAAGAAAGCCGCTAAGAAAGCTGCTCCTAAGAAAGCCGCTAAGAAAGCTGCTAAGAAAAAGAAGTAATTCTTTTTTTAGGATCTCTTTTCAAAAGTCCCGACATAGTTCGGGACTTTTCTATTTTAAAGGATTTCATTTTTAATATTTTTTGCTGTATATTGTAATTGTGTTTTTAAACAGGTCAAGTCGGTTCATAATCATTTTTTGTATCATCTTTTTGTTTTCCTGCAAAGCGAAGAAATGTCCAAACTTTATGAATGATGGTGCACATCATCATGTGAAGTATGATAAAAATGGTTTGGTAAAAAAGAAAGGGAGTGCTCCGACCCGTACCTGGGATTCGCAGTGATCATGAATTATTTTTCACACTTTTATTTTGATCACCTTACCGGCAATCATGAATACAATACCGGTCTGATATTACCTGACTTTACCAGAAAATGGATAAAGAAAAGAATTCCTGAAAAACCGGACGAAATAAATATTCACCAGCAATCATTCGCAGGCGGATGGATGAGACATCATTTTTCAGATAAACTTTTTCATGCATCTCACTTTTTTGAATTTCATCATTCACTGTTAAATGAAATGATGAAAAAATCAGATATGAGTGATGATGCAGAAAGAAAATGGTTTCTCGCACATGTTGCATTCGAATTATTAATTGACAGAATGATCGTAAAATACAACCGTACTTCTCTTGATGAATTTTATTATTCATTAAATAATGCAGACAGGAATAGTCTCACGGTGTTCCTGAATTTGCAGGGAATGGATAATGCGGATGATTTTTTCAGAATTTTTGACCATTTTCGCACTGTTCAATATATCTATTATTATACGGATAATAATAAATTCGTGTATTCGTTAAACAAAATTATGTTACGAGCAAAATTAAATGAACTGTCTGCCGAAGATGCTTTTTCAGTAACGGAAGTGATCATTGATTTCGAATCAAAATATTTAAATGATCCGAAAGCTACGATCAGGCAGATAGAGAATATTTTCAGATGAGAAAAATTGTATCAATTTTTATATTCCTGTTTTTTGTCACCGGAAATTCTGTGTACGCTCAGATAGCTCCGAAATACAGTAACGAATTTTTATCACTTGGCGTGGGAGCAGGGCCAATCGCAATGGGTGGTGCAGTGATCGCAAGTATAAATGATGCAACTTCGGGTTACTGGAATCCGGCCGGATTGGTTTCGGTAAAAGATAATGTTCAGGTTGCATTAATGCATAATGAACAATTTGCAGGTATCGGAAAACATGATTATGGTGCTGTATGTTTTCGTTTACGTGATGAAAGTGTACTTGCAGTATCGATGATAAGATATGGTGTAGATGATATTCCGAATACACTAAATCTTTTTCAGAACGGGCAGATTGATTATTCACAGATAACTGGATTTTCTTCAGTTGATTATGCATTTGTCGGTTCATATGCGCGCAAGACTCCGATCGAAGGATTGACAATTGGTGCCAATGCAAAAATTGTTAGAAGGATCATCGGTGATTTTGCAAACTCGTGGGGATTTGGTATTGATGCAGGAGTACAGTACAAATATAAGAAATGGAAATTCGCACTGATGCTTCGTGACATTACAACTACATTCAATGTGTGGACGTATACTTTTACTGATGCACAAAAGCAAATATTGCTGAACAGCAATAACCAGCTTCCTTCAAATAACCTCGAACTCACAGTTCCTAAAATCATTTTTGGTACGGCTTACAAATGGCAGTTCTTTGATAAAAAACTGAGCATTATGCCTGAAATGGATTTTGATATTACGACAGACGGGCACAGAAATGTTCTTATAAGCAGTAAGTATTTTAATCTCGATCCTAAGATCGGACTGGAACTCGGATATAACAATATTGTATTCTTAAGAGGAGGGACATATAATTTTCAGTATGTAAAACAAATTGACGGAATTACTGCAGTTTCTACATCGCCAACAATTGGTGTTGGTTTAAAACTGAATAATATTGCAGTGGATTATGCTTTAGCAAATGGTGGTCTTTCCACTTCTCTTCCATATTCCAATGTCATCTCTTTAAAACTTTATATAAATAAAAAATAAGTAAGGGATTTCTCATTTGCACCAATAAATTTGCATAAAAATTGGGCAATGAAAAAAGTTATCTTTATCCTTCTTATACTTTCATCAAATCAGATTTTATTGGCACAAAGTAAAACTCCATGGAGCATCACTTTTTCGTTAAGTCCTGTATTTTGTAATACAATTAATACGACCGGTTCGAATGACCGGATGCCTGGAACAAATACATCCTATACAAAATATGTTGATTCTGTAAAAGCAAAAGAAACGTATCGGTTTAATGTACTGACACCAACATTCTGGTTTAATTATTCGCTTGGTTTAGATCTCGATCTTCAGACAGGTTTGGGATATATGGATGTCGGTTACCAGCGTATTCAGGATAATTTACATCTGCATGATAATTTATATCCCGGAATAGGAACAACAGGAACACTCACAGAATTGACAAGTAATCCAAGAAGTATAAATTATGATTACAGGTTTCAATATCTTCATATTCCATGTTTAATAAATTATGTTGTAAAAAAGAGCGGAGATTTTAAAACAATATTTTCAGTATCGGGAGGCGTGGCATTTGATATTTTATTAAAACATAAAATAACTGCAAACCTTCAGAATGATTTTTATATTGACGGAAAGCAACAATTTAATATCGATTCTACGGGATACAAAGCAAGAGCTATTGCATTTCAATTTATTGTCGGAGGAAGAATGGATTATAAATTCGATAAAAAATTAACGCTGATGGTTCAGCCTGTTTTTGGTATCTGTCCTTTTTCCGTCACCTCAAATGAGATCAGTGTGTATCCTTATTATTTTGCATTGAATACCGGAATCATCTGGGATATCGCAAACTGACATGAACGGAATTGAACGTTTCAATATCCGTGTTTACGGAATATTGATGAATGAAAAGAAAGAAGTTTTACTTGCACATGAACGCATGGGAGAATACAGGTTTACAAAGTTTCCCGGTGGAGGACTCGAATACGGTGAAGGAATAAAAGATTGTGTGATCAGGGAATTCAGAGAAGAAGCAGGAATTGAAATTTATGAAGCTTCACATTTTTACACTACCGATTTTTTTCAACAGAGTGCATTTCGCAAAAGCGACCAGATTATTTCTGTTTATTATAAAGTAAAGTCAAAAAGTGATCTTTCTGAAATACGTTTGGATGAATTTGAATTGAAAGGAAATAAACGTACTGAGATCATTCAATTCAAATGGGTTGCAGTTAACCGATTGGATGAATCGCACCTGAGTTTACCAATAGATAAAGTGGTTTGCAAAATGTTGCAGGGAGAGTTAACCTGATCTTATTTTAACGCTCTCCGGTAAAGCTGTATCGTATTTTCAAGTCCCAGATAAATAGCATCACACACCAAAGCATGTCCTATAGAAACTTCCAGCAGGGAAGGAATATGTTGTTTAAAATAACTGAGATTTTCCAGGCTAAGGTCGTGACCGGCATTTATTCCGATGCCAAGTTCAAATGCTTTTTGCGCAGCAACAACAAACGGTATAATTGCTTCTTCTTTTTTAGAGGAATAGTGCCGTGCATAATTTTCAGTATATAATTCAATGCGATCGGTTCCTGTTGCCAGTGCTCCTTCAATTATTTTTATGTCAGCATCCACAAATATCGAAGTGCGGATTCCATTCCTTTTAAATTCACTTATTATATCCGCGAGAAAATCTTTTTCTGCAAATGTGTTCCAGCCATGATCGGAAGTGAGCTGACCTATGGCATCGGGAACTAATGTGACCTGAGTTGGTTTTGTTCTTAAAACAAGGTCAACAAATTTTTTCTCTTTGGGATTTCCTTCAATATTGAATTCCGTTGTAAGCACTTTTTTCAATTCGGTCACATCATCATAGCGGATATGTCGCTCATCGGGGCGTGGATGCACAGTTATTCCCTGAGCTCCGAACCGTTCACAGTCGATTGCTGCTTTTATCACATCAGGGTTGTTACCGCCTCTGGAATTCCTAAGCGTAGCGAATTTATTTATGTTAACAGATAATTTGGTCATACAGATTTCAAATTTACGTTATTATTCATTTCTGATATTTACATTTTTGATTAGGTTTGAAAAAACATGGGAATTGCTTTTTACATTTTCTGGATTGGAATTCTTGTCATCCTTTATACATATATCGGATATGCGCTCATTATGCTTATTCTCGTGAGGTTGAAACGGGTTTTCAAAACAAATACATCAATATTAAATTCATCCTTTGAACCCGATGTTACATTGGTGATTCCATGTTATAACGAAAAAGGAATACTTCCCGGAAAAGTTGAAAATTGTTTTGAACTGAATTATCCGCGTGAAAAATTGCATATCATTTTCATAACTGATGGTTCAACGGATGGCAGTGAGATTTTCTTAAATTCAATGAATGGAATTACTGTTTTACATGAATTAAAGCGTGCAGGAAAATCCGCAGCCGAAAATCGTGCAATGCAATTTGTTACCACACCCTTTGTCATCTTTTGTGATGCAAATACAAGTTTGAATAAGGATGCTGTCAGGGAAATTGTAAAGCATTATTATGACGAAAAGGTCGGTGCTGTTGCCGGAGAAAAGCGCGTGAAGAGCAGTGATAAGGATACTGCCAGTGCTTCGGGTGAAGGTATTTACTGGAGATACGAATCGATGCTGAAACGTCTTGATTCGGAATTATATTCAACAGTTGGTGGGGCAGGAGAACTTGTATCTTTCCGGTGTTCATTGTATTCAAAACTCGAAGAAGATACTATCCTCGATGATTTCATGCAATCAATGCGCATAGCTTTAATGGGATATAAAGTTGTTTACGAACCTAATGCATATGCAGAAGAGACAGCATCAGAAAATGTAAATGAAGAATTGAAACGTAAGATAAGAATAAGTGCGGGGGCATGGCAATCCATGAGCAGATTGATCAAAGCATTCAATCCGTTTTCTGATTTTTTACTTTCGTTTAATTTTATTTCACACAAAGTACTCCGTTGGACACTTGCTCCCCTTGCTCTTTTATTGATAATTCCGGCAAATATTTACCTGTGGTATTATTCAGGTGAAGTCTACAAATACTTTTTTTACGGGCAGGCACTTTTTTATCTATTCACTTTTTTCGGCTGGTATTTTGAAAATAAAAAAACGAGGATCAAAATATTTTTTATTCCCTATTATTTTTTCATTACAAACTGGTGTATGTACCTTGGATTCTTTAGATTTTTAAAAGGGAATCAATCGGTAAAATGGGAACGAGCCAAACGTGCAGCGTAAAATTTTATCAGTAATTACTTCCAACTTCTTACTTCCAACTTCCAACATCGGATCACGGTCTGTATTTACTTCTCTTCAGAATCTTATCAGAATCCTTTTCAATTATGAGTTGTTTTAAAGTGATATCCGGATTTTCATTCATGTATTTTTTTACG
>Ga0207103_10353_pt1 | contig 11139 bp, 8 predicted proteins | sample Alteio_BWMinHeat_81_FD_153546 | JGI IMG/M metagenome (GOLD analysis project Ga0207103, IMG submission 153546) | Enriched cells from forest soil in Barre Woods Harvard Forest LTER site, Petersham, Massachusetts, United States -... | ecosystem: Environmental > Terrestrial > Soil > Temperate forest >...
CAGCAGCTGTAAAAAACTATCTGATTAAAAAAGGTGTCCCTGTATCGCGAATTATCGCTCATGGTTTTGGCGAAACACAATTGCTGAATCAATGTGCAGATGGCGTTGAATGTACGGAAGAACAACATCAGGTGAACAGAAGAGTGGAGATAAAATTGGTGAAGTGACAGGAAGAGATTAGGGGATTAAGGGATGAGGAAATTAAGTGATGAAGTTTTTGTCAGTTCGAGAGGAGTTGGGAACAGTTTTGTGATCTTTACGATTTCTTTGTGCTCTTTGTGGTAAAAAAAATGAATGATTACTTTGCAAAAATCTCTAATGCTTCCTGTCAATAATATATTCCACCAATAATTTTAATTTTTCTGAAGCTTCATTTTGTGCAATACTTCCGATAATTTCCAACGCTTCATTTTTGTATGCTTCCATTTTTTTTCGTGTATACGAAATGCCGTCATGGTCGTTCACGTATTTTATTACTTCTGCAACACGTTTCTTATCGGTATTGTGATTTTTTATGGAGTTGATAATTTTATTCCGTGTTGATTTATCAGCGTTGTTGATGGTATAAATTATAGGCAACGTTAGTTTTTTTTCTTTGAGATCAATTCCTGTTGGCTTGCCGATATCATCATCACCGTAATCAAGCAGGTCGTCTTTTATCTGAAATGCAATTCCGATCTTTTCACCAAACTGGCGCATCTTTTCAGTTTCATCAATTGAGGCACCACCGGAAGCTGCACCAATGGCACAACACGAAGCAATAAGCGAAGCCGTTTTTTTTCGGATGATATCAAAATAAACTTCTTCCGATAAATTTAAATTCCGTGTTTTTTCAATCTGCAATAATTCCCCTTCACTCATTGCTTTCACCGATTCGGAAACAATTTCGAGCAAATGATAATCTTTATGTTTTACAGAAAGCAGCAATCCTCTCGACAATAAATAATCACCTACAAGCACTGCAATTTTATTTTTCCATAACGCATTGATCGAAAAAAATCCTCTGCGTTCATCACTGTCATCCACCACATCATCATGAACGAGAGTTGCTGTGTGAAGCAGTTCAACCAAACTTGCACCGCGATACGTAGAATCATTTATACCGTTAAATAATTTTGCACTGTAAAAAACAAAAATCGGTCGCACCTGTTTGCCCTTACGTTTCACGATATATGTCATGATCGTGTCGAGCAATGGAACAGAACTTTTCATCGCCTCTCTGAATTTTATTTCAAAAAGTTCGAGCTCCTGTGCAATGGGAAATTTTATCTGGTCTATCTGACTCACTTTATTTGGTGGCACAAATAAAAGGATTTTGAGCGAAAATTGGTTTTAGGTTGAAGAAAAGTATTTTTGAACGATGGCAAAAACGCAAACAACTTTCTTTTGCAAAAATTGTGGAGCATCATCGGCAAAGTGGATCGGCAAATGCCCAAGCTGCAACGAATGGAATACATACGTGGAAGAAGTGATTCATAAAGAGAAAGCAGAATATAAAAAAACATGGAAGAAAGAAGGTAAGAGCAAAACGCTGAAACCTGTTCATATTAACGAAGTTGAAAAAGGAAATGAGCAGCGCTATCTTGTTAAGGACAAAGAACTTTCGCGTGTGCTTGGCGGTGGTATAGTTCCCGGAAGTGTGGTTCTGATTGGTGGCGAACCGGGTATTGGTAAATCAACTCTGATGCTGCAAATTGCATTGCAGTTCACCGATAAAAAAGTGCTTTATATTTCGGGTGAAGAAAGTGATGCACAAATAAAAATGCGTGCCGAACGATTGCCATTTTCAAATTCGGATTGTTATTTATTTACAGAAACATCAACACAAAGAATAGGAAAAGCGTTGCAGGAACTCGAACCGGATATTGTAATTGTTGATTCGATTCAAACGTTACAAAGTGAATTGATCGATTCAACTCCGGGAAGTATTTCACAGATAAAAGAAACAGCCGGTGATCTCATTCGTTTCGCAAAAGAAACAGGAACTCCTGTTTTTCTCATCGGTCATATTACAAAAGATGGCGCGCTGGCGGGACCAAAATTATTGGAGCACATGGTGGACACGGTATTGCAGTTTGAAGGTGATCAGCATCATGTATACCGTATTTTACGAACTACAAAAAATCGTTTCGGATCAACAAGCGAGATCGGAATTTATGAAATGCAAAGTGCCGGTCTGCGCGAAGTTTCAAATCCTTCTGAGATATTAATTTCCCAACGTGATGAATCGTTGAGTGGTGTTGCAATATCGGCAACCATCGAAGGAATGCGACCGTTGCTTATCGAAACACAGGCATTGGTGAGTACTGCTGTTTATGGCACTCCACAGCGAAATTCAAATGGTTATGATGCCAAACGTTTGAACATGTTGCTTGCCATTCTTGAAAAGAAATGCGGATTGAAAATGGGAATGCAGGATGTGTTTGTGAATATTGCAGGTGGCTTGCGGATAGAAGATCCGGGAATTGATCTTGGAATTATTGCAGCCATTGTTTCGAGTTACGAAAATGTTTCGATCGATGGCAAGATCTGTTTTATTGGTGAGGTTGGATTGAGCGGAGAGATCAGAGCCGTAAACAGGATTGAGCAACGAATAAGCGAAGCGGAAAAACTCGGATTCAAAACGGCATACATTTCTAAATTCAATAAACTTCCAAAAACACAATCGGGGATCAAAATTGTTGAGACAGGAAAGCTGGAAGAATTTTTGGGTTTATTATTTGGATAAAAAAAGATGGATAGAAGTATAACAGACGGAATAAATTTTATATCAAAACTGAATGGAAGAAGAATTCTGAACGTTGCAAAACTTTTGTCAGGATATTACATTTCAAGAGCCATCAAAAGACCTGTTCACTGGGGAATGCCTACCATTGTTGAAGTGGAACCTACAACAAGTTGCAACCTTCGTTGCCCGCAATGTCCGAGTGGGTTACGTGAATTTTCACGAAACACAGGAATGCTTGATCTTGAATTATACAAAAAGATCATTGACGAAATTTCTCCCGATCTCATTTATATCATTTTGTATTTTCAGGGTGAACCTTTTCTGAATAAAAAATTTCTTGAGTTTGTAAAATATGCCGATGAAAAAAATATTTATACGGCAACATCAAGCAATGCACATTACTTTACGGATGAGATGGCAAAAGCAACTATAGAAAGTGGTTTGGACAGATTGCTGATCTCGATTGACGGAACAACTCAGGAAACATATTCAAAATACAGAGTTGGTGGTGATCTTGAAAAAGTGATTGAAGGAACAAAAAATTTGTTGAAGTGGAAAAAGAAATTGAATTCATCAACACCAAATATTATCTGGCAGTTCATTGCATTTAAACACAACGAGCATCAGATTCCTGAATTCAGAAAACTTGCAAAAGAAATAGGGGTGGATGAGATCGGAATTAAAACTGCGCAGATCTATGATTACGAGCATACCGATGAACTCATTCCTGAAAATGATAAATTGAGCAGGTATAAAAAAACAGAAGAAGGTTACGAGATCAAAAATAAATTACTCAACCAGTGTTGGCGCATGTGGCGCGGAAGTGTGATCACATGGGACGGACTCGTAGTGCCGTGTTGTTTTGATAAAGATGCCACACATCGCTTCGGTGATGTGAGCCGGCAAACCTTTTCTGAGGTATGGCGAAGTGATCAATACAATAATTTCCGTTCGGCAATTCTTCGCTCAAGAAAGGAAATTGATATTTGTAAAAACTGCACGGAGGGAACGAAAGTGTGGAGTTAATTTGATCCCGGAAAGTTTAATTATTTTATTTTTTACAATAAAATATATTAATTAGCTGAATAATTATTCAGCGTATGCATAAAATTATTCTGTCTGTCTCTTTTGTTTTGTTAAGTTTTCAAATCACAAATGCACAGGAATCAACCACAAAAGATTCTATGGACACTAATGGGTCAGAGTTCAAAGATCGTTTTTTTCAGTGCACAGGTGGTACAGCGTTTCTCGATTACGATGTAACACCGTTGCGGGATATTTCATATACGAGAAGCACTTATTTTAGCAGTACCAATACCTATGCAGATGTTAATTACACGGGTAAATACAGTGGGTTGGCATGGTCTTTTTATACATATATCCATACATTCCGATACAATTTCTATGAATCTAGTGAAGACCTTTCTTTTTCAATAAATGCACAGCCCGCCATCGGTATTAGTTTATTTTCAATTTCGCAGAGTCTGGGAAACCCAAATCAAATTAATTCAGTACCGTCAGATCATGTTTTTGGCGGAGGGGTTGGCTTTATGAAATTTTCATTACCATTTTATCTGCAGGCAAATTTTGGAAATATTGCAACGCGCAATTCAGGTGAGGAGAAAGGTTATACAGCAGGAATAGGTTTCGAGTATCAGCTTAATCCGATATTCATGATAACAGATGAATCTACGACAAATGTTAATATCAGTAAAAGTAGTTTTATCATTCCGAGTTTTAATTTTGGATATGTTTATTACAATGACAAGAATGTTCCAAGAGAAGTGAATTTCAGATTAGGTTTAGGTGCAAAGGATACGTTCAGAGGGATTGACGGACAATCAATTTCCCAATCATCATATAGCTTTATGATCTCATTTCACAGGTATATTGGTTTTTAAATTGGGAAGTTAAAACAGACTTATTATCACCGGCCAGATAATCACCAGTGCAAAAATAATGAAGATGATCCCGGAGAATATATTTAACCGGTGAAGATTTTTTTCAGAGAGGATATTCCGAAGCTTGTTAGCAAAATAACCGATGCTGAACATTGTAGTGAACATGGTTCCGAGAACCACTGCAAAAAATAAGATCACCTGATCGAGATTGAACTGAATAACAGATTCAACGTAAGCTGTAACACCAAGCCACGCAATTAATGTCATCGGATTAATGCTGTTCAGCATTATGCCTTTCATGATATAAAGAATGCCGCTTCTTTCCTGTTCTGTTTTTTCTTCATTGGTTAAATGCTCATGCTTTTTAATGGATCGTATCCCTAAAAATCCAAGAAAAGAAAAACCTATGATGCGTATAAGATAATCGTAGTGATGAAGTTTATCAACGATAAAAGTACTTCCTAAAATAGCAATACTGATATAAAATGCATCACTGAATAAAACACCTGCTGCAATAAAAATACTTTTCCTGTGCCCGCGCTTTATGCTTGTTTGAATAAGGGAAAAGAAAACTGTCCCGAATGTTAATGTAAACATCACTCCGGTAATTAATCCTTTCCATACAGGCTCTATTATTTCCATTTTAAGATTGCAGAGACATTGCACGCAACGTCTCCGCAATAATAAATTTTAAATCTGATTATAAATTGCCAACCATTTTTTCAGGCCTCACCCATTGGTCAAATTGTTCATTTGTAACCAGGCCTAATTCAATGGCGGCTTCGCGAAGTGTCTTGTCTTCCTTATGCGCTTTCTTAGCGATCTTTGCCGCATTTTCATAACCGATATGTGTATTTAAAGCGGTAACAAGCATCAGTGAATTTTCGAGATGATTCTTTATTGCTTTTTTGTTTGGCTCGATTCCAACAGCACAGTTATCATTAAATGAAACACATGCATCACCTATCAATCGTGCACTTTGTAAAACGTTTGCAGCGATCATCGGTTTGAAAACATTCAGTTCAAAATGACCTGTTGCGCCACCAATGCTCACAGCTACATCATTTCCCATCACCTGTGCACATACCATTGTTAATGCTTCAGGTTGTGTTGGGTTTACTTTTCCCGGCATGATTGAAGATCCGGGTTCGTTATCGGGTATTATAATTTCACCAATTCCGCTGCGTGGTCCTGATGAAAGCATGCGCACATCATTTGCAATTTTCATCAATGCTACTGCTGATCTTTTCAATGCCCCGCTTAATTCTACCATTGCATCGTGTGCGGCAAGTGCCTCAAATTTATTTGGAGCAGTTACAAATGGAAGTCCTGTAAATTCAGCAATTTTTTTTGCAACAAGTATGTCGTAACCTTTTGGTGCATTAAGTCCTGTACCAACTGCTGTTCCTCCAAGTGCAAGTTCTTTCACCATCTCCAATGCACATTTCAAGGCACGAATGGAATTTGTAACCTGTTGTGCATATCCCGAAAATTCCTGACCAAGTGTTAATGGAGTAGCATCCATAAAATGTGTTCGGCCGACTTTTACTATTGAGTTAAATTCTTTCGCTTTTTTATCTAATGTGTTACGTAATTTTTCCATTCCTGCAATGGTAATTTCAGTAACAGATTTGTATGCAGCAATATGCATGGCGGTCGGGTATGTGTCGTTTGATGATTGCGATTTATTTACATCATCGTTCGGATGAAGAACTTTTTTATCATCTGATAATTTACCACCATTCAATACATGTGCACGGTTGGCAATAACTTCATTGGCATTCATATTACTTTGTGTGCCGGAGCCTGTTTGCCATATCACTAATGGAAATTCACCATCTAATTTTCCTGCCAAGATCTCTTCGCAAACCTTACTTATCAGATCACGTTTTTCGGCCGGAAGTACACCAAGTTCGCAATTTGCATGTGCTGCTGCTTTTTTTAAGTATGCAAATGCATAAATTACTTCTTTGGGCATGCTTGCCTCAGGGCCAATCTTAAAATTATTGCGTGATCGCTCAGTTTGTGCACCCCAATACCGCTCAGCGGGCACTTTCACCTCGCCCATTGTATCATGTTCTATTCTGAATTCCATGTTGTTATTTATTTTTAATCCGACCAAAACTAAAAGAAATTTTATTCTTAAAAATTGATAATAGTCAGATTATTTAACTAATTGAAAATCAATAATAAAATATATCAAACAAGCGTTAGACATGGCAATATTTCAGTAAAATCTGTCAGCAATTCGGATAATTTTTTAAACAGTGAATAGTAAAAGTCAATTTTTTTTTTATATTTAAAACCAATTCAACCTTACTTAATTATATATATTATGGTTACATTAGGTGTAAATAACACAATTACTTCAGAACATGTTGCCTGGCTCGAATATATTGATCATGCAAAATCTGAATTGAAAGATATGCAAGCTAAACTCGTCATGATGGCTCCGACTTTTTCTACAAAAATGGCAGCACGGGTTGAGCAATTTCAAAACAGATTTATCAGGCAACGTGAAGTTACAGACATCCTTCGTCATAATATCAAAGCTCACGAAAATGATATTGAACGGATGACAAGGCTGAGTCTGGATTACCTTCAGATGCGTGTGGCAAGTGATCATGCAGTTTTGAAATCGGAGTACAAAAGATATGTGGAATTATTTGTTGAACTCGTTCAGGACTTCAACGAATTTTTAGCCTGATCTTTTTTATTTATTCACTTTCATCGGGTGAAATCACTTTCACCGTTTTATTTTTTTTGCCTGTGTAATACATTTCTGCAAAATTGCACCATTCGCAATCAGGCTTTCCGCAGCCTTTAGAGAATTCTTTATTCAGTATCTGAGAGTATGTTTTTGTGATCTGTTTTTTTACAATCTCAATATCAGTTGAATGAATTTGTATCCGGTGCTTGATAAATTTTTTAGTTTCTTTTTCAGGTTCAACAAAATCAAATTCAACGGAATTCATTTCCCTGTTTTTTGATTTATCATTATCCATCAATATTTTATAAAATACAGATTGACGCCAGTAATCACCACCATATTTATTTTCAAATTTCGGTTCTTTATTTTCATCAAGCGACTTCTGATATTTCTCCTGATCAGGACGTTCAAATTTCTTTTCAGCATTTTTAAACTGACCGGTTTTATAATCCACTACATTTACTTTATTGCCTTCAAATTCAAGTTTGTCGAGTTTACCGTTTATTGGCACACCATCTACCACTACGTTGCTGTAAGTGCGTTCCACACTTGTGATTTTATTCCATTCATTAATATACCGATCGTAAAAAGCAGGAAGAACCTGTTCAGCATATTCGATCTTTAGTTTGAATTCAGTTTCGGTGAAACTCTCTTCATTTCTTCGCATATACCATTTGAAATCTTTTAGCAGATCTTCTTTTGAGCCAAATTGTTTTTGTGGATGTGCATTCATATTCCTGAATAATTTTTCAAGGGCATAATGAACGGCAGAACCAAAAGTCATTGCAGGATTTTTTGCAGCAGGAACTTTTATAAGATTATTGAAGTAAAATGAAACCGGGCATTTCAGATAATTATTAAGATGCGTTACACTCAATGAATAGGTATCGAGTATTGTATCAATAAAATGCGAATCAAACAAACCTGAAGGTATTGTATTTTCCGGTTTCTGAATTGTTTGCATTTGAAAATGAATAAGTTCTTCATCTTCTAAATGAATATTTCCGGTTACCACATTTCCCGAATCTTCCAGCTCGGAAACAAATCTGCTTTTTTCAAGTTCTTTTGAATTGTTGTCTCTCTCGGGATATGAAATTATCAGTTGTCTTTTGGCACGTGTCATTGCCACATAGAATAATCTACGTGCTTCCTGTGTTTCATCACCGGGGATCTCAAATAAATTATCGGGCAATTTAAAATTGCTGCCACCTTTTGCTTTATCCCACTTATCTTTTAGACATCCCGTGATAAATACATATTCAAATTCGAGGCCTTTGGAAGAATGGGCAGTAATAAAATTTACCCCGTTTTCAGAGTAGCTTATTTTTTCAGCCGGTAATGGAATTTCATTTTCTTCCATCATCGAAAGTATTTCAAGAAATTGTTTCAGATTTGTTTTTGGTTTTTTGGAACATTCGTTTTTGATAAAATCAAAAAAGGTATTCAGCATTTCCATATTCCATGTCTTATCTTCAGCAGAGAGTGCCGTAAATAATATTCCGCATCGTGAAAGAATATTTTCAACAAGGAACAATAATGGAATGTTCATGCTGTCATTTATCAGGGCTTCTGTCAAATTGCTGAAGTTACTGATAGCACTGAAAACAGTATTATCCGAAAATAATGACGGCTGATTTTTATTGCTGAAGTTCCGGAGTTCTTCTCTCCATGAAGTACTTCTGTCGTTAAAATTTTTTCTGTAGATCTCAACGGATAACCTGGCAATTTCCAATGGATGAATATCGAATTCCGAATAGTGAAGGATCTCGAATAAATAATGTTCTCCCGAATGAGAACGTAAATTTTCACATTGAATATAACGAAGTATAGTTGTCAGTTTTTTGATCAGTGGTTCGGAAAGAATATTTATTCTCCTGCGAATGTTCACGCTTATTTTTTTACTTTGAAGATACCTTACGAGTTCATCTGCCTGTGAATGGTTCCTGTAAATGACTGCGATATCTTTTAACGGAGTTCCATTATTTATCAGCATTTCAATTTCGGTTGCTGTACCAACCGTTTCATGAGCGATATTATAATATGCTCTGATCTCAGGAATTTCCGTTAAGCCGGCATAATCAACATTGGCTGCATTGAGAATTTTATTCGTTGATATTCTTTCGGAATTCTTTTCGATCAGCGATTTCGAAACATCAAGAATATGTTGTGTGGATCGGTAATTTTCTGTCAGCAGAATTACATTAAGCGAAGCGGCAAACGTTTCTGAAAATCTTTTTATATTTTCAATATTCGCGCCCTGAAACCGGTAAATTGACTGGTCATCATCACCAACAACAAATACATTCGGATCATTCCAGTAGTTTATCAAAAGCTGGAGAATTTCATTTTGCGAACCGTTCGTATCCTGAAATTCATCCACTAAAAAATAATGATATTTTTCCTGATACGGCAATAAAAATTCGGGTGTCTGTTTAAATGCGTTTATCACCCAAAGGATCATATCCGAAAAATCGTAGCGGTTATTTTTTTTGCATTTTTCTATATAGAGATCATAAGAAAGAGCAGCGGCTTTAAGCTCTTCCATTCGTTTAATTTCCGCATCAATTTCTTTCTGTTTGAGTTCTCCTTTTTTACCGAATTTACTGTCGCGTTTGTAAATATATTCATCACGACCAGGAAGATCGGAAATGTATGAATCAGCTTTTTGAATAATAATATCCGATGTCCAGTCTTCTCTTTTCATTGCATCAAACAGATTCAGCAATCTGTGAGAATCGTAGTAAATATCTCCTGTATATTTTTTGAGTGCGCTGCCTTTTTGAAAAGAGTCGATGACCTCTCTTACAAATTGTATCTTTTCAAGTTCAGATACAGGATCTAAATTCCGCAATCCAAATATTTCCAGATTATCCTGAATCACCGAATTACAAAATCCATGGAATGTATAAATGCCAACTCTGTAAGCATCAGGACCGATAAATTGGATAAGACGTTTTCGCATTGCGATCGTTCCCGCATCTGTGTATGTGAGGCACAAAATATTTTCAGGAAGAGAATCTGTTTTTATAAGAATATTTGCAATACGTGCTGCGAGGATCTGTGTTTTACCGGTTCCCGGACCTGCTATAACCAATACCGGACCATCAATCTGGTCTACTGCTTTTTTCTGAGGTGCATTCAGTTTTTGATAGTCATTTAAAAATTTATCGGTTTGATTTTGCATGCGAACGTGTTCAAATGTATATTTTTACTTTTTCAAAATCAGAAGAATTATTAATTTTTGATGCAACTGATTTGCAAAATGAAGGGACTATTATTTTTGAAAATACTTTTTTGTGTTTTACATGTTTTCGTTTAGGTTTGTCAATCTAAGTTTTGTTAATAAATTATTATCAGTACATGAAAAATTTTAACTTGAAAATTGTTTTTGCAATTATACTAACCTGTAATGTCTGGTTTGCTCAAAAATCTTTTGGTCAAACTACCACCGCTCAGTTTATTAATAATTCACCGGATACATCTCTCAAATCAGTTGATGTTTGGCTGGATACAGTTAAAGTAGCTTCCAAACTTGCATATGGAAAAGTAACCTCACCAATTTCTGTTGTTGCAGGGAATCATATTATTTTTATTACAAAAGCAGGAGACACAATAACAAATTACGTCTTAGCCACTCCTGATATAATACCTGCAAGCAATAACCAGATGAATATTTTGTGCGGAGTAAAAGATACATTGAAATATGCTGCTAATCCTGATAGTGTGAGTACTTCATTATCTATTTCAACGATCAATAATTTTTCAAATGCAAGCTTGTCGAGTTTTAGTGTTTTATTTTT
>Ga0207103_10354_pt1 | contig 11106 bp, 11 predicted proteins | sample Alteio_BWMinHeat_81_FD_153546 | JGI IMG/M metagenome (GOLD analysis project Ga0207103, IMG submission 153546) | Enriched cells from forest soil in Barre Woods Harvard Forest LTER site, Petersham, Massachusetts, United States -... | ecosystem: Environmental > Terrestrial > Soil > Temperate forest >...
CCCACGGGCCAGCCGCCAAACGTCAGTGACATAACTGTCCTAAGCGCAAGCCGAGGGATGGGAGTCCCCGCCACGGTCCAGGACGATCTGAGCGGAACCACTCTATCGGATGCAAGCGTCGGACTGTACGCACTGGGACAGCCGGTCACGAACGCCACCACCACTTTTGGATATTCGCGGTTCACGACCAGTCCAAACCTTGCCACCTGGGTGACCGGAACGGGCCCGCTGGGCACAAATGCTTCGTGCTTGTCTGGGGAAACTGGCAGCCTCTATACCTGCACAAAGAGCTCCAACTGTCCCAGCGCCAGCTCAAAAACCCTATGGGCTTGTGTAGGCGGGACATGGGTTGGGATCAAGTAGTTGGACGAGCGGAGAGGATCGGAGATGCGGCGGGAAAAGGGCTTAAAATCGAGCGTGGACAGGGAGTCGGGCCGGGTGTAACATCGTGGGCTGCGCGGTCGTTCTGTCCCCACCGACGGTGCCAGTATCCCAGGAGGTCACTCCCTTGAAGCGCTCGAAATGCCTGCATTCTTTGGCCTTGCTATCGGTTGCGCTGTTTGCGATGAGCTCCGTTGCGAGCGCCGTGTCAAAGGAGAAGGTTCTGTACAGCTTTCAGGGTGGAACGGATGGCGCCACTCCTGCGGGCGGGGTCGTGTTCGACTCTGCGGGCAATCTATACGGGGCGACGACCAATGGCGGCTCGGCTTCCTGCCATTCGATCGCGCAGTGTGGCACGGTGTTTCAGCTGGCGAGGCCCGCGAAGCAGGGCGACCCGTGGATCGAAACGGTTCTTTATGTGTTCAAAGGCAATGCGTCGAACGATGGCACGTCTCCGGCGGGCGGCGTGGTGATAGACAAGGCTGGAAATCTCTATGGCACGACCGCCTATGGAGGTACGGGAAACTGCGTGCTGCTGGGCTCGAAGCTGGGCTGTGGAACGGTGTACGAACTGTCGCCACCGAAACAAAAGGGTGGGGCGTGGACGGAGACCGTGCTGTACAGCTTTCCCACCGCCAAGCAGGGATATCTGCCGAACGGGGACTTAGTGTTCGATGGCGCGGGGAATCTATATGGGGCGACCATGTTTGGCGGTGGACATGGAACGACCTGCGACACGCTCTATCAGTATTGCGGAGCGGTGTTTGAGCTAAGTCCGCCGAAGACGAAAGGCGGCAAGTGGACAGAGAAAGTGCTGCACGGCTTCAGGGGCGGCACGGACGGTGCTAATCCCAACGGCGGATTGGTTCTGGACGGCAAGGGGGCGGTTTACGGGACGACATTTGCCGGCGGGGGTACTTCCAACTGTCACAGCGAAGGATCGGTTGGGTGCGGCACGGCATTCAGGTTATCGTCCGGGATTGGGAAGAGTGGTCCTTGGAGCACGGAGGTTTTGCATCGGTTCTTGGGTGGCACCGAGGACACGAACACACCGGCTGCTGGATTGGTCTGGGCCCAGGGAGGCGGTCTCTACGGCGCCACGGTCGGAGGCCAAAACAGCGGTGGTGATGATGGGGCGATCTTTCGCTTATTGCCGGCCAAGCAAGGTCAACCGTGGAAAGAGAGTATTCTTCATACGTTTTGCGGTAAGCAGGATGGGTGCGCTCCTATGGCAGGCTTGGTGTTTGATCAGGTTAGCAGTCTCTACGGCGTGGCACCCGTCGGCACAAACTTCTCCGGAATGGTTTTTCGATTGAAGAGCAATGGGCCTTCCAATTCTTGGCAATACAACAGCTTGTACAACTTTCGAGGAGCCCCCGATGGATTCGGTCCGGGAGCAGCCTTGATCCTTGACAAGCTAGGAAGGCTGTATGGCACGACCGTCGGGGGCGGGACAGGTCGAGCATGTCAAGGCGGTTGCGGCACCGTGTTTGAGCTAGAACCCGGTGCCGGGAACTGATACAACCTCCAGGTTCCGAAAATCTGTTCTATCTGCTAGTCTGCCCTGCGATGGATTACCTCTGGACCCCCTGGCGGTATGCCTATGTCACGGCGGGTGACAAAAATGCCGGCTGCATCTTTTGTGATATCTCCAAGGCCGGGGATGACCGCAAGGTCCGTATTGTGCATCGCGGGCGGCACTGTTTTGTGGTGCTGAATACTTACCCTTACACTCCGGGCCATGTGATGGTGGTGCCGTTCGATCATCTTGACGAACTGCAGAAGCTTTCGGCGGAAGCCGCGCACGAAATGATGGATCTTTCGCAGCGGATGGAAGGTGTGCTGCGGCAGCTCTACAAACCGGACGGCGTGAATCTGGGCATGAATATTGGCAAGGCCGCTGGCGCGGGCGTGGCTGGACACATCCATATGCACGTGCTGCCACGGTGGGTCGCGGACTCGAATTTTATTTCTGTCGTTGGGGAGACGCGAGTCCTGCCGGAAAGCCTGGACACAACCTACGAACGTATTCGGGAGGCACTGCAGTCGCAGGTGTCATCCTGAGCGAGTTCGAAGGGCAAAGAACTTCGCTCAGGATGCACGCCGCGAAGGCCGAGAGCGCACAATCACGCGGCAAAGATGCTGCTTTGTGATGCTCCCTATGCGTCCTCGCGCCCACTTAAAACACCGTGACGACGAAAAGAAATTCTGCGATTCCTCGTCTGTGTTGCGGGCTTGGCGGCCGGTCGTCCACTGGTTCATGGCTCCAGCACCAGACGAGACTCAGAGTAGGCCGACGGGGGCATCGGTTTGTCATCAGGGTGTCAATACTTTGTAAGCGTTTGTAGATGGCCGTCCTTGAGGGATGAAAGCTCGTCGAGCAGGGCCCGGTGGTAGACTCGCGTCCATGGCCGCGGAGACAAGGGCAGAGGGCGTTGGGGCGCTAGCCCCTGGGTTATATATAGTGGCCACTCCGATCGGCAACCTGGAAGACATCACGCTGCGGGCTGTTCGTGTAATGAAGGAAGCCGACCTGATTGCCTGCGAAGACACGCGCCAGACGCAAAAATTGCTCAACCACTACGGCATCACCACGCGCACGACCAGCTATCACGAACACAATGAGATGACGCGAGCTGCCGAGTTGGTGATCGAATTGGAGCAAGGAGCGCGGATCGCGCTGGTGACCGATGCGGGGATGCCGGGAATTTCCGATCCTGGTTTTCGGCTGATCTCGCTGGCGATTCGGCATCATGTGCCGGTCGTACCGATTCCGGGCGCTTCGGCTTTTCTTTCGGCGCTGGTGGCGAGTGGCCTGCCAACGGATTCATTTCGATTCAGCGGATTCCTACCGGCGAAAGTTGGTCAGCGACGTCAGGTGTTGGAGAGCATCCGGGAATCTCCGCGGACGCAGGTGTTTTACGAGGCGCCGCATCGAGTGGAGGAAGCGTTGGAGGACATCGTCGAGATTCTCGGAGGCGAACGCCATGTGGTGATCGCGCGTGAGGTGAGCAAGATCCACGAAGAGTTCTTGCGAGGGCACGCCCGGGACGTCTTGGAGACGTTGAAGGCACGGGGAGATATCAAGGGCGAGATTACGCTGCTGATTGGCAAGATGGAAGCAACCGAGCAGAAGGCGTCGCCTTCGCGAGTGAGCGTGCGGCAGCGAGTTGAGCAGGTCATGGCGGAGGAGAAACTGGACGAGAAGGCAGCGCTGAAGAGGGTTGCGAAAGAGATGGGGATGTCGAAGAGCGAAGCGTATAGGGAATTGCAGAGAAGCAAGTAGCTGGAAGATGTCGTCCCGCATTCCTCATTTCGGAGTCAGTTCGCACTTTACCGCCTCGCTGACCACCTTGCCATCCACGCGCAGGCCAGCGGCGGCGAAGCGGGCCATTACGTTTTTCATCACTGTGCCCATTTCTTTTATGGTGGGGGAACCCATTTCGGCGATCACGGCTTTCACACCCGCTGTGATTTCATCTTCACCAGCAGCTTTGGGCATGTAAGCCTCGATCAGAACGATCTCGGCGGATTCTTTGTCGGCCATTTCCTGGCGTCCGCCTTTGGTGAATTGCTCGACCGATTCCTTGCGCTGCTTGATCAGCGTGCTCAATACCTGCTGGGATTCTTTGTCGTCGAGTGGGGCCATTTTGTCGATCTCGCGATTCTTGAGCGCAGTCTTGACCATACGGAGAGTCGAGAGCCGTTGTTCCTCGCGGGCTTTCATGGCGGTAACGATGTCTTTCTGGATTTGGTCGATCAGGGGCATGAGAGAATTATAGTCTTCGGGAATGAAGACTGATTGCATGAGCGTGACTCTTCTGGTGTGTTCTAAATTCCTCAAACACAAAGGGCACGAAGGTACACAAAGGTGGAACTACAGCGCTTTGCCCAATATCGGGTGGCTTCATGGTTAATTGGGACACCACTGGTTTTTCGCGGGCAGAGCGCCGCGCCCCACTCGTCGATTGTTAGTAAACTATTCCTGTGATGCTACGCAAGAACCGCCTCTTTACGCCTGGCCCGACGCCCATTCTGCCTGCGGCGCAGACGGCGATGGCTTCTTTCTCTATGCACCATCGCACGGCGGAGTTTCGATCTCTTTATTCCCGAGTGGTGGCCGACATGAAGGGCTTCATTGGGACCAAGAACGACGTTCTGGTGATGGCGTCATCGGGAACAGGGGTGATGGAAGGCTCAGTGTCGAATCTCACTTCGCCGGGCGACAAGGTTCTGGTTCTCACCGCAGGAAAATTCGGGGAGCGCTGGCAGGATCTGGCCAAGGCTTTCGGATGTTCGGTGGAGTTAGCGACGGCACCCTATGGCAGGACTTTTTCTCTGGACGAGATTCGGAAAAAGTTGTCACCCGATGTCCGCGCCGTCTATGTGCAGGCGATTGAGAGTTCCACCGGCGCGCGGCACGATATCGAAAAGATTGCACAACTGGTGCGCGACAACGGCCACGACACGCTGCTAGTTGTGGACGCGATTACTGGCCTGGGGACGACGCACTTCGACGTGGATGGTTGGGGCATTGACGTGATCATTGGCGGCTCGCAGAAGGCGCTGATGATCCCTCCCGGTCTGGCCTATTGTGCGGTCAGTGATCGAGCTTGGAAGCGGATGGAGACAGCGAAGTCGCCGCGGTATTACTTCGATTTTCGGCGGGAGCGCAAGGCCGCGGCAAAAGGCGAGTCGGCTTATACGCCCGCAACATCGCTGATTGCAGCGTTAGGGGCGGCGATCGATTTCATCCGGCAGATGGGCGATGGCGATCTGGTGGCAGGCCGAAAAGCGCTCGTAGATAACGCTGAGCTAGCTGCCGAGATGACGCGGGCTGGCGCACAGGCGCTGGGATTGAAGCTGTTTGCGCCATCATGCCCGGGGGCAGCGCTTACTGCGATTCAATCGCCAGATGGGATTGATTCGGGTGCCATCGTGAAAGCGTTCCGCGAGTCGTTCGCGGCGGTCGTCGCCAACGGGCAGGGCGAGATGAAGGGGCAGATCTTCCGGATTGCACACCTGGGGTATTACGACTACCTCGATACTGTTGGGATACTGGCTGCACTCGAGCACGTGCTGGCTGATGTGACCGGAAAGCCCGTCGAGTACGGCGCGGCTGTACGTGCGGCGCAGGAAGTGTACGCACGCGCATTGATTCATCATTCTTAAACTTCTCCAACTGATAAATGGAAGAATCAGCGTAAGCACATCATGAAGATAGTCGTCGCTGAAAAAATATCCGCGTCAGCCGTGGACTTGCTGCGAGAGCCGCGCTGGGTGGTAGTTACGCCTGACCAGATGGAGGGCGGGCTGGCGGCCCAGTTGGAATCAGCGGATGCACTGATTGTGCGTTCGGCGGTGCAGGTGGATGCGGAGCTGTTGGCCAAGGCACGGAAGCTGCGCGTGATCGGGCGGGCTGGAGTGGGAGTGGACAACATCGATCTCGAGCCTGCAACGCGTCAGGGCATTGCGGTGATGAACACGCCCGGCGCGAACGCGGTCGCGGTGGCTGAACACACCCTGGCGATGATGCTGGCTCTGGCACGTCATTTGTGCCGGGCGAATGAGCTGATGCATGCAGGCAAATGGGAGAAGAAATCGCTGCAGGGGACGGAATTGCGCGGCAAGACTCTGGGGATCGTCGGACTAGGCCGCGTAGGCATGGAGGTTGCGCGGCGGGCACGAGCATTTGGGATGGAAATCATTGCGCACGATCCGTTTGTGTCCGTGGCAGTAGCCAAGGAGCAGGGGATTGCTATCGCCAAGCTGGAAGAAGTTTATGCGGATTCAGATTATCTGACTCTGCACGTTGGGCTGACGCCGCAGACTGCAGGCATGATCAATGCCGAGTCGCTGAAGAAGATGAAGCGCGGTGTGCGTCTGGTGAACTGTGCTCGGGGAGAACTGGTCGATGAAGCTGCGCTTGCGCATGCTTTGAAGCAAGGCCAGGTGGCCGGGGCTGCATTGGATGTGTTCGCGCAGGAGCCGCTAAGGAATTCACCGCTGACGGCGCTGGACAATGTGGTTCTGACGCCGCACATTGGCGGTTCCACCCACGAGGCGCAAGAAGCGGTGGGCTATCAGATTGCCCTGCAGGTGAAGGAGTATCTGAAGCACGGGGTCATACAGAACGCGGTGAATGTGCCGTCAGTTTCGCACGATGAGTACGTAGAACTGCAGCCCTACATCATGCTTGCGGAACGGTTGGGTTCGTTTCTGGCGCAGGTCAGCGACGGTGCGCTGGAGGAAATCTGGCTGAGCTATAGCGGCCACATTGCGGAATCGAAGACAGACTTAATCCGCAACGCCGCAATCAAAGGCATTCTGAATGAAGTGCTGGAGGAAAAGGCCAACCTGGTAAACGCAGCGGCGATTGCGGCCTCACGTGGGTTGCGGATCCACGAGGAACGTAAACCTAAGCGATCGACCGGAGGCGCAGGCAGCGTACTTTCGATTGTGGTAAGGTCCCGGTCGGAAGAGCACGTTGTGAAAGGTGCGGTCTTGCACATGCACGCGCCCCGGTTGCTTCACATGGATGGAATTGAAGTGGAAGCCCCGCTGGAGCGCAACCTGATTTATCTTCGCAATCGCGATGTACCTGGAGTGATCGGGAAAGTCGGCACGATTCTGGGCAATCACAAAATCAATATTGCTGATTTTTCTCTGGGGCGACGGGTGAGCAGTGCGAAACGAGGAGCGCCGCGCGAAGCCATTGCGGTGGTTCACGTGGACGGGGTGGTGCCAGAGGCGGTGTTGGCGGAGCTCAGGAAAGTGCCGGCGATTGAGCAGGCCAAGGCGATCCGGCTGTTTTGAAAAAGACGGAGCATCCAACGCCCGATTCCTCCCGCTCACTCGCTATAGTCTCTTGTGAAGAGGCCAGCACTTTGGGGGCATCCGCAGGCTTCTGTTGGGCGGCGTCCATGGCTTTTTGCTTCATGTCCACAGCCTTCTGATAATTGGTAGCGGCAGCTTCGTAGCGCTTTTCTTTCTCAGCGTTATCAGTTTGCTTGGCCGCCGAACTGAGTTCATAGTCGCCCAGCTTCGCCCACAGGAGATCGCGGCTCGGATCCATCTGCGTAGCCTCCGTTATCTGAGCGATCGCCGTCTCGAAGTCTCCCGCATCTGACGCGGTTTTGGCAGCCGCCAACTTTTCATTCAACGCTTTGACGGTATTATTTTCCTTCGCCACCTTGGACGCCTGCTCCTGTGCCTGCTTCAGTTGCTCGGGCGTCATCCCGGCCCCTTGGGCAGCTGCAGCCTGTTCTTTCTGCAAGTCAAAATCGAGGACGTTCTCATCAAGCGTGACAGTAAAACCGTTGAAATGATAAAGCTCCTTGTCATCTTGCAGCAGCGCGACCTTATAGTGGCCCGGCGCAATCCCTAGTGAAAAGTATTCGCCCTTGGCATTGGTCTTGAGATCGTACTTGCGCCCCGTTTCCAGGTTCACCCACTCAACTACTGCCGCCGCAATCGGTTTGCCCTGCACATCTTTGCAAACACCCTTTACCGAGCCTGATTGTCCAAAGGCCGGGACCGCTCCAGCCAGTAGCATCAGTAGCGTCATTCCCCAGAAATATCGCTTCATTGTCGTCGCCTCTCACTCAAACTTGGATTTATGACTTTCTCGCGACCAAAAAACGCCGCGCTCAGATCTTCTCCGCGGCCTCACAATACGCAATCGGATCAGCGGTACCAGCCTGCTCAAACGCCCGCAGCCGTAACACACAACTATCGCACACTCCGCAGGCTCGGTCTTCCCGGCTGTAGCAAGACCACGTTAAATCGAAGGGCGCACCCAATTCAAGGCCACGCCGCACAATTTCTGTTTTGCGCAATCCGATCAGCGGAGTCACAATCTCGATCTGCCCTTCCTTCGTCCCCGCTTTCACGACTTCATTAAACGCCCGATAGTATTCGGGCCGGCAATCGGGATACCCGGAACTATCCTGCTCGACTGCCCCGATGTACACCTTTTCCGCCCCCAAAACCTCAGCCCAGCTGACCGCGACCGCGAGGAAATGCGCATTGCGGAAGGGCACGTAAGTCACCGGAACATCGTGCCCTATCCTAGATGACTCAGGGACCGCAATGTCCCGATCCGTAAGAGCCGAACCGCCAATCGCCGCGAGAGCCTCATTTCGGACGACCAGCTTCTCGTTGATTCCGAGCCGCTCACAGATTCCCAGAAATGCCCTAAGTTCTCGCGCTTCGGTGCGCTGACCATAGCTGACATGCACGGCAGCAGCATGATGGTCTCGAACGGCTAGGGCAGCGCAAACACAGGAATCCATTCCACCGCTCAGCAGAACCACCGCGCGGGATTTGTCCTCTCTTACCATATTGAACACTGCACCACTGAGTCACAGAGAGACGGAGAAATCAAGAAAAAGAACTGCTGCTGACCGCAATGGCCCAAGGGCCTGCTCACTTATGTTCTTAATATTGCTTTCTCTGTGTCTCTGTGGTGAAGACTCACACGCCTTTCATCGCCGGGTCCCAGATAAACTTATGAATCTGTAACCCCAGGCGGGCTGGAACATTGTCCGCTAACATCCATTCCGCCAGTTCCCGCGGATCTAGCAAGCAGTGCGAAGTGTCGCGCGTGTCGCTTGCGTCCTTGCGGAACGCCGGTGAAAAAAGCACCGCATTTACCCGGCCCGCCAGATTGTGCCGGGCCACAAAATCTCGAGCAAACTCGTAGTCCGTGCGGTCGCTCAGCACAAATTTGACTTCATCCAGCGATGCCAGTGCTTCCAGGTTCCCGGCGTGAAACGTGTCAGGCTCGCCCGAATGCGGACACTTCACGTCCACGATCTTCACCACACCCTTCGGCACTGCCTCCAGCGGACGCTCGCCGCTGGTTTCGAGCAACACCGTGTAGCCGTCATCGAGCAGACGCTGCATCAGCGGCACCACTTCGCGCTCCTGCAACATGGGCTCACCGCCGGTAATCTCCACCAGACCACCGGGGCTCAAACGCTCCACTTCCTTCATCACTTCGTCCAGCGTCATACGATGCCCACCGGTAAACGTGTATTCACTGTCACACCACGAGCAGCGCAGATTGCATCCGGTCAACCGGACAAACACGCACGGCAGCCCGGCATATGTGGACTCGCCCTGCAGCGACTTGTAAATTTCGGTGATCTGCATAAAGCAGCCGTCCCTGGCCTTCCGCGATATTGCTAGGAATCGATACTGAGCATCGGCGTACCTGCGAGGTCAGGCCGAACTCCTCATCCCTTGGGAACTTCGACGTTGCTTGATAGGTAGCAGTGACGAGCGTCATGGCTTTCTGCCACGCCACGAGATCCCGATAGGCATCCCCGTGGTGGCTCCGTCCGCGTCGCAACTGACAACTGGCTACTGGCAACTGACTATTCACTATATGTTGCCGTGGTCACATCGGTCTCAAACACGGTCACGTTCTTCACCCGCACCCGGCCGCCGGTAACGCGCTCGAGCCGCTGGTTAGTCTCATCGTAAAAATATTTGGCCAGGTTTTCCGCCGACGGGTTCAACACCGTGAACGGTTCCAAATCGTTGATCATCTTGTGGTCCAGCCGGTCAATGGTGTGCTTCATGACTTCCCGCAAGTCTTTGAAATCGAGCAACAGCCCGGCTTTGTCCAGTTCTTTGCCGGCCAGCGTGACCCGCACCTTGTAATTGTGCCCGTGCGGATTCTCACACTTACCCTTGTAATTGCGCAGGTAATGTCCCGCCGCGAAAGAATCGTCAACTGTTACTTCGAACATTCACCCTCTTGGCGGCCCGTCAAACGTGCCTATTCACGGGCCCAACTCAACTGATCATTGTACCGCGATGGAACAGGGTGCTGAGATGCATAGTGTACCGGGAAGCGCGCTTTCAACTCGCGAAACCACTCGGTGACAATCTCCAGTTCGGATGCAACGAAGTTATCCGACAGCGTGCGCACGCCGATAAAATCGCCGGATGAGGTGACGCCGAAAACCACGGTGCGCGGTGGTAGATGCGACGCCATCGTGATTTGTCCACCACTCCTGACGGCAAACTGCGTACTGGCCACATCTTGGAGCAGATCCGCACGGAATGCGTCCTTTTTTATTTCATCCCCTCCAAGATTGAGCCCACGATTCCGCCCACGACCCCTCCCTGTACCGTCTCTTTGTGTTGCGTTGGCATGTACTCCATCAGCTTGTGCGCCAGTTTGGAAATGGGCAGCGTCTGCAGCCAGATTCTTCCCGGCCCGGTGAGAGATGCAAGAAAAATCCCGTCACCACCGAAAATCATGTTCTTGATTCCTGGCACGGTGGTGATCTGGAAAGAAACGGACGCCTGAAACGCGCCGACGTGCCCGGGATGCACCCGCAAAGTTTCGCCCGCCTGCAGATCCTTCATGATCAGCTCACCCGAAAGCTCGATCCATGCGGTTCCGGTTCCGCTGACATGCTGCAGCAGGAATCCGTCGCCGCCAAAAATTCCCGCCCCTAGCGATTGCTGGAAGCCGACGCTGATCTGAATCTGTGGCGTCGCGCACAAAAATCCGTGCCGGTGAATCATGTACTCGTGTCCCGCGCCAACTTCGATGGGCACAATATGCCCCGGCAGTTTTGTGGCGAAGGAAATTGATCCAGCACTGCCAATGGCCCGGTATTCCGTCATGAACAACGATCCGCCGCCAGCCACGCGCTTCAACACACCGAAGATCCCCCCACCCCCGGCAAACTGGGTATGCGTCGT
>Ga0207103_10356_pt1 | contig 11068 bp, 10 predicted proteins | sample Alteio_BWMinHeat_81_FD_153546 | JGI IMG/M metagenome (GOLD analysis project Ga0207103, IMG submission 153546) | Enriched cells from forest soil in Barre Woods Harvard Forest LTER site, Petersham, Massachusetts, United States -... | ecosystem: Environmental > Terrestrial > Soil > Temperate forest >...
GATTTACTAAAAGTAACTGTCATTGCGCTTTTTCTTCGCCCATGACGCTGGGCATCGGTCTTGGCAGTTGCAGTAGTCCGCGCCGTCCCCTTGGATTGAATGCTTCCGCTAAGGAGTGGCCGAGCATCGAGCCCGCGAGCGCTGGAACGCAAATTGTTGGAAGCAGGCCTTGAGTTCCGGTCGCTGTTCGATGAACAGCCCACGCGCTTCAGATTACTCCGGCAATGGCGACGGAAATACGGGCAGCATTGTTAGGGAAGAAATCCAATGGAATATTGTCAGGTAGAAATTCAGTCACTCGTTCTGAAAGAATGCGGCAAGCCCGCCTCCGTCAAGATTGGCGGCCGCTGGTATTGCGAATACCACGCCGACGCCTTGGAGCGGGCGTTAGTCCGTTGGGCTGATCCGGATTGGATTGCCCGGCAGTCCGTGGAATTCGACGACGCCATTCTTCCGTAAGCAACGGGCGGAGACCATTTATTTTCTCGTGGACACTTCTCGACGCGTCCACAACCAGCCTGCGGTGGCAGCACTTCCATGGATTACTCGCGTTTCCGGCCACCCTGCCGGGCAAACGCGGAACATTGACTTCTCTGGTTATCCGACAATCGGGAGTTGACACCCTAAAAGATGTTGTCTCAGTTAAGACTGTTTGAACCTCTGCTGTTTGCTTGTCTAGTTCGGTTACGCCACGCCCCAAAATTATCAATCGATGAAATAGAAAGCCCATTGCGATTTTGTTTAATTCCGGTTTTCGGACATTATGGAAAACAATTGTCGCGAGTTCATGAGGTTGGACTAACCCGAGGTACAAACAGAAACAGTCGCCGCCGTAATACTCTCCGTGTTCTCCCATGAAGAGGTAGGAAATTCGTCCGGCCCGCCCGACTTGGGCATGAGAAATGGAGAAAGACCTTGCGCTGCACGCCTCTGCATCTCTCATTACCCTCCTTTCGCCAATCCACGCAGCGGTTAGGAGAAGAACGAACAGTGGCGGGTATTGCAAAACCAGAATCGCGATGGGCGCATATCGTGATGAAAAAAGCCAGTTCAAGAAACTGAATTGCATGGGACCACCGGCCGCGAAAAACACCAGAGAGGCTACCGCGAGAACCGTAGGCACAAACAGCAGCCATAACCTCACGAGTTCAACTCTCACCGCCAGAAGGTCGTGCTCCAAGAACTTATTTCGGTCCGGGTCAATCAGTGGTATCGCAGTCCGTACGTAGAACACCTCCCTGCGTGGATGCATCAGAAAACCCGCTACCACCGTCGTGATCATGACGAACGCTATAACGCCTTCGAGGACAGCCTCATATGGGGTGAACAACAATGCCCCCGCAAGAACCACCACCACCAAAAGCACAGGCCATGCCAGTTCCATTGTCGATTTCCTTAGGTCGGAAATGATAGCAGCAAGGGGCGCGCTCTGTTCGTGCCTGATTAAGCGGCTACCGGAAAAGTTCTAGAGTCGGTAAGGGCTCAAGAAACGCGCTAATAGTCGAAGCGGAATACAGCGAAAAAGCCGGCCGGGGACTTGTCCCGGTTCGCGACTTCTCTAGGCACTAAGCCTCCCTTCACGCATTGCGAACGCGCTCTCGTGTTATTTTCTCGTCGCGTCTCGCTGTATCCTTCACCCTTCACACATCTTGGTGTATTTCTCCTCCCCTCCCCCGTACTCGCAAGATAGACTCGTCTGAGCCTATGCAAACTGAAACCAATCCACTGTTCGTGGTCAATGTACCGTCTGGGAAAGGTTCGCGCCGCTCGAAAGTTGGATACATCAATCAGAACGGCGCAACAGTGATTCCCGCCCAATTTGACGATGGGCTGAATTTTACCAACGGGTTGGCGGCAGTCCGAGTGAATCGGAAATGGGGATTCATCGATACGATTGGAAACGTTGTCATCGCCCCACATTTCGTCATGTTCTCTCGCTTTCACGAGGGATTCGCAGAAGTAAACATAAAGGCTCTCTGGGGATTCATCGACCGGACAGGAAAGGTCGTCATCGATTGTAAATACTCGCGGACCTACAGTTTCTCTGAGGGCTTGGCTTCCTTCCAGCTGAATAACCAGTACGGATTCGTTGACGCGGCTGGAAGCGTCGTCATCCGGAGTATTTATGATGATGCTCGGGGCTTCTCCGAGGGACTTGCCGCAGTGAAGGTGAAAGATGCTTGGGGTTATGTCAATTCTCTCGGAGAATTCGCAATCAGCCCACAATTTGTCGGCGGAGAGTTCAGAGCGGCTCTTCCTTTTGTCGATGGCGTTGGACGAGCACCAAGTGGGGATAAGTTTGGGTACATTAACCGCAACGGTGGATTCATCATCGCCCCAAGATTCGACACTGCTAGTGCACACTCCGAGGGTCTTGCCTGTGTCAGGTTGGACGACCCATATGGTTTCATTGATACGCATGGAAACATCAAGATTGCAGCGCGATTTCCATTTGCGAGTGATTTTAACCATGGCCTTGCTCGGGTTCGTGTTGGGAACGAATGTGGATTTATCAACCATGATGGAGATTTCGTGATACCTCCTAAGTTTGTAAGTGCTGAGGATTTTGAAAACGGGCTTTGCTATGTCGAGACTTGGGATTCTGTTGGTTACATCAACGTCGTAGGCGATTTCGTATGGCAAGGACCATACGTCGAGAGCCGAAGCGGTTCATCTCGCTGACTCGCGGTATACGCGGTAATCGGAAAAGTGACTCCGAGTGCCGACATTTTGGCTTGCGTACTATCGGTCACGCTGACGCACTGACCAGAGAGAGTCAGTCTGTTATGGAGAGGATTCCTAACGGGGAGCGTTTCGCCGTGGACAATTCAAAATCCTTAGACTGCTTCCTTTCCGGGAGGGTTCTTGTTCTGAAAGACGACATCACCAAGCAAAACGTAGATGTGATCGTGAACGCAGCAAATAGCACGCTTTTTGGCGGAGGTGGCGTGGATGGCGCGATTCACGCGAAAGGAGGACCGCAGATTCTGGAAGCGTGCCGAGAAATACGCCGCACGCGCTTTCCACGCGGGCTGCCTACTGGTCAGGTTGTGCTAACCACCGGAGGTCGCCTCCCGGCTCGGTACGTGATTCATACAGTCGGGCCCATTACAAGAATCGGGCAGGAACCTGACGCATCGATGCTTGCGTCTTGCTATCGCAACTCCCTTGCCTTGGCGGCTGACACTGGCCTACGTTCGATTGCGTTTCCGGCCATTTCGACCGGAGCTTTTGGCTATCCCCCGGAGCGCGCCGCGCCAGTGGTATCAGAAACGATCGAATCCGTCCTCACGGCCGGGACGCTGGTGTAGCAGGTGCGTCTGGTTTTCTATGAAGCGGAGGACGCGAGATTGTTCCTGAAAAACCAAAGATTCACAACCCACTGAGCAGGCGCAAATCGAATACAATTGTATTGCCAAGAGTGCGGTGCCACAGCCTGTTCCGCCATCAGTAACCAAGCGCTCAGGCCATAAGCCTTAACCGCTAGCCAATGAAGTTCCTAATCCTTAACGGTCCAAGAACACCGCGCGCCGCGTCGAACCCTCGGTACCGGGGCACATACAGGGCGCACCCCACTTATTGCGACGCGGTGCCAGAGAGCCACGAGATTAACAAGCATTTCTTTTGGTTCCTTGAGGAGGGTGGGGAGTCCGGAGTAGTGCACGATCTGACGAAGGCTTCGCGTTATGCAGAGCTATTGAACGCCCATCTAACTGCTTTCAACCCGCCATTCACCCGCTTTGAAATCGTTGAGGCATGTGACGGCGGAGAATCGAGCCAGTCCCGAGGCCAATTATTGGGCTATGATCTATCGGCCGATTACAACAACTCCCTTTTGTCGTGGGGATTAGAGACAGAAACAAAGGTCGCCCCATCCGGAGATCAAACCGTAGACCCATCACGTGGAGGTACCCTTCCCGAACCCATCCAAGAGCTCTACACCCTGATCCAGCAATTCTATGCTCCCCAACTTAACCAAAACGGACTTTTTCATACACCTGAGGTGGCTTCGCAGTGTCTCAGGTCGATGGACGCGCTACAGCAGCTAGCTCCCAACTTGTATGAAGGAATCGACCTCCGCCCCAACTTCAGCGCTGTTGGAATCTATCTCGTATCCTAGAACGCTTGCTCTTGACTGTGCGGCGTTTGACTTTCAACGGAACGGCTGTGACTGCGGCCTCGAAGGCTTCATCATCCGGGTGTTCACAATGAAAATCATACCCGCTATCGATAGCCGACGTTACCGCCGCCTCAACGCACTGCGCGTCTAAGACGGGCCATCGCTTGTACGAGGGTGCGCTCGTACGACACTGCATTGAACATGAATGGGCCAACAGTGCTGTAGTCATCGAGGCCAATCTTGTCTTCGTAGGTGTTCTCGTAGCCGAAGGTTTTCCACGTAATTGTTTCGCCTTGTTTGTCTACCAACGCGGTTATCGCACCGCACTCCAAGTCACCACATTCAGAGCACACGAACACGGAACGCCTATCGTTTGGCAGGTCAGCCTTCTCCCTCAAGAGCAGGCGGTTGACGGCTTTCTCAGTTTCGTCCGCGGAGTGTTCGGCACAGAGTATTGAAACCATGTCGTGTCGCTTCCCTAGTGTGTCCCAGAGGGATTGGCCGTTCACGACGAAATCAAAGAAGTGCCGTTCCGATTTGTAGGTGCCGTTGGCGGACTGCACTCCTGCGCGGATTAGAGGCTTGAGTTCCAGAAGAGCATCCATATCGATTTGGCGTTCGGGGCTACGAGTATAGACCACACTAGCAGGCGTGATTACCTTCGCCTCTCTAGCGGAAAGTCGCTTGAGTTCGCCGACGACTCGCTTGAGTTCTTCGGTCAGCCGATTGGAGCCTCTCTCCTCGAAGACTTTTGAGAGTTCGTCGAAATATCCGCTCATTTTTCCACGGTGAGCTTCACGACTATCACCTCGCAACGCAGCTTTTCTTCGATCGTCGGGAAGAACAGCCTCTGGGGGCGGCTCAGCCGATCCGCGTCCCTCTTGACCTCGACAAAAAAGAAGGTTTTGAGATTCGATTCGTAGACGAGCAAATCAGGACGCGGCGATTTCCGCAGTTTGGAGCCGCCGAAACTTTGTCTCTGCGTCAGGAACGCTACGCCAGCTTTGCCAAGAATCTCCTTTGCCTTCCGCTGCTTTTCCGGGCGGCTAGAATGCAGATACTTCTCCGTGAGGACGTTATATCCCTGCCGGAGAAAATGACGCGCAATGAACCATTCCCCGAAATGAAAACCTTTGCGGCACTGCCCCATCGCATTCGAGAGATCACGCTCAGAAAACGTAGCTCTGTCGCGCAAATACCAATTCCGCTGGACGCGACCTAGTTTCCAATTCCTAAGGAGTACTGCTGGATAAGAGAGTAGGATTTCAGTCATTTACGGATTATCTCTTTCACCTTGTAAAGCAGCGGGGGAGCAAGTGATTGCGGTGAGCCACAGGCACGCTAATCTGCTCAAATGCGCCTTGGACGGGGCTAACCTTTCACGAGGTTGCGCTCTCGACAGCGGGATAGCGATGGTACTTCGGCCTTTGGTTCCTAAATGGAGAATGAGAAAGGCTGAGCAACACACCTTTCCCGATTGGCTGGAATACCTGAAAATCGCTCAAGGTTAACCTCGACGTGGAACCAGACCCGCTCGCATGTGGTTTTCCAGTTCCGCTGTCGAATACATGATCATCCGCCCGACACGGGTGAACGGAGGACCGTTTTTCGAACGGAGCAGCCTCCAAGCCCGTAGTGTGGACACCTTCACCCCCATGTATTCCGCCGCCTCTCTTTCCCTGACGTACTGCTTCTGAACAGTGGGAGCCTGTGTCGGAATCGACAGGCGCGAAACCACGGCCTCAGCGACTCTTGCCGCAAGCGCGGCTTCTGCAAGCGCAGGGAAGGCTTGGCGGTCTGTCCCGAACAGTTCCGTGATTGCCTTCCCAATCGATTTCCGCACCGAGTTCACACGCTTTTCCAACTGGAGCAGTTCTCCGTGCAATTGCGCGATTTCCTGCCTTGCTCGCTCGATATTTCGAAATGCTATTGGCATGGATTTCCCTCCGACAAGTATTTTCGGCTAGGAGACGCTCAACGCGAGTAGCTGTGTTTCCGGCGCTAGCCGAGGCATGGTTGAAGTTGCTAATCGCCAGTGTGCTAGACTTGCCGAAAAGAGATTCCACGATGCCCATCACTGCTGCACAACAGGCAGCGGCAGAACATCAGCAGGACTTAGCTGCTCAGAATCCCTCTCCGCAAGTTCGTCTGGTCGCAGGACCGGGAACCGGAAAAAGCAAGACGATAGAAAAGAGAGTTGCACACGTACTGAATAACGGCGCTGTGCCCAACGCCGTTTATGTCATTTCATTTACGGTGGCGGCATCCGCCGAACTTCGTGACAGGGTTGCGGCGCATTGTGCCACCCAACCTTGTGCGGCGTTGGCGGCGGGCGTGAGGGTCTCAACCTTACATTCCTTAGCCCTCCGTATCCTGCGTACCGCAAATCTGTTGGCCGCGCTCTATCCTCATGACCCCAGCATCCTTGACGACTGGGAAAGAAAAACCATATTCGACTTGGAACTGGCGAGCACTCTTGGTTGTACGCCTAGACGTGCGAGCGATGTGCGATTGGCACACGACGCTGCTTGGCAAACCCTCAATCCCGCCTTCATTAACCAACCCGCAATTACAGCAGCGGAGAGGACAGGTTTTACTGCGTTCCACGCTACTCGGGCAAATCTCTACTCGTGCGTTCTGCCCGGAGAATTGGTATACAAGTGCGTTGAAGCGCTTCGAATGGGGCAGATTCAGCCCGCGCACCTACCCGCCATACAACACTTGATAGTCGATGAATTCCAAGACCTCAATGCGTGCGACCAAGAACTCATCTCTCGATTGGCGACCCAAGGTGCGGTCCTGTTCGTGGCCGGAGACGACGACCAGAGCATCTATTCATTCAGGCATGCTGACCCGAGCGGGCTCGTGAATTTTCAGAATTCCTACCCTCAATCGGCAACCCATCTGCTCAACGACTGCTTTCGGTGCACTCCAAATATTTTGAATCCTGCTGCGGCCATGATTGCTGTTAACCCCACAAGGATAACGAAGAATCTAACGTCGCTGTATTCCGTTGCTGTTCCACCTGTTATGGGAACAACTGAAGTGTGGTCCTTTCAGTCTGAACAAGCTGAACTAGGTGCGGTGGCAGCCTCCTGCCAACAAATGATCAACGCGGGAATGGCCGGAAGAGAAGATGAAATACTAATTCTGATTTCCGATAGAGGGTTGCAACTCGGCCCCCTCGCGCAGGCTCTTGGGAATCTGGGGCTTCCGTATGACCCGCCGCCCGGCGAGGCGCTAACTTCTGATGATGGTATCCGAGCGGTGTTTTGCTTTCTTCGCATTGCACGTGACCTCTCCACAGGTCAACGAGATTATGTTTGCCATCGTTCCCTCTTGGGACTGCTCTCCGGCGTCGGGATTACCACGGCTAAAGGAGTAGCCGATGCTTGCGTGCGGAACAATCAAAATTTTAGGGATTTGTTTTACTTGGCGGCTCCGCCCCACTGGTTGAACGGACGGCAAAGCGCCGCGGTTGGGCGCCTAAGCGCCATAGCTCAGGCGTTAAATGGATGGGCAATGGGAGACACGATAGGGACAAGGTCCGCCGAAATAGACCAGCTCTTAGCCAATGTTTTTGCTGGTGCTTCGCATCTGGCCAAAGTGGCCCCGTGGGCTGCGCTTGTTGCTACCCTGCCGGGCGGGATGACGCTGGAAGAGGTGATTGCATTCTTCGGCACTGATAATGACGCCGATCGGCGACTGGTGCTCGACCGAATCAATCAAAGGTTAGGGCTCGCAGCCGCACCTGCCGCAGCGCCCCAGCGAAGAATAAGAATAATGACTATGCATGGAGCAAAGGGGCTGAGTGGAAAAATTGTGTTCATTCCCTCGGTGGAGCAGGGAATCATGCCCAGCCATAGGAATCTGCAAGCGGCGGGACTTCTAATAGAGCACCGAAGGCTATTCTATGTTTCCGTGACACGAGCGAAGGCAGCCTGCTTCATCAGCCATTCTGCCCTTCACACGGGAGCGAGCGCGTTTCGCTTGCGTCAATTGCCGCAGGTCCGGTTACCGAGGTCACAATTCCTAAACGAAATGCAGATTGCCAGCACCAATCGGGTTGCAGGAATGACTCCACAAGACGCGGCGACAGTGATGATGGCTGTAAACAATCTCTGAGCATAAAATGGCGGCCTCAACAGCTAACCTGTGAGCCTCGTATTTCAACGCTACATAGGCATCGACCACTCGGGCGCACAGACGGCCGCGTCGAGTCTTAAGGGTCTTCGCGACACTGAAGGTGCAGAAAATGTTCGTTGCTGGCATCGACGGTCGCCGTGGCGGCTGGGTCAGCTTCAAGATTGATCTGGCATCTCTGAGCACTTTGGTCGAACTCATCAATCTGCCGTCCATTGTGAGGAACAAGACCGACGACCTTGCTACCCTCGCAATCGACATCCCCATCGGGTGGCTGGACAGGCTTTTGCCTAAAATATCCGTTTTGCCCACAATTCTCACAACTACCGGGGTTCTTCGAAATTGCTATGCTCGTGGGGCAGAAGGTGCTGGATGATGGAGGAGTCTGCAAAAAAGAGGCGGTTCCCGTGGTGGGTCTGGTTGTTCGTTATTCTCTTTCCCATCCCGTTTGGAGTTGTACATTGGTGGATAACACTCATCTTCGTTGCCATATTCGCCGCGCTGATGTGGGCGATAACCGACTACTACACCAAACTGAACATCTCAAATCCGCTCTCCCCACAGGAAATTTGGCACAGTGGCGAGACTCTATTTGCAGTGGAATGGTCGCAGTGGCTATTTTGGAAATTGCGGCTAAAATGACCGGATGTTCCGCGAAAAGCGCATCGAGGATTGGTTCCACTTATTCCTAACAGATTGCCGCTTCGCCTATCGCCAACTCCACAAATCGCCAGTCTTTGCTACAGTCGCCGCCCTCACCCTTGCGCTCGGCATTGGCTCCAGCACTGCTATTTTCAGCGCCATTGATGGAACCCTTCTCCATCCGTACCCGTACAAACATGCAGAGCGCCTAGCAACGTTCAGAGTTTTTTCGGCTGACCAGTTTCGCGCTTGGCGTTTCCCGGCGAGAGCCTTTGTGGATTTTAAGGAGCAAAACCACACCTTCGAGGATATGTTCGGCCTCGTCTACAGTGAAGTACGTTTCACCAAAGCCAGTGGTACTGAGGAGTTTTTCGGTGGCTCGATCACATCTAGCACATTTGAATCATTAGGCATTCTGCCTTTGTTCGGACGTGCTCTGACTGCGGATGATTACAGGTCTGGTGCCTCTCCCGTTTTCGTGGTCAGTTACAACCTTTGGACCAGACTCTTCAATCGCGACCCCACGGTGGTTGGCCAGACCTATACTCTCAACGGCATTGCCACGACCTTGGTCGGCGTAATGCCACCGCGCTTTCGAATAGGTGGATGCGACCTGTGGCTTCCTCTCGACGTTACCAGAGACATGTTCTTGCCGGGTGCGGGAATCGAGTCTAACGAAATCTGGACTGTTGGCCACCTGAAGCCCGGTATCAGCACTGAGGGCGCTGCCGCTGACCTCCAAGTTATCGCTGCACCGCTTCAAGTTGATGACGCCATTTACTTTCCTCCTCATTTCAGAATCGTGGTCAACACATTTAATAGCGCCTCTGTCGGCGACGACTTCAAACTGGGCCTCTTCGCCCTGATGGGTGCGGTCGTCATGTTGCTGCTCATTGCGTGCAGTAATGTCGCTAATCTCCTCCTTGCCCGTGCTACGACTCGTGAAAAGGAATTTGGCATTCGCTGCGCCCTTGGCGCCAGTCGCATACAAATGGTCAGACAATTGTTAGTTGAAAGTTTCACGTTAGCATCAAGCGGTTGTGCTCTCGGTTGCTTGTTTGCTTTTGTGGGTTTGAAGGCGATGCTTGCCGTCATTCCTTCTCGGACGATTCCCGCTGAAGCGGCGGTTACACTCAGCCCATTTGCCTTGCTGTTCTCACTTGCCGTGACAGTTTTCACTGCGCTTACATGCGGCTTGGCACCAGCGGTCTACGCCCTTCGAGCCGACGCGCAAGTCGCGCTCACCAGCACAGGGAAGGGTATCGGCATGGACTCCCGTCAAGGGAAGCTACGTTCCGTACTTGTGGTAGCCGAGGTCGCTCTCGCCGTCATTTTGACGGTTTGTTCCGGGTTGATTCTTCGAAGCCTCTTCGCACTCCAAAACGTGAACATCGGCTTTAACCCGTCGAAGGTGGTCTATGTACAAATCCCTTGGCCGGAAGGTCGGTACGGCCTTGCACAGGACGCTCTTTTCCGCAAGGTCCTTGACCGTCTTATACGATTGCCCGGAGTTCTTGCCGCCACGGAAACTTCGTCCTACCCACCCTATACTTGGGGATGGACCACGGTCGTCGTCCAAGGTAAGGCGCCCCCACAGAACAGAAATACGGCATCCATCATCTGCAGCGAAGGATACTTTGAAACTCTGAACCGGTCTCTACTTAGGGGAAGACTGTTCACACAGAAGGACATCGAGTCGGTTAGTCACGTGGTCATTGTCAACCGGACTTTCGTCCGTGACCACTTCGGTCAAGAGAATCCAATCGGCCACCAAGTGCGTTTCAGCGACTTTGAAACTCTCAAAGACTGGCCTCATGAACCTTACTTCGAAATTATTGGAGTAGTCGCGGACGCACAAAATACCGGCCTACAGGAGTCTCCAAGACCCGAAATCTATCTACCCGCTACGCTTACCGGAGCTGGGCCGCACAATCTCATGGTCCGAACTACCGGCGCCATCTCACCACTCATCAAAGAAATACGCAGCGCGTTCTCAGACCTAGACCCGGATATCGCTGTGGGCGAAACAGGCACCATTGCAACGCTGCTCGAACAGGACTACTTCGCTCGGCCACGCTTTCTCCTGACTGCGCTGTGCACCTTCGCGACAATCGCACTTCTCCTCGTTGCCGCCGGCCTATTCAGTGTTATCTCCTACAACGT
>Ga0207103_10357_pt1 | contig 11065 bp, 10 predicted proteins | sample Alteio_BWMinHeat_81_FD_153546 | JGI IMG/M metagenome (GOLD analysis project Ga0207103, IMG submission 153546) | Enriched cells from forest soil in Barre Woods Harvard Forest LTER site, Petersham, Massachusetts, United States -... | ecosystem: Environmental > Terrestrial > Soil > Temperate forest >...
TGAACGATCGGGCGCCCATTGGAATGACGGTTGAAGCCAATGGCCCCTTTGGACGTTTCTGTTTCGACGAGAGCAAGCACCACAATATCGTTCTACTCGCGGCCGGCAGCGGGATTACGCCTATGATGGCGATGCTCCGCTATATAGATGACATTTGTCTGGACACGACCGTAACCCTGCTGTACTGCATTCGCACCAGTAACGACATCTTATTCCAAAACGAATTGGAACGGTTAAGCGCGAGCCTGAAGAACCTTCAGTGTCATCTTCTGCTATCCCAACCTCACGCGGAATGGTCTGGCGCTAGTGGGCATATCAGCCGGGAATTCATCGAGAATACGGTCAAGGACGTTGGCGTACCGGACTTCTTTCTTTGCGGCCCGCCGCCGTTCATGGAATCGAGCCGCGCCATCCTGACTGGTTTAGGGGTTAAGCCGGACCGTATCAAGCAGGAGAGTTTCGGCAGCGATGTTCCTAAGAGCGCTCAACCGGATTCACTGGCGCCTGGAACTAGCGTGGTGGTCGAGTTCGTCCGATCCGGCGAGAGGTGCACCCTACGCGCCGGGCAGACTTTATTGGAGGCAGCCGAGGAGCATGGAGTCCACATACCTTCGTCCTGCCGGCAGGGACAGTGCGGAACCTGCAAGACGAAGCTCTTGGGAGGAACCGTGCGAATGGATGCCGAAGAGGGACTCGATCCGGATTCGAGAGCGCAAGGATTTGTGCTGACTTGCGTGGGGCACGCGGAAGACGGGACCGTGAAGCTTGACGCCTGATTAACGCCGATTTCATCGGTCACACAATCAAAGGCAGCCCGCCGGGGGCTGCCTTTGATTCGTCTCAAGATGGCTCCTGAGGTAGGACTCGAACCTACAACCCTCCGGTTAACAGCCGGATGCTCTGCCATTGAGCTACTCAGGAATAGTACCCCAAGACGGGGTGAATCCTGTGTCAAAAGCGAACCTGTAACATAGCAAAGCCGGCCGCTGAGTGTCAATATCGGGCTCGCACGGCATTTGGCCCCAATGTTGGGGGTCGCGTCCGGTTTCTCATAAAGACTTCCGATTGAGACCGATCTTTGTAGCTGCTCTTGGAGCGGTAGTTTCGAGGTCCGGAGCCGGGTCGGGCTGCGGGCAAATTGAGTCAGCCCAATTTGTACTGGCTGGACTGGCTGACTGGCGCCAGCGCTTTTGGAAATCGAGTGTCATGTCGTAAAATCACCGTTTCGTCAGAAAAGGCTTATCGGGCAAGGTCGGGGGCATCTCGCGTCCATCAAGAGCAGTGACACGAAGTCCATGGGATTTCACGAACCTACTTAATCGCCGACGGGAGTCGTAAACCGAGGAGGAATCAGTTGGCCGAGCCGATCAGGGTTGGGATCGATACGGGTGGGACTTTCACTGACTTTGTCGTCGCCGTTGGCACGGAGCTGTTCGCGTTCAAGCTGCCGTCGACTCCGCACAATTCAGCCGAAGCCATACTGCGTGGAGTGTCGTATTTGGTCTCGGGGCGCGAACTCCCCGTAGCAGGCCAGCGCGTTTCATCAGTGCCAGCCCCGCAATCTGATTTGAAAGGTCGAGTCGAGACCTCGGTTAGATCTATTGAGTCGCTTGGCACTGGAAAGCCATTCCGTGGACTGGGCGGCTTCCCCGCGGAGATTGTACACGGAACTACGGTCGCAACCAACGCGCTGCTCGAACGGAAGGGCGCGCGCACTGCTCTCGTTACGACCGAGGGATTCGAGGACGTCATTGAGATCGGGCGCCAGGCACGGCCTGAGATCTACAACCTGTTGGTCACCAGGCCAGCGCCGCTGGTGCCGCGAGACCTCAGGTTTGGAGTGAACGAGCGAATCGGTCCCGATGGCTCGCTCGTCAAGCGACTGGATGAAGCCGAAGTCGAACGAGTGGCCGCCAGAATCGCCGAGCTTGGCGCTCGGTCTATCGCGGTGTCGCTTCTATTTTCTTTTGCAAATCCCGTCCATGAGCAGCAGGTGGCGCGCGGGCTGGAGCGGCTCGGTTTGCCAGTAACATTGTCGCATAGAATCCTGCCCGAATACCGCGAGTACGAGCGAACCTCGACCGCAGTGATCAATGCCTACCTTGTGCCACTGATGTCACGATATTTGAGTTCGCTCGGCAGCGGTCTCGGTGAACTTGCTGAAACGGATGCCGGGCTCCAGCCGTCTGCTTCGGAAGGCAAAGCCGGGAAGATGTCTCGGCCTTCCAAGCTCCTGTTGAGAGTAATGCAATCGAATGGAGGTTCCGTTTCCGCCGAGACCGCGGCCGGCGAACCGGTTCGCGCAATCCTATCCGGTCCGGCCGGCGGCGTAGTCGGCGCCATCAGAATATGCAAGCAGGCCGGTATTCCGGACATCATCGCATTTGATATGGGCGGCACTTCGACCGATGTATCGTTGTGCCGCGGCGAGGCTCGAACAACCAACGAAGCCACGGTGGCCGGCCTTCCCGTTGCCGTTCCCGTTATCGACATCCATACGGTCGGCGCGGGCGGAGGCTCGATTGCGAGAGTAGATCAAGCTGGCGCGCTGCGCGTGGGGCCGGAGTCCGCGGGCGCCGATCCCGGGCCTGCATGCTATGGCCGGGGGGAGCATATTACGGTAACCGACGCAAACCTGGTCCTGGGCAGATTTGGCGGGACTTCATTGCTTGGAGGCGAGATGCATCTCGACCTCGATCGCGCCAAAAGGTTGATGTCGGAGCTGGCCCGTGATATGTCGCGCTTTGATGGCGGGCGCGTCACCTCTGAGCGAGCGGCGCTAGGCGTGGTGGCGGTTGCGAATGCCAACATGGAACGGGCGCTTCGCGCGGTGTCAATCGAGCGCGGCTATGATCCGAGAACATTTACACTGGTAAGCTTTGGCGGAGCCGGCGGTCTGCATGCCGCGGAGTTGGCTATGGCTCTCCGGATTCCCCGCGTGATAATCCCTCGCTCGCCGGGCACGCTTTCGGCCCTGGGGGTTTTGCTTGGCGATGTCGTGAAAGACTACTCCAAGACAGTGATGACCGCGACGGCGACTGTTGACTGGCGCAACATCCAAAGCGAATTCAAGAAGCTCGCGGCGATCGCCACGGGCGACCTTGCCGCTGAGGGGTTCAAAGGGAAAAAGCTCAGCATATACCGGTCGGCTGCAGTCAGGTATGTAGGGCAATCATTCGAGATCGAAGTTCCCTGGACTCGCGGGTTCGAGAACGATTTTCACGAGGCCCATAGGGCACGCTACGGATACGCTGACGCCGCTCGTGCAACCGAAATTGTCAGTGTCCGCGTGAGGGCCACCGGCATCACCGATAAGCCCGCGCTGCGCCGATTCCGGCCCGGGAGACGCCCAGTGTCTTCCGAGCCCTCCCACTTCGTATCCGCCATAATGCCCGCTCCAGCAAGCGAGGGGAAGGGCCGGTGGAAAGCCGCAACGAAATCTGTCCGGCCAACCAGGACTCCGGTATACGATCGAGAGAACCTGCGCACCGGTGCTACCCTGGCCGGCCCAGCAATCGTGGCTGAATACAGCTCGACCACCGTGGTCCCCGCCGGATGGCGTGCCACCATCGACCCCTGGCTCAATGTAGTCTTGAGTCTTGAGTCTTGAGTCTCGGGACGGAGAGTCTACAGAGTCTGTACGGTCCTGAAAGCCGAGCGGCCTAGAGTCTGAAGTCCTGGGAATCCAGAGCGCACTCGCGAGTCCAGTCATAACTCAACACTCATTGCTCATCACTCAATCACTGCTTCTTCACGCTTTACTCTTCGCTGCCCTCTCCCATATCATCGCCATGTGAAGGTCCTTACTGCCGCTCAAATGCGCGAGGTCGATCGGCTGACAACCGAACGTTACGGCCTGCCTAGTTTCCAGTTGATGGAGAACGCTGCAATCTCGGTTGTCGAGGCGGCAGAGAAATGGCTCGCGGGCCTTGCAGGCAAGCGAGGCCTGGTCATATGCGGGAAGGGAAATAACGGCGGCGATGGAGCAGCGGCGGCTCGGCACCTTCATTTGCGCGGGGCCAAGATCGATCTGATACTGCTCGGCAAACTCGACGATAGTCGCGGCGATGCCCGGCGCAACCTGGAGCTTGCAAGCGCGATCTCTCAAGCGCAGCGGAGCAGCTTGATATTCGTGGAGGCGCACACCGAAAAAGAACTCGACGAAATCACGGAATGGCTGTTGCCAAATGATGACCCGGGCTTTTGGGCGATTACCAGGGGGACTGAGATGTCACGGGCTACGCCGCTCGCAATACCGATGCCTGTTCACCCAGGTATGCAATATGATTTCGCGGTCGACGCGATATTTGGCACCGGCCTCGCTCGACCCGCCAGCGGGCTTTTCGCTCATGCAATCGACTTCTTACTTAAGGCCCGAGCGAGTGGCATCCCAGTTATAGCGGTCGACATACCGTCGGGATTACCTTCCGATTCGGCAGACCTGATAGGGCCCGCCGTTCGCGCCGATCTGACTGTGACCTTTACCGCGCCAAAGCTTGCCAGTGTGTTGCCGCCAGCATGCCACCAAGGAGGGGAGTTGATCATCAGTTCGATCGGTTCACCTAGTGAGCTGATCGAGGAAGCCGGTGCCAATCTGACTCTTGTGGAACTCGGGACGATCGAGAAGTGGCTTGCGCAGTCCAGGCGTGGGCCGGACGCGAACAAGGGCGACGTTGGAAAGGTCTTGATCGTCGCGGGATCGCGAGGGAAAACCGGCGCGGCTTGCCTGTCGGGCGGGAGCGCTATCCGGTCTGGCACGGGACTGGTCACAGTGGCAACGCCCCGGTCATCCCAGTCAGTGGTTGCCTCGCAGGTTGCGATCGAGTGCATGACCGAGCCGCTCCCCGAAACTGAATCGGGGGCGGCCTCGCTCGACGCGCTGCGCGGTGTACTCGAACTCGCCGCCCAGCGCGATGTGCTGGCCATCGGACCGGGTCTCGGCGCATCTGATGATTCGACTCGCGAGCTGGTCCGCGGCGTCGTCTTGAATAGGGGTGTGCCTATCGTGATCGATGCGGACGGGCTCAATAGCCTGGCGCCGTGGCCTGAAGACATCGAGGGGAGCGCGAAGCTCCCCATCATATTGACGCCTCACCCGGGCGAGATGGCGCGGCTCACGGGTAAGGCGATTTCGGAGCTTGTAAGTAATCGCATCGACATCGCGCGCAAATTTGCGGTCGACCATTCAGTAATTGTGGTGCTGAAGGGCAGCCGTACCATAGTCGCGGCGCCTGACGGACAGGTTTATATCAATCCGACCGGTAATGCCGGGATGGCAACCGGCGGAACGGGCGACGTGCTGACCGGCATCATCGCCGGCCTGATCGCACAGAAGCTGGACGATCCGGTCGGCGCGACTATCGCCGCCGTATATCTTCACGGCTTAGCCGGCGACGTCGCCGCTCGCCGCTACGGAGCGCGGGCGATGATCGCATCGGATATCATCGCGGCCCTGGGCGAGGCATTCATTGAGGTAGGCGGAGACGAGGAGCGCTTGATCAAGTGAAAGTGCGCAGCAAGAATGCCAGCGGCACTAAAAAAACCGGGAAGGCCCAAGAGTCTGAAACCTCGGTTAACACTCACTCGGAGCCAGATGGATCGCCGACGGCTGAACCGAATATGTCGGAGAGCGCCACCCAGCCCGGCCCTGATCAGGAATTTGTAGTCGACTCGGCCGAGGAAACATTCGAACTTGGCCGGAGCATTGCCGCTAGCCTTACGGGGCCGGCCATAATTCTGGTGAGTGGAGATTTAGGTGCTGGCAAGACTGTGTTCGCAAAAGGGGCTGCTGCCGGCCTCGACATCGATCCGGCCGATATTACCAGCCCGTCATTCACACTCATCAACATCCACGATGGACGTCTCCGCCTTTATCACATAGACCTTTACCGGCTTGATAGGGCCTCCTGTGCCAGCCTGGGTCTCGATGAAATATTCGAGGATCCCCGGGGTGTGATCGTGATTGAGTGGCCTGAAAGGCTGCCAGTTCTTTCGCAACGAGCAATGCGAGTTCGCATTGAATATCTGACGGAAAGCTCTCGCAAGATCCTTATGACGGCCGGCCCTGAGGGGGTGGCTCGGCGGTTCCGCTAGCTGTCTCGGTCACAGGTCGGCACCGCCTTTGATCAGAGATGAATGCGGTCAAGCTCCACGGTCGACCACACACCCATCCGGACGACAACGCGGCGCTCTGCGCGCATCTCCATCCGAATGCCGATCTGACCTGTGCGGCCTGCGACATTGTATTGCCTTAGCGCCTATGAAAGAGAAAACCAAGCTAGACCGTCATTATCTCTTTCTCTTTATGACCAGCCAGTTCGGTAATTCTCGATATGTGATGATCGGTCTGTTTCTGGATATGATCGAGGGCGCCCTTCTCTTCGTCTTCGGAGATTGTCTTGTCTTTCAGCATTTTTTTCAGGTGGTCGTTGGCGTCCCGTCTTACGTTGCGCACGGCGGTGCGGTGCTCCTCGGCGATGTCGTGGACGACCTTAGCCATTTGCTTTCGTCGTTCCTCGGTGAGCGGGGGAACGGGAACTCTGATGATCTTGCCATCGTTGGCGGGATTCAGTCCCAGGTCCGAGGCCCGTATGGCTTTTTCAATCGCGGCAAGCTGCGTGGGATCAAATGGTTGAACGGTAAGCATGGTCGACTCTGGCGCGTGGATCGTTGCAACCTGGTTCAACGGCATCTCGGTCCCGTAGTATTCCACCGTGACACTGTCCAGCAGGCTTACAGAGGCTCGCCCGGTCCGGACCGTGCCCAGTTTTTTGCGCGAGTCTTCGACCGCGCTATCCATTCTACGTCGAGCGTCATCGAGGACGCTTTTTGTATCCATTGAATTAATTGCCTCCACCCGGAATCTGAATTTCAATCAGAGCTCTTGTGTAGACCGCAAACCATCGTACCAAATTATATTGGACCAGGATGATGGCGTTCAACCAAATTCTTTTGTCGGGCTCTGGGAGCGAACGGCTGGCGTCGGTCCTCAACCCACTCGAGAGTGCGGTTTTCCAGCCGTTCTTTCCGGTGAATGGGGTCTCGGTGCAACTCGAGGCTTTTCAGTGGAATGGACGGTTAACCTGGCGGCGCGGCCTGGCTAACGACGGTGCCGATTCTCTCACCGGTCACGACACGGAATATGTTGCCAGGCCTATTCAGGTTGAACACGTGGATCGGCAGGTTGCGTTCCCTACATAGGCTGATGGCCGACGTATCCATCACCTTCAGGTCTCTCTGGATGACATCCAGGTAGGTTATGTGATCGAACATCGTGGCTTCAGCGTTGGTGTTGGGGTCGTCTGTATAGACTCCATCCACCTTGGTGGCTTTGAGGATGGCGTCCGCTTTGATCTCGAGCGCTCTCAACGCAGCCGCCGAGTCCGTCGTGAAGTAAGGATTGCCAGTCCCCGCGGCAAATATAACGACCCTGCCCTTTTCAACATGTCGTATAGCACGCCGGCGAATGAACGGTTCTGCCACTTCATGCATCTCGATGGCCGACATAACTCGGGTATAGAGGTTCTGTTTCTCCAGGGCATCCTGCAGAGCCAGGGCGTTCATAACCGTCGCGAGCATCCCCATGTAATCGGCGGAGGCGCGGTCCATTCCTTTGGCCGAAAGCGCCATTCCGCGAAACAGGTTACCGCCGCCCACCACGATCGAACACTGCACCCCGAGCGAGTGGACATCTTTGATTTCGCCAGCAATCCTGTTTATGGTATCGGGGTCGACGCCATATTCCTGGTCGCCCATCAGGGCCTCGCCGGACAGCTTCAGGAGTATCCGTTCGTAGATAGGCTTTGCTTTAAAGGTTGAAACCATTATTTCCAAGACAGAGTTTAGAGTCGCGAGTCCGCTAGAGGGGCCACGAAGGCATAGAAACGCGCGACGGATCACAGGGATGGTCGCACGACTCGAGGCCACTCACTCACTGGCCCTCAGACACTCCGACCGCTTTGACGCAATACTCGCGACTCCACACTCGCTAGTCCGACCCGAGCAACTGCTTGACCTCGGCGCCCAGGTCGCTGACCCGTTTTTCAAGTCCCTCGCCCATCTTATAGCGCTCGAATCGGCGCACCCTGATGTTCTCGCCAGTGTTCTGAATCAATTGGCGAATCAGGTCGCCGACAGTTTTGTTCTGGTCCCTTATGAAGGGCTGTTCCATCAAGCAGGCCTCCTGATAGAACTTGGCCACCCTGCCCTCTACGATTTTTTCCAGGACCTGGGGGGGCTTATTCTCATTCTTGGGATCGAGGCGCGCCTGTTCCAATGCGATCTCCCGTTCCTTGTCCAGAACCGCCGCCGGCACGTCTTCCTTGGCAATAAACCTTGGCTCCGCCGCCGCTATCTGCATTGAGATATCGTGGACAAGAGTCCGGAACTCCTCGCTCCGGCCCGTGAAATCGGTCTCGCAGTTCACCTCCACCAACACACCTATTTTACCACCGGCGTGTATGTAGGCGTGGACGAGTCCTTCGGCCGCAACCCTACCCGACTTCTTGCTGGCTGTAGCCAGGCCACGCTTTCTCAGAATCTCGATGGCTTTTTCTTCGTCGCCAGCCGATTCAACCAGCGCTGATTTGCATTCCATCATGCCGGCGCCCGTCTTCTCTCTGAGTGCCTTAATTGCTGTTGACGGTATCTGATTTGACATTCGTTGCCGCTTCCTTCCTCCAATGTAGCAACGCGCGGCCGATTTCAGACCGCGCGCCGCTTATGCCTTGACTGGAATCGTAGTCTATATTCAAAAAACTTACCGGCGTGGCCGGGATCATTCTTCTATCGCCCTAAAAACTGAAAAAGCACAGAAGAATGAAGATGGAGACTTATTCCCCAACCTCGGCCTTTTTGAAAGCGTCATCCGCGCCGGGGGCTACAACGCTCTGGTCTGCGGTTGCGTCGCCGTTGCGAGCCCCTGCGACCGGGGCGGGCTCTGACCCTTCAGCGGCGCGCGCCTGAACCTCTACGGGCGCTGCGGCGTCAACCGTCGGGACCGCCGTTTGCGGCTCGGGCATCGGAGGAGCTCCGGGTGGCACATAGGTGGTTCGCCGCTTACTGCGACGGTCTCGAGGCCTTCCCTGCGGGCGTTGTTGCCTGTCGCCTCGGCCCTCGTCTGGCCGGCCTCCGATAGCTGCGGCAGCCACGGCGGCCTCAGCGGCTTCTCCCGCTTCACCGACCTCGGCCCCGCCTTCTCTCGCCATCTGCTGGCCTTCGATTATGGCGTCGGCCATCTTCTGCGCGAATAAACGCACGGCCCTCAAAGCGTCATCGTTACCGGGTACGATGTAGTCGATTCCTTCCGGACTGCAGTTGGTGTCGACAATCGCAACTACCGGGATGCCAAGCTTATTGGCCTCGTGTACGGCGATCTCTTCCTTATTTGAGTCGATGATAAATATCACGTCAGGCAGGCGGGCCATGTCCCTGATGCCCGCCAGGTTCTTCTCGAGCGCCGAGTGCTCTCTCTCAAGGCCCAGGCGCTCTTTCTTTGTCAACTGCTCGAACCGACCGTCTGTGCGCATCGCCTCGATGTCTTTCAGGCGTTGAATCGACTTCTGGACCGTTTGAAAATTCGTTAGCAGGCCGCCCAACCACCGATGGTTGACGAAATACTGGCCACAACGCTTGGCTTCCTCTTCGACGGCATCCTGGGCCTGCCGCTTTGTACCTACGAACAGGAACGCGCGTCCATCCACAGCCTGCTGCGTCACGAACTTAACTGCTTCCTTGAATAACCGTTGGGTCTTTTGCAGATCAATGATGTAAATACCATTTCTTTCGCCAAAGATGTACTCCTTCATCTTCGGGTTCCATCGCCTGACCTGATGGCCAAAGTGGACACCAGCCTCAAGCAGCTCTTTCATCGTTACTGTAGCCAATCGATCCTCCTTAACCAGAATTGGTTTATGTACTCGCCGGTCCGCGTCCCGCGCTTAGTAGCGTCGCCTGGAATCATCGAGAGATTGCCCTGGCGGGACAACCAATCACGAGGGCCGGCAATGGATTTCGAACCTATGAGATGCTGACCCCCACCCGAGTTTACTCGGGTGGGGACCAGCTCACCATTATTATTATAACCGAACCATCAACGCTTAGAGAACTGGAAGCGCTTCCGCGCACCCTTCTGGCCGTACTTCTTGCGTTCTTTGGCTCGCGGGTCGCGGGTAACAAAACCCGCCTTCTTCAGCCTGCTTCGAAAATCCGAATTCAGGTCGATGAGGGCAAGAGTCAATCCGTGCCGGACGGCACCAGCCTGGCCCGCCATCCCACCCCCATCCACATTCACCAATACATCGAACTTTGCAGCCGAGTCTGTGAGTTGGAGAGGTTGCCGGATCACCATCCGATGCGTCTCGTTCTGAAAATAGTCTTCAAATTTCCGGTCATTGACGGTGATAATACCCGAGCCGGGCCTTAGGAACACCCGCGCCGTCGCGCTCTTGCGCCGGCCGGTACCATAGTTCTGACTTAAGTCTGGCACTCTCTAATCTCCTTACGAGCTTCCTGGGAGCGCAACAACCGTGCCACTATTCCCTTGGCTCTCTATCGCACTCGCCTTCAATAGTCTGCATGCGAGTGCCAACAAATCCGCTAAGGCTTCAAAGGCGCAGGCCGCTGCGCCTGATGAGGGTGAGCCGACCCTGCGTAAACCCGCAGCTTCTTGCCCATCGCGCGTCCCATCTTGGTTTTGGGTAACATTCCCCTGATGGCACCCTCAAGAACCCGTTCAGGGTGCTTTGCCAGCATCTTCTGGGCGCTTGTTTCTTTCAGGCCACCCGGCCATCCAGAATGAGACCTATACATCTTGACTTCGAGTTTTCTGCCAGTAAAGACAACCTTTTCAGCATTTATGATGACTACATGGTCTCCAAGGTCGATATAGGGGGTATAAGTCGGTTTGTTCTTTCCCATCAGCAGGGTTGCCGCGTGCGTAGCCAGACGGCCGACCGTCAAGCCGCTGGCGTCGATCAAATGCCATTTCCGGTCTCTTTCAAGGTTCTTGCCGCTAGGTACGAACGTCTCCATGGTCTGTTATCTCCAGCTTCGCGAAAAAAAGACG
>Ga0207103_10358_pt1 | contig 11057 bp, 7 predicted proteins | sample Alteio_BWMinHeat_81_FD_153546 | JGI IMG/M metagenome (GOLD analysis project Ga0207103, IMG submission 153546) | Enriched cells from forest soil in Barre Woods Harvard Forest LTER site, Petersham, Massachusetts, United States -... | ecosystem: Environmental > Terrestrial > Soil > Temperate forest >...
ACGCCCCGACCGATCGGGCATGCCGTTGCCATACAGCGTAAACGCCCCGGTAAGCAAAGCATAGCCATCACCAAGCAGGCGCACTTTCATATCAGTATACCGCAGGTTTTGTTTGGGCATATTGCCCTTAAAATATTTATACCGGTACAGGCCCCTTATGCTATCCAGGCCAACGGTGCCCCCCGGCATCATCATCGTGGCCGAAGGATCGTACATCTTCATAAAATCATCCAGCTTCCCCTGGTTCCAGTAATTGGTCGAGTTTTCCATCGCGGCCGTAATGGCCTTTGCCTGCGGGCTGTCATCCGGCGCAAATTGCGCGGCGGCCCGGTTTCCCATCAATAGCATACACACCAGTGCCACAAGGAAACAATATTTTGCCGTATTGCTCATTTATTTCAACTATTTGAACCCGAATTTATCAAAACAAACACATATCTGTTGGAAAGATGACGAATAATATTTCTGATGCTGCTATTTAGTATTTAATTTGCAGTCGCCAATTTATTGTTCGTAAACAGTAAGTGCCGTAGCTACCCTCTTTCCCGCTTGCGGAAGAGAGGGTCGACCAGCGAAGCGTAGTCGGGGTGAGTAAACTCGCCGCCATGCATTGGCGGTTGTGTCCGCCGGGTCGACTCACCCTGCCATTGCTTCGCGCGGCATCCCTCTCTCCGGCGGGCCGGAAAGAGGGAAAATTACGTTTTGACTTTGTAATGGCGCCAATTTATTACATTCAGATATTTTGTTTATGAAAGCTATACTTTCATTTGGTTGCGCGCTGATGATCTTCGGCGTTTTTCAATCAAATGCCCAGTCCAAAAACAAGAAACCGGTTAACGACAAAAGTGTCGAAGCGAAAATTCAAACGCTTATTAAACAGCTTACGCTGGAAGAGAAAATATCCATGCTGCATGCCAACGGCATTTTTTCGGCGGGAGGGATACAGCGCTTAAATATTCCACAGATCATGACGGACGATGGCCCGTTGGGCGTTCGCGAGGACGTAAAAGAGGGATGGGGATCGGCAAACTTAACAACCGACTCGGCTACATTTTTCCCCAATGGTTCGGCCTTAGCCGCTACCTGGAATCCCGAACTGGCTTACCGTTATGGCCACGATATGGGCGAAGAGGCCCGCGCCCGCGGCAAAAATGTGATGCTTGCGCCGGCGTTTAATATTTGCCGTGTACCGCTGTGCGGACGTACTTACGAATATTACTCGGAGGACCCGTTTTTGAACGCCCGGCTGGCAGTGCAATCGGTAAAGGGCATACAAAGTCAGCATGTGGCGGCTTGTGTAAAGCACTACGCGGTAAATAACCAGGAGATTGAGCGCGGGCGCATCGATGTTGATGTGGACGAACGCACCCTGCGCGAAATATACCTGCCGGCTTTTAAAGCGTCGGTGATGGAAGGTAACGCATGGACCATTATGTCCGCCTATAACAAGCTGCGCGGCGTTTATTGCTCCGAAAATGATTACCTGCTTGACCAGGTGCTAAAAGGCGAATGGAAATTTAAAGGCATGGTGATAAGCGATTGGGGCGGAACGCACAGCACCATTAATGCCGCCAATGATGGCCTCGACCTGGAAATGGGCTCGCGACCGCCATACAACACTTACTTTTTTGCCGATAAACTGCTCGACTCGGTAAAAGCAGGTAAAGTGAGCATGAAAGTGATAGACGAAAAAGTACACCGGGTGCTTTGGGTGCTTTTTAATACTGACATGAGCGCTAATCTGCCTGCCGGCAAGCTAAACACACCCGAACACAGCAAAACCGTTTATGATATTGCATCGGAATCTATTGTATTATTAAAGAATGATAAGAATTTGCTGCCGCTAAATATACCTGGTATTAAAAGTATAGCGGTAATAGGCGATAATGCTACGCATACCTTTCATTTGGGCGGATTTGGCGCCGGCGTAAAAGCGCGCTACGAAGTAACTGCATTGCAGGGCCTTCAAAACCGGCTGGGCAATACGGTTGATTTAAAATATGCCCGGGGCTATTCGGGCGTGTACCAGCCTTATGGCAAAAACCCACGTACCGAAACGGCTAAACCCGATCCGGCACTGATCGCCGAAGCTGTGGCAACCGCAAAAAGCACGGACATGGCCATCCTGTTCATCGGCGGCAACCGCGATTATGAAAGCGAAAGCCGCGACCGCAAAACCCTCGACCTGCCTTTTAGCGAGCAGGTTTTGGTTGATAGCGTAACAGCTGTCAATCCAAACACGATAGTGGTAGTAGTGGGAGGCGCGCCTTACGATATCGGTAAGATCAAAAAGAATAACCACACTATTGTCTGGTCGTGGTATAACGGCTCCGAAAATGGCAACGCCCTGGCCGATGTGCTTTTGGGTAAGATCAACCCATCAGGTAAACTGCCGTTTACCTTTCCCGCTTCCATCAAAGATTCGCCGGCCATTGCAATGGATGCCTACCCGGGCCAAAACCTGCACGAGGATTATAAAGAGGGCATCCTGGTTGGCTACCGGTGGTTCGACACTAAAAAAATCGAACCGCTGTACTGTTTCGGTTATGGACTTTCGTATACCTCGTTCAAGTATTCAGGCTTAACCATAGCCAAAAAGATGTTCAAACCAACGGAAACGATCACTGCTACACTGAAAATAAAGAACACCGGTAAATATGCCGGAAAGGAAGCGGTTCAGCTGTACATAGGTAAAGCAGAGTCGAAGATAAAACGGGCCGATAAAGAGCTTAAAGCATTTAAGAAAGTAAATATCCCCGCAGGGCAAACAGCTACGGTGACGCTGGCCATCCCGGTAAAGGACCTGGCTTACTACGATGTTGACAGCCATAGCTGGAAGGTTGAGCCGGGAGAATACAAGCTGATGGCGGGCACATCGTCGAGAGATATTAAGCAGAGTGTGGTGGTAACGGTGTTGTGATGTGCGGATGTGTCCCGCACGTGCGGGATGAAGACGTGTTGATGTATTAAAACTCTTTTATTATGTATAGATATATCAAAATCCTTCTCTGCATTTTAATTATGCCAACGGTCTCAATGGCCCAGGACAAGCCCACCGTAATCCCCTTATGGCCAAAAGGCGCGCCGGGTTTTGAAAACCGCCGCGATGAGCCGGAATTGGCAAAGGATTATTGGGTTCGCAATATTCACAATCCATCGCTAACCGTTTTTTTACCGCCAAAAGGTAAATCAAACGGCGCGGCGGTGGTGATCTGCCCCGGCGGCGGGCATAGGCTGCTGGTATGGACGGCCGAAGGTATCGACCCGGCAAAATTCCTGGACAGCCTGGGCTTTACTGTTTTTGTGTTGAAATACCGTTTGGGGCGCGATACCCTTTCGCCTTATAAAATTGGCATACATGCCCGGCAGGATGGTATGCGGGCTATGCGCCTGGTACGCAGCCGTGCGGCAGAATATGGCATCGATACCAACCGCATCGGCATTATGGGCTTTTCGGCAGGCGGCGAAGTGGTGGATATGGTAACTTTTGAGAGCGAAGCACCCGATGCTAACGCACCCGACCCGATTGACCACCTGAACGCCAAACCCAACTTTGTGATACAGATATACCCCGGGCCGCTGTTTGTTCCGGCCATTGTCCCAAAAGATACACCGCCAACCTTTCTGCTTGCCGCCAACGACGATCCCTGCTGCTCGATATCCGTAATGAAACTGCTGGAAGCCTATCGCGAGGCTAAAGTACCCGTAGAGGCCCATTTATTTGCCCAGGGCGGGCATGGGTTTAACATGGGAAACCGGTCAAAATTGCGGTCGGTGCACAGCTGGCCGCAGCGTTTAGCGGACTGGCTCTGGGATAATCATTTGATAGAGCCAGTGAATGGGGAACGGCCGAAGGTGCTGCATTAAACCCCTTGACCCCCTAAACGAGGGCACATTGATGCTATTAAATTACGGAATCAATATCGAACACCGAATATCGAATGTTGAATAACGAAGTTAAAACTTCGACGTTGGATATTCGAAATTCATTATTCGGCATTAAAAATAGCGCCTGATAGGGTTAATTCGAAATCCTACAAATAGCTCAGCCACCACTGCTTATGCGTCTTTTTATACCGGCTGAACCAACGGCAGGGGAAATATAGGGCGATGATCACACAAAGCCACACTACGTATACGCCGCCCAACGGAAAGCCAAAATGTGGCGGACTGAACAGGAAGGGGTTTTTATGTTTTGGGTCGACGATATCTTTGGCGCCGAAGCCCTGCGCATAAAACACGCCGATACTGATGATCCTGATCAAGTAAAAATGCAGCACGTAATAAAAGAAGGGCACATTGCCGTAAACGATAAAAATGGCGGTGAGCTTGTTTTGCACCTTCCCGGTAAGCGACAGTACCACCATGCCCACGCCGATGGTCATCAGCGAATACATTAGCGAAGGGGGATACTTGCTGACATTTAAAAAAGACAGGAAGGTGTACGTGCCATTGCGCTGTGTGGCCCATGGCTGCGGATCGCCATAAAGGTTAAGGTATCTGAGTGTTACAAAAACAAATAAGGCAGCCAAACCGGTGTACAACAATATCTTCCGGCGATGCGCCGGGTCGAACGAGGCCTGGTACATCGATCCGAAAACATAACCAAGCAGCATTACTCCCGTCCAGGGAATGACGGCATACAGGTCGAAAATAAAATGGGTTTGGCCGATGGGAATTACCGTACCGCGTGCGGTTAAAAACAAGTTCATCAGGTTAGTTTCCGCGCCGTTTCCTGGCAATTGGACGGTGTCGAGCAAGTCATGGCCGAACAAGATCAATGCGCCGATAAGGGCAATAACTTTGAGCGGCAGCTTTACCAAAAGGCCCAGGATGATCATGCTGATGCCGATGGCCCATAACACCTGCAGGATGATGCCGTTAAAAAACGGGTTGAGCGTAAACGCAAACGTGAGGATGACCACTTCGACAAAAACAAGCCACAGGCCCCGGGTGATCAGGAAGCTGCTCAATTCGCTTTTAGTACGGCGGGTGCCGGCGAGGTATGCCGAAATGCCACTTAGGAATACAAAGTTGGGCGCACAAAAATGCGTTATCCACCGGGTAAAAAACAGGATGGGCGTGGTGGTTGCCATGTTGGTGGGGTCGCTGAAAGCACCGCCATTATAAAAAAAATCGCGCGTATGGTCAAGCGCCATGATCAGCATAATTACACCGCGCAAAATGTCTATCGAACTGATGCGCTGCTTACCCGATGGTTCGTAAAGATTTGGCATATTCGAATAATTCGTCAGTTAAAACAAAAATAGTAATTCATTTTTTCGGTTCACACTCAAGGGAGTACAAGATGGTACAATTTTATTCACAATCTGCACCACAGCTTGAAAGCTGCTTGCCGGCAAAATGCGGCAAAAAATTAAACTTTTACAACCCGCGAATGTTACCTTTAGCAAAGATTTAACTATGGCAAATTTCCAGGATATTATAGCGTCGGATACCCCGGTGCTGGTTGATTTTTCAGCAGAATGGTGCGGCCCATGCAAGATGATGCCGCCTATTTTAAAACAGGTAAAGGATGCCATGGGCGATAAAGTGAAGATCATCAAGATAGACATCGATAAAAACCCGCAGGCCGCCAATGCCTACAAGGTGCAAAGCGTACCAACACTGATGATATTTAAAAAAGGACAAACCCTATGGCGCCAGAGCGGCGTTGTGCAGGCCGGGCAACTGCAAAACGTGATACAGCAATTTGTTTGATTTGTGATTATTCAGATATTGATCTTTTTTTCAAGGCCTTCATGAGGTCGCTTCGCTCAGTTTCATAGATTTGAGGATGATTTCGCCGATTAAATTATTTTAACATATTGCGTTTTTAAATCCTGTAAATCTCTCAAATCTAAAAAATCGTGTAAAAAAAAGCGTTCCGTATCTCACCCCGGAACGCTCTTGTTACGATAAAAATCGAATAACAATCAACTAAATCCGGACCGGCATCTCACCCCCGGTCCTCTCTCATGCTTCCTTAGGAAACCTAAGCTCTTTCTGAAATATCGAACACTGAATTTCGAATATCTTTGTTATTTTTCATTCCAAATGCCGTGCCAATATTGTTTATATGACGTAAAACGCCCCTCAGTTGTTACAAGTTCAAACATTTATTAACGTCTTTTTTACTCCTGGCTAAATTCGCCGTTGACCCTTAGCTCTATCTTATCACCTATCATCGCGGCCGGTACGCTGCCTACCTTAAAATCAGTTCGGTCTATCGTCCCGCTTACCTTAAACCCGGCTACCGGTTTGTGTGTCATTGGGCTGGTGCTGGTTCCGTTCAGCTTTACCTCAACGGTAGTTACCTTCGTAACGCCATGTATAGTAAGGTTACCTGTTACCTTTAAGGTATTTTCGCCTTTCTTCTCCACCGAGGTGCTTTTAAAAGTTATTACAGGGTATTTCGCTACGTCAAAGTACTTATCACTCTTCAGGTCATTATCACGGCTTTCGTTTTCAGTATTGATGGAGGCAACCTCTATCGTGATGTCAAAAACCGCATCGCTGAAGTCGGGTTTTGACGAGACGATGGTGGCATCGAACTTCCTGAAATATCCATTCACATCCGATAACATCATGTGCCTTACCGAAAAGCCGATCTTCGCGTGGGCCTTGTCAACCTTCCATTTGGTTTGTGCAAACAGCGCAGTGCTTGTCATCAATACCGCCGCTGCCAATAGCATCTTTTTCATATTTTTTGTTTTAGTTAATATGTATAGATACTGCTCATTGCTTCAGATGGTTGTTTCCGGCGGCTAATTCAGCCTTATCTCGCCCTTCCTATTCAGGGAAACCTCCGCCGCCCGGAGGCCCGCCCGGCCCTGGCCCGCCACCCGGAGGCCCAAACCTGCCAGGGATACGATCAGGCGCCTTACCGGCCAGTTTCTGGAACCGGTAGGTAAATGATAATAAATAATATCTGCCCAGGCGGTTATAGTTCGACTGGGATATCATGGTGCCGCTTTGTGAGCTGCTGAAACCGGTATTCTGGTTAAACACATCCTGCACCGCGAAACGAAGCGTAGCCATATTACCTTTCAGGAAACGGCGCTCGATATACGTGTTAAATACATTGGGGTTTTTGGCATTCGCGTAGTTATAATAAAACGTCTTGGTATAATCGTAACTGTAAGTCCAGTCCTTAAAAAAGTAATTCTTGCCGGTAAGTCCAAGGGCGGCCGACCTGAAATTGTCCTGAATGTTTTGTTGCGGTATGGAGTTTTGCGACGAATTAATGGTGTAAGTCGCACTGGCCTGCGCATCAACTACGTCGGTAATATCCAGCCTGAAGCGTAAACTTGGGGCCGCGGTCAGCGTTTTGGCAACGTTCTTTTCGGTCGTTTCGGCAAAAGTTACCGGCGCTACATCAGTAATGTACGAGATATTATTGCTGTACGAGATGTTACCAACCATAAACAGGTTGTATTTGCGCTTATCCCATGGTTTATTAAATACAAAGAACGCCTGGGTTGAATAGTAGCCGTCGGCATTTTGGTAAGTAGTGGCAACTGTTTTTGACAGGCGATCATTAGGCGTGTAATTGCTCGGATAGTAAATGGAATTGCTGGCAATATAGTCGCTGGCCTGTGTGAACGAAAAATTTGTAAAAAACACATTGCCCGATGTGAAATTAAAATTGTTGTACCTGATTGAGACCGTGTTGTTGTACTGCGGGTTGAGGTTGGGATTGCCAGTAACCGGGTACAAGGCATTGCTATAATCGGTAACAGGCTGCAGCTGCGTGTAGGTAGGCATTACGCTGGAGCCACTATAGTTAACATTGAAGCTTTGCGTGCGTGAAAAATTATAAACAAAGTGTGCGTTAGGCGAAAAGTTGAATGTGTTTTTATCAGTGGGTGCGATGTTCACCGCGCTTCCGCTCAAATCGGCTGTTTGGGCAGTAACCCCCAGCACGTAATTATATTTCTTTTCAACAAACCGGTAGTTCAATCCAAAGCGGTTGGCTAAAAATGTATAGGTGTAATCGTTGCTCAGCAGGTCATACCGGTTAACGGCGCCTGAGGTGGCCAGTGTGTCCGTTTCCTTATCCGACGTAGTATAGCTGTTTTTATAGTTGTAATTCACTTCCATATATGACCGTTTGCCTAAGGGCTCGATGTAAGAAACATAGGTGCCCAGGGTATCGGTATTGCTGTTAGTGGTGATAAACTGGTCATTTGGCACAGTGGGCGTACCAACGATATAGTTATTTATCGGGTTTGTATACTGGTCGTTCGTGATGCGGCCAACGCCAACGTTTATGCTGAAGTTACGTCCGTGGCTGTTAAAGCGGTGGTTATACAGTACGTTAATACCATAAGTTGGCGCTGAACTGTGGGCGATGGTATTAGTGGTATAGTTTTGTTCGACTACCTGGCTCGTATCGTAAATCGTTATGGCAAATGATGTGGTGTGCACTCCTGCGAACGCATATGACGGGCTAATCTTCAAATAGTTTATCGTATCAGGCTTGTACTCCATATTGAAAGTGAAGCGCGCGTTTACCTTGCTGTCGTTTTCGGTGCCGTTTGCGCTGTTCGAGCTCGGGCCGAACAACGAAATATTGTTCTGAAGCGTTGAATAGGTAGTGTATACCGAGTTATCCGAAAAACTGAAGCTGCCGTAAACCGTCATTTTTTTACTCCAGCTGTCGCGATAGTTGACTCCGATAGAGCGTGCAGTTGTTATGCCGTTGGTATTGTTGTTGCCTCCCGGAGGGCCGCCCGGACCGCCTCCGCCACGGCCACCGCCTCCGCCGCCAGGGCCGCCGCCAAAGTTAAAAAGATTTGTATTGGTGTTATTGTAGTTGGCCAGCACAGCAATTTGCCGGTCGCCGTCAAAGTCGAACATATTGCCCTGCAAAAGGTATCGCGACTGATCCTTCGTTCCATCTATCTGCGGGATGGCATCCTCGCCGCCGCCGGCGCTCGCCTGGCCAAAAATACCATGGTTACGGCTCGGCCTGATATTGATATTCAGTATGGTTTCCGGCTCGCCGGTTTTGATGCCGGTTAGGTTGGCCTGGTCGCCATAATCATTCACAAATTGTACGTTTTGTACCGCATCGGCGGGTAAATTCTGCGTAGCGGTTTTCAGATCGCCGCCGAAAAAGTCCTTGCCGTTTACCCTAACCTTGGTTACACTTTTGCCCTGGAAGGTTACGTTACCCTGGGCGTCCACGTCGGCTCCGGGAACCTTTTTTATCACGTCCTCAATCGGCGCGCCATCTCTAACGGGGTAGGCTGCGGCATTAAACTCAACTGTATCTTCCTTTACTTTAACCGGCAATGCGTCCCTTATCACTACGCCATTGAGCATGGTGGTTGATGGCTTTAATACGATCGGCCTGAAAAAAACCGGGTTGTTGGTATTGTCGAGGGTAACGTGGCGCCTGACATCCAGGTAACCGATAGACTGCACCACCAGTGTAAACTGGCTCGACTTAACCGCAGGGAACAGGAATGCTCCTTTTGCATCGGTAACTGTGCTGGTACTGTCATTAGCAAAAATAAGCTTAACGGTTGAACCGGGCAGCGTTATTTTAGTGGTGTCGATAACCGTGCCGTGCACATCGCGGCCAGTTTGGGCGTATACATTTACACTGAGTAAAAGGGCTGCTGCTAAAAAAAAGTATAATCGTTTCATTGCTATAATTGAGATGTGCAAAGCAAAGACAAAGCTTCCATTCCGCAAATTACAATAGATAAAGGCTTCGAATATGTAGATGAAAGGCCTTTATCTGCCAATAAAGGGGCCGTTTTAAGCCTGTCGGTAAAAAAGAGGGTTTTTAACGGCAATTATTGCCTCCCGGTCGGCGAAACCGGCCTGCTGATAGATTGGTTTTGAATGTGTTAAGGTTACATTTGTAGTTTTGAAGATCGATTGTAACAGAAATGTTAGGTTGAGGTGGAAAAACAACCCTTACAACTTTTATAACTAACAATGAAATGATCTTTACAAAATCAAAAAGTAAGCTGGTAACTGTGCTCATACATGTGCTGGCCTGGGCAGTGTTTGGGATGCTGCTGTTCTTTTTTCAGCCGTTAAGCTGGAATGTGTCGCTGCCCTACCAGCTATGGATAAAGCAAACTATCATTTTTGGTCTGCTGGTGGTTACGTTTTACCTCAATTCCGAATTAATCGTTCCGCATTTTTTGTTAAAGAATAAAACGGTAGCCTATTTGCTGACCGTTGTGGGCGTGGCAGGTATCATGGTTTTTCTGAACGGTTATGTTGATCAGTGGCTCAACCTGCCCGAGCTGATGGATGCTGCTTTCCATAAATTTGGCCCGCCGCACCGCCATCACCATCCTCACAGCGTATGGGAAATGAACATGATCGCCCCGATGATCGGTACCTGTGCCCTTGTGCTCGGCATTAGCACCAGTATTACCCTGATGGAAAAATGGCAGAAGGACCGGGTAGTTCACCAGGAACTGGAGCAGGATAGGATCAGCTCGGAACTATCCTTCCTCAAGGCACAGATCAATCCTCACTTTTTCTTTAACACCCTTAATAATATTTACGCCCTCACCCACATAGACGCGGAAACCTCACGCAAGGCAATTCACCAGCTTTCGCGGATGATGCGCTATGTGCTGTATGATACCCAAAACGCCACTACCCAGCTTAGCCAGGAAATTGCTTTTGTAAAGGATTATATCAGCCTGATGCAGCTGCGGTTAACCGACATGGTGAAAATTGAATTTAAATCGCCAACAGCGTTGAAAGATTTGGCCATTGCGCCGATGATCTTCCTGCCGTTTATCGAAAATGCCTTTAAGCACGGCGTAAGCGCTTCGAGCCCAAGCAATATTGATATTAACATCGGCCAGCAGGGTTCGGTGGTTGATTTGAATGTGATCAATACCATAATTAAAGAACAAAATAATAACTTAGAGGCAGGAAGCGGCATAGGCCTCAACAATACCCGGCGCAGGCTCGACCTGCTTTACCCGGGCAAACACCTGTTGACGATCAATGAAGATACCGCCGCGAATATTTATTCGGTTCATTTAACGCTTGATCTGTCATGATAATAAATT
>Ga0207103_10359_pt1 | contig 11029 bp, 6 predicted proteins | sample Alteio_BWMinHeat_81_FD_153546 | JGI IMG/M metagenome (GOLD analysis project Ga0207103, IMG submission 153546) | Enriched cells from forest soil in Barre Woods Harvard Forest LTER site, Petersham, Massachusetts, United States -... | ecosystem: Environmental > Terrestrial > Soil > Temperate forest >...
TTGGGCTAGCGCGAGATTACCTTCGGGCACTCCTAGAAAATCGAAAGCGTCTTTGGCGGCAAGAGTGACGGCCAAGGCCCCGGGTTCGGCGAGGCCGATATCTTCGCTGGCCATGCGGACCATGCGGCGGGCCAGATAGAGCGGGTCTTCGCCGGATTCGAGCATGCGCGCGAGCCAGTATAAAGCGGCGTCAGGATCGGAATTGCGCACGGATTTGTGGAGCGCGGAGATGAGATTGTAGTGTTCCTCGCCGGCCTTGTCGTAGCGGAGGAGTTTGCGCTGGAGAACGTCTTCGAGGAGCTCGCGCGTGATGGAGCGCGCAGCGGATGGACCGGACTTTGCGCTGCGCGCGGCAAGTTCGAGCGTGTTGTAGGCGGAGCGGGCGTCGCCATTGGCGTAGGACGCGATGCGGAAGAGCACATCGCTGCTAGCATCCAGGTTTTCGTTGCCGAGTCCGCGCTCTTTGTCGGCAATGGCACGGCGAAGGAGATCGACGATTTGCAGCGTGCTCAGCGGTTCGAGAACGTAGACCTTGGTGCGCGAGAGAAGCGGCGCGATGACTTCAAACGAGGGATTCTCGGTGGTTGCGCCGATGAAGGTGATGTGGCCGGCTTCGACGTAAGGAAGAAAGGCGTCCTGCTGCGCTTTGTTGAAGCGATGGACTTCGTCGACGAACACAATAGTGCGCTGGCCAGCGTGGGACTTGTGTTCGGAAGCGGCCATGACTTCCTTGATTTCCTTGATGCCGGCAAGGACGGCGCTGAAGGCCACAAATTCCGAGCGTGTGAGGCGAGCAATCAAGCGCGCCAGCGTGGTTTTGCCGCAGCCCGGCGGGCCCCACAAAAGCATGGAGGAGATTTCGTCGTTTTCGATTTGCTGGCGGAGGGGTTTGCCGGGCCCGAGGAGCTTTTCCTGCCCGATGAATTCATCGAGGGTGCGCGGGCGCATACGCTCGGCGAGCGGCTGGTTCGCCGCGGGAACGTCCGGCGCAGGAGTCGCTGGCGGCAATTTGGAGAACAGGCTCACGATTTGGCTCCGCTTTTCTCCAACAAAGAATTGCGTTGGCGAGCGGCTTCGTAAAACAGCACCGCGGCGGCGGCGGCGGCATTGAGCGATTCGATGCCGCTGGCCATGGGGATACGAATGCGGGCATCGGCGCTGCGTTCGACCTCCACTGGCAGGCCCGCGCCTTCGTTTCCGACGAGGAGCGCGACCGGTTCGCACCAATCCACTTCCCAGGGCGACAGGACGCGCTGTTCGCCGTCTCGTGGTTCGCGCACGCTGGACGCCAGCGTACGAACGTTTCTGATCCTGAGCTGTGCGAGAAGAATGGGCAGCGACATTCCGGGAAGAATCGGAAGGTGGAGTGCCGCGCCAGCGGATGCGCGCAAGGCTTTGGGCGAAAACGGGCTGGCGGTGCCGGATTGGCCAGAAGCAGTCGTGACGGCGCCGGTTGCGCCAAAGGCTGCGGCGGTACGCAGAATTGTGCCGACATTGCCGGGGTCTTGAACGCCAGCGAGAACGACGAGAAGCGGAGAGCAGGCGGAAACGGGCGTCTGGAGTAACTCGTCGAAGCTGGTAATGCGCGGATGAACCAGAGCAGCGACCCCTTGCGGATGCTCGGTGTCGGCAAGGCCTTCGAAGAGGCGGTCGGTGGTGCGCAGCGCGGGAAATGCGATTTCCGGTCGGTCGATCAGAGGAGCGAGGCGTTCGTGATGGCGTTCGCCAGATTCGCTGAAAAGCACCGCTTCGATGCGGCAACCGGAGCGAAGCGCTTCTTCGACGAGGCGAACGCCTTCGACGCCGACGGAGCCGGATTCTGTCGGCAAGCCGCCGCGGAGTGCCATGCGAAACTCTTTGAGCCAGCGATTGTCGCGACTGGTCAGGACTCCGGGCGAGGCCGCCGGCGCGCCGACTGTGCTGCGACCGGATTTGCCGGGTGTGGCCATCAGGGGGAGCGTAGCAAATTTCGGGGGCCAGAGGCTAACGGCGGCTAGCGGAAGCGGCGAGGCCGGGCCCTGCGGATCCGCTCAGGTCAACCGGGCTGGGCCTACGTCAGCGTTAGGGAGGAAGCCGCAGATATAGCGTGCTGCGGATCTCGCGAAGCGAGGCGCGCGCGAGTCTCGGCAAGGAGCTCGAACGAGTGCAGGCGTGCCAGGTGATCGTAAATATGCGCAGTCGTGATGATTTCGTCGGGCTGCGTGACTTCGATGAATCTGAGCACGCTGCGCTCGACGGTTTCGGGCGAACCCACGGCAGAGCACAGGAGGGTCATGCTGGCTGAGGCTTTTTCTTGTGGTGACCAGTAAGAATCGATGTCGTCGATGGGCGGCGGGATTTGGCCCGGAACGCCACGACGAAGATTCGTGAAGGCTTGCTGCACCGAAGAGAAGAGGTAGCGGGCCTCGGCGTCCGTTCCGGCGACGATGACATTAAGGCCAAGCATCGCGTAGGGACGGTGCAGTTGCCGCGATGGCTTGAACTGCGCGCGATAGAGCTGGAGCGCCGGCAGCATATCGGCGGGCGCAAAATGCGATGCAAAGGCAAAGGGCAGGCCAAGTTCGGCTGCTAGTTGAGCGCTGAACAGGCTGGAGCCAAGCAGCCAGATGGGCACGCGAAGCCCTGCGCCAGGAACGGCGCGAATTCTTTGATCGGGTGCGGCAGGCTCGAAATACGATTGCAGCTCTTCGACGTCTTGCGGAAAGCTGTCGGAGGAGGAGGCTGTATTGCGCCGCAGGGCGCGCGCGGTGGGGACATCCGTGCCGGGAGCGCGGCCGAGTCCGAGATCGATGCGCCCGGGATAGAGCGAGGCGAGCGTGCCAAATTGTTCCGCGATAACGAGCGGGCTGTGATTCGGCAGCATGATTCCACCGGAGCCCACGCGGATGGTCTTGGTGCCGCCGGCCACGTGGCCGATAACGACCGACGTGGCGGCGCTGGCGATACCGGGCATGTTGTGATGTTCGGCCAACCAAAAACGCTTGTACCCCCAGGCTTCCGCGTGCTGTGCGAGGTCGCGGGAGTTGCCGAGAGCATCGGCCGCGGTTGCCCCTTCGGGAACGGGCGACAGGTCGAGAATGGAGAAGGGAATCACTTTCGATTGGATGCCCTGATAGAAGCGGAAGATACGGATGGAAAACTTGCTGGTTTCTGCGGGATAGGGACTGTCGACTAGGCGTTTTGAGGCTCTTATTGCATGCTCTGGAGGGGTATGGTAGCGTCGGCAAATTGACTTCGAATGCGGGCGAAGGGGCAGTGGGTGGGTTTACGTCTTCGCCAAAGGCCAAAAAGTTGCCGGCAGAACTGTTGCGCGTGAATGCGCAAAACCCGGAAGCGGAAGTGCTGCGTTACGCGGCTACCTTTCTCGCGCGTGGAAGTGTGATTGGAATTCCCACCGACACGTTTTACGGGCTGGCCGCCGACCCGTTTAATCTCGCCGCAGTAGAAGAAATTTACAGAGTGAAGGGGCGTCCCGAAACGCGGGCGCTGCCCATTCTGGTGCGTTCGCTCGAGCAAGCCATGCAATTGGCGCGCGAAGTGCCGCAGAATTTTTTGCGGTTGGCGCAGGAATTTTGGCCAGGGGCGCTGACGCTGGTCGTGGATGCGGCGAATCGGTTGCCACTGAAAGTGACGGCGAACACCGGAAAAGTGGCGTTACGCTGGCCGAAGAGCGATGTGGCGCGGAGATTAATCGACGAGTTTGAAGGGCCCATCACTGGAACGAGCGCGAACATTTCCGGGTTTCCGTCCTGCTCAAACGCGGAGCAGCTGATGAAGCAGCTAGGTGGGCGGCTGTCGCTGGTTTTGGACGGTGGGGAGACTGGGGCGGTGCTGGGATCGACGATTGTCGATGTCCATGGGGGGGCTTGGAAGATTATTCGCGAAGGCGCGATTCCCGTGGCGGAGATTGAGAAGGCCCTGAAGTAGCAGATGCCGCTGTTCTCAGGGCAGAGCGCGTAGGGCGGCGAGGAAGTCGAAATCGCCTGTGGGAGAGAGCGGCAGCTCGCCGAGCGATCGGCGGTGGACGCTTACGACGTCGGTGAACCAAAGCGGGAGATAAGGCAGATCGTCCGCAAGGATTTTTTGAACTTCGCTGCAGAGAACCTTCCTTTTTTCGCGATCCGTTTCCGTGCGAATTTGGTCAACCAGCGCGTCGATGCGCGGGTTGCGGTAGTGTCCGCGGTTGGCGCCGTCGGGCGGGAAGCGCTTCGAGGAAAAGACAAATTCGAAAACGTCGGGGTCGTTGTTGGCGCCGACCCAGCGCGAATAGGTGAGCTGGAAGTTGCCACTTGCTGCGTCGGCGAGAAGCGTGGCGAGTTCCAGGGGACGCAGCTCGAGATCGACACCGATGCGGCGCCACTGCTCCTGCAGAACGGCGCCGATGAGGCGGGCCTGTTCCTCGGTGGAAGTCTTTAGTATGACCTTGAAGCGCGTGCCGTTTTGCCTGCGAGGAAAACCGGCAGCACTTAGGGTTTGTTCCGCGCGGGCGGGATCGAGAGCGTATTGCGCGACGTTCTGTTCGTAGGCCCAGTGATTGGGCGGAAGGATGCCGGTGGCGATGCGCGCTTGGCCGTGAAGCAGATAGCGAATAAGCGCCTCGCGGTCCGTGGCGAAAGCGAGTGCCTGGCGGACTTCGTGGTTGGCGAGAATTGGATCTTCCAGGTTGAAGCCGAGGTACCCGAAATTTGTGCCGGCACGCTGAGTGACGGCGAGTGCTGGTTGGCGCGAGAGGACGGGAATCATATCCGGGGAAAGCGAACTCATCTCGAGGTCAGCGGAGCCTTTGCGCAGTTCGAGAGCGCGTACGACTGCGTCGGGGACAACGCGAAAACGGATCCGGGCGGTTTTGGGAGCGCCGCGAAAGTAGTCGGGTTGGCGCTCGACGATGACCTCCTCGTCCTGCGATTGCGAAACGAATCGAAAGGGGCCTGAGCCGATGGGATGACGGGAGAAATCGGCGCTCGCGTCGTGCGGAACAATTCCGACGGCAGGGCGCGCGAGGTTCCAGAGCAAGGATGCGTACGGCTCGCTGAGATGAAAGACGACCGTGGCTGCGTCGGGAGCATCGATGGACGCGACCATGCGAAACGCGCCGCGTTTCGGTGAGTGAGTGGCAGGATTGAGAATGGAATCGAACGTGTATTTGACATCGGGGGCGGCGAGTGCGCGACCGTCGTGGAAATGGATGCCTCGACGGAGATGAAAAACGTAGGTGAGAGGGTCGGGAGTGCTCCAGGAATCGGCGAGATCGCCATGGAAGTTCATCTGGTCGTCGCGTTCGAGAAGGCTGCTGAAGAGAAGCCCGTCAATTTTTTGCGATTGGGAGTCGGTCGCAAAGCGTGGATCGAGATTGGTGGGGTTGGATTCGATTAGAAAAGTCAGGGAGGATGGATCGTTTGCGCCGTGGCGATCGCAGCCGAACAGAAGAAAAAGAAAGGAGGTAATCGAGAGGACACCGAGGGGACGCAGAGTGCGCGGAGAGGTTTTGGCACTATCGCGGCGGGGCATAGGAGATTTTACCGAGAATAGCGGGGCCATGCGCGCCCGTTGCAGAGGGGAGATTTGCAGGGCGTCCATGAAGGGTTTCGTAGGCAAGGATGGCAAAGGCGAACGCTTCTTTGGCATCGACTGGAATGCCAAAGTGGGAAGACTTCATCACTGCGATCCCATTGTGCCTGTAGAATTCGGAGAGTATTGAGTAGATCAACGGATTGTTCGCGCCACCGCCGGAAACAATCAGTTGCTGCACTTTGGTCTTTGGCAAGACGAAAAGCTCGATCGCCAGCCGGACACTGACGAGCGTGAACCACGTCGCTGCATGGATCAAGTCGTTTGGCTTGGCCTGATATTTGCGGCCGAGCTGCAAAAATTTATCGACATAGTCATTGCCAAAATATTCGCGGCCGGTCGATTTTGGCGGCGGCTCGTATAAATAAGGCTCCTTGAGAAGCACGGAAAAGAGCGGGGCGATGTCGCGCCCCTTCATGGCCCGCTGAGCATTCTTGTCGTAGCGCTGGCGATCGTGCGTAAAATGCGCGACGAGAGCGTCGATAAGCATGTTGGCGGGGCCGGTATCGAAGGCCAGGGTTTGTTCTGGCTTCGCCGAGGCGGGAATGACGGTGATGTTGGCGATGCCCCCGAGATTGAGCGAGATGCGGCCGAGTTTTTCGTGGCGATAGAGAAGATAGTCGGCATAAGGAACGAGCGGCGCGCCCTGGCCGCCAAGCGCAACGTCGGCAGGGCGAAAATCGCCGACCGTAGTGATGCCGGTGCGCGCAGCGATGACGGACGGCTCGCCGATTTGAAGCGTCGATGCCGTACGCTGGCCGAAGTAGCGTGCGGGCTTTCCTTGGTGAAAAACGGTTTGCCCATGGCTTCCGACAAGCGCGATGCGTTTCGGTGAGACGCGAAAGATGCGACACGCGGCGAGAGCCGCTTCGGCGAAGACTTCTCCCAAACGAAAATTCAGCTGGCTGAGTTCGCCGGCAGTGATGGAATGTTGCTCGGCGACGCGAAGAATCTCCTTGCGCAACGCCGCCGGGAATCTGCTCGATGTGTGTTCGAGTAGCTTTGCGCGGAGATGCGGGGGCGCGCCCGAGATGCGCGCCAGGGCCACGTCGATACCGTCAGCGGACGTGCCGGACATGAGACCGAGAACGAGCATCGGCTTGGTTGCCATCGTATCGTCTGTGATGGATTTAAACACACAGAATGCCCAGAACACAGAGCGGACCGGGCACAATGGAGATAAAGAGTGAACGCACCAACCGCGTCTGCCAAGCGACCCTGTAGGGGGGGCTGGCCGCACGCGAGCGCGCTAGAGGTCCTAGGAGATTTGCTTTTTGAGTTCGGCGAGGAGGTTGAGGGCGTCGAGGGGCTTGAGTTGGTCCAGGTCGGCGTCGCGCAGCTTGTCGAGGACGGCGCGATCTAGGGCAGTGAAGAGGACATCCTGATGACCGTTGCGCCGGTGCGGTGAAGAGGTCGCGTTACCGGTCGAGCCGCCGGCCGGGTTGGCCGTCGGATCATCGACGGCGCCGGGGGAGAGCGTTTCGCTGAGGGCGTGCTCGCTCTGCTCGTGCCTTTTCAGGACTTCGCGGGCGCGCTCGATGACGCTGCGGGGCAGTCCCGCCAGGCGGGCGACTTCGATGCCGTAGCTCTTGTCGGCGCTGCCGGGCTCGACGCGGCGCAGAAAAATAATTTCGCTGGGCGTTTCTTTCACGGAGACATGAACGTTCTGCACGCCGGTCAACAGATCAGCGAGTTCTGTTAGTTCGTGATAATGGGTAGCGAAGAGCGTTCGAGCGCGAGTGTGCTTCTGCAGATGCTCGACGACCGCCCAAGCAATGGACAGACCGTCAAACGTTGCGGTGCCACGCCCGACTTCGTCGAGAAGGACCAGACTCGAGGGTGTTGCGTGATGCAGGATGGCGGCGACTTCGCTCATCTCAACAAGAAACGTCGAGCGACCGCGGGCCAGGTTATCGCTGGCGCCGATGCGCGTAAAAATGCGGTCCGTGATAGGCAGCTTGGCCTGCCGTGCTGGAACGAACGAGCCCATCTGCGCCATTAGCACAATGAGTGCGGCTTGTCGCAGGTAGGTGGACTTGCCGCCCATGTTCGGGCCGGTAATGAGCAACAGTCGCTGGCGGCAAGGGTCGAAGCAAAGATCGTTGGGAACAAATCGCTCGCCGCGCTGGCGCAGAAGTTCTTCGATAACAGGGTGACGTCCTCCAATGATGAGCAGCTCTCCGGTAGCGTTGAATTCGGGACGCGCATAGCTACGATCGGCTGCCAGCTTCGCAAAGGAAGTGATCACGTCCAGCTGTGCAACGGCAGCAGCCGTGCGTCGAAGACGCGCAGCTTCGGCAGCGATCCCCGAACGAATCTGGACAAAAAGCTGGCGTTCGATCTCTAGAATGCGTTCGTCGGCGACAAGGATTTTGCGTTCGTACTCTTTCAGCTCCGGAGAAGTGAAGCGTTCAGCATTCACGAGCGTCTGTTTGCGTTCGTAGTCGGCCGGCGCTAGGTGCAGATTAGGTTTCGAGATCTCCATGTAGTAGCCAAAAACCTGATTGAAGCGAATCTTCAGCGAGGCGATGCCGGTGCGTTTGCGTTCGCGATCCTCCATCGCGGCGATGATTTGCTTGCTGTTCTGGCTGAGGCTGCGAAGTTCGTCAAGTTCACCATCGTAGCCGCTGCGAATCATGCCCGGATCGGTTGCCAGAGCCGGCGGCTCGTCAGCAATGGCCCGTTCGAGGCGCTCACGAACGTCGGTAAGCTCATCAATTTCGCTGTGAAGAGTCCGCAGCAGCGCGCTGCCGCCAATCGGAGGCGGGGTCAGAAAATTCTTTAGCACAGGAAGCTGCACAAGCGACTTGCGCAGAGCGACCAGTTCGCGCGGCGAAGCCAGCCCAAGAGTGATGCGGCTCGTAAGGCGCTCAAGATCCTGAATACCGCGCAATTCTTTTCGAATCTCGCCGCGAACCACGGTCTGTTGTACGAGGTGCGCGACCGATTCAAGTCGCATTTCGATGGCCTCGCGATCGATCAGCGGCCGGAGAATCCACGAGCGCAAAAGGCGCGCACCCATGCCGGTTACGGTTGCGTCGAGAGCGGCGACCAAGGTGACCGGCCCGCTTCGCGAAGTCTCTTCGGTAAAAATGGGCGTGATCAGCTCGAGGTTGCGCACGGACACAGGATCGAGAACCAGCGTTTTGCGCTGCTCGTAGTAGCGCACCTGATCCAGGTGCTGCAACGCTTCAACGCTGGTCGGCTGTGTACTCGTAGAACCCATGCCCGTATCTGGGCCGCGCGCCGCATTCTCCCGCAAGTAGTGAACGATAGCGCCCGCCGCAGAGAGGGCCTGTGGATGATCGTCGAGTCCGAATCCAGTGAGTTCCGCGACGCCAAACTGCTCGCGCAAAATCCGCTCGCCATAGTCACGCTGGAAAATCCAGTCTTCGAGACGGCTCTCGACGCCTCCGGCGCCTTCGAGAAGCGAAGTCTTTGCCGTTTCGAAGAGCTGCTGCGGGCGAGGAAGAAGGGTTTCGCGCGGGCGGAAAAGCTGTAATTCGTCGCGCACAGACTCGTCGGCATCCGGTCCCGAAAACTCAGTGCACTGGAATTCTCCGGTCGAGAGATCCACGAACGCCACACCGACTGGTGAACCGGAAGAATGTTTCGCGACCGCCGCCAAATAGTTATTCTCACGCGCGTCGAGCACCGAGCCATCGGTAGCGGTGCCCGGCGTGATGACGCGCACGACCTCGCGGCGCACCAGTTTTTTCCCAGGCCCTGGCAGTTCCATCTGATCGCAGATGGCGATTTTGAAGCCGCCGCGGATGAGCCGCGCGATATAGCCGTCTGCAGCGTGATAAGGCACGCCGCACATGGGAATGGGCTGACCCCGTTCGCGATTGCGCGAAGTCAGGGTGATTTGCAGTTCGCGGGAAGCCAGAATGGCGTCTTCGTAGAACAGTTCATAAAAATCTCCGAGGCGGAAGAGCAGCAGCGCATGGGTGTAGCGCGTCTTGATCGCGTGATACTGCTGCATCAACGGTGAGATCGGCTCGCTCATCGTTCAGCCAACGGTTCCCAGCGCAAGCAAAAACAAAACCGCGCGCGCGAGTACGCGCCTTGCCTGTAGGGGCCCCCATGCTGCGCCCCTACAACCTCGGACGTAGCCAACTGCGAATTGTGTAGCCGGGTCATTGACGAATTCCAAGCTCGGTCAGACAAAATGCGTAGTCGAGTGCGATTTCGCGCAGGTAGTCGTAGCGCCCGGAAGCCCCGCCATGTCCCGCTCCCATATTCGTTTTGAAAAGCAGTGTATTCCGATCGGTCTTCAAGGTGCGCAGCTTGGCCACGTACTTGGCCGGCTCCCAATACATCACTTGACTGTCGTTCAGCCCGGTTTTCACCAGCATCGTGGGATAGGCCTTGGCCCCAAGATTCGTGTAGGGGCAATAGCTCTTCATATAGAAATAGTCTTCTGCGATGCGCGGATCGCCCCACTCCTCGTACTCTCCAACCGTAAGCGGCAACGAAGCGTCAAGCATGCTGTTGAGCACATCGACGAACGGCACATGGCTGAGGACCATGCGAAAAAGGTCAGGCCGCATGTTCGCGACCGCGCCCATCAGGAGCCCGCCGGCGCTTCCGCCTTCGATTACGAGATTTTCAGGTGCGGTGTAGCGGCGCGCGACAAGGTGTTCGGCGGACGCGATGAAATCCGTAAACGTATTGCGCTTCTGCCGCAGTCGTCCGGCATCGTGCCACGGCTTCCCAAGTTCACCGCCGCCGCGGACCTGCGCGACGGCAAAAATCACGCCGCGATCAAGCAAGCTGACCCGGTTTGAACTGAAATTTACGGCGATGGAGAGGCCGTAACTGCCGTAGCCGTAAAGCAACAACGGAGCGCTGCCGTCCAGCGGCGTGTCTCTCCGATAGACGAGTGAAATCGGAACACGCACGCCATCCGCGGTGGCGGCGTGCAACCGCTCGCTAACATACTGAGTTGCGTCATAGCCTCCAAGCACCGGCTGCTGTTTGCGCAGGACGCGGTCGCGCGTGCCGACATCGTAGTCGAAGACCGACCGCGGCGTGACGAAGGACTCGTACTGGAAGCGGACAAACGTCGAGTCGAACTCCGGGTTATTCCCGAGTGACGCGTTGTAAGCGGCCTCCGTGAATTCCATGCGGTGTGATGCGGAGAGCGCATCCGACGCTTCGACGGCGAGGTCCACGATGCGCAAATAAGGAAGTCCGCCTTCCCGCTCCGTCAGAACGATGTGCGCGCGAAACACGTCCGCGCCGGCGAGCATGACGGCCGGACGATTTGGAATAATCTCGCGCCACTTGCCGCGCCGGGGATCCGCGACAGGCACACACACCAGCCGAAACGTACGGCCTCGCGAGTTCGTGCGGATGAAGAAATAACCGCGCGCATCGTGCGGGTTTGCGCCGCGCCGTTCTCGCGTGAGTGGATTTGGATGGTGGTCCACGTAATACTCGTGGTCTGCCTCGCGGG
>Ga0207103_10227_pt3 | contig 10984 bp, 9 predicted proteins | sample Alteio_BWMinHeat_81_FD_153546 | JGI IMG/M metagenome (GOLD analysis project Ga0207103, IMG submission 153546) | Enriched cells from forest soil in Barre Woods Harvard Forest LTER site, Petersham, Massachusetts, United States -... | ecosystem: Environmental > Terrestrial > Soil > Temperate forest >...
CCCGACCAACGACGGCGGACCTTCTCTTTATATAACCATCACCATGGCTCAGTTATGCCGAGCTATTGGCGCAGGGAAAAGTGCGAACTCCGATCAGCGAAGAGCCAAACATCAAGCCGAAAGCCCGCCTGCTCGTCTCCGGAACGGGTCTGACTCACACCGGCAGCGTCGACCAGCGTGACGAGATGCACAAAAAAGAAGAATCTTCAGGGCCGAAGTCGGATTCGCGAAAGATGTTCGAGCTGGGTTTGGCGGGCGGCCGGCCCGCGCCGGGACAACGCGGAACGGCTCCTGAATGGTTTTTTAAGGGTGACGCGCGAATCCTGCGCGGGCCGAATGAGCCCCTCGACATCCCCAGCTTCGCTCCGGATGGCGGCGAGGAACCGGAGATCGCCGGCGTCTACATTATCGATAGCCAGGGCGCTCCCTGCCGCATCGGCTTCGTCCAGGGCAATGAATGGTCCGATCACGTAACCGAGAACATCAATTATTTGTATCTGGCGCCGTCGAAGCTCCGCACTTGTGCCATCGGCCCGGAGATTGTGACCGATCTGGCTTTCGACGATCTCCGCGGCCGCTGCCGGGTGTTTCGTCAGGACCAAGTCATCTATGATTCCGGCGAGCTGCGCACCGGCGAGCGGAACATGTGTCATTCGCTGGCCAACATCGAAGACCACCATTTCAAATATCCTCAGCACCGCCTCCCAGGCGACATACACGTCCATTTCTTCGGCACGAGCAAGCTGAGCTTTCAGCACCGCGACTGGAAATACCAGGACGGCGATGTGGTCGAGGTGTCGTTCGAAGGTCTTGGCGCGCCGCTTCGCAACCCCATCCGCCGGCTGGAGCCGAGTCAGGAGCCAGTAACGGTAGTTTTGGGCTAGGTCGCCCAATCGGCCGTAAATCCAAAAGGCAGCGCCAACAAATTGCCGATTTCTTGGTTTAATACCTTGAAGTCAGGCGACTCCATAACCTGCAAGTGCCGTGGGGGAGTAGTTCAAGGAGGCCATACCCATGTCAAAAGCAACAAATTCTCCTCAACCAATTTCCCAGCCGATGATTTATTGGCGGGTGGTCGGTGTCGCCTTGGCCACGGCCGCTCTTTTCATCATCACCACGATTTTTGCACTCAAAGCATGGTCAGACGGGAAAAGGTCCGCGGCGGCCGCGCCGGTAAGAGGCCAGGAGAAGATAGTTTCGGATGTCATTCCGGAACCGGAATCGAAACCGTCTCGGGAACAGAAGCAGCAACCCGCGAAACAGACAGAAGAGTTTCAAAACCGCCCGATGTATCCGGAAAGGCCGGCGCCGGAGCCGATTTTACCGCCGGCGAAGCCGGAGGAACGGAAGACCGAAGTTGCCTCTGTTCCCGTGACAAATAATCCCACGGCTCCGGCGGCGGAGAAATTCAAACGGCTCGATTTCCGCAGCGAGGAAGATCTTCGAAAGGAATTGGTCCAGGTTCCCATCTTTCATAAGAATCAGGTACCCAAGGAATCCCTTCGCCTTCTGGCGGCCGCCTCGAAAGAAAAGACTTTTACGCCTGAAACGAGGCCGGATTTCGCCGGCCTCCCGATGCGCATGGGAGTTGACTGTCAGCTTGGGAAGGAACCGGCGGAAAACTTGCACGCCCTGTCCCAGAAGCTGCGCGCAAATATGACGGCGACTATTCAACAAGGAGGAGGTGATCCTCGTCCCAATGCGGAAGCCTTGCGGAAGCTCCTTTTGCAGGATTCCTCGAATGTCGCAGCGGCGCCTATTGGATTTCTGTTCGCGGCGATTCAACAGCGACAGAATGGTTCCGACTGGCTTCAGCCGGAAGCGGTGCCGACCTTGGTTCAAATGCTAATGGCCGAGAATAAGCCGATTCGGCTCCTGCTAGTGGAAATGTTGGCTCGGAATCCCAGCCGCGAATCCGGCGTCGCTCTTGCTCAGCGGGCCTTGTTCGATTTGTCGCCGGATGTCCGCGAGGCAGCAGTCCAGACCCTGAAGACTCGGCCGCGCGACCAAATCCAGTCCACCCTGGTTGACGGTTTCCGGCATCCCTGGTCGCCGGTGAATGACCACGCCGCCGAAGCTTTGGTCGCATTGAATGCCAAGGAAACGATTGGCGATTTGGTGAAACTCCTGGATCAACCCGCCCCCGCGGCCGCGCTGATGGAGAAATCCGACAAGAAAATGCAGGTTCGCGAAATGGTGCGGATAAACCACCTGTCCAGCTGTACTTTTTGCCATCCTCGCTCGTTGGAAGCCACCGATTTGGTTCGCGGGCAAGTCCCCGATCCCAACCAAAGGGTATCTCCTGGCGCGTACCAGCAAGAGCGGCCTCTTTCATTTGTGCGAGCGGACGTGACGTACTTGCGTCAAGATTTCTCGGTAACTCAACCGGTGACGAACCCCGGGCCGTGGCCGGCTTTCCAGCGCTTTGACTACGTAGTTCGCGTTCGGCCCTTGACATTGGACGAAGAGATTTTTGAGAGGCGCAATGACGCGGCCGTTAGCCGCCAACGGCAAGCGCTCCTGTTCGCCCTGCGAGAGTTGGTCGGAAACTTCGTGGGAGATAATGCGGTGGATTGGCGTCGTCAGCTGGCAGAGGTTGAAAAACCCGCGCCAAGCGGGTTCAATTGAGAAAGCGGGTGAGCCTTCGAAAGCGTATTATCGTGCCAAGGGGTGGGGATGCGCTTGGCAGCGACGGAAAGTGAGCGATTGGAATTCGACGAGCACGTGCTGGTGTCCCGCGCGCAAAAGGGGGACCGGCAAGCATTCGCCGCGCTTGTCGAGCAGTATTGGGACGGGTTGTACCGCTGGCTCTACCACGTGACCCACCACCGGCAGACGGCGGAAGACTTGGCTCAGGAAGCGTTTTTGAAAGCAATGGCGGGATTGGGCTCGTTTCGGGCCGGGAGTAACTTCCGGGCCTGGCTTTTTCGCATCGCCTACAACACGTTTTTGAATCAGCGGCGGGGCGAGGCTCGGGCCCGCCAACTATTCCCGGACACCTTGCCGGCCCCCCAAGAGGGCCCGGCCGAGCAGGTCATGAGCCGGGAGAATTTGCAGGTGCTCACGCGGGCGGTGGGCCGATTGCCTCCCGATTTCCGAGCGGCTTTTCTCCTGCGCGTGGAGGAAAGCTTGTCGTTTCGAGATATCGCCGACGTGGTGCAAACGACCGAAGAGACTGCCCGCTGGCGCGTCTTCAAGGCAAGGCAAAAACTCATGGAGGTACTGGCCCCCCAGTTGGACCGAGAGAAACCATGAAGTGCAAAGAGTTTAAATACTTTCTGTTGGGCTGCGAGAACCCCGATCAGCCGCCGGCCGATGTCAAGGCCCATCTAGCCTCCTGCGCCGATTGTCAGGACTGGCAGAATCGCCTGGCGCTAATCGAACTGAATGTGCCTTTCTTGCCTGTGCCGGAGAGCGCTGCTCGATCCGCATTACTACGCCGGATTCTTTCGCAACCCGCCCATGTCCGAACCAAGGAAACCAAAACGGCATTGGCCGAGCAAACTGTTTCGGGGAGTGAAGCGGCGCCGAGCGAACCGAAGCCAAGCAAACTAATTTCGACCGTCGGTTCCGAGCAACGGGATTCTAGAACGCGACGAGGGATGCGGATTTGGGCGGTTATCCGAGACATGGAGCCGAGCGCCCGCCGGTACGCGACGGGCGCCGTGGCCGCTGCCATTCTGCTGGTCATTTTCGCCTGGACGGTAATCCGAACTCCCCAGCGACCGATTGCCAACATCGCTACAAATTCCCGGCTAACTTCTGATCCGCTGGTGGCTACCATTCTCCAGCGCGATCTTCGCTTGGCCGAAGCCGAGAATGCCGCCGATCGATTCCGCGCTTTGGCCCTCTTGGCCGACGATTTCAGTGACGAAGTCAAGAACTTGGCTCCGCTGCCCGAAGCCAGGGAAGTTTTGGATGACATGGTCACGAAATATGAGAAGGTGGTGAATGGCGGCTTGGTGGAAGTCGCCAAAGATTTGCCCGGCGGCGAGCGCGTTAAGCTGCTGAATGAAGTCGGCGACCGCTTGCACAAGACTGGTCGCGAGGTAGAAGAGCTGGGCGTCAAACTCAGCCCCAGAATTCCAAAAGCCTCTCGCGATACCCTCCAGCGCTTGAGCCAGATCGCTTATGATGGAGATAAAAAACTCCGGGATTTGCGGGAGGTTTCGGTGAGGCGACCGGAGAACGCCCTGCCATCCGTCTCGACGGTGTTGGTGCAAAAGGAGAGGCCATGAAACGAAACGTGTCTCTATCCCTGCTCATGATCGGCTTCGCGGCTTTGGCAACAGCTCAGCCGCCCCAGTCGGCCACTCCAGGCCCCGAGCGCATTTTGCAAGCACAACGCAATCAAAAGCTGGTCGAAAAGCTGGTGGCCAGCGGCTTGAGTTTGGCGCGGGCGACGGATCGGCTCGATCGCGCGAAATATTGCAACGACCTGGCCCGAAGCTTGGCGGATGAAATCAAGCAAGCCGCCGACGATCACGACGGCGACCGGGCCATCGAGCTGGGACGCCATCTGCAAGACCTTCTAAAAAACGGCGTGGCTGCCAACCTGAATAAAGAACGGTCGCAGTTTCCCCAAGGCTCCGCGCGAGAAACGGACTGTACGCGCATTCGAGATGACTCCGACCGTATCACCGCGCCTCTGATCACCGACCTGGCTGAGGCCATGAAAGACAATCCGGTCGCGCTGAATCAGCTTCTCGACGTTATTCAAGAAGCGAAAGCCTCTTTCATCAGGCCTGACTAAAATCGCTAAGCGTAGGTCAGGCTTTCCAGCCTGAACTCTTGACGACTCCGTCAGGCTGTTCCTCTTTCAATTCATTAGTCTCGCGTGTCGGCGAGCGGGGTTGTGTTAGCGCCCCGAGTTCTCCCGAGATTCTCAGACCGCTTTCTTCTGAGAGTTTCGGTGCGTTTTTTGAGATGTGCCGTTTTGCTCGGCCATAAAGTCATCAAGGAGATCTTGACCGTCAAAAGGAATCTGGTGCGTCACACAAAGCCGTTTAGACTGACGAAGAATCTTCCGCGCCTGTTCCAAATTACCCGTGTCATGATAGAGGATAGCGAGTAGGTCCAATCGATCGCTCAAATCCGAATAGTCGTAGTATTTAAGAATGGCGTTGGGGTTTAGTGACTTCAAAGAGATTTGCAAGAGTCGTTTTATGAGGCGAATTTCTTTTTCCCGGTGCTTTATAGCCCCGAGTAGATCGCCTTTGCATTCCAAAACGAGCGACCAGGCACCTTCGTGCAAAATTGTTTGGCGATCAAAAGTCGCTGCCGATAATTTGCCTTCCAGTTGCCTTGCAATTCGGCGGGCTTCTTTCAGATTTTCTCTATCGTAATACCAATAGAGCAATTTGTGGTACAAGTCGTCAACTTCTTGCCACTTCTGAACGCGGTTGGAACTTGTGCGAGGCGCTTTAGTTGTCATACATGGGTCTTGGGAATTTTGGCTTCGCCTTCGGACCTAATAATTTCTGGGCCTCTGGTGATATTGTATCCCATTCCTCCCATTCTTTTCTGGCCTCTTGTTCAGTTTGTTTACGTTTTCGGGCAGCCTTTTTCGCAAATTTCCTTTTCTTGGGAGGACCACTCTTTCGGTCATGCCCTTTTCCAGGCTGGTGTTTAATTCCTCCACGGTGACCTTTCGGTTTATTTGTCATCTAATTGGTTTATGCCCCGTGATAATCGATCTCCTTCACTTCCAGCGCGTGCTTCTGGATGAAGTCGCGGCGGGGTTCGACCTTTTCGCCCATCAAGGTGCGGAACATTTCGTCGGCCTTGAGGACGTCGTCGAGCTGGACGCGCAGGAGCGTGCGCTTTTGCGGATCAAGGGTGGTTTCCCATAATTCTTCGGCGTCCATCTCGCCCAGTCCCTTGAAGCGGGTGATGGTCATGCCGCGCTCTCCCAACTTTCGGACCTCGCCGACGAGATCGCGAAGATGCGGCAGCACGCGCCGGTTGTCGGCGTTTTGCAAGACGAAGCGCGGCGGCGGCTCGCGGCCGGCGACGCGCGGCGCCGGGATCAAATCGGCGGCTCCTAAACCCAGCTCGCGAAGACGTTCCAATCCCCGGTTAATGCCACGCACCTCATGCAGCTCTTGGCGGACGATGGTTTCGACATGCCCGTTACCCTGGCCGTTGCCGCCATTGGCCGGTCCGGGCGAGCCTGGCGACTCGTCGCCGACGACCAAGTCCCGGCCGCGCTTTTCTTGCTCCGCCTTCAGGAAGGCATCCGCCTCGGCGGCGGTAGGAAACCAGTGCTCGTGGCTGCCGAGAAGAACGCGGAAGGGGGGCAGTCCGGCGGGCCCGACCTGCGTCAAGAACGTCGTCAGGTTCAGCCCCCGCCGTTCCAAAATCACCAGCGCATCTTCCAGCTCGCTTAGGACTTGTAACAACCGGGTTAGTTTTTCCCCTTCAAAGATTGCCGCTTGGTCCGAATGCTTTTCTCCTTCTCCGTCCTTCGTTCGCGATCCTCGACCATCGACTGATAGTTGTGTCCCGTCCTGGCCGCGCTCCATGAGCTCATGGTTCATCTCCTCGGCGGTCTGAACATAGCGAACGCTTTTCTTCTGAGCCACCTTGAAAAGAGGCGGCCGGGCGACGTAAATGTGTCCCGTCTGAATCAGCTTTAACATTTGACGATAGAAAAACGTCAGCAACAACGTGCGGATGTGCTGGCCGTCCACGTCGGCGTCCGTCAAGATCACCACTTTTCCATAGCGTAGGTTGTCCATTTCCTCGCTGTTGCCGATGTCAATGCCGACGGCGGAAATGAGGCTGCAAATTTCCTCGTTGGAGAGCATCTTTTGCTGCTGGGCTTTTTCGACGTTAAGCACCTTGCCGCGCAAAGGGAGAATCGCTTGGAAGAAGCGATTCCGGCCGCTTTCCGCGGAGCCGCCCGCCGATTGGCCCTCGACCAGGAACAACTCGGATTCGTCGCGATCGCGGCTGGTGCAGTCCATGAGCTTGCCGGGGAGGCCTCCCGAGTTGAGCATGCTCTTGCGATCTTTGAGAGCCTTTTTCGCTTTGGCAGCGGCCTCCCGGGCTTCGGCCGACAGGATCACCTTCTTCATGATCTTGTGCGCCGGCGCCGGATTCTCCTCGAGGAACTTGCTTAGCTGCTCATTGACCACCGTGGCGACGATTCCCTCAACTTCCGGATTGTTCAGACGCACCTTGGTTTGAGCTTCGAGTTGCGGATCGGGGACTTGCACGCTTACGACCGCGGTCAAGCCTTCGCGAAAATCCTCGCCGATCGGCTCCAGATCGTCCTTGAACATGTTCTCCTTGGCGCCGTAGGCGTTCAAGGTCCGCGTCAAGGCGGCGCGAAAACCGCTCAGGTGCGTGCCGCCCGCCGAATTGTAGGCGTTGTTCGCGTAGCAGCGCACTCGCTCTTCGTCGGCGGTGGTGTATTGGATGGCCACTTCCACTCGAACCTCATCCATGACTTTTTCAACGTAAATCGGCTTGTGAATCACTTCCTCGGAGCGATTGAGATACTGCACGAATTCGGCCAGGCCGCCCTCATATTTGAAAAGTTCCTCCTGACCCGTGCGCTTGTCGGTGAGCTTGATGGCCAATCCCTTGTTCAAGAAGGCCAGCTCGCGGAGTCGGGCTTCCAGGGTGTCATAATCGAAGGTTGTCTCGTGAAAGATTTCCCGGTCGGGCATGAAGGTGATGCGCGTGCCGGTGCCCTTGGCGGCGCCGATCTCTTTGACCTCGGTGATCGGCTTGCCGCGCTCGTACTCCTGGACATAAGCCCGGCCGTCGCGGCGTACTTCCGCCTCGACCCATTCGGCCAAGGCGGTTACGGCCTTGGCGCCGATGCCGTGAAGCCCGGCCGACACCTTGTAAGTGTTCTTGTCGAACTTGGCGCCCGCGCCCACGGTGGTCATGACCACCTCGAGCGTGGGGCGCTTGGCTTCGTGATGTTCTTCGATGGGAATCCCGCGGCCGTCGTCGCCGACGCTGATGCTTTTATCCACGTCGATCTTGACCAGAATATTGTGGCAGTAGCCGGCCAAGGCCTCGTCGACGCTGTTATAAACCAACTCATACACTAGGTGGTGAAGCCCGCTCGACGAGGTATTGCCGATATACATGCTGGGCCGTTGGCGAATATGGGCCGTGTCCCGGAAAATCTGGACGTTGTCTTCGCCGTAATTGCTCGCGCCGTTTGCCAAGGGGCTTTCCAATCCGGCATCAGGTGACGCCGGAACTGTCTCCGGAATCACTGCTTGCTCTTCATTCATAACCATCTATCCTTTCAGGGGAATCAGTCGGCCTTCCTTGCCGGCTTTTACCATCGTTCACTGGTCATTTCTGTTCATCATGCCGGCCCGGAAACGCAGGTCGGTGATCGTCGTGCCTGGCAGTCGGGCGCGCAACTGCTCGAGCACTCGCCTCTTTTGAAAATGCGCCAGTTCCTGGAGCAACACTGAGCTATCCACCAAAATCTCCAAGACACCCCGGCGCAGCACGCCTACCCGCGTGTGTCCCGCATCGCGCGGGCCGATTATTAGAGACCAGGCCTCCTCCAGCTGGATCCGTTCCTGCCGCCGACCCCAGCCGCGAGCCGCGAATAAGCGACTCAAGATTTCTCCCAACTTTTCAGGCTTCGATTGGCCGCCTGAAGATCGACTTGCGTTTCTCATGTCTTCACGAATCGGTTTCGCATTTACCTTGTGGCGGCAAGTTTTCAACTTGCCGATACCAACCTGGGCAAGTTAAAAACTTGCCCGCACAAAAGTATTACCGGCCTTTGAATCAGGACGGAATTACGACAGTGGCATCACCACATAGGAATAATTGTCGCCCTGCCGGAACAGCGCAGGGCTGGCACTGTCGACCAGCTCCAACGTCAGAGCAGCATCCGGCTCCAGCACCCGTAACATCTCCGTCAAGAAGCGCGGATCGAAGCTAATGTCGATGTTTTTGCTGTCGTAATCGATGGGCAGTTCGACTTTGGCTCGTCCGGATTCTGATCCTTGAGCCTTCAGGGTCAGTTTCTTTTTTGCGAAGCTGAAGACTACTTTCTTGCTTTCCTCGTCCGTCATGATCGCCGATTGGCGGATGGCTGTCTGAAACGGACCCACCACCAGCGGAATCTTTACTGTTTGCTTCTTGGGAAAGACCTCTTGATAAGCGGGATACCGCCCTTCCACTAGTTGGCTGGATATCACGGCGCGTTCGGTTTTGAAGAGGGCGTCATTCGCCCTCAAACAAACCCGAATCGTTTCATTCGGATCCGCCAGATTTCGTTCGAGCAGTGCCATGGCCTTGGTCGGCACGACGGGTGTCTGGCCTTTCGTGGTATGACCTCCCGCGGCGGTGGCTGCACCTTGAGCGACCGCCAATCGGCGGCCATCCGTGGCTACCAGTTTCGCCAGGCTATTTTCCAATTCCCATAACGTTCCGGTGACCTTGTATCGGGGATTCTCGGTAGCGGCCGCGAAAATCGTTCGCCGGATCATTTCGCGCAAAACGCCGGCACCTATTTCGTGGTATTTCTCCTCGGTGAAGGCAGGCACTTCCGGAAAATTCGCAGGATCCTCGCTGGGCATTTCAAACTCATTAGCTTGCCCGCGCAATTCGCAACGGTCCTTATTCGCATCCAGCTGCAATTCCTCATCCGTGGATTCCCTCAAGATAGCAATCATTCGATTGGTCGGCAGAATCGCTTCTCCTTGGGTCTCCACTTTGATTCCACGAACTTCCAGGCGAATACCAAGCTCTAGATCGGTCGCCGTTAGAGTGCAGCGGTCGTCGGCCGTCGACATTTTCAGGTTTCGAAGGATCGGTTTGATTTCGCGAGCAGAAACGGCCGCACTGGCCAACTGAAACGCCGCTAAGAGTCCTTCGCGCTGGAATGTTGCCTTCATGAATTAGCCCCGGGTGTAAAGGTCCTTGTTGCAATCCATCCACGGATACCTCGTGCCTCTCCTGCATCCCGGATTGATTTACTTGCACTGCAATTTTTCAACTTACATCTCTCTGGCCTTAGATTCTTATTTCATTTCAAATAACTAGTAGTAATAATCAGGTCTCGCTTTCATTTGTCATTTATCAATCCTGCTGTGCGGGTAACCCACAAAAACCTGGTTCTTCGCACAGTTATGGATTGTGTAAACCTAGTCATTTCTGTCGGATTATTCTGTTTTCAACCATTCGTAAGAGATCAACTTCCAGGCGAGTGTTTCCCATGTCCAAAACAATTGACACTTTCCATGGCGAGATGAAACAGTTGTCAACGCCGTTTGCACTATGCCATCAGGTCAAGGTCGCTTCCAGCTGATGGACATTCCCCGCCAAGAAACTGTCTTGCCTTAGGGCGGCGGCTACTTTTCGGCAGGCATGAAGAACCGTGCTATGGTCGCGCCGGCCAAAGCACTTTCCAATCTCCTGTAAAGACAAATCGGTTAGTCGGCGGGTGAGATACATACTCACCTGTCGTGGAAGCAAAACGGACCGAGTTCTCCGATTCGACACCAGTAAAGAGGCGGGGACGCGAAATAGCTCGCTGACCCGCGCCAGAATCCGATTCGCAGTCGGCTTGGTCGCTTCCAATTCTGCCTGGAAGTGACCGGCAACATCCGTCAAGGCCATCGGTCCATTGTGCAAAGCGGAGAGAGCTTCCAGGCGATTTAAGACGCCGTCCAATTCTCGGCTGCTGCCGCGAAAGTTAGTTGCCAACCAGTCCATGATTTCCCGATTGACGGCCAGCTGTCTTTCTTGCGCCTTGGCTTCTAGGAATTTCAGCCGACTACTTTCTTTCCATTTTTCAATTCCCACAACCAATCCGGACGCTAGCCGGGTTATCAAGCGGCCGGTGAACGGCAACCGTTGAGGACCGACGGAAGCAGTACAGACTATGGGCACTTGTCGAGCGGAGAAATCGTCAATCAATTCGCACAGCGAATGATCCAGGCGAGATGGCAAATGCTGGAGATCTTCGATAACCAGGAGGTCAAAGTCATCA
>Ga0207103_10360_pt1 | contig 10978 bp, 9 predicted proteins | sample Alteio_BWMinHeat_81_FD_153546 | JGI IMG/M metagenome (GOLD analysis project Ga0207103, IMG submission 153546) | Enriched cells from forest soil in Barre Woods Harvard Forest LTER site, Petersham, Massachusetts, United States -... | ecosystem: Environmental > Terrestrial > Soil > Temperate forest >...
CACCCATGGATTCCGGCGATATTTGGCCTGAATATGCTGCTGCTCACGACTGAAGGCAGCGTGTTCACGATGCCCCAGTATCGCCAGTGGCTGAAGGCTGCCGGGTTCAAGAAAGTGAGTTCGATAGAGGCTCCGGCCCCATCACCACTCATTCTGGCGACAAAGTAGTAGGGCAAGCTGGAGGCTTGCCTCCGGCCGTTGGACAGCGGCTACTTATCGCAGCTTTCCCGGCCGTCCGGATGCGCAACAGCTAAAGACGGGCTTCGAGCTTGCGCTCCGACTCAGAGAGTGAACAGAGATTGCGTTGTCGGAGGAGATGCTAATGGCGATAGAGCGAAGTTTCGAATCATCGCTCAAGGAACTCGAACAAATAGTCCAACAACTCGAGGGCGGTGATCTGCCGCTCGAACGATCGCTTGAGCTCTTCGAACAAGGCGTCCGATTGTCGCGAGAATGCCAGAAGCGGTTGGATGAAGCGGAGCACAAAGTCGAGATCTTGCTCAAAGGCGCCGACGGGACTGTCACGTCAGCGCCCATGAAACAACCGGAGGAGTGAACAGGATTGAAACCACAAGAAGGCATCGAAGCATATCTGGGTCGCCGCGCCGTCGAGGTCAACCAATGGCTCGAGTCGCTGCTCCCTTCTGAAACGACCCTGCCCCAAAGCCTGCACCGGGCGATGCGGTACAGCTTGCTGGGCGGCGGTAAGCGCCTGCGGCCAGTGCTTGTATTGATGGCCGGCGAGGCGCTAGGCGCTGATACCGATGACCTTATGCCGGCTGCATGCGCTATGGAGATGATTCACACCTATTCACTCATCCATGACGACCTGCCGGCCATGGATAATGATGATCTTCGGCGCGGCCGGCCAACCTGCCACAAAGCCTTCGGAGAAGCGGTCGCAATACTAGCCGGCGATGCTCTCTTGACCCGGGCATTCGAGGTGCTGGCGGCCCAGGCCCCGGCTGGCGACCTCGATCGACAGATGCGAGTAATCAAAGAAGTAACCGTCGCGGCTGGCACCGTGAATGCCCTCATTGGCGGTCAGGTGGCCGACATCGAAAGCGAGGGCAAACAGGTGAGCGATTCCACACTCGAATACATTCATCGATCCAAGACTGGCGCGATGATTCGGGCCTCGGTTACCGTCGGCGGGATCATCGCCGGGGCTAGTCCAGAGCAGATCGAGACACTCAGCTCTTACGGCGAGAAAATCGGACTCGCGTTCCAGGTTGCTGACGACATACTTGACGTAACCTCAACCAGCGAACAGCTTGGAAAGACGCCGGGCAAGGACACGGCCGCCGGAAAGGCTACCTACCCTGCGCTGCACGGTATCGCTCAGTCCAAGCATCGTGCGCGTCAACTTGTGGATGAAGCCATTAAAATCATCTCGGCGCTGGGGCCCGCTGCTTTTAAGCTGGAAGAAATGGCGAGATTCATCATTGCAAGAACCTCATAATCAAGCTATTCTTGCAGATGCGGTTGATGTTTACCTTACTTCCAATGCCGTATTGGGAAAGGCAATCTCGGAACTCGTTTTCAGGCGACCGGAATCGGGGATACGAATGAGCAACGCGAGCCGAATTGTGCCTAACCCCCCTCATAGTTCAGAATTCAGCCTTTGGACTGCGCCTCTGGCAAGTTCAGAGTTCAGCCTTAAGGCTGCTCTTCTAGTAACACCAATTGGAGAACCGGGCTAATATATGGAACTGCTACCAACAATAAACGATCCGGCGGATCTCAGGCGCCTTCCCGAGGCCAAACTGCAACCGCTGGCCGACGAAATCAGAGAATACATGATCGACGTGCTTTCCAAGATCGGCGGCCATACTGGCGCGAGCCTCGGTCCCGTCGAGCTGATACTGGCGTTGCACTATGCCTTCGATACGCCGCGCGATCGTCTTGTCTTCGATATCGGCCATCAAGCGTATTCGCATAAAATCCTGACCGGCCGGCGCGATCAATTTCCGACGATCCGCCAGTACAATGGCATTAGCGGGTTCTTGCGCAGGGAAGAGTCGGAATACGACGTGTTCAATGCGGCCCACGCAGGAACTTCGATTTCATCCGCGCTGGGCATGGCAACTGCCCGGGACCTGAAAGGCGAAACCTTCAACGTAATTGCATTCATTGGCGACGCCGGTTTGACGGCTGGCATGGCGCTTGAAGGCATAAACCAGGTCGGACATCTCAAGAAGCGGATGATCATCCTACTTAATGACAATGAGATGTCGATATCGCCCAACGTCGGAGCGCTGTCTGGCTATCTCAATAGAATCCGCGGCGCTCGTCCCTACAACGACTTAAAGCACGAAATAGAAGATATCTTGAAATCGATCCCCGCGGTCGGTGACGTCGTCCTGCACGGCGCCAAGGCCATTAAGGACTTGCTTGCAAGGGCATTCATCCCGGGCGCGCTTTGGGAGGAGCTGGGCCTTAAGTATATCGGACCGATCAACGGGCACGACATCCATTCGGTGCTGCAGACTCTCGAAGAAGCCAGGAAAGAAGAAGGCCCTGTGCTCATCCACGCTCTGACGACAAAAGGCAAAGGCTACGAACCGGCGGAACGCGACAAGGCGGCCTGGCACGGAACTTCTGCCTTTGAAATCTCGAGCGGAAAGTTCATCAAAGAGCCAGCCAAGGCCCCTTCGTATACTGCCATATTTGCCGACGCGACCATCGAGTTGATGAAAGCTGACGAGAAGATAGTCGCAATCACCGCGGCGATGCCCGACGGCACGGGCATCAGCAAGGTGATGAAGATGTTTCCCGAGCGCACGTTCGACACCGCTATCGCCGAGCAGCACGCTGTCACTTTTGCGGCCGGATTGGCGACCGAGGGGATGAGACCGATCGCGGCCATCTACTCGACTTTTCTCCAGCGAGCATACGATCAGGTCTATCACGACGTGGTTTTGATGGGGCTCAATGTGACATTTGCGCTCGACCGCGGCGGCGTTGTCGGTGCTGACGGCCCGACGCACCACGGAGTTCTGGATTACGCCTATCTGCGGCCAATGCCCGGGTTTGTTGTCATGGCGCCTAAGGACGAAAACGAGCTCCGGCATATGCTCAAGACGGCGGTCTATTACGATGGGCCGGCATCAGTGCGGTATCCCCGAGGCAACGGCCTGGGAGTGCCCCTCGAAGAGATCCGCGAGCTTGAAATCGGGAAGGCTGAGATATTGCGCGAGGGAACTGACGTGGCGATTCTTGGGATCGGCAGCGAAGTCCAGCATTGCGTCAAAGCGGCCGACAAACTCGCACTGGACGGAATCAATGCCACGGTCGTGAACGCGAGATTTGTGAAACCGCTGGATGCCGAGTTGATCGTCGCGCTGGCCAGGTCACACGGGTCTATCGTAACCGCCGAGGATCATTACCTGGAGGGCGGATTTGGCAGCGCGGTAATGGAGCTGCTCGAACAGCATCGCGTCTATGACGTGCGCGTCCTGAGACTCGGTTTCCCCGACAAGCTGATCGAGCACGCGGGCCAGAACCTGTTGCTTGCCAAGTATGGCCTCGACTCCGACGGGATCTATTCAAAGGTTAAGGAATTGGTGGCCAGCAAGTATAGCTTTGCGCCGGCATATCGGGCGTGAAATCGATTTTAGAGGCCGGGGATCGGGAATTTAGGGCCAGGTGAACCTTTTGTAATTCCTGATCTGTAGTTGTAACCGGTCTCTGCCCCCACACCTGGCCCTTGATATATGGGCTGGATTGGGTTCTCGACCCGCTCGCCGGCCTGGGGACACGCTTGGCGTCTCTGGATCGCGAATGTCTATCCTGGCAGGGCCGATGCTGGCAGATCTCCCCGCATATCCCTCGGGTGCCGTTGGCGTCAGTCTAAGGTCGCGCCAGCAACCACCCACGCCAATACATATCTCAGTATTTAGTTAGATTCAGACGCCATCCTCGGTTCAGACCTGTCAAGTATATTCGTGGTGCGCTCGGTGACGCTGGCTGGCGTTTTTAGATTGGGTTCCGTCACCTCGGCTGCTTGCATTGGCAGGGCCGCTGGCTCCCTTACACGTTGTGCTGGAACGGTTTCAGGCTTGTAGCTCTTCGCTATGCTCTTGATCGATTCGGCAAAAAATACCGCGTAAATAAGCTGGCCCAATCCCTTCAGAACCGGAATCAAAGCGATGAGCCAAACCATCGCGACAACCTGATCAACCCCTCTTACGCCGTACCTGGAATTCAGGCTGTCCAGCACGCCAGATTGGATTATTATCTGGCCCAGATAATAAAGAACAAATCCAAAGGCCCCGCCACCCAGCAAGCTGATCAGCCCGTCCCTCAGGTTATGCTGGCGTGAATACTTGAGCCACTCTTTGGGTCTTGGCAGGTAGAGTTCAGGATCCACTGGCTGCGGGTTTGTCTCCGGATTCATCTTGCCGGTCTCAGCGGTCTTCGACTGGGCCAGGCCTTCCCACCACAAGTTCGGATCGGAGCGCCTGGCTCTGCGATTATGCCGCCAGTTATGTCTTGCGTACTTTTGGGCTTCTCTCCTGACCGCATCGCCAATGCTCTTCCCCCCCTGCATCAGACTTGCCTTCAACCCATCCAGATCCATCCTGAGCTGGGCCATGGTATCGTCTCCACGGCCGAGGGCGCTGTTAACCATGTCAAGGTTTTGTCCGCAGTTCTTGCAGAATTTCTGACCCTCGGTCGCTTCGATTGCGCATGTTGGACAAAACATATTCGGCCCCCGCTTTTCCAGATCGAACAATAGGACTATTTGAGCAAATTCACCAGTTAATACGACCGGAAACAATGGCGTGTTCCATCCAGGTCCACGCGGTACTTCCAGTGCGCTGACAGTTATACTTTAGGTCAATCATCTCATTTGGCAGTCTGTTGCGCAGTCCCTGCCGCCCCGGTCTCTCATCTGATTCAATTATCAACGTTTGGTTCCGCCTCGTCTACTGTCAGATTCTGATTTCTTGGTCCCTCGCCAAGCTTGGCGCCCCGGCAAATAAAAGTGTGGCCAACTAGGCGTGCGTGAGTATAATGTTAAGCAAGGGGCTCTAAGTGACAGATGGTGCAGCAAATACCCGCACTCGCCGGACCTGGTGGCTCTCGTTGATCGGGATCATAGGGTTTTCTGTTTTTGCCGGTTGCCACCGCAAGCCAAGGCCTATTGTAATGCTGCCTAATACGGCCTGGGCTACCCAGTAGTTGTGGAAGGAGGCGGCTATTCAGGTAGAAGAGGACCGTAGTGAACCGATTGGCGGTCGAGCACGAGTCGATGTTCCCGAAGAGCTCAAACAGTACGCCAACCGGCACGAGTTTCTTGGTACCCAGGTAGCCGAGTTTCATAAACAGGGGTACAAGATTCCACAAGACTATGGCGACCTTGTCGTCTTGATTGAGGCCGGCGGCCTTGTCGAAATGCCGCCTGTCGGCAAAGACTATGTCCTTTTCGGAGTCGGAGGGATTGCAGACCGCGGTCCACTGACCCGCTTGGACACCACCACCGGTTCGAGCATTCCGCTCTACCCCGACGATGCTGAGGTTAACAAAGCAACAGCAGAGCTGGCTGCCAGGATCACGCAGGCGACTGGCGAGATCGAGGCGCTCAGTAGGCAGTTGCGGAGTGTCGGGCGGCGGGACCGGCGGCGCGCTGCATCGTTGCGAGTTGAAATCTCGAACGGAAAGAAACTGATCGCTTCGCTCTCGGAGACGAAGTCTGAAATGGACTCGTGGTATGGCGATCCAGGCCGCCGGCTCGGGCTCTTTGCCGAACACGAGCGCATCGCGTCTTTTGCATCCAACTTCGAAGGCAGCTCCTATGACATCACCGATCCAGAGGCACGGCACGAATTCAAGCTACGATTGCTCAGCTATATCAGGCCGGCTGCGCGGGCGGTGCTCGAGGAAATCGCCGGCGACTATGACCGCCAGTTCAAGCGGCCGCTGCCGGTCACCTCGATGATTCGGACGGTCGAATACCAGAGAGAGCTTGGAGAGGTGAACCCTAATGCGGCCCGCAACGCGGTGCCTCCGCATACGACCGGCCTGGCCTTTGATGTATATTATCATTATATGACCGCAGCCGAGCAGGATTTTCTGATGAAGGAAATAGCGCGAATGAAAGATGCGGGGAGAGTCGAAGCCCTCCGGGAAACACGTGATCATTTCCACATATTCGCGTTTGCCGATGGCCGGCGCCCTCCGGGCCAGCTAATCGCTGAGTCAACGACTGAGATGGGTGACGCATCAGCAATCGGCGGCAGCCGAACCCGGCTCGCCAGCTCGATCAAGTGGAAGCAGCGAGCGAGTATTCTACGCGGGGCTTCGCATCACCGATCCCGCTCATGACCTCTGATGTAGGACAAGCTTCCAGCTTGTCCTCTCGAGCCCCGCGTGTCCGAATCTAAAGCGCAAACCGGCACCTGGCCGGAGTCATTCATATTTTTCTCTAGCTCTCCTGTTTAAGCTCGAGCAACCATGCCAAAAGAGCGACTTGATAAACTCCTGGTCGAAAAAGGCCTGGCCGAGACCAGAACCAAGGCTCAGGCGATGATCATGGCGGGACAGGTCCTTGTAGAGGAACAGAGAATCGACAAGCCCGGGCAGGCGATAAATCCCGAGGCTAGTATCAGGATCAAGGGAGAGCCACTCCGATACGTATCACGCGGCGGCCTGAAGCTGGAAGCAGCGCTCACCGCATTCGGGCTCGACTCCACTGGCAAGACCTGCATCGACATTGGGGCCTCGACTGGCGGATTTACCGACTGCCTGCTGCAGCATGGCGCCTCACGGGTGTGGGCCCTTGACGTGGGGCACAACCAGTTGGCGTGGCGGATCCGCCAGGACCCCCGCGTAAGAGTAATCGAACGTCGGAATGCGAGGGACCTGCGCCCGGACCAGTTCGAGGCTCGGTTCGACCTTGCGACTGCCGACGTGTCTTTCATATCTCTTACTAAGATTCTGTGCCCGGTCGCAAGCCTCCTGAAACCGCGGGCGGACATGATCGCCCTGGTCAAGCCTCAGTTCGAGGTCGGTAGAGGCGAGGTCGGCAAAGGCGGCATAATCAAGGACCCCAAAAAGCACCTGCAGGTCATCGAAAAAGTGACAACGTTTGCCAGATCGATCGGGTTCGAGGTAGTTGGCGTTGTCGAATCGCCCATCCTCGGTGCCGAGGGCAACCGTGAGTTCCTGATACACCTGTGCCTGACCTAGCACAGGTCATCATCAGCAGGCAACAACGCCTTAATTGTAAACAACTGCCCACGTGATATAATCCCCGCCGTGGGATACCGCCGAATTGGTCTCCGAGCTTAGCAATAAGCTCTCGTCAATTGAGGTTACGGTCTAAGAACGCCTGGCTACCTTTATTCGGGCTCGATCTCGGCTTCCGAGCTGCGCGATCCCAGTTCAAAATGACGACCGCGCCACGTTTAATGAAAAGATCTCCAAAAGTCATACTGGTCAACCCTGCGATGTCAACCATCGGGTACAGCTTCATTACGCCCCGATGGCTTTTTGTGATTGCGCAAGCGACGCCATCGGACCTCGTTGGCGACCCCATTATCATCGACGAAACATTGGAGAGATTTGATCCCGACATAGTCAATCCCGGAGATATTGTGGGGATAGGAATCAGTAGCGGCAACTGTGTCGCCGGTTATCGTGTCTTGAAGGAGGCCAAGCAAAAGGGGGCCACCGTAATAGTCGGCGGTGTCCACGCCACCATACTCCCCGATGAGCCGATCGAGATGGGGGCTGACGCTGCCGTGACCGGTAACGGAGACCTGGTCTGGGCTCTGGCCGTTAAAGACGCTCTGAAAAATGAGCTGAAGCGGCAATATGTCGGGGGCCGGATCCCCGGCTCGGCTATGCAGAAAGCGAGATGGGATCTACTCGACCCTGGCAGGTACATGTTTGCTACGATTCAAACGCTGGCCGGATGCCCTGAAAATTGCAGCTTCTGTTCTGTTTGGGTCACCGATGGCCGACAGCCACGCCAGCGAGAGACCGATAGAATAATAGAAGAAGCAAACGAGCTGTACAAATTAGGGTTCCGCTACATTGTCTTTGCGGATGACAATTTCAACCCCGCAACGCTGGGCCGCATAGCTCGCGAGCCAAACCAACAAAAGAGAAGGGAACTGGAACGCATTCGAGATGACCGGTTGAGGTTCTTCGATGAATACGATCGGGCGGTTCCAAAGAACCTGTTCGCATTTACTCAGATGACCTCTGAGGTAATAAGCGACGAAGAGTATCTATCGGCAATGTACAACAAGATGCGGATCCGGACGGCGTTGATCGGTGTCGAATCTTTTAGCGAGCAGGGGTTGGAAAGCGCCAATAAACAGTGGAACCCCGCAGGTCAGGCAATGGCTGAGACGATTCAAGGAATTCAGGAAAAAGGAATCCTCGTGTTGAGCTCTATTATTTGCGGCCTTGAGTCGGATACGGTCGATACGATCCGCGCGATGAGCAAGTTTGCCAGGGATTCCGGCACTATACTGGCCCAATTCACTATATACGGGGCTTACCCGGGGACAAAGGATTACTATGAGATGATGAGCGACCGGAGGAATCGAGGTAGCGCCGGGTTTGTCCCAAAGCATCAAACCCGGATCCTATATGAAAAGTATTGGCTCACCCCTGAAAAGCCGGTCTACGTGATCAAGCATCCCAATATCGAGAGCGCTGATTTACTCGCGGAGAATAAGAAGTGTTGGGACAGCTTCTATGGGATGAGAGAAATCTTGAGGCGAATTAGAACGGGACCCGCAAAATCCTGGCCGATTGCCGGCAAGATTGCCTACTGTTGTCTTAGCGTTATCTTCAAGCGCGTGTATTCTGGCCACGGGGTGTCCGCCGACAATGTTCAAAGGAAAAAGGGAATAATCACCAGGACGCTGATCAGGTTGGGAGTCGGTGTTTATAGTTGCTTTTTTCGGCAACGAAAGGTGGTTTTGAAGGTTCCGTCAAGATCGGCGACAGCGAAACGCTCGGCTAGCCTGGAGGCTGGGATGACCAGTGATCCGGCGGTCCTTCGAACTTTGGGCTCCGCTGGAACCGGAAAAGATGTGTAATTCGGCTCCGGTCGGCGAGGGCTAACATAACCTTCAATGGCAAGCCGCACTGCCCGCCGTCGGGCGGCGGGCAGTGGCCACCACCTCACTTCAAGTGAATGTATAACTCTGGTCGCTCGCTTTGTTGCAGCGACCTGAACGAAGCGCCAACTCCCATAATCTACACTCCAGGGATAGGGGATCGAATCATCCTGCTTGGCGCCCCAGAAGAAAGAGCGAACTTCTAAGACTTGCCTTCCGCGATATTGCCGATGATCGGCAGTTTATAGATCTGGTTCTGGTACGCCTTGATGCAGCAGATGATGTGGGCGATCAGGAATCCTAAACCCAGAACGATCTCAGCGAGCAGCAGGATCAAGCCTATGCCGGAAGCAGCCGCACCCGCGGCCGCGCTGCCCGTAGCAGAGCCTCCGACGACAAGAACCATGCTCAGTACCCAAATGGCACCGAATACGATGATCTGAGCGCCCACCAGCAGAAGACTCTGCAGCGCATGAAACCTCAGAAACTTGTTCTCTTTTGGTTCAGTGACCAGGAAGATAATCGAAAAAATCACGTTGATGCAACAAATGGGTATGTAACACAACAGTCCCCCGATGTTGCTGTCCATCGAGAGTACCTTGGTTTTACCTCCCGACGGCGGGTATCCTCCTCCGGGCGGCGGATATCCCCCAGGTGGTGGGTATTGGCTCATTATACAATTCCTCCTTGTCTGCTAACTTTCCTGGCTTAATGCTGCTTGGGCCTTCGGCGAATACTAAACGTTACTCAGGCTCGTGTCAATGAATACTTTGAGGGAGTTGAGGGAGCGAGAAGGGAGCAAATGACTTTGCAACCGCCTTATGCGAGGGGATGCAAACCCAGCCAAAGGGGGGCCGCGGGTTTGCCTATTGCGCCGACCAGTCCCGTGCCTCGACCAGGCTTTTCGGCAGTTCGATCACTTCACCCCCGGACCGCTCAATATAATACACCTGGGTAGCCCGCTTAACCGAGTAACCCTCCGATTTTATGATTCCTATGAATAGATGTGTGTTTCTGTCGTAGGCCAGCTTTCCGGCAACCGCGCTGGCGCGCTTTCTGCCGAATAAACCGTCGAGCGGGCTGCCCCCGTAGCGGACCGACGTGTATACAAACGACAAGGTTATCCCGGCGATCAGGGCGATAAGCGCTCCAATCAAGGTCACCTTCACCCTGCGCCATCGGTTGCCATCGGGTTCTAAGCCATCGTCCATATAAGAGTTCAGGGAGTTCAGAGAGTTCAGAGAGTTTGGAGAGTCTAGAGAGTCTAGAGAGGCCGAAACTGACGATCCCCAAGACCGGCAACCCGGTATCACTGAGGATTGAACCCTGAAAAAGCACACTGTGAGCAGGGTCCGGAAGGCAATCGCCCGAGACGCCACCGGACCCAACTCGGGCCTGGTTCGATTCGGAGCCTTCAGGCCCCGGCTGCATCCTTGGCGGACTTGAGGGCTGCTTCGTAGTCAGGTTCGCTGGCTATTTCCTTGACGTATTCGACATGCTTTATCTTGCCGTCCTTGCCCACTACAAAAACTGCCCGCGTATCGATGCCTGCCAGCGCGGTGTTGCTGATCAAGACGCCATAGTTCTGCCCGAAAGAACGATCTCGGAAATCCGAAATGGTTCGGACCCTCTTGATATCGGCAGCTCCGCACCAGCGCTTCTGGGCGAATGGCAGGTCCATGCTTATAGTCCAGACTTCGACCTGGTCGCCCAGTTTCGAAGCTTCCTCGTTGAATCGCCGCGTCTCAGTGTCGCACACGGGAGTATCGAGGGACGGGACCGAACTCAGAATCAAGACCTTCCCCGCTGAATCACTTAGCCGTACAGTCTGTAGGCCGTTGTCCACACACGTAAAATCCGGGGCCGCCTGGCCGGCCTTGATCTCGGGACCCGAC
>Ga0207103_10313_pt2 | contig 10926 bp, 9 predicted proteins | sample Alteio_BWMinHeat_81_FD_153546 | JGI IMG/M metagenome (GOLD analysis project Ga0207103, IMG submission 153546) | Enriched cells from forest soil in Barre Woods Harvard Forest LTER site, Petersham, Massachusetts, United States -... | ecosystem: Environmental > Terrestrial > Soil > Temperate forest >...
ATGCTATTTTAAGGAGGTGTTGCCGATTTATACCTTTTGCAAAACCTGCTGAATATCAGTCTTTAAGTACCTTATCAGCAGAATTTCAGCACCCAGGAAAATCAATGCCAAAATTATACAAAGTTTCCATAATTGTAAGCCGAAATTTGTTTCCGCCAGTACGTTCTTTAATGAGCCGTTTCCGGTTGCCAAAACGGGTTTTGCAGCCGGCATCAGTTTAGCCAACTCAGGAGCGGTAAGGTAGCTTAAGTCCGATTCGCTTCTGTTATCGTTAAATGCCAGCACCGCCACGGTGCTATCCTGTTTTTTCAGGTCATAAACGCCGGGTTGCTGCAGTTGGTCAGCGGTGTACAATAGCGTGCTGCCTTCAGTTTGTTTTGTTTCGGGGATGATGCTGATGCTTCCCTTTACCAACTTCAGCAATTGTTTTTCATTGGTTTGTACCGGTGGCACTTCTATGTTTTCTTCCCGGCCCAAAGTGTAGGCCAGGGACTGGTCGTGCCCGCTTAAAAGCGCTATTCTGAACATGATCGGCACAAACAATGCGTGCCTGGGCAGGTTGCTGAAATCCTCGTTTAAAGCCACTGCCGAAACATAAACTTTCCCCTTGCCGTTCGTGTATTGATTCCAGAAAGGTTGGCGACCAGGGAGGGCCATCAGGCTTTCGCCGCCGCCATTTAGCTGATAATATTTTTTTACCGCAGGCAGGTCGGGGTTTTGAGGAAAATTTTCGAATATGTTTTTAAAAACCGGGTTTTGCAGATTGAGCGATGCGACATTAGCATCCGCAGTGATGAGTTTTTCGGGATAAGCTGCATTTAGCGATTGTAAAAAGCTCTTGTAGCTCGCCATGTCAACATCAACCGACGGGAAAACCAGCAGCGTGCCGCCTTTTGCAACATAGGTTTTAAGCTGTTGCGACAAACCCGTTGAAATCGCATTGATGTCACTCAGGATAATAACGGGATAAGTATCCAATGAGGCATAATCCACATTTCCGTCAGGCACACGCCGGGCGTTAAAAAATGGATCAGCCGCAAAAACAGCCTTTAAATAGGGGTTAGGTATTCCGCCGTCAATCAATAGTATGGACATTTGCTGTTCCACCTCAAACGTAAAATAAAACTGGTTGTCGAAAGTGACGGGGTTATCCTGTAATGAAATTTCGGCCCGCTGCCACCCTGCCTGCAGCCCCGAAAAGGAAAGCGTATCATACTGAACGGCGCGTGGGGCGATGGTATAGCTTCCCAATGCTTTTTGCTCGCCGTTGATTAGTACCTTTAAAGGTATTTTCTCAGCTGTTTCTGTTGAATAATTGTGCAGCCTTACCACCAGTTTTTCACCATCGCCCGGCCGGTGGATGGCGCTCAGCATGGCCGCAGAATCAACCGCAACGTTGGGTAATGTACTGGCCTTTACCTGCACCAGGTTAATTGCTACGCCTGTATCGGTTTTTACCGGGCGGTCGCCGGCCATGTTTTTTTGAAAGTCGGAAATGATAAAGATGGAACCCGGTTGTTCGCGGTGCATGTCAAGTAAACCTTGTTGCCGGTTAATGATCTGCTGCAGTGTCCGGCTTTGCGGGCTGATCTTTAAAGTATCCACCGCGTCATCAAACTCCTGCCGGCTTAATAAACGTTGGTGTCGGCCCTCAAAATCCTGCGTGAGCAACTGGAAACGGTCGTTAAGGCTGTAGGCAGCGGCAATTTCTTTTGCGCGTCGTTTTGCTTCGTCGAGCAGCGAGCCATCCCGGTTCAGCGTTTCCATCGAATAGGAATTGTCGACAAAAATACTTATGGCCTGCTGCTTGCCTGAGTTTGCCGCGTTTTGGCCGGGTATAAAGGGCCTTGCAAAAGCAAACACCAAAAAAGCCAGCGCCAACAGGCGCGATGCCAGGATGAGCCTTTCCTTGAGATTGCGGCGGGACGATTGCTGCTCCTGCACCTCCTTTAAAAACTGCACATTGCTGAAATAGACCTTTTGATACTTGCGGAAATTGAATAAATGGATAAGCAGGGGGATTGCCAGGGTTAACAGTGCGAACAGGAAAGCCGGATACAGGAAATGCATGTTGTGCAAATGTGCTAAATTTTGTCTGAACCGTTGATTAAATTGATTTTTTTGATTTCGTTGAGGAGAATCAAAACACTAACGCACTGTTACCTCATAAATTATTATCTTTTGCTTGATTGGTATATGCAGGGTGACTGCCCTGGCTTAATTTTCGCAGTGGACAATAAAAAAGGGGTTGAGCTATTACGCCAACCCCCTTATAGCTATACCGGGAAACAGAGTCGTAGAGACGCAATATTTTGCGTCTCGAAACGGAGTGTCAGCTTTTTAGACCTAAAACCGTAATTTAAGGTCCGAGACGCAAAATATTGCGTCTCTACTGTAAAAATATTTTTATTGATATGGCGCTTACTGTTGTCAAACAGCTCTTAAATTATTATTATATCACCCCCGTATCATACAGCACCTGGTTCATATTCCGAACCGCGGCTGCGCTCTTGCTAAACTCAGCCTTTTCAGCGTCGCTTAAGCTAAATTCAACGATTTTTTCCCAGCCGTTTTTACCGATAACCACGGGCACTACCAGCGAAATATCGCTTTGCCCATATTCGCCTTCGAGAGCCACACCGCAGGAGATCAATTTTTTCTCATCGCGCACAATGCTTTCCACCATCGCCATCGTTCCCGCGCCGGGTGCGTACCAGGCTGAGGTTCCGATCAGTTTGGTTAAAGTTGCGCCGCCAACCATGGTTGCTGCAACCACTTTATCCTGTTGTTCTTTGCTCAGGAATTGGGTGACTGGGATGCTGTTCCATGTGGCGTGATGGATTAACGGGATCATCGTGGTATCACCGTGACCGCCGATTACGACGGCATTCAAATCGGCAGGGGAGCAGCCCAGCTCCTGGCTCAGGTAGTATTTAAACCGCGACGAATCCAGCGCACCGCCCATGCCCAAGATTTTGTTTTTTGGCAGGCCGGAAGTTTTCAGGGTAAGATAATTCATGGTATCCATCGGGTTGGCCACCACGATGATGATGGTTTCCGGCGAGTGCGTCAGGATACTTTCGGTAACTGCTTTTACTATACCGGCATTTGTGCCGATCAGTTCCTCGCGGGTCATTCCGGGCTTCCTTGGAATGCCGGATGTGATCACCACAACTGAAGAGTCGGCAGTAGCTGCATAATCATTGGTTACGCCCTTTACTTTGGTATCAAACCCGAGGATGGCCGACGTTTGCATGATATCGATGGCCTTACCTTCGGCAAAACCTTCGCGGATATCCAATAAGATCAGTTCTTCAGCCAGTTCTTTCCTGGCGATATTATCCGCGCAGGTAGCGCCAACGGCACCGGCGCCCACAACAGTAATCTTCATTTTATTTTGTTTTTGGAGGTGGAAAATTAAACAGGCCGAAGATAGAGATTTATTATGATTTCGGAATTCGGATTTTCGATTTTTCGCTTTGGTTTGTTTTCAGCGGCGCTCAAGAGGGCTTCGCCGTTTCGGATTTATTTTAAGGTCGGCGCTTTATTATTTTTCTATTTTTTTTTGCCTTTGTTTGTGTTCTCACTGTGTGTGTCCTGAACATCTTCGCCGGTGAAAACACCAACAAAGGCGAGAAAAGGAGTAAGCCCTTTCTTTTCCCGGTAATTTTCAGTCATTGCCAAAAGTACTTTTGCTTTTTTTGACTGCTATTTAAGTTTAAGTTATTGAATTCGGGGTTTTTGCATGTTTTTTATTCACTTTGGCATTAGATATTCACATTTTTAAAAAATTTTCCAATATTTTTCACATTTTGTGATGAATTTTATAAAAATAATTTAAATTCGCCTCGATAATTGTATATCACGTTAAAAAAACACGGATTAAACCAAAATTTATAAAAATCATTAACAATGGCAAAACTCGAGTACATCTGGCTTGACGGCTACAAACCCACCCAAAGCCTGCGCAGCAAAACAAAAATAGTAAGTGACTTCAGCGGAAAATTGGCGGATTGTCCCGATTGGAGCTTTGACGGTTCATCAACCGAGCAGGCACCAGGCGGTTCATCAGACTGTGTGCTGAAACCTGTTTTTATTTGTAAAGATCCGGGAAGATTAGATGCTTACCTGGTAATGTGCGAGGTGCTCGACTCAACCGGTAAAGCACACGAGTCAAACGGCCGCGCAACAATCCAGGATGATGATAACGATTTTTGGTTTGGTTTTGAGCAGGAGTACTTTTTGTGGGACCCTGAAACCAACAAACCCCTTGGTTTCCCGGCAGGCGGATTCCCCGGCCCGCAAGGCCCGTACTATTGCGGCGTAGGCGCCACTAAAGCTTACGGCAGGGATATCGTTGAAGAGCACCTGGATACTTGTTTAGAAGCGGGTTTGAATGTTGAAGGCATCAATGGCGAGGTTGCGGCCGGTCAGTGGGAGTTCCAGATATTCGCAAAAGGCGCTAAAGAAGCCGGCGACCAGATTTGGGTGGCACGTTATTTATTAGAAAGAATAGGTGAAAGCCATGGCGTTTCCGTAAACTGGCATTGCAAACCTTTGGGCGACCTGGACTGGAACGGTTCAGGCATGCACGCTAATTTCTCAAATACTACTTTGAGAACCTGCGGAAGCAAAGAAGTTTATGATAAGATCTGCGAAGCTTTCCGCCCGGCTGTTGCTGAATGCATAGCGGTTTATGGCGCCGATAACGACAAGCGTTTAACCGGTAAGCACGAAACGGCATCAATCAATGATTACAGCTATGGCGTATCCGACCGTGGCGCCTCTATCCGCATCCCGCTGTACACTGTACAAAAAGGCTGGAAAGGCTACCTGGAAGATCGCCGCCCTAACTCTGCCGCCGATCCATACAAAGTCGCCGCAGTTATCATTAAAACTGTAAAATCGGCAAAAGTTTAAATTCCTAACTAAACTAATATGATTGTGATTTCCCCCGGCCAAAACCGGGGGATTTTTTTATAGATACTTTCCGCTTTCAATTACCAGTAGCCCGTCAACCGGATGATTAAACAGGTAAACCCAGCAGCTTAGCATCGCATCTTCTGTTTCCACCTCAATTAATTTCCTGACGAATTCGTTAGGCTGTACAAAATCATCGCCAAAACCTTCATAATCGTCCAACTCATTCAAAACACTATTTGGGTCGTTTAACAGGAAAATGGAACCGTAAACGAAGGTTCCCGCCATTTGGTTAACTATTGCACCCGGGTAGTTGCCGATATTATAAAGTTCGCCTTTAAATCTTCCTTTTTGAAAAAACCGGCTATTTTCCTTCAAAAAAACAGCGTATGGATTACTTTCATCCAGCAGGGTTCCGTAAACAAATAAATATTCGGTGCCGTTTTCCATTACCAATAGCAAAAATAAAACTTTGCCGAACTTTAAACTTATATCAGCCCAAGCCGTATCAATTTAATATTTTATGCATTAACTTTAAGTTGCTTAACTTGCGCTGCCATTTATGACTGATTATTATGAATCAAGATCAGATAAAAACCTACCTTAAAGAGAACGATATAACCAAAATAAAATTCGCCTTTGCCGATATTGACGGGGTGCTGCGTGGGAAAGTGATTCACCACAAAAAATTTATCGACGGGTTAAAACAAGGCTACGGCTTTTGCGACGTGGTGTTTGGCTGGGACAGCAGCGATGCCTGTTATGATAATGTGCAGCTAACCGGCTGGCACACCGGTTACCCGGACAGGCCATGCCGGGTCGACCTGTCGACATTCAGGACAGTCCCCTGGAATGAAAACATACCCTTCTTTTTAGGCGATTTTAGTAATGATGGGGGAGAAGACCTGCCCGCATGCAGCCGCAGCCTGTTAAAAAGAATCGCTAGACAGTGTGAGCAAATGGGCTATCATCCCGAATTTGCTCAGGAATTTGAATGGTTCAATTTCAGGGAAACGCCTGAAAGCTTACAGGATAAAGGATTTGCCAATATGGAGAGTCTTACGCCAGGCATGTTTGGCTATTCCATTCTGCGCACTTCGCTGGAGGACGATTTTTATAACGATCTGTTCAACCTGCTATATGAATTCAATGTCCCGCTGGAAGGCCTGCATACCGAAACCGGCCCGGGGGTGTATGAGGCTGCTCTTTTACATGACCATGTTTTAGCGGCAGCAGACAAAGCCATTCTATTTAAAACAGCTGTTAAGGAAATTGCTTATAAACATGGCATCATGGCCACATTTATGGCCAAATGGAACGAGAATTTGCCGGGATGCAGCGGGCATATCCACCAAAGCTTGTGGAATAGGGATCAAAGCAAAAACTTGTTCTACAGTTCAGCCGATGAAAATCATATGAGCGATCTGCATAAACAATACCTCGCCGGCCAGCTGCACTGCCTGCCCCACATTTTACCTATGTACGCGCCGACAGTAAACAGCTATAAGCGACTTGTGGAAGGCGCCTGGGCGCCAACGACGATAACCTGGGGTGTAGACAACAGGACAACTGCCTTGAGGGTATTGCACCCGTCGGAGGCTTATACCCGGCTGGAGACGCGCATTCCGGGATCAGACACTAACCCTTACCTGGCAATGGCAGCAGCATTGGCTTCCGGGCTATATGGCATAAAAAACAAACTGGAGTTGAAAATTCCCGCAACCACCGGCAACGGCTACCAGGATAAACGCAACGGCAGCCTTGCACCAAACCTTTTGGAGGCGGCAACGATGATGAAAAACTCCCCGCTGGCAAAAGAGTTGTTTGGTGAGGCTTTTGTAGATCATTTTACCAACACCCGGTTTTGGGAATGGCGGCAGTTTGGCAAAAGCGTTACTGATTGGGAATTAAAACGGTACTTTGAAATAATATAATGAAGCGGAATATTGTGAACATAGAAGAAGACGAAGAAATACAGTCTATAAACCCCATACTGCCGCGATTCCCGGTGCGCGCATCAAAAGTGCTCACGCAGGTGGATTACTATGCGATCATCAAAAAAGCCTGGGAGGGGTATGACGATTCAAAAACCATAAAGCATATTGAGGACGTAAGCGCGATGGTGTCAACCAACCATGTTTTTCGCATCACTTTTGAGGACGGAGATATGGTAATTGCCAAGCTTTCGTATTTTGGTAACTATGAGCATTTTAAGGAAGACCACCGCATTATTCATGCGCTGTCAAACAACCTGCTTTATCCTTTTGAGAATTTGCTGGCTAAATCACTGTTGAAAAATAACCGCGTTTATGTTTACCGCTACAAGCAAGGGAAAACCGACGCCTGGGTGGTATTTTATAATCCTTCCCGGATATTGGAGCGGCTGCCACGCCGGTTGGAAGAACACCACATTATTAAGCTCGGGCAACAAGTAGGCAAATTCCACAAGGCTTGCTCGCGGGTTAAAAACGTGCTGCCCAAATCGTCGAAAACATTGCGTACCGATATTGCTGCCCTGCAGCAACTACTGATCACCGATGAAAAGAAATTTGGCTCGGCCATGCAGGTGGATTTTTTGAAATACCACTGCGACTTGTTTTTGAAAAACAGGTCGAGTTATAACATGAAGTCGTTCGAGATCATCCCGGTCTTCATAGACTGGAACATTGGCAATTTTTCCGTTACGTCTAACCTAGAGCTTTATTCCCGCTGGGATTATGATTGGTTCAGGATGAGTTACCGCCTGCTTGATTTTTATTTTTTCAGCCGGGTAGTATCAGATGCGGGGGGATAGAACGATATTCAGCTATTACATCGGTACAATGATGGAAGATCGGTTTATCCTGTTTTTAAAGGAATACCACCAGGTAAACCCGCTCAGCGCTGATGAAATTCGCTTTTTAAAAGAGGCATACCGCTTTTTTATCTTAAATTACGTGATCAAAGACGGCAAGCATTTTTTTAATGAACAATACGCCAAAAAGCTGCAGGCCGAAGCGTTTGAAACATACCTGCCCTCGGTTGACAGGGATTTTGATGCGGAGAAGATCATAGAGGCGTTGGGGATCAAATAGTTGATAGTTCATGGCAGGATTTGGATAGGCTGCATCGTATTTTATTAAAAACTAATCTCTAATCTCCGGTCTATAATCAACTAAATGAAACGCATCGACAACTTCAAATCCATCGTTGATAAATACGACATCATCTTTTTCGATGCTTTTGGGGTGATAAAAACCTACCAGGGGCTGGTTCCGGGGATTGGAAAAACATTTCAATATCTTCAGGAGCAGGGTAAAGAATATTATATCGTCACCAATGATGCATCCAGGAGCCCGGCCCAACTGGCTGAGGCCTATCACAAGTACGGACTGACCGCTATCACTGCTGATCGAATCGTATCCTCAGGCATGCTCACCAAAGAATACCTGGACCTGCAGGTACAGGATGGCATAGTGGCTTACCTGGGCACACCCGAATCGCAGCACTATATTGATAGCTCGGGTCTGCATACTTTGCCTGTTAGCGCGGTAAATAACTCAAATATCGACAAAGTGAATGCGATGATATTTTTAGATGACGAGGGTTTTGATTGGTTTGGTGATTTAAATAAGACTGTTAACCTCTTGCGGAAAAGGACGATACCTGTAATTGTGGCCAATACAGACAATGCCTATCCGTTATCCGTAGGCGATGTTTCCATTGCGATAGGAGGTATCGCTTCGATGATCGAGAATATTGTTGGCAAAAGATTTATTCGCTTTGGTAAGCCCGATTCACAAATGTTTATGTTTGCTTACGACCTGATCCGGGAATACCGGCCGGTAAGTAAAAAACAAATAGTAATGGTGGGGGATACGCTGCAAACGGATATTTTGGGCGGCAATAAATTCGGGTTGGATACGGTACTGGTTTTGACCGGTAACACGCTCCCTAAAGATGTGGAGACCCGTATTACCGCAACAGGCATTATGCCCACGTATATTTGTGATAGTGCAGTGGTTGATTTGGGCGGATTCGGATTTTAATTCGCACACTTGCAGGTAAGTCAATTTTTGTCATCTTTGAACCAGCCATTTATCAAATAACCTTCATGATGCCCTTAAAAAAATCTTTAACGATCAGCTTTTGTTTGTTTTTCCTGTTTGGAGGTTTGTTCGCGCAGCGTGTTAAAACGAATGTTTGGTCGGAACAAAAAGCAAACGCATGGTATGCCAGGCACAAATGGATAAACGGAGCTAACTTTACACCTAGTACAGCCATTAACCAACTGGAAATGTGGCAGGCGGATACTTTTGATCCGCAAACCATCGACCGCGAATTAGGCTATGCCGAAGGTATCGGTTTTAATACCATGCGGGTGTTTTTACACAGCGTGGTTTGGGGTGAAGATCCAAAGGGTTTTAAAGAACGGGTGAACCAATACCTGGCGATAGCCGATAAACACCATATCCAAACTGTTTTTGTATTTTTTGATGATTGTTGGAATCCTAACGCAAAACCCGGTAAGCAACCCGTCCCAAAGCCCGGAATACATAATTCAGGCTGGATGCAGGATCCCGGCCGGCCGTTAAAAACAGAGGCTGATTATGCTGAACTGAAGAAATACGTTGTAGATATGCTGACTACTTTTAAACACGACCAAAGAATATTGCTTTGGGATTTATACAATGAGCCGGGCAACAGCAACAAAAACTTTAAATCCTCGGTGCTCCTTACAAAAGTTTTTGCCTGGGCGCATACCGTTAATCCTGATCAACCTGTCAGTTCCGGTGTGTGGAACATGGATTTAAAGGGCCTGAACGACATTCAGCTTAAAAACTCGGATGTGATCACTTATCATTGTTACGACACTCCTGACAATCATGAAAAATTGATACAACGCTTAAAGCTGAACGGCCGGCCGCTTATTTGCACCGAGTATATGGCCCGTCCGCGCAACAGCACCTTCGAAAACACCATGCCTATGCTGAAAAAAGAAAATGTAGGCGCCATAAACTGGGGCTTTGTGAGCGGCAAAACCAATACCATTTACGCCTGGGATACGCCTATACCTGATGGCTCGGAGCCAAAGCTGTGGTTTCACGATATTTTCAGGAAGGATGGCACGCCTTATAAAAAGGCAGAGACTGACCTGATAAAACAACTAAACGGTAAGTAACATTTTTTAAAAACACGCAATGAAATTGACATTTAGTAGCTGGCTAATCCTTTTTTTAGCTGTTTGTATCCTATCTTTGGCAGCCTGCAACAATGCGGGCAAAAAACCACCTGGCGCACCACCCATGACAGACAGTACTACCGCCACCTTACCACCCGCCAAGGGATTTGAACAAATAATCGACGGAAAACAAACCCACTATTATACCCTGAAAAACAAAAATGGCATGCAGGCCGCCTTTACTGATTATGGCGCGCACCTGCTTGGTTTATTGGTGCCGGATAAGAATGGAAAGCTGAAAGATGTAGTGATAGGTTTTGATTCGATTGACGACTATAAGAAGACATTGTCCGCCTATTACGGCGCTACTATTGGCCGTTATGGTAACCGGATAGCAAAAGGACACTTTGTAATGGACGGCCGCCGGTATGACCTGTTTATCAACAATAAACCCAACACGCTTCACGGCGGCAGAAAAGGTTTTAACGATGTTGTTTGGGAAACGAAACAAGTAACCGATAGCGCCATCACTTTTACTTACCTCTCAAAGGATGGGGAAGAAGGGTACCCCGGCAATTTACAATGCCAGGTGACTTATGAGCTGACAAATGACAACGCCGTTAAAATAAGCTATGAAGCAACTACCGACAAAAACACGGTTGTAAACCTCACCAACCACTCGTATTTTAACCTGAATGGAATTGGCAGCGGAACTATTTTAAACCACCTGGTTGAATTTAAAGCCGCAAATTATACACCTATAGATTCGACATCCATTACTACCGGGAAAATAGATCCGGTAGCCGGCACCCCTTTTGATTTTACTAGACCGGTCACAATTGGCA
>Ga0207103_10361_pt1 | contig 10923 bp, 11 predicted proteins | sample Alteio_BWMinHeat_81_FD_153546 | JGI IMG/M metagenome (GOLD analysis project Ga0207103, IMG submission 153546) | Enriched cells from forest soil in Barre Woods Harvard Forest LTER site, Petersham, Massachusetts, United States -... | ecosystem: Environmental > Terrestrial > Soil > Temperate forest >...
ATTTTGGGCGAAATTCGATAACTTCTGGGTTCAATTTGAAAACTACCCTGTTATTTCCCCTGTTATTGGAAAATCCTGGGGAGCTGGTCGTACTTTCTTTGTGTCGGCGATTCGTTCCAGCTGTCCAGCGTGAACTAGAATTTCGCGATGTCTTATCGCAGCGACAATCGCACTCCCGAGCAGATGCGTCCGGTGCGCATTACGCCGGACTATATCGGCATGGCCGAAGGCTCGGCCCTGATCGAAGTTGGCCACACTCGGGTAATCTGCACCGCGTCTGTGGAAGAAAGCGTTCCTGGATTTCTGCGCCATAGCGGCAAAGGCTGGATCACCAGCGAGTACGGCATGCTGCCGCGTTCCACGCTTACTCGCACTGCGCGGGAATCGAGCAAAGGACGGGTTGGGGGACGTACCCACGAAATCCAGCGCCTGATTGGTCGTTCGCTGCGCTCAGTAGTTGATTTGTCACAATTGGGTGAGCGCACTATCTATATGGATTGTGATGTGATCCAGGCCGACGGCGGCACGCGAACGGCGTCGATTACAGGCGCGTATGTAGCCCTGGCGCTTGCCATGCGCCGTCTGCTCGCGGCAGGCACGCTGAAGAAATCTCCCTTGCGAGACAGCGTTGCCGCCACCAGCATAGGCATCGTCGACGGCGCGATCCTGCTTGATCTGGCTTACGAAGAGGATTCGCGCGCAGAAGTGGATATGAACCTGGTGATGACCGGTGCCGGCAGGTTCGTCGAAGTGCAAGCCACGGCCGAGCAGGTCGCGTTTGACGATACCCAACTCGCCGAACTGTTGCGGGTAGCAAAGCAGGGCATTACCGATCTGATGGCTCTGCAGAAGGCAGCGCTGGACAAGGCTCAGTAGCACCTGTGCTTGGCAGTAAGCTACAATCGGCCTCGCTTCATAAGCCCGCATCCCAGCCGCTTGCTCGTTGGTATGGACTTCGAGACTGCGAAGCGCGTCTCGCAAATTCTCAAGAAGGATCTCAAGGAGGAACTCCCGTGAAGCTGACACCCGGAAAACTGGCCGGAATGAAAGCAGTCTCCAACTCGCGCGGCGTGATCGCCGCCGCCGCCATGGACCAGCGCGGATCGCTGAAGAAGTCTTTGGCCAAAGAGAAAGGCGTGCCCGACGTCCCCGACAGCATGCTCGAGGATTTCAAGTCGATTGTCACCGAAGTACTCACGAAGTACGCGAGCGCAATCCTGCTCGATCCGGAATTCGGTCTCCCCGCGGCGAAGAGACGCAACAAGAACTCCGGCCTGCTGCTTGCCTACGAAAAAACTGGGTACGACGACAATCGTCCCGGACGCATCCCCGACCTGCTTAATCTTTGGTCAGTGCGCCGCTTGAAGGCTGCCGGGGCCGATTGCATCAAAATCCTCCTCTACTACTCGCCGTTCGACGCCAAAGGAATCAATGACGAAAAGCACGCCTTCGTAGAGCGCATCGGCGATGAGTGCCGCGGGGAGGACATTCCATTCTTTCTCGAGTTTGTGGGATACGATCCGAAGGGCGGCGACGAAAAGGGCATTGAATACGCGAAAAAGAAGCCGGAGAGCGTGATCGGCAGCATGGAGGAGTTCACGAAAGAGCAGTATTGCGTCGACGTCATGAAGGCGGAAGTTCCGATCAACATGAAGTTTGTGGAAGGCGTGAAGAGCAATATCGGTAAGGGCTCGGCCTATACCCGCAAGGAAGCACTCGATCTGTTCCGCAAGTCTGCCAAGGTTGCTAAGAAGCCGTTCATTTATCTTTCCGCCGGCGTAAGCAATGACGAGTTTGCAGAAACGTTGGAACTCGCCGCGGAGTCCGGAGTAAAGTTCAACGGCGTTCTCTGCGGACGCGCAACCTGGGCGAACGCCGTTCCTGTTTTCGCAAAACAGGGCGAAAAAGCGTTTGTGGATTGGATGAACACCGAAGGCGTCAAAAACATACAAAACGTGAACGAGAAGCTCAAAGCTGCCTCGCCATGGTACGAGATATATGGCGTGAAGTCTGAAGCAGCCCTCGCTTAGTTCAGAGACAATTCCAGCAGCAGCCCGGTCGACTAGGACCGGGCTTTTGTTTTCAAGGGAACCAAAAGAAACGGACCTCCAAGACAACGCGAAGCGGCATGGCGCCGTGCTGTCCCGCTGAGATTCGGGGCAGGTTTGACGCCGGGCAGCGGCCATCCTAGTATTCCGCTTGGAAACTCTCTGAGGAGCGACACGTGCGCATTCGCCGATCCAGCTTGTGCTTCTGGGGCACTTCCCTTTTCCTTTTTCTACTGTGTAGCGCGGCGTTGGCCAAGACCGAGTCCAGCGATCCGCGTCTGGCAAAGGCTTACCGTTTCGAGCGCGGCGGATGGGTTTACGTCCACCTCGAAGGGTCGCCTAGCGAGATCGGATTCCAGCACGGATATTTGCTTGCTCCCGAGATCGAAGACGCGCTTAAAGCCGTGCAACTTACAGACACGCATACCACGCGGCGAAATTGGGACTTCTTCCGTAAGACGGCGCGTGAAGTGCTGTGGCCGCACATTGAAAATGAGTATCAGCAGGAGCTGCAAGGCGTCGCCGATGGCCTCAAAGCCCACGGCAGCAATTTCGATCTTTATGACGTAGTGGCCCTGAACGCCTTTGAAGAGGTTCCCGATTACTACGTCCCGTGGCTGAACAAGAAGGAAGCGGTCGTCAACGCTCCGCGGCTGGTGGCGCCGGGAAATTGCAGCGCATTCATCGCGACCGGCAGTTACACCAAAGACGGCAAGATCGTAATCGCCCATAACAACTGGACGAGCTACCTGCACGGAGAGCGCTGGGTAGTGATGTTCGACATCGTGCCGCAACACGGCAACAGCATCCTGATGGACGGCTTCCCCGGCGTCATCACTTCCGACGATGATTTTGGCGTGAATTCCTCCGGGATCATGGTGACTGAAACCACCATTACTCAGTTCAAGGGCTTCGATCCGGCGGGCGTTCCGGAATTCGTTCGTTCTCGCAAGGCGCTGCAGTATGCCAATTCGATTGACGATTACGTGCGCATGATTAGGCAGGGCAACAACGGCGGATACGCCAACGATTGGCTGATCGGCGATCGCAAAACCAACGAGATCGCCTATCTCGAATTGGGACTTAAGCACACGCCGCTTTGGCGCTCCAAAGACGGATACTTCGTGAGTTCCAACTTTGCTCGCGATCCGCAGCTTATTAAAGACGAAACAGATTTCGATCCTCACAACGAGAGCACTTCACCGAATGCGCGTCATGTCCGCTGGGAAGGCTTGATGAAGCAGAACAAGGGAAAGATCGATGTTGCGATGGCGCAGCAGTTCCTTTCCGACCACTTCGACACCTATGAGAACAAGCGAGAAGCCGACGAGCGAACGCTCTGCGGCCACGCCGACACGAGCGCGCGCGGCATTGAAGTTTGGGATTGGGAGCCGTTCTTTCCCGGTGGCGCCGTGCAAGGAAAAGCCATGGACAGCGACATGGCCGCTAAGATGCAACTGGTGGCGCGCGCAGGACATCCGTGTGGAGAGGATTTCCACGCCAAGGACTTCCTGGTGAAACATCCTGAGTATGCTTGGCAGGCGCCGCTTTTGCGCGACATGAAGGCTGGGCCCTGGACGCAGTTCAAGACCGGCGATCGCGAAGCCTCCGCGCCCCACGTGAAAATCAAGCTCAAGAATCAGCCCATACCCTCGGCTGATCAGAAGGGCAACGGAGACTGACAATGTCAAAGCACGACAACGGCCTCGAAGACTTTCGAAATTTTCCCGGAATCACTGAAGCCTGGGAACTGGTGAAGACGGGCGTCATCGTGATCCGCGACCAGCTCTACCGCCTTGAACTTTGGCATTCGCATTCGAATCCAGACATTGCCTACTACGTATCCGTGTACGTTCAGCAGGATGGAGTGTGGAAGAAAATGTCCGATCCCATCTTCCCGACCGGGCTCGATGCCGACCAGACCATGCGCGAGGCTATGGCATTTCTCTCCGAGCGCATGGCTGCTTAGGCTGAAGAGTTTGTGCGGCCGGTCCGGTTTTAGGCTCGAGACCAAGAATTGGTTCTTGTGGCGCAGCCGCCCTCGGCTGTGGCTCCTGCCACCCGTCAGTACACGCGGGGGCGCTTGTTTGACAGAGAATCTGTTTCTTCTGAAACAGCAGGACTTGTGACACAGACTCTGTAGCCCCGATTCTGTTCCGATTTCGTAACGAGACACAGTTTCTTTCCCGTCACCCCGTGGCTCGTGCCATTTTGCAATCAGCATGAGTCATACTGTGCTGGTCGTCGAGGACAACATCGATCTTCGCGAAATACTGGAGCTTACGCTATCCGGCGCGGGTTTCGCGGTGATTGCGACTGAGTCTGCACGCGATGCCCTGGAGCGGGTGAAGGAGCTCCCTCATCTCGACCTGGTTCTGGCGGATTTCAACCTGCCCGACGGGAAAGATCTCGTTCCAACCCTTAAGAAGCTGCGTCCGACCCTGCCAGTGGTCGTGCTTTCAGGGGATCCGTACAGCGCCCGCACGGAGCTTCCCGAAGCAGATGCCGTGCTGGGAAAACCTGTGTCCGGCGATGCGATTGTTAGTGAACTTCGCCGTTTCCTCACCGCCGCCTAAGTTGCGCCGGCTGAACCGCCTGTCAATCGGTAACGCCATGAAAACGTGTCGACTGATCCCAGGCGGATGACTACCAGACAACACACTTTGGGGTGATTTTGCCGCCGCCAACTCTGGTATCCTTAATCCTTCATGAAAGTGCTGTACTCCATTCTTCTGCTTTCGTTTGCCGTCCTGGCAGGCAGTACCAGCGCGGTGTTGCTGTTGATTCAACGGCACCGGATGCGTGCGTCCGACGCAGCGCTGCGCCGCGAGTTGGAGCAGATTGAGCGCGAGCAGCGCAGCTTTCATTAAGATCGAATCTGAGGGCGCAGGCTCATGTCGCAGGCTGTTCTAGACCGAAGCAACCAACGGGAAATAGGTTTCGCGCAAGCTCGAGCTGTTGACGCCGGCTTGGTTGTCGCCGGTAGTTTACTCATGGCAGTGTGCGCGCACGTCTCGATCCCGCTTTGGTTCACGCCGGTCCCGATCACCCTACAGACGTTTGGAGTAATGTTTCTGGCCCTTACCTTGGGCGGCTGGCGAGCTTCCGCAGCTCTCGTTCTTTATCTTGTGGAAGGTGTCTCTGGCTTGCCGGTATTCAGTCCTCATGGAGTAGGCGGCATCTTCGGTCCAACCGGCGGATATCTGATGTCCTATCCGCTGGCTGCTCTCGCCGCCGGGTTGTTGGCCCGAAACCTCTCGCGGATTTCTCGTCCGCTAATCTACCTAACCAGCGCGCTCGTCTCTGAAGTCATCGTCTTCGCTGCCGGTGGACTCTGGTTGATGGCCCTCACCCATCGATCGCCTGGCGCGATCTTCATTGCAGCAGTGCTTCCCTTTCTTCCAGGCGAGGTTCTAAAAGGCGCGGCTGCAGTCGCCGCGGCGCTCGGTTCCCGCAGATTTCTGCAATAAAACCTCTCACAGGATCTTCATCTTCAACAGGTACACTGGTACAGCCATGTCGAGCACCGTTTCTTCCATTTCGTCGGGTTCTCTCTCCAGCCAAATTCGCGAGATCAGCGTCGCTCATAGCCCCGACTCTGATGATGCATTCATGTTTTATGGTCTGGCGACCAACAAGGTTCGTGTTCCAGGCTTGAAGTTTACTCACACGCTCTCCGACATCGAGACGCTGAATCGCAAAGCGCGAGAAGGTTTCTACGACCTTACCGCCGTTTCTTTTCATGCCTATCCGTATGTGCAAGACCAATACGCGCTGCTACCAACCGGCGGAAGCGTCGGCGAAGGCTACGGACCAATGCTCGTAGCCAACAAGGAATACACGCTCGAGCAGATCAAAACCAAGAAGATTGCGGTCCCGGGGACACTCACCACGGCCTACCTCGTCCTGAAGCTCTTCGCTCCCGAGATTCAGACGGAGGTTGTGCCGTTCGATCAAATCATTCCCCAAATCCTCGAAGGACGATACGAAGCTGGGCTGATCATCCACGAAGGCCAGCTCACGTACGCCAAGTCAGGCCTGTCCCGCATTGTCGACTTCGGCAAATGGTGGCACGAACTTACCGGACTTCCACTCCCGCTGGGAGGAAACGCAATCAAGCGGGAACTTGGAGCAGATCTGATGCACGAAGTCTCAATGGCGCTGAGGGACAGTATCCAATACGCGCTTGACCATCGCGATGAGGCGCTGGAATACGCCATGCAGTTCGCCAGGGATTTGGACCGTCAGCTGGCCGGTCGCTTCGTCAGCATGTATGTGAATGAGCGCACCCTGGATTACGGGATTGAGGGAAGGCAGGCCATTTTGCGACTGCTGGAGATGGGATACGAGCAAGGCATCATTCCGCATCGGCCGCGCGTTGAGTTTATCGACTAGTCTGCCTTTGTCTGTCATCCGAGGACTGCTGTTGGCCGACGGATCTCCGGGAATGTTTCAAGATTTACTTGCAATGTCATGGCTCTTACGCGAAACACTCATGAAAGAGCCTGGATGATGGGTGAAAGGTCGACGCATCGCGGGAGATCCTTCGGCCAACCTCAGTTGTGCATGTCGCAAGAGAAGAGCTCGACTTAACTCAGCGACTGAAACGAATCGCCCACCGCCGGGGATAAATCCGCGCCCTCCCCTAAAGCACGCGAATCCTCCTCCTCCCGCTGTCTCAAGCCGGCGTATGCCGCCAGTTTTGCAACGTAGAAGAAGTCCGCAATCAGGAAGTACAGCAACCCCACCGCCAGCAGGTCGGCGAATACTACTCGAACATTGGTGACCACAGCACTCACCGCAAACGAGAGCATCAGGGCAATCACCAGAAGCATCGCGCGGATCACCGTGATCGCAATGGAGATTTCAAAAAGCTCGTCGCGATTCGCGCGACACCAATGCCAGGCACTCACGATTGATCCAATCCACGTTTTTTCAGGAAACAGTGGGGCCAGCGAGAGATACCAGTTCATCGTCACCCAGACGGCGACGATCACAATCAGCGTGGGCAGAAGAATTTCAACCATTGAAGCAAAGTCAGACGTGGCGGCATGACCATCGCTCGCGCCGACGAAGCCTGCAAACACTCCAGCAGCCATCCAGGCAAGGATGCTCGCAACGGTTATCGCCGCTCGCGCTGCGTTGAGGGCAAAGCATGCCCGCAGAGTCGCTCCCGGAGCAAGCGCATGCCGAGCGAGAGTGGCATGCCTTCCAGCGGAACTCAACACGATCCAGGAGAGTGAAAGAATCAGGCCTGCGGTCGCGGTGACGCGCCAAAGCTTAAGCCCGATCGCTGCAACACTCGCGGCCAACTTCTGAGCCAACTGCCAGGGACTGAGTGCGACCAGCGCCTCCAACCGGTGAGGATCGCCGGTGATTCCGCCGAGCACAAGGAATACTGAGAGTGCGAAGACGAAAAAGGCGATGACGCCGAAACTCCACCGCCAAGCGATTTCGATTAACAAGAGCCCGGGATCGTTGAGAACTTCCCGGAATCCGTCGCGGAGTGCGGTGCCGGCCATATTCAGCGGGCCACGATATTCACCAGCTTGTCTGGCACGACGATCACTTTGACGACTTCTTTGCCCGCGAGCAACGGTCGAATCTTCTCATCGGCCAGCGCCCTTTCGCGCATATCGGCTTCCGCCAATCCAGCCGGCACAACTGTCCGCGAACGGTTCTTGCCGTTTACCTGGATCGGCACCTCAATCTCCTCTTCGCGCGCCGAGTCGGCGTCGAATTTTGGCCAGGGCTCACGCAGCAGCTCCGACTTCTCGCCAAGCGTCTCCCATAACTCTGCCGCCAAATAGGGAGCAAACGGCGCGAGCATGAGCACAAGATCGCGCATCATCGCGGCTACCTGGCGCCGCGGAACCGCGCCCGATGAGATTTGCGCATCGGCGGCGGTGATCGCGTTCAGCAACTCCATGATCGCGGCGATCGAGGTATTGAAATGCCAGCGGCCTTCGAAATCCGTGGAGACTCGACGCAACGTCTGGTGAAGTTTGCGTTCGAGATCGCGCGCTACGGGAGACGAAGCTTTCCCCGCATCATTCTGCCGCTCCAAAGGAGCGTAACGCACGACCACACGAAACACTTTGGCAAGGAATCGGCTGATGCCTTCTACGCCGTTCTCCTGCCAGTCGAGATCCCGATCGGGCGGAGCAGCGAACAGCGAGTACACACGGGTGCTGTCTGCCCCGTAGCGCTCCACCATGTCGTCGGGCGAGACCACGTTGCCTTTGCTCTTGGACATTTTCGCGCCGTTCTTGATCACCATGCCTTGGGTGAACAGACGCTCTACCGGCTCCGAGTTCTTGATCAAACCCAGATCGCGCATGGCCTTTGTCCAGAAGCGCGAATAGATCAGGTGCAGGATGGCATGCTCGACGCCGCCGATGTACTGGTCGATTGGGAACCAATAAGCAACCGCGTCGGCATCGAGCGGCGCGGTCGCAAGCTTCGCATTGGTATAGCGATAGAAATACCAGGACGAATCGACAAAAGTATCCATGGTGTCGGTCTCGCGCCGCGCTACACCGCCACACTTCGAACACTTCGCGTTCACGAATCCCGGCACGCGCCCCAGCGGGGAGCCGCCTTGCTGCGTGATCTCGATTTTCTCAGGAAGCAAGACCGGCAACTCGCTTTCCGGAACCGGGACGATGCCACACTTGTCACAGTACAAGATCGGGATCGGCGTGCCCCAATAGCGCTGGCGAGAAACGCCCCAATCGCGCAGACGGTAAGTTACCTTCCCTTTGCCGAATCCCTTTTCTTCAGCAAGGCGCGTCATCCTCTGAATCGCTTCCTGGTTGCCGAGGCCGCTGAACTCACCCGAGTTGATGAGCAAGCTGTCCATTGCCGTGTATGGCAACGCATGTTCTTCCTGTTGGCCCTGTTCGTGGCGGCGCGGCAGTATCACGATGCGAATCTCGAGGTCGTATTTTTTCGCAAACTCGTAGTCTCGCTCGTCGTGCGCCGGCACCGACATGATTGCTCCGGTGCCGTACTCCATCACGATGTAGTTCGCGACCCAAATCGGGATTTTCTCCTCATTAAACGGATTGATCGCGAACGCACCGGTAAAGAAGCCGCGCTTCTCCGTTTCTCCAAGCTTCCCGGCTTCGCGCGCCTGGCGCTGTTCCTCAACGAGCTCGTCCAGCCGGCTCAGCAGATCGGGATCGTTGCCGATCAGCTTCCCAACCAGCGGATGCTCGGGTGCAAGCTGGATCGACGTCGCTCCGAAGATGGTGTCGATGCGAGTAGTGAAGACGCCGACCTTGTCGCCGGAATCGGCAACCTTGAAGTCGACCTGAGCTCCTTCGCTGCGTCCGATCCAGTTGCGCTGCATTGTCCGGACTTTCTCCGGCCAGTCTTCGAGCGTGTCGAGATCGCGCAACAACTCCTCTGCGTAGTCGGTGATGCGGAGAAACCATTGTTCGAGATCGCGCTGCTCGACCTTGGTTTCTTCATGTCGCCAGCAGCAGCCGTCAATGACTTGCTCGTTTGCCAAAACCGTCGCGCACTCTGGGCACCAGTTCACCTTGCTCTTGCGCCGGTAAGCGAGTCCGCGCTCGTAGAACTTCAGGAAGAACCACTGGTTCCAGCGGTAGTAATCGGGCAGACAAGTCGTAATCTCGGTGCTCCAGTCGTAGGAGAAACCTAGGCGCTGCATCTGCCGCTTCATGTTCGCGACGTTGCCGAGAGTCCACTCGCGCGGAGGCGTGTTGTTCTTCAGTGCGGCGTTCTCGGCGGGCAAACCGAATGCGTCCCATCCCATGGGATGAAGCACGTTGTAGCCCTTCATCCACATGTAGCGAGCGAGCGCATCACCGATGGAGTAATTGCGCACGTGTCCCATGTGCAATGCCCCTGAGGGATACGGCAGCATCTCGAGCACGTAGTACTTCTTCCGCGCCGAGCTCGCCGGCTCAGCCCCATACAGCTCCGGCTGCGATTGCCAGCGCTCATGCCACTTCTGCTCGATGCGCTGTGGATCGTAGCGGTGCTCGCGATCGCGCAGCTGCTCGGGCGCGTTCAATGCGTCTGGCGGGCACAGAGCAAGGTGTGGGATTTCTGCTGATCGTTGTGGGATGGATCAAGGTGCATTCCCTGACCACCGAGCTTGATAGTCACGCTTCATCACCTCAGCAACACTAGTAGCGGCGACGCGGCAGGTCATAAGAAGATCGGCTGGGCCCGGGTAGGAATAGGCGAAAGCTCGGATGCTGCGGATTGCGTCTACACGTAGTGCAGTAAATAGAGAATCAGCACGATCAGCAGGATTGTTCCCAGCGCGCCGCTCGGACGGTAACCCCAGCTACGGCTGTAGGGATATACCGGCGCCGTTCCCATAGAGAGAATCAGCAGGACTATGAGCAGAATCAGAATCATTCTTTCAAGACCCTCCAAGGAACTCTGATTCAGCTGATGCAACTTTGGGTTGGCAGAGAGGCGGCGCGAGTGAAGTTTAGTTTCGTGGAAGCGACGAGCGCACGCTAGATGGGTGACGCCCAGTCAAGGCCCGCGAATCCTCGCCATGATAGATTGGAAATGAGTGGGCGCGTAGCTCAGTTGGTAGAGCAACGCCCTTTTAAGGCGTGGGTCGCAGGTTCGAATCCTGCCGCGCTCACCACTGACCCTCTTCAGAATTCCTAGTTCAGCCCTGAATCGTTCAAAGCTCGACCGCCGCTATGCCTTGATTCCACCGGTTTGTCCCACGTGAGCATGACTTCAAATCGATCGTCGCGATCTAAAGCTCGATGCCAAGTCCCGGAATGGTGGCGGCCAAAATCGAGAGTTGCTGGATCAAGCAGCGCTACTGAGACAGGGCCGGCGGCTTGCGAAGGATGAACGCCTTCACCGCAATTGC
>Ga0207103_10363_pt1 | contig 10869 bp, 11 predicted proteins | sample Alteio_BWMinHeat_81_FD_153546 | JGI IMG/M metagenome (GOLD analysis project Ga0207103, IMG submission 153546) | Enriched cells from forest soil in Barre Woods Harvard Forest LTER site, Petersham, Massachusetts, United States -... | ecosystem: Environmental > Terrestrial > Soil > Temperate forest >...
CTACATAGCCGCCCGGGCCCGAACCGATCACAACAACATCATATTGCATAAGCGTTTATTTATTGGAGCGCAAAGTTAACGAATATTGCAGGCCGATGAAATGGGTAGGTGGGATTTGTAGCAAAAGTTGACGCTGGGTTGATGGATGGAAGTCCGAAAGTCGGAAAAGTCCGAAAGTCCAAAAGAAGCTGCAACTGACGTTTTTGCAAAAAAATACTTAAGCCATGTGGAAATGCAATATCCGACTTTCTACCGATTTAAAAACCTGGCTTTAACTTCGGCCATGACCTGTGCATGAGGGATACCCTGTCCTGAATCGACTTCTTTTTTTGCTTGTTCAATAGCTTGTTTTACATGATCGGGAATTTCATTCCAGAAATCACTTTCATCATCTTGAGCTATTCGATGGTCTAAAGTATTGTCCATTATATAAAGCTAAAACTTTTAATTTTCGTTGGTTCATTTAATACAAATAACTCGCGTTTTTTTCATAAAGTGCTTCTAAACCCGGAAACTGTGATTGCCAAAGCGCCCGAGCAAACGCTACAATTTTGCTTTGCAATCGGCGAAATATTTATTGCAGCAACAACAAGCCAGCCGCAATTATTGCCGGCAAGGCCTGTATGAAAAATATCCGTTTTGAAACGCTATATGCGCCGTAAAGCCCTGCAATTGTTACGCAGGCCAGGAAAAAAAGCGAAACATTATTCTGCCAGGCAGCATCGTGAATAAAAAATGTCCAAAGCAAACCGGCGGCCAAAAAACCATTATATAAACCCTGGTTGGCTGCCATGGCTTTGGTCTGCTGAAATTGAGCAGCGGGAATATGCGTAAATACCTTTGGCCCGCGTGTGGTCCAACCAAACATTTCTAACCATAAAAAATAAAAGTGCTCGGCGATTACTACTGCGATGAGGGTTCGGGTAATGATGAACATGGCGGTTGGTTTATAGAGCGAAATTAATCATTGTTTTAACCTGTCATGTATATTAAATTCAAAAGATTTGCTCATTCCCCTGAAAACTGAAGTGTCAATAAAAGTGATCTTAAGTAAAGTGTCGTTTATTTTAAAAATGTTGGTTTTATAGCCATAATAGTCATCATCTATTATTTTTATTACATCACTTCCGGATCCGAGCGTCTTTTTGATTTCAGTATGTCCCTTTGTTGTAGCACCAAAACCCACAGCATAAACTTCAAGATTCGACTTGGGATTTAACTTATAAACTAAAAGCCAGTCTTCCTTTCTATTAAACATATTAAAACAGCCACTTGCCAGCACGACTAATATTAATAAAGTAGTTAATTTCACAATTAAAAGTACTAAAAAAGCCCTGATAAAATATCAAGGCTTTCAAACACATTTAATCGTCCACAAAATATTATCGCACTTATCGGTGAAATCACCTCTTAAATCGGTGTAATCCCAAAAACTAAACTTCCACCAAATGCTCCCCTGTTACGGTTTGCTTGATCTTGGTTTCCAGTTCTTCCATTAATTCAGGATTATCAAGTATCAGCTGCTTCACGGCGTCGCGGCCCTGGCCAAGGCGGGTTTCGCCGTAGCTAAACCAGGACCCTGATTTTTTGATGATGTTATGATCAACGCCCAGGTCGATGATCTCGCCGGCTTTGGATATTCCTTCGCCGAACATGATATCAAACTCCGCGATACGGAATGGCGGGGCCACTTTATTTTTTACGATTTTTACCTTAACGCGGTTGCCGGAAACCTCTTCAGTATCCTTTATTTGCGAAATACGGCGCACATCCAAACGCACCGAGGCATAAAATTTAAGCGCATTACCGCCGGTAGTAGTTTCGGGGTTGCCGAACATTACGCCGATCTTATCGCGCAACTGGTTGATGAATATGCAGCAGCAGCCTGTTTTGCTGATGGTGCCGGTAAGCTTACGCAAAGCCTGCGACATTAAACGTGCCTGCAGGCCCATTTTTGAGTCGCCCATTTCGCCTTCAATTTCAGCTTTGGGAACGAGCGCAGCAACAGAGTCGATGACCAGGATATCGATCGCGCCGGAGCGGATCAGGTTATCGGCAATTTCCAATGCCTGCTCGCCATTGTCCGGCTGCGAGATGAGCAGATTTTCCACGTCGACACCCAGCCTTTTGGCATAGCTGCGGTCGAAAGCATGCTCGGCATCGATAAATGCAGCAATGCCGCCCGCTTTTTGCGACTCGGCAATAGCATGGATAGCCAGCGTGGTTTTACCGGATGATTCCGGCCCGTATATCTCAATAACCCTGCCTTTTGGCAAGCCGCCAACACCCAAAGCAATATCCAGCCCGATAGAGCCTGTTGAAATTACTTCGGTTGGTTCAATAACGGTATCGCCCAGTTTCATGATGGTACCTTTGCCGTATGATTTTTCCAGCTTATCCAGGGTAAGCTGTAATGCCTTCAATTTATCTGCGTTGCTCATCTCGTTTTAATAATATTAGCAAATGTAAAAAGTTGTTTTGATATTTACTAATTTTTTTAGTAAATATTTTTGATTGAGTTGGACCCGATAGCTACCGGATGGTTGATTGAGTTGATTAGGTTACAATATTCCCCAACTACAATGCTAACTTAACTAACTAAATCAACTAAATCAACCATTGTTATCAACACTTCGCTTCTTCAATTCCATACTCATCTTATTTAAACCCGCTTTCTTTTTCTGCTCTTTGACCCTCTTAATTTTCACCGCTTCCGCCTTCTGCAAAGCGGCTTCTGTATGCGTGCGTTCGTAATATTTGCAAAACCAACTAATTGGGCATACTTCGCATTTGGGTTTTCGTGCAAGGCAGGTATAGCGCCCATGCAATATCAGCCAGTGATGTGCAATCCGGGGCACATCAGGAGGCAGGTATTTTAACAATTGTTTCTCCACCGCCAGCGGCGTTTTGGCATTGGTGGTTAAACCAATCCTGTTTGCAACGCGAAAAACGTGGGTGTCAACTGCGATGGCCTGCGCCTCATAAACAACCGAAGCAATTACATTGGCCGTTTTTCGCCCCACGCCTGGCAGCATTTGCAATTCATCCTGTGTAGCGGGCACTTCGCTGTGGAAAACCTCAACCAGCATTTTAGCCATACCTACTAAATGTTTGGCTTTATTATTGGGATAGCTTACGCTGCGGATATAGCTAAAAACCTCGTCAACGGAAGCGGCAGCCAATGACTCGGGCGCAGGGAATCGTTCAAATAAAGCCGGCGTAACCTGGTTAATGCGCTTATCAGTACATTGCGCTGAAAGTATAACGGCTACCAGTAGCTGGTAGGGGCTGCCGTAATGCAACTCCGTTTGCGCCTCAGGCTGGTGTTTGGAAAAATATTCAACAAAATGTTTGTAGCGCTCGGGTTTGTTCATTCGTTCACTGGTTCATTGGTATTTGCAAACGGATGTTTATCGCTGACAAATACGGTATATTATCCGCCGCTAAACTAACGAACATTGCACCAATGAACAAATGAACTAATGAATCAATAAACCCGAAAATAGAAAGGTTCACCAAGTCATCAATCGTTTAAAAAAAACCACAATGACCGGTGAACCAGTAAGTTTGAGATACTACTAACGTAAACTCTTTGAGTAATCGAGTATTTGATGGACTGTTTGAACTTTGGGGTTCTTTTTCAAAAGTTCCAGTTCGGGGCGAATTGAATGATAAAAAATCAATTCGTCGCCGCCCAGGTTCTCCTGCACTTCCCCATCCATCTTGTCCCTGTTAGTAAGTAAATTTAAAGTTGTTGTAGAGGTTTCATCCATACGCTTTTTATTGTTTGTTTAATGTAACAACGACAGCATAAAGATAATATTTTATGAAGATGAAAATTAAATGAAATTTTTTATTGTGAATGGTGAGTCGTGAATAGTGAGTGGTCAACGGTGAATAAAAAAAGTGAAAGATCATCTCCTTTCACCACTCACTATTCACAACTCACCACTCACCAATTAGTTCTTCAAACTCATCTCTTTACTCAGCATCATTTTGCGCAAGTTATTCAGCGCGTAACGCATGCGGCCCAGGGCGGTATTAATGCTTACATCGGTAATATCCGCAATTTCCTTAAAGCTCATGTCGCCGAAGTGGCGCATGATCAGCACTTCCTTTTGCTCGGCGGGCAGTAAGTGAATTAATGCTTTCAGGTCTTTATAAGTTTGCTCGCGCACCATGCGGTCTTCGGTACTCTCGTCGTAGTTTCCCAGGACTTCGAAAATATCAAAATCGTCGCCGTTATTGATCATCGGCGCGCGCTTCTCGCGGCGGAAATGGTCAATCACCAGATTATGGGCTATGCGGGTAACCCAGGGTAAAAATTTACCCTCCTCGTTATACTTGCCGGCCTTAAGTGTATTGATCACCTTAATAAAGGTATCCTGGAAAATATCTTCAGCCAGGTATTCGTCCTTTACCAGTAAATAAATGGAAGTGTATATTTTGGTTTGATAACGGCGGATCAACTCAACCAGTCCACCTTCTTCCCCCGCAACATAAAGATGGATCAGATCCTGGTCACTCTTCAATTGAAAATCCATAGAAAAAACAACTAGCTTAATTAATTAAATATTTTAGTTAAGTAGAGTTTTATCTATACCGTTTTCTCCTTAGGGGTTAGTACTTTGTTATCCAAATAAAATAAATATTCATTAAAAAAACAAATATTATTTACCGGTTAAATTTTTTGAAGCCGCAATTTAACGTTTTTTAACATAGTTTGGTATAATACAATGACAATGTTGCCGTTGCTCTTTGCTTAATTGTCAGCCCATTGCAAACTCTTGGCAAGGTAGCCTAATATCTCCAACAATTTCTTAAACTCATTTGCTTTCTGCTAAATATTTTAGGATTTTTGCGATTTGGGGAAGAGTCCATGGTCCATGGTCAATAGTCCATGGCAAAATTGCTCACCTTGCGCTCTCCCTCAAAGGCAATATTTCATAAAACAACCGTAACGAAAGGAAATAGCGACTGTTTTTTTGCAGCTACTATGGACTATCGACCATGGACTATGGACTAACATGAACGAAGCAGAAAAAGATCCTCAACATCATATTATTATTAAAGGGGCACGGGTCCACAACCTGAAAAATATGGATGTGGCTATCCCCAAAAATAAACTGGTGGTTATTACAGGCATGTCTGGCTCAGGAAAATCATCGCTTGCTTTTGATACTTTATATGCCGAAGGGCAGCGCCGGTACGTGGAAAGCTTGTCATCCTACGCACGGCAATTTTTAGGGCGGATGAACAAGCCGGATGTAGACTATATAAAAGGCATCGCCCCGGCCATCGCCATCGAGCAAAAGGTAATTACTTCCAATCCGCGCTCCACTGTCGGCACTTCAACTGAAATATATGATTACCTGAAGCTGCTTTTCTCGAGGATCGGCAAAACCATTTCGCCGGCTTCGGGCGGAGTAGTGAAAAAGGATACGGTCACCGATGTGATCAATTTCATCATGACTTTGCCTGACGAAACCATGGCGACCATTTTATGCCCATTGCACCCGCACAATAACCGGAGTTTAAAAGAAGAATTGGCTGTTTTGATGCAGAAAGGTTTTGTGCGGGTGGAATTTAGGGGAAAGCTGTCGCGGATCGAAGATTTGCTGGAAGACATGAGCATTGTGGATGATGGATCGTGGCTGGTTGAAGAGGTAGAATTAGAGGTTAAAGGCGAAAGGTTAAAGGCGAAAGGTGGAAAAGACCATGGACCATGGACCATGGACCATGGACAAAAACCTGCCGTGCGCATCGTCATCGACCGTATCACTAAAAACGGCGAAGACGAAACCATCAGCCGTTTGGGTGATTCGATACAGACTGCTTTTTTTGAAGGGAAGGGTGATTGCTATGTGCGATATAGGCTGCCCGACGAAGATGCTGAACAAGAGCATTTTTTTTGCGACCGGTTTGAGCTGGATGGCATCCGTTTTGAAGAACCTACACCAAATTTTTTCAGTTTTAATAATCCTTACGGGGCTTGTAAGCGCTGCGAGGGATATGGTAAGGTGATCGGCATTGACGAAGATTTGGTTATTCCGGATAAAAGCAAAAGCATTTACGAAGGCGCTGTCGCTCCCTGGCGGGGAGAGAAGATGCGGGAATGGAATGATTTGCTGATCAAAAACGCGCTGAAATTTGATTTTCCGATACATCGTCAATACAACCATCTTACTGAAGAACAACAGCGACTGCTTTGGACCGGGAATCAATATTTCCGCGGACTTGATTCCTTTTTTAAGGAACTGGAAGAGCAAACTTATAAAATACAATACCGGGTAATGCTGTCGCGCTACCGTGGCAAAACCACCTGCCCCGAATGTAAGGGCAGCCGACTGCGGCAGGATGCTTCTTACGTAAAAATTAACGGCAAGTCGATAACCGATATTGTTTTAATGTCGCTGGCGAATGCGCTGGCGTTTTTTAAAACGGTTGAGCTAAGCGAAACCGATACCAAAATTGGCAAGCGCCTGCTGACCGAGATCACCAACCGGCTTTCGTTTTTAAACGATGTTGGCTTAAGCTACCTGACGCTGAACCGTTTATCAAACACGCTTTCGGGAGGTGAATCACAGCGTATTAACCTGGCTACATCACTGGGCAGTAGTTTGGTAGGGTCGGTTTATGTTTTGGATGAGCCGAGTATCGGTCTGCACCCAAGGGATACCCAGAGGCTGATCAGCGTTTTAAAATCGCTTCGCGATGTAGGTAATACCGTATTGGTGGTGGAACATGAGGAAGAGATCATGAAAGCTGCCGATCATATCATCGATATCGGCCCGGAAGCTGGCACCCACGGCGGCCACCTGGTGTTTACCGGCACTTATGACGAAATTATTAAGGACGATAAAAGCCTGACAGGCAAATACCTGAGCGGCAGGGAAGAGATCGCCATCCCCAAAACACGCCGCAAATGGCATGATTTTATCGAGATAAAAGGCGCAAGGGAGAATAACCTCAAGCACGTCAACGCCAAATTTCCGCTGGGTGTGCTGACGGTTGTGACAGGCGTTTCGGGCTCGGGAAAAACCAGTTTGGTGAAACGGATATTAGCTCCCGCATTACAAAAAACGCTTGGCAATTATAACAGTGAACAAACCGGCGCCTACGATGCTATAGACGGCGATTATGGCAAAGTGGAACAGGTGGAACTGGTAGATCAAAACCCCATCGGCCGCTCGTCGCGCTCAAACCCGGTAACCTATGTAAAGGCCTGGGACGAGATACGTAACCTGTATGCCGGGCAGGCGAGGGCAAAAGCAGCCGGTTTGAAGCCGTCTGCATTTTCATTCAACGTAGAAGGCGGCCGATGCGATGTTTGCCAGGGCGAAGGCGAAGTAAAGATAGAGATGCAGTTTATGGCTGACATTTTCCTCACCTGCGAAACCTGCGGCGGCAAGCGCTTTAAACAGCACATCCTTGATGTTACCTATAAGGATAAAAGTGTAGCCGATGTGCTGGGCATGACCATTGAAGAAGCACTGGAGTTTTTTGCCAAAGAGCCAAAGATCATCAGCAAAATAAAGCCGCTAATGGATGTAGGGCTGGGCTACGTGCAGTTGGGGCAATCGTCGAACACGCTGTCGGGCGGCGAAGCACAGCGCATTAAGTTGGCCTCGTTCCTGGTAAAAGGCAATAACACCAATAAAACCCTGTTTATTTTTGACGAACCAACCACAGGGTTGCATTTTGCCGACATTAAAAAGCTCCTGAAATCATTCGATGCCCTGTTGGACCACGGCAATACCATTATCGTTATCGAGCACAATATGGATGTGATCAAATGCGCCGACTGGGTGATCGACATCGGCCCCGAGGGTGGTGATAATGGTGGTAAAGTGATGTTTGAGGGCGTTCCGGAGGATTTGATTAAGGTGAAGGATTCGTATACGGGGAAGTTCCTCAAAGAAAGGTTTTTGTAGAGACGCAATATTTTGCGTCTTGAACGAAATGCGAGGGTCCAAGACGCAAAATATTGCGTCTCTACGGCGGGCTATATCTTTATCAAAAAATCCTCCTTCACCTGTCCCGATTTAAAAAACACCAACCCTATCCAAAACAAATCAACCGTAACCGTAACTTGTGGGTGCGCTTTAATTTCACTCCAGGCTTGTTTCATGCCCTCACTCCAGTAAATATCGTCAAAAATCAATAGCGTATTTTGATGCACTTTTGGCAAGCACCATTCGAAATATTTTAAGGTTGCATCTTTTTGATGGTTGCCATCAACAAAAACAAAATCGAGCTGATCCAATTCTTTTATAACACCTGGCAGGGTATCATCAAAATTGCCGGTTATCTCTTTTATTTCGCCGGCTTTTGCTTTTGCAAAAACTTCCAATGCAGCAGCAGCAGTTTCCGGCGAACCCTCCAGCGTATAAACTTTGGCTTCTGGGGCGGCTTTTTGCAGGTAGATGCTAGTTATACCCAGGCAGGTGCCTAATTCAATTATATTTTGCGGTTGTAAATCAGCTGCAAGACGGTAAAGCGACTGTGCCAGGCGAGGAGGCTTTAGAGCATTCCGGGCAATATCGCTGATTCTTTTGGTTTGGTTGTTGTTGACTTTTGACCCCGCGCCGAGGTCGAACACATTGATGGTCCGATTGTCATTTAACAGTTGTTTTCGAAGCGCCTCGATTTCCTCATATACTTTTTTCGACTCAAAATCGTATATTACCTCATCAATCAGCCGGTAAACAAACGGTGAATGAACCCCATGCCTGGTTTTCGCCTTAAAACGGTGTAAAAGGTAATCTTTGGCGAACCGGAAATTTAACATGGTGGTAAAAATATAGATAAGGTTTATTATTTTAGCAGGAGTGTAAGATAAAGGCTTCAGGTTTCGGCTAAAAATTAAAATTTAACCACAGAGGTCGCTAAGAAGACGCAGAGAGCCCAGAGAGTACCCAATAACGAACTATAAAAGCTTTGTGGCCTCTGTGTATTCCTCTTTGCGCACTCTGTGGTAAAATCTTGCATAGTTGAGGAATAGGAAAGAAAGCATGATAAATCCAAGTGAAGTAAAATCGCTGATACGTTTGCTGGACGATCCGGATGGGGAAATATACGAGCATGTACACGGCAAGCTGCTTTCAATAGGGCCCGAGGCGATAGATTATCTGGAGAATGCCTGGGAAGAGGCGTTTGACCCAGTACAGCAGGAACGAATAGCCAACCTGGTGCACGAGATACAGTTCGGCATTGTAAAAAAAGACCTGCAGCTATGGTACCAGGGCGGCGCGTTCGACCTTTTGCAGGGCGTATTGATCATTAACCGTTACCAATATCCTGACCTGGACGAACAAAAGGTTATTAACCAGATTGAAGCGATCAAACGTGACATCTGGATACAAATGATGAACGAAGCCAGCCCGGCCGAGCAAGTGAAGCTGATCAACCACGTATTTTACAGCATTTATGGGTTCAGCGGCAATACCACCAATCACCAGGATCCGCAAAACAGCTACATAAGCCAGGTGCTGGAGAGTAAAAGAGGCAACCAGATTTCACTGGCCATCATTTATTCCATTATAGCCCAAAAGCTGGATATCCCGGTGTATGGTGTGAACCTGCCACAGCACTTTATCCTGGCCTACCTCGATGAAACGATGCAAAGCGAATTTGAGGGCGGCATATTATTTTACATCAATGCCTTTAATAAAGGTTTCATTTTTGGCCGGCGCGATGTAGATATGTTTTTAAAGCAGCTGAATTTAAAATTCGACAAACAATTTTACGAGCCCTGCTCTAATACGGACATTATTAAACGGGTGCTCAGAAACCTCATCAGCGCTTACGAACATGCGGGTTCTACCGAGAAGGTGGCGGAACTGAATGAACTGCTGGCAATATTGGAATAACCTATTTAAGCCTTGATTCGATGAGCTTTATGGCGTCCGGGTGCTTGCCTTCCTTTGCGGACGACAAAACAGTATTCCCCTTGCCGTCCTTTGCATGTATATCGGCGCCGTTATCAAGTAAATAATTGATAATAGCGGTATCGCCGATCTGTGCCGCATAAATTAACGCGGTATCGCCAAAACCATCACGCCAGTTTACATTGGCCTTGTGCGCTATCAATACCTTAACGGTGAGAATATCATCATTTATTATCGCCAGGATCAGCAGGTCTACCTTAAAACTACTGGTACTTTGCACATAGTTGGCATCCGCGCCGGCTTTCAGGAATTGTTCGGCCATGCCCGCGTTTTTTATTTTTACTGCAGTAAGCAGCTGTAGATTAACGTTTTGCGCGCTGGCGCAAAAGGCGATAAAAATGATGAATGACGTTATTATAATTTTTTTCATGTTGATCTTCAAATACAGTCCGCCAATGTTGAACTGTTTCCAAAATGGAACGGCTTCCGATGCTTTACAGCCACCCGTTTGCGTCCATCCAGTTTTTGGCCCAGTCTATCCACTTATCCTTACTTTTAGGATTGTCCAGCCCAAAACCATGACCACCAGCCTCAAATAGGTGCATTTCAGCTCTAACCTTGTTAGCCAACAGGGCATCATAAAACATCAGGCTGTTTTGAACGGGAACGGCATTATCATCTGTGGCATGCACCAAAAAAGTGGGTGGCGTATTGGGCGTTATTTGTTTTTCGTTGCTGTACAGGTCGAGCAGAGACTGGGTTGGTGTTTTGCCGATAAGGTTTTCGCGTGAGCCAACATGCGCCATCGGGCCGAAAGTGATCACCGGGTAAAGCAGCATCATAAAATCAGGCCGCACACTGATATTGTCTTTATCTTCAATTGCTACCTTATCAAAATGTGTTCCCTCGGTTGACGCCAGGTGGCCTCCTGCTGAAAACCCAATGATGCCGATCTTATTCGGATCAACACCCCATTTAG
>Ga0207103_10364_pt1 | contig 10841 bp, 8 predicted proteins | sample Alteio_BWMinHeat_81_FD_153546 | JGI IMG/M metagenome (GOLD analysis project Ga0207103, IMG submission 153546) | Enriched cells from forest soil in Barre Woods Harvard Forest LTER site, Petersham, Massachusetts, United States -... | ecosystem: Environmental > Terrestrial > Soil > Temperate forest >...
CGGGCTGCTCTTTCAATCTCCTGATATTTTTTTCCACGTCACTTTTGAAAAGGGTGGTGTTCTCCCAATCCGCCTTTTTGAGTGTTTTTGAGAATACAATTTTTGTCAGGCCATTCATCTTGCCGGCAACTACAGGATCGTTTTTTTTGACTGTCTCCGTCCGCCAGTAGGATGCCATCAAATCGTAAGTTATTCTTCCAAATATCAGCGTACCTGCATCGTTAAGTGTAGCTTTGGCATAGATATGAAACTCTTCGTTCATAACATGCCAGCTTAAATCGCCGCCCGGCCCCGCAAGGTAGCCATCAAGCGAAACGAGGTTTGATGTGATGATCCTTCTCATGGTATTTTAGCTGTGCAGATAAAGATGGAATTATATGGCTTAATTTGCAATAGCTGATCTTATTGTTCTTCATGGTAATTCAGCATCCAGGTAATGCCAAACTTATCGGTAAAGCAGCTGAAAAGATCACCCCAAAACGAGCGGCCCAGTTGTTCTAATATTTTTCCGCCGGCTGATAAATTTGAATAAAAATTCTTGATTTCCTCTTCGCTGCCGCAGTTGAGGCACAATGCGATATTATTGCCCCTGATGTAACCGTCCGGCCCGACCATATCTGTGGCCATAATAAGCAACGGGCCATTTATCAAAGCGCTGTGAACAATGTTGTCCTTCATACCCGCAGGGCATTGTTCGCCCATAGGTGATTCGCCCACGGTTTGGTAATTCAGCTGCCCACCAATGCAGTCGCGGTAAAATTCCATCGCCTTGCGACAATCGCCGTTAAAGCCTATGTAAGCGTTTATTTGTGTCATGATATTTGCTCGTTTAGTTATTAAACCATCGTCAACACAAACCTACGCCCGGCCGGTCATTTAAAAAGGTGGGATGTGGGACAATAAAAGGGGGCAATGATGACAAGGGCAGGCCACTAACGGCCGATGCGACCAATCTGGTTCTTTTATTTTAGATAATTACTAACTTTAGCCGGGCCAGCTTGAAAAGTATGAAGCGTTTATTCCCCTTATTTTTTATTTTTTTGATAAATACTTGTTTTGGCCAAAATACCGACAGCCTTGAAAAAATCATCGCGGGAAAAGCGCCCGCGGCCAAAAAAATGGCGGCAGACGAAGCCCTGGCCAAAATAGACGAACAGCGTAAGGATTACCGGACCGCCCTGCTATATTATCACGCAGCCCAGGATATACGCGACTCGCTGACGGCATTGCAAAAAGCGCGCGACAGTATGTCTGTAAAATACAATATTGAATTATTGGGCGACGTTTTCGGCAAAATCGGGCGAAAAGCCATAACCGAGCAAACGCTGCTCAACACCATTGAAACCAAGCGCGCCCTTGACGATACGTTGGCTATGGCCATAAATTATTTAAACCTGGGCTTAGTTTACGAGGATCAAAAACAATACGCGAAAGCGTTGGACGCTTTACAGCAGTGCACTCAGTACGCACAGGCTATTGCTTACACCGACTTGCAAAATAGCGCAACTGTCGAGTTGTCAAACCTCTTCCAGCAGACAGGCGACTATCAACGGGCTATTACCTGGTTTAAAAAACACCAGGAATTAGCAGCCAAACTGGCTAAAGAAAACAGCTCGACCAAAATTGCGGCACTGCAAAGCAAGTATGAAAACACACAAAATGAAAACCGTGTATTGCAACAGCAACTGGAGTTAACACGCCGCAATTATTGGGTAGGCGGAATAGCCATTGTTTTGGCGTTGATCCTGCTGCTCACCTACTCTTATTATAAGCGGACCCAGCTAAAGCAACAAAATATGGCAACCACGGCTATTATTGAAACCGAAGAAAAAGAGCGGAAACGGATTGCCCAGGATCTGCACGACAGCGTAAGCCAGACGATGATGGCCGCCAAGATCAACCTAACAGTGATCGGAAACGAAATGCCCTTTTTGAGTGATGCGCAAAAAAAAAGTTTTGAAAAAGCCATCCGCCTGGTTGATGAGGGTTTTAAAGAAGTTAGAACGATATCGCACAACATGATGCCGCAGGCTTTACTGGAATCGGGCCTTGCATTGGTCATTAAGCAATTTGTTGAAAATATTGAAAACCCTGCTATCAAAGTCAATTTTTATAGCAGCGGCTTTGAGGAGCATTTTGACGACACCACAGAAACCATACTTTACAGGATATTGCAGGAATGCGTAAACAATGTTGTGAAGCACGCCAATGCCGACAGGATCGATATTTCGCTCATCCGGGATGAAGACACCATCAGCCTCACCATCGAAGATAACGGACGTGGCTTTGACAGCACCGATAGGCAAAAGTATAATGGCATGGGCCTGAAAAACCTTCAAAACAGGGTGAATTTTATCAAAGGGAAAATGGAGATCGATTCACATCCCGGGCGGGGCACCCTGGTTTCGGTTTATATCCCTGTAAAAAAATAAAGTGCTGTGCGATCCGGATATGCGTGACTAACGCAACCTCTCACAAATTATACTGCAGCATAAACTTTGTTAACTCCACCGCGTTCTTCAAATTCAATTTTTGCATTATATTTTTTCGATGGGTTTCAACAGTATAAATGCTAAGATGAAGATGATCGGCCATTTGCTGGTTGGTATAGTTTTGCTTAATAAACTGCAGTAACTCCAATTCGCGCTTGGTTAGCTGAAATTGCCTTAAAAACGGGTCCGGTTCCTCAAAAGCCGGGGTCATCACCGGCTGTTTATAAGGAAAGCAGGATTGACCCTTGCTTACCAGCTTTATCACATTAATGAGTTCGTTTTTATCGGCATTTTTTACCATATACCCATTTGCGCCACCGGCCTTAGCTTTTTCAATCAGGTGTTCCTCGTTATAGGTCGACAGCATGATCACCTTTATTTTAGGATAAAACGATTTTATCCTGGTCAAAGCCTCAAAACCATTATAGCCGGGCATATTAATATCCAGCAAAACAATATCAGGAGAATGCTTATGCAGCAGGCTCATCAGTTCGCGCCCGTTGGAGGCAATGCTTAGTATCTCTATCCCTGGTTCACCTTGCAGCAGCAAACAAAGACCGTCGATAAATAATGTGTGGTCGTCGGCAATAATAAGCGATAAGTTCTCTCCTGCCATGGCTTAAATATAATCAATGTTTATCGGTAAAAGTATGGCGACAAACACCGCTTAAAAATACCAACTGGTTTGTATTGTTTACGTTGTCGGGCTGCCTTAAAATTGTGAGAAAAATAAAATATCCGTGATCACGAAAACGGGCAAAAAGGCCGGCCGACCGGAAATATCGGGAGTTGAGTTTTGCTGACCGGACAGCAATTGTTTAGTCCAATTTTGGCATCAAATGAAATTTATATCTATGAAACACATTGAGATAGAGCGGAAAGACCGCGCGCTGATCTTGTTTTTTGTATCGATTATCGCGTTATTAATTGTGCTGGCATTGAATAGTTGAAGGGATAAAAAAATGCGATAGAAATATTACAGCAACGTATAGCGTTCATTGCCATTAGTTAAGGTTAGGTGATTTTCAGATGAACGATGAAGCCGTTTCCCATTTATGGGGGCGGCTTTTTTTATAACGGCACGATGTTCAAGTGTTCAACTGAGTTGGAAATTGAACACTTTGAACGCTTTGAACACTTCGTGGTTTAGTGGTTAATAATTTGACAATAAGTAACTTATGTATTTTAGCAAATGTGAACAATCATCGTTTTTTGCCAAAAAAGCGTTCATCTTTTGAACATGAAATGAACATCATATGAATACTTTTTTGAATGTCTATCCCTGGAAAAAATTGACCATTTTTTTGAATAATTACATAGCTGGTTTACACTTCGGGAAATAAACATAAAGTCATGCTGTCCCGGACGTCCCGGACAGCGCGACTTTGCCGAGGCCCCGGCGAGCGGTTTTTAACCTTTCAAACGCCATCAAAACGGCGACGAAACTCCTTCAAACACCTTATAAACTGGTACGAAAAGGCTACAAACAACATCAAAAAAAAATCCTCCGGGTCAAAAAGCGTTCATTCTTGAACACCAAATGAACGCTCCAATTTTTGTTTTCGGCCCCACGTTTACCGCTGCTATGATCTAAAGGGAATTGCCGCAAAGCCGAAATATTTTTTTTATACAATAAAAATCGCAATTTTGCAGGCTATGCTCTCCAAAAAAGCCAAATATGGAATAAACGCCCTGGTTTATTTAGCTCAACAACCGGTAAACGACCCTATTCACATCAGCACTATAGCCAGCAACGAAAACATTTCGCGGAAATTTCTTGAGTCGATCCTGCTGGTGCTTCGCAATGCCGGTATGGTAAATAGTAAAAAAGGCAAAGATGGCGGTTACTATCTTTCGCTTCCTCCCGAAGAAATTAATATGGCTGATGTAATGCGAATTTTTGACGGCCCCATAGCGCTGCTGCCCTGCGTTACCCACAAATACTATCAAAAATGCAATGAATGCAAAGATGAGGCCCACTGCGGAATACGGGATATATTTTCGGATATCCGCCGGGAAACGGTGAGGATGCTGAAGGACGCTTCGCTTGCTGAAATTGTAAAACGGGCAAATACGCTGATCGAGGCTGCACCGGCCGATCAATAATAACCTGCACGTATTTAGCCCTAAAGGAATCGCCTGCTAACTTAATGAACAAAACAATATGGTTTCTGTGGGTCACCGGTTTAAGCGGCGCACCCAAAGTAGTGCAAAAGTGCTATCAATCATGGATAAGGCACAACTCCGACTGGGATATCATTTTCCTTGATCAAAGTAATATCCACAATTACTTTCCAATTGAAATAAAGGATTATACACCGGTTGTGCTTTCCGAAATATTGCGGATCAACCTGCTTCCAAAATACGGAGGCGTATGGGCCGACGCCACTTGTTTTTGTAATAAGCCGCTTAACGACTGGCTATTCGGGTACCTGCAAACCGGCTTTTTTGCATTCGACAAGCCGGGGCCCGACCGGATGATCTCCAGTTGGTTTATGGCAAGTACAAAGGATAGCTATATTACACATGAATACCAAAAGGCGGTAAATAATTACTGGGCGGCCAACAAGGGGGTAACGCTTATCGGGTCCTCAAAATGGGCCTGGCTTCAAAAATACCTGGAGCGATATGATACTTCCATCTGGTTTAAACGTTTCATAACCAAGAGCTTAAAGGTGCACCCCTATTTTTGGTTTCATTACTTGTTCAGGCAACTCTACCTCGCCGACGGAAATTTTAAGGAAATATGGGATGCTACCCCAAAAATAAGCGCCGATATTCCGCATAAACCGCAAATAATCGGCTTGTTAAAACCATTGAACCCTGAAATTAAAGCGGAGATCGACAACAAAGTTTCGCCGGTTTATAAACTGACCTGGAAATACGATCAATCGGCAAATATAGAGGGGAGCATTTTTGATTATATTTTAAATTTGGAGCGTCAATCTTTTGATTATTAAGCCCCGGTGCGCCTTTTACGTCAATCTTACCGCAGTGCGAATCAAACATCAAAAGCTAAGGGGAGATCTGCTGGTATGACGCATACGAACTATACGTATCTGGTTTGGCATAATCCGATATGAAATGCGATAACGGTGTTTTTCAAAGGCTCGCCATGTCCCATCATTATCTTTTTTAAATTTATCCAAAGGATACTTTTCAGGATTTTTAGGTAAATTAATGGTTGCCTCGATCAGATCATCCCTTACCATTTCTGCGTTTTGAAGAGAATCGGTCAGAATATACAGATATGCTTTGTGTAACTCGGCCCTGGCGCGATTGCTCCAAACAGTTACCATTTACGGGCTTCAATTTTCAAGTCCTCGGCGTTTGTAAACTCACCCCTCTCAATTTCAGCATCGCCTGCTGCAAGGTCGTCGTTATATTGTGCCAAAGTTTGTGATTTTTCTGTTGCCTCAAACTTAATACCCATCAATTTTAAAGTATGCAATAACCACTCCTTTTTTACAGGATCTTTAATATTATCAAAATCAATTATCAATTCCATCAGCAACAAATTTTAAACCATTCTAAACAAAGTTATTCAAATATCGGAAATATCACAATAAGGCATAGCGCGAAAACTCGCGTTAGTCTAATCATCCTCCCACCCTCTTCAACCCCGCTTTTGCATCATTATCTATATCTGTCTGGTATTGATGATCTTTCATATCAATTGCCTGGTTATAATAATCCCCTGCTCTTTTAAAGTCCTTCTTATCCTCATATATCCGCCCGATGAGAAAGGACGCATTAGCCGCAAAATAGTATTTCGTTGATTTGCCGAAATTCATCGCGCGCTGATAATTGAGGACTGCATCAGTTGTTTTGCCGGTTTTATCGCATATCCTGCCCAGGTAGTAATAATATTGAATTTTATCACGAAGCAGCTTAAAACTATTTTCATCCTTGCCTGCCAATTGCGCCAGGGCTTTGCTATAATAGCCGCCATCGAAGTAAAAACGGGCCCTCAGCAGATCAAGGTCGGGTTTGGCGTCATTGGCTTCCCATAATGCCTGTTGGTCCTTTTCATCCGTTGAATTGCCCCGCGTTTTTACGAGGTTTACATAGTAGTTGTATTTACCCTCATCGTTTTGCAGCAAATAGTAGTAAGCCAACTTCAGGTAGGTGTCTTTTATATAATTGATGCCTTTAAACTCTTTTACATAATCAAACAAAGGCGTGGGCGGCGTATTGTCCTGCCGGTTCAGCCGGGCACAGCCCAGCATATAATCAACGGAAGGTACTTTAATATAGTCGGCCGACTTTGGTGCCGCCTCCAAAAAAGCAATTACATCATCGTTATGGGCAGTTTTTGCCGCGACATAACCTTGTAAGTAGGCCCTTAACAGGCTGGTGCTGTCCATTTCGGATAAATAGGTGGTCAGTCGCTGGTAATCATTTAAATTATGAAGCGCGTTAATATCCGAGGTGCACAAAAAAAAGATTACCTCGCTGTTGTAAAAACTGAATTTCGATTTGGTAAGCTCATTTTGCAACTCCTCCAACTTTTTAACCCCAGCCTGTACATTCCCGCTCATGCCCATAAACCGGGTGATGCCCTGGAAACTGGCCGGTATGGAGCCAAAGATTACGTTCACCAGCGCAAGGCTGATCTGGTCGGGCGTAAAACCGGGGTATTTTTCCTCATTATCACTCAGCAAACCTTTCGCTTTTTTGGCATCGAAAGCGGAGGAAACAAAATCGCCAAACTTTGCCTTTAAAAACGACCACTGTAAGTAAACCTGCGCTTGCGAATACAAATAAAATGGGGACTTGCTGTCATTATCCTCAAGCAGGGAAATCCGGGCGGAGCGATTGTCTTTTAAACGCTCGTAATCGGATTTGCTTTCTGAGGCCATAATGCTGAAATAGTCAATATAATTCTCCAGCAGGGTAATGATGCCGTTTTGAGAATCCTGTTGTTTTTCTTTTTGAAGAAATGCCCTGGCTTCATTCATCCTAAGGGCAAGGATGGCCTTATAGGCGTTTACGCAATTGCCGTCGTAATTAAAATCGGCTTTGGCAGTTAATTGCCAGCATAGGAAGAAAAGACAGGGAAGCAGGAATTTTCGGGCCATCACAGGTCAAATATATTGAAAACATTTAATTGAGGTGGTTTGGGTATTTTTGGGCCGTTGTTCCCGCTGAGGCTGACCCATTGCGCCGTAGGTGCAAAATATCGGTAGAAAATGTACACAGAGATTACAGCCCCGCACGTGCGGGGCAACCTAACCAAGCGACATTTACGCTAATGCATGCCCGTGTTGCGTACCTACGGCACGCTAATTTTTTAATTTTTCTTTCTACCGATATTTTGCACCTACGGCGCATTATGCGGGTTAGATGCGGGCATTGCGTATTAACATTGCCGTAAGCCATGCTTTCCTTTTGGCTGAATGCTTGCGTTAAATGCTGAAACCCACCATCGCTTCCCGATAACTTCCGCCCCTCCTTTTTGCGTACATCACAACCAAATAAATCGCCCCTGCGTATAAAGAACCCATTATTCTTTTAGCGAACAGCCCTTTTTATCAGGATAATAATTGGTTTAAACAGCAGTGATTAATGGATACAGCTACCGGCAAAACAGCGCCCGCAAATATTAACATATCGCTTGTTCATGAGCTTTTTGAGCTGCAAAAGATCAAAACGCCTGATGAACCGGCTGTTATTTTTGGCAACAAGCGTTTAACATACAGCCAATTAGGACAAAAAGCAGACGAACTGGCTTCCGTCATCTTTGCTGCCTCTCCGGATTCGCTGGTGGCCGGTATCAGTACCCATCGTTGCATCGAAACCATCATTAGTGTACTGGCGATACTAAAATCGGGCAAGGCGTATATGCCGCTTGATCCGGAATATCCGCAGGAACGCCTGCAACAGATCGTCTCTGATTCCCGCATCGATCTTTGCCTGGCCGTATCGTCGCAAAAATCACTCTTTGAACCGCTTGGGGTAGAAGTAATTGCTTCCGAGAGAGCATATGATGCAGCCGCTGCGTTGATCCCCGAGAGCAAGTCGGCCGCCTATGTTTTGTATACCTCAGGCTCAACCGGAACACCAAAAGGCGTTTCCATGGGCCACAAAGCCATGGCGAATTTGCTCGCCTGGCAGCAAAAACATTCCGCGTCAACAACTGGTTTCAACACCCTGCAATTCGCGCCGCTCAGTTTCGACGTATCCTTCCAGGAAATATTTGCCACATTAACTACGGGCGGCACGCTTGTTTTGGTTGATGAGACGATGCGGGTTGACCCCAACCTACTATTAAATTATATAGAAACCAATAACGTAAACAGGATATTCCTGCCCTTCGTGGTTCTGCAATATTTAACCGAAGCGGCCGATGCTGAAAAGCATTTCCCGGCCTGTTTAAAGGAAGTAATGACCGCGGGTGAGCAATTAAAGATCACCCCGCAGGTGGTGCGCTTCTTCCAGGCGCTGCCACACTGTGTTTTGTATAACCAATATGGCCCTACGGAAACACATGTTATTACGCAACTAAAATTGGATGGCGACCCGACTCAATGGCCTGCATTGCCAAACATTGGCATAGCGATCGATGAGACGGAGATACTTATCCTTGACGACGAATTGAAACCGGTGCCCTATGGCGAAACCGGCGAGCTATGCGCCAGCGGCCTTTGCCTGGCGGATGGTTATTTAAACCGTCCGGAAATGACAGCCGAGAAATTTGTCGATTGGAAAGACGCATCTGGCAAAACGACCCGCATTTACCGCACCGGCGACCTTGCCTGCTTTTTGCCTGATGGCAATATTGATTATTTAGGGCGACGGGATACCCAGGTAAAAATACGCGGCAACCGCGTTGAACTGGGCGAAATAGAAGTATTGATCAGCCAGTTGGATGATATACAGCAGGCCATTGTTGTTGCACGTGAAGATGTTCCCGGCCAAAAACGCCTGGTAGCTTACATGGTATCTGCCAAAGGCAAGGGTGATACCGACCAGGTTCGCAAAAGCATTGAACAGCAATTGCCGGATTTTATGCACCCATCGGCCTATGTGTGGCTAACAGACCTGCCAAAGACAACCAGCGGGAAAGTCGACCGGAAAAATTTGCCAAAGCCAGACTTTAAAAGGCCTGAATTGAACGTCCTTTACAAATCTCCGGCTAGTCCGGTCGAAAAAAATATCACATCCGTTTGGATAGAACTGTTGCTGCTGGATAAGGTCGGTGTTGACGACAATTTCTTTCAACTGGGAGGAAACTCACTTTTGGCCGTTAAATTCGTTGCGGCAATAAAAGGCCGGTTCGGTTATGAAGTACCGATCACCAAGCTTTATCAATTCCCGACCATTGGCGGTGTAGCTAATTTATTGAGCGGCGCTGGTAAACCTGCACCGATTACAAATTTCAAGAAGAAACAACCATCCGGGAACCGGGATATTGCCATCATTGGTATGGCGGCCCGTTTCCCTGGCGCCAATACGATTGAAGCATTTTGGGAACTGCTTACCGAGGGACGCGAAGGCATCAGCTTCTTCAGCGATGCTGAACTTGACCCCGCTATTCCTCAAAGTACGAAAAATGATCCTGCTTATGTAAAAGCCAGGGGGCTGATCAGCGGTGCTGACGAATTTGATGCAGCGTTTTTCGGCTTTAATCCACGCAGCGCTGAAATGATGGACCCGCAGCAGCGCGTTTTCCTCGAAATTGCCTGGGAAGTGCTGGAAAGCAGCGGTCATCTGTCACAAAAATATAACGGTTCGGTTGGTGTTTTCGCCGGCGCGGGCTACAACACTTATTTTACCAATAATGTATTGGCGCATCCGGATATCGTTGAACGGGCCGGACAATTTAATGTACGTTTACTCAACGAAAAAGACTATATCGCCACCCGTACCGCCTACCAGTTGAACCTGAAAGGCCCGGCGGTAGCAGTTTATTCAGCTTGCTCAACTTCGCTTTTAGCGATCGCTCAGGCTGTCAGCGCTATCCGCGACGGACAGTGCGACGTAGCGCTGGCTGGAGCCGCTTCCATCACCTCACCCTTAAAAAGCGGGCATTTCTACGAAGAAGGCTCCATCATGAGCAAGGACGGCCATTGCCGTCCGTTTGATGCCGCGGCAACAGGAACCGTCTTCAGCGATGGCGCAGGCGTGATTTTATTAAAAAGCCTGGCAGATGCAGAGCGCGACGGCGATAATATTTATGCCATCATAAAAGGGATCGGCGTAAATAATGATGGCGCAGACAAGGGCAGCTTTGGCGGCCCAAGTGCTGAAGGCCAGGCTGGTGCAATCGCAACGGCCATAAATGATGCAGGGATTGATGCTGCAGCGATCAGTTACGTAGAGGCGCATGGTACGGCAACCCCGCTT
>Ga0207103_10368_pt1 | contig 10763 bp, 14 predicted proteins | sample Alteio_BWMinHeat_81_FD_153546 | JGI IMG/M metagenome (GOLD analysis project Ga0207103, IMG submission 153546) | Enriched cells from forest soil in Barre Woods Harvard Forest LTER site, Petersham, Massachusetts, United States -... | ecosystem: Environmental > Terrestrial > Soil > Temperate forest >...
CATAGTGAAAGATGCATCTCGGTATGCTCGAGTCATTGTTCGCGGCGGCCCGATCGTGGATGGTCCTCTGGCGGTCGGTGCGTTTTATCGCCCCCGCCATGCTGGAGACGGAAGCGCTGGACGTTCCGTTGGTTCAAGAAGAGATATTCGGCCCTGTGCTGAGCTTCGAGACTTTTGCGACGGAGGAGGAGGCGATCACACGTGCTAATGCCACCGTTTTTGGCTTGGCCGCCGCGCTCTTCACCAAAGATTTCGATCGCACACACAGGGTCGCCCGCGCCATCAAGGCCGGCACGGTGTGGATCAATACCTGGGGACTCGTCAACGACGCTTTCGAAGAAGGTGGCTTCAAGTACAGCGGCATCGGACGTGCGCGGGGGCTTCGCGCTATCGAAGGGTTCCAAGAGGTGAAAACGCAAGTCAGTCTCGTAGCGCCCGCGTCAGCAAATCGTCCCAGCACCTAACATCAAGACGCCACAGGAGAAGCTTTGAAGTGATCCTAGATCGTCACTGCCTGAAGTTCAGTCAACGTCAACAGAAGGAGTCGCAAGATGAACATTGACAATGTAGGAGCCGTCCGCAACGCCTATGTCGTTGCGGAACGAAAGGATTTGGAGGGCTGGATCAGCTTGTTCACATCTGATGGGGTGTTCACCGACAATTCCGTGGGTGCGACCTACCGCGGTCGGGCCCTCGCCGACCCCGTCCGGAACTACGGCAAGGCGTTCTCCAACATGCACCGCGAGCTCTATCGCACCTATGCCGACGGAAATGTGGTCGTGGTGCAATTAGCTTTGCAGGGCACCCACGATGGCCCCCTGCAGCTTCCCTTTGGCGAGTTGCCTGCCACGGGTAAGCAAATGGACGCGCCGTGCTGCGACGTGTTCGAACTCGAAGACGGCAAGATCAAACGGTTCGACTGTTACCCAGAGGGTTCCGTCATCTTTGCTCAGCTCGGGGTCTTGAACAACCTCGATGCCGCTTTGAGCCACTGAAAATGATGGTGCGTTCGAGCTTGGAGGAGCTTGGCTTACCCAGTGTCCCGCGCCGGTAGATCACTCCTTCACCTATGCACCACAAATCTCTTACAAGGAGAAATTCGATGTCCGTTCCCAGTCTGCCCAAAATCGGGGCACCACCTGCCCCGGCACCCTTGCGCAAAATCGCGCTTGAAGAGCACTTTGGCCACCCCATTGTGTTCATGCGGGATGGCGACGGCCGGTTCGAGACCCGTAAGGAGGCCGCCGTTGGCCATCTCGGGCCGGAGTATTTTGAGGTCGTGCAGGAGCGCCTTCTGGACTTCGACACCACGCGCCTCCAAGCCATGGACGACGCTGGCGTTGACAAGGTGCTGCTCTCCTTCGGTGCCGGGTTTCGTACTTTTGGCGTGCAAGGCATCCTCGACCGGGTCGAAGCCACGAACACTGCCCGCATAGTGAACGACTTTCTCGCCGAACAAGTGCGCGCCCATCCGAGTCGTTACGTTGGCATGGCCACCCTTGCCCTCCAGGATCCCGACCAGGCCGTACGCGAGCTTGAGCGCTGCATTACTAAACTCGGCTTCAAAGGGGTCATGGTGAACGGCTATACCCAGGTCGAGACCCCAGACAATTTGGTCTATCTCGACGATGCTCGGATGACACCGTTGTGGGAAGCGCTGACGGCGCTTGATGTGCCGCTCTACCTCCACCCACGCGCATCGTACAAGGCTGCCATGTACGACAACCATCCGGAGCTGACCGGCGCGAACTGGGGCTTTGCCCCAGAGACCGCGACGCATGCGCTGCGCATCGTTTATGGCGGCATCTTTGATCGCTTTCCGACTGCCAAGCTGGTGCTGGGACATCTCGGCGAGTCCCTACCGTTTCTCGCCTGGCGCATTCAGCACGGCATCAACTTCAGCCCGAATGGGCGCTTTACAAAGAAGCGCCTGGTCGACTACCTCGCGGCGAACATTTGGGTCACCACAAGCGGTAACTTCAATACCCAGGCGCTCCACTGCACGATCCTGACCATGGGCGCCGATCGCATCCTTTTCTCGAATGACTACCCTTACGAGGATTATGCCGAGGGCGCAGAATTCATCGATACGGTACCGATCAGCGAGAGCGACCGTCGCAAGATCGCTTACATGAACGCCAACACACTTTACAAGCTGTGAAAGCGCCCGAGACTGTGGATCCAACCTGGAAGGAGATGCACCATGTCACGAGTCATTCAGCAGTCCAGTCGTTTTGCCGCGATTACCGGCGCCGGTAGCGGGCTCGGGCGAGATATTGCGCTAGGTCTCGCTGCAAAGGGCTACCGGGTCTTTGGAACTGCTATCACACCAGAGGAAATCACTGACCTCCAACAAGCCTCTGGCGGCGCAGTTACACTGACGAATTGCGATATCACCGACGACCCGGATGTCAAGAGCTGGGCTCGCGCCGTGAGCGCGGAGACAGATGCCGGCCTCAATCTTCTCATCAGTAACGCCGGAATCTTGACTCCCGGACCTATCGAGACGCTCCCAATCGACTCCATCAAACGCGAATTCGAAGTGAACGTTTTCGGCGCGCTGTCCGTGGTGAACGCATTCCTTCCGGCTTTGAGGAAAGCGCGCGGTCGTATCGTGCAGGTCAGCACTTGGACTGCGCACCTGCCACTTCCGTTCAACGGCCCATCGGGCGCTTCAAAGGCGGCCATGGAGGTATTCGCAACCGTCTATCGAGAGGAACTGAAGCGCTTCGGTATCGATGTCGTCGTCGCCGTCGCTGGAAATATGAAAACGGGAGGGCCAGCCAAGACAGCCGCCGGCCTCGCCCGCACAGCGGAGAGAATGACGCCGCAAGAGCGCGATCTTTACGGAAAAGCGTTCGGTGCCTTTGCAGCCAGGCTCAACAGCATGCAAGACAACGGGCTTGCCTCGGTCGATGCCGCCAGGCGTGTGATCGAGATCGCTGAGCAGAATCCTGCACCGCGCTTTGCGGCGGTTGGCCAGGATGCGGAAGAGATTCTTCGCGTTGTGCGCGAGAAATCCGACCATGAGCAAGACGCTCTTCGTCTCCAAATCGTAGGGCTGAGATAAGAAATCCAAGAAAAGGAGAAACCCATGATTGAACTCATTGAAGTCTCCGACAGCCGTGCTGTCCGCAACAAGAACAACGTTCTCTCGCTGTACGATTTGATGATCAATCAGAAGCGATCCGAAGAGGCGACAGCCAAATTTGTGAGTCCGTCATACATCCAACACAACCCGCTGATTCCGGACGGATCCGTCGCGCTCGGACAGTTCTTCGCCAGGGTCACGCGCGAGCGAGCCCGGGCACGCGTTGTCGTTCATCGGATCATTGCGGTCGGCGACTACGTGTGGGCACATTTGAACTTCCTCAACCTGTTCAACGATGATCCCGACGACACTGGTATTGCTGGCGTCGATATCTACCGCATGGACACTGAGGGGAAAGCCGTCGAGCACTGGGATACGTTGCAACTCGTGGGCACGCCTCAAAACTCCGCTCCGATCATCGCGCCGAACATTCCACGTGCGAATGCCAACGGCATGTTCTGACCGCAAGGCGGGCAAGGCCAGGTAACTTCGTTCGCCACGAACTAACAAGAGGAAGGAGGAACTATCTCATGTCCACCAACTTGACCGCTGTGCTTGAACAGCTTTTGCAGAACACATCGAATCTCAAGGTGCTCCAGCAACTCATGACACCGGACGCTACCTACGTTTCGTTGAACTTCGACAACCCTGAACTGAAAAAGATTGAGCCCTGGACCGGCACTCACAAGGGGCCTCAGGCGCTATCCGAGGTCTTTGCGGCAATCCAACGCTTCTGGAAGACGCTCGATTTCGAGGTCACCGACACCATCGAGCAGGGTAGCCGCGTCGCCCTCTTCGGCTCTTTTACCTACAAATCGAACGTGACCGGGAAGGAAATCACATCTCCGTTTGGCCTGTTGGCGCGCTTCGAGGGCGGAAAAGTCGCCTACCTCCAGTTTCTCGAGGACAGCTATGGCACCGCAGGCTCGTTCAAAACAGGGGGCAGCTCACGATTTCATAGCGATCCCTCAGGAAAAGAAGTTGAGGTCTAAAGGTCAAGGAAATCACATTTCGACTGCGAGTTAAAAAATGGCCAAAGTGTCGAATGAAGATAAGCGATATGACTACATCGTGGTGGGAGCAGGCGCGGCCGGTTCAGTGCTTGCCGCGGGATTGTCCGCCTCCGGCGCGCAAGTCCTCGTGGTCGAGTCGGGAGGACCCGACGACGCGCCAACCATCATGAACCCGAGCATCTGGTTTTACAATGTTGGCGGTCCCCTTGATTACCACCTGCCCATCACCCCGCTGCCTCAATTGAACAACCGTAAATTCAACATGGCCCTTGGTCATGTACTTGGCGGTGGTAGCAGCATCAATGCGATGGTGTGGACGCGGGGCATGCAACGTGACTTCGACGGGTGGGCTAAGAACGGAGCCCGAGGCTGGGCCTTCGCCGCTGTGCTTCCGGTCTTCAAAAAACAGGAGGACTGGGAAGGCGGTGCGAATGAATGGCGAGGTTCCGGTGGCCCAATACACATCCGTCGGCCAAACGATCCTCACCCAATAGCGCCAGCCTTCATTGAAGCTGCGCGAGAGTTGTTGGGTTGGGCGTTAGAAACATGCAACCGCACAGGCTTTTCACGTCAACTATGCGGCCTCCTACGAAGTACTCAAGAACGTGAGGCTGGGTTTCAACGGGTACTGGCTGTGTAGTCTCGTTTCCATCAACTCCGGGCATTCCCCGACCGATGCCCGCGGATGACTTGCTCGACCAATTCCTTGCCGAATCGCCTCGTCAATGGGCCCGAGCGCAATAACAGGCGGTAATAAATCGCGCCAAAGATCGCGTCGTTCAGTAGTTCAGGTTCTGCCTCCGACCACAACTCCCCTGCGTTCTTGGCTCGCTGCAAATCGGCGATGGTAGCAGTCCGCCGGGGACTAACCCATCGGTCAAAGAACTGCTGAAGAATGCCTGGCTCGCCCTGACTCTCGGCGATCAACCCGGCCACGATCTTACCGAAGGGCCTGTTGAACGCGTCGATCAAGCTCCGCACTCGAAACTGCAGAGACTCTTCCGCGGTCAGGTCCGACGGCTTCTCCAGGTTGGGGGCCATCCGCTCGCAGAGCATGGCCAACACCAAGGTGGCCTTGGTCGGCCACCATTTATATAGAGTGGGTTTGCCGACTTTGGCCCGCTTGGCGACCTCTTCCATGGTCAAGTCGCGGACCGACTTTTCCTGAAGCAGCGCATATACGGTATCCATGATGGCCTCATGCGATGCCGCCATCTCGCTCGGCGGCCGGCCTTTGCGGCTTCGATGAGATGAATTCTTCATAGATTCATTTTAACAGAACGTACCGTAAAGACAATTGACTTTTTTGCGTGCTCCGTGTATTATAAAACAGAACGTAAAGTAAATATTAATGAAGGCGGCATTGGCCGGCGGAATCCCAAGTTCAACGAAGCTCGTAAAGGAGAACGCAATGAACAATCAAATCAAGACTTACCAGGCCCTCACTTCCGAAAATGCAGCGCTCGTCCTCGTCGATCATCAGGTCGGCCTCATGACCGGCGTCCGTGATTACTCGACCGGGGAGCTCAAGCACAACGTGGTCGCCCTCGCCAAAGCGGCTCGAACGCTGAAGCTCCCGATCGTCGTTACCACAACGGCGCGGGACAGCATGTGGGGTCCGACCTTCCCCGAACTCGTGGAAGCGCTGCCAGGCATTGAGATCATCGACCGTTCGTCGGTCAACGCCTTCGACGACGCTCGCGTAACTCGCGCCATCGAGGCGACAGGCCGCAGGAAGCTGATCTTCGCCGGCATCTCACTCGAGGTCTGCGCGGCTCTTCCGGCCATCACAGCCGTGGGTAAGGGGCTCGACGCCTATGTGGCGGTGGATGCCTCCGGAACATTTAGCGAGACCAAGCGGCAGGTTGGGCTCCTGCGCATGCTCCAGGCGGGCGTCATCGTCTCCGACTACGCGACCTTAATGGTGGAAATCCTCAAAGACAATGCCCGACCGGAAGCCAGCGAGGTCTACGGGGCTATGGACATGCCGTGGGCAAAACTCGTGGGGCAGATCGCTCAGGCCTACGGAAAGTAAGACGCTCTCTTTGGGCTGCGTGCTCTGGATGACAACCCTGACCACCGGGCCGCTGCAATCACATGGTGCCGGCGGCAGGTTTATTCGGCCACTCGCAGGACGATTTTGCCGCCTGCGTGGTGGGTTTTCGAAAGCTCGTGCGCTCTTTTGACTTGAGACAAAGGTAAGATCGTTTCTACGTGCGCTTTTAACTTGCCTTCCTCTATTAAATGACTCACCTCTTTTAATTGGACCCCGCTCGGCTTGAGTTGCACCATCGCAGCCTGCACTCCGTACTCTGTGGTTTTCTCCTGGGACGGCGGCGCAACCGTTGTCACCAAAAATCCGCCTTTCTTCAAGACTTGAAATGATCGCTCTAAAGTGTCGCCGCCGGCCGTGTCGAAAACGACGTCAACTCCGCTAACTACCTGCTCGAATTTCTGTTTGGTGTAGTCAATGAATTCGTCCGCGCCGAGACTTCTGACAAAGTGCTCATTTCTGCCCGAACCCGTTCCAACGACGCGCGCCCCTTGGACTTTGGCGAGCTGGACGGCCATCGAGCCCACTCCGCCCGACGCGCCGTGAATAAGAATTGTCTGCCCGCTTTGCAGATGAGCCAGATCAAAGATCGCCTGCCACGAGGTCAGCGCGCCCACTGGAACCGCCGCCGCGTTTTCAAAATCCAAATTATTCGGCTTCAAAGCTATATCGGATTCCCCGGAAACCGCGTATTCCGCATAGCCGCCGTTTCGCAGCAGTCCGAGGTTGGCGAACACTTCGTCGCCGGCCCTAAAACCTTTCACCGCTGCTCCGGTCTCCTCAATTGTTCCAGCAATCTCGCAACCGAGAATTACCGGCAATCGTAGGCCGAACACTTTGCCGAGACCGTCACGGATTTTCCAATCAACCGGATTGACTGCCGAGGCCCGCACCCTTATCAAGACTTCATCGCCCTGCGGTTTGGGGCGCGCGACATCCGTGTAATTCAACACGCTTTCGTCTCCGTATTCGTTGATCACCACCGCTTTCATTGCTATTTTCTCCTCTAATTGAATTCAACCGCCCGAAGGGCGGCGAGCTTCCCAAGCGGAGCCCCTCCGCAGTCCGCGCTACCCGCTACGCCTCTCCCCGCCCCCATGTTACAACAACTCGGCCCGGTATTTGGAGCGAGAGGGCACCGTTTGGAACTTTGCCGCGGTCGCTCAGATTAATCGGCCTTCAATGAAGGGAGGCTAAATGCCGACTGATCGCGTAAAGTATTTGGCGAATCGAAGCTCACCAGAATAAAATCGAGTAAATGATCGATAAGCACATCATCGCGCTGATCAGCATCATTGGTTGTTCGCTTGATCTGCTGGGAGCGTTGTATCTCGCATATGATCTGCTCGGCGGCGAACATGGTCCGCTGCGAACTTTGACCAGGGGCGTCACCTATGGCGCGCTGTTCGGCCTTGGCTATGGGCTCGGCCTCGGACCGATCTTTGGTCTGGCGGCAGGAGCCACCACAGGTGTCACTCTGGGCTTGGAGTTTTCGCGGGCGGCGAAGCACCGACCGAGACCAGGTTTCTGGTACGATGTGGCTATGAGCGCGATTCGCGCAGCCGGTTATGGCCTGGGTGTTTCTTATCTCTACGGCGCCAGATTTGGAATCGTGTTCGGCGCGCTTGGAACAGCCGGTCAAGTCTTCTCCTATCGCATTGGCATTCGGCCCACCATTGATTATCAGCCAGTCGCTCGTCCGCGTTTGACTAGAAATCAAATCCTCGGCACAATAAATCGCACGATTGGTTACCTGGCCGCGGGATATTTGAGCGCACTCGCGGCGGGACAAAGCGCAAACTCGATAGGCATAGCACTCAGGGTAGGATTGACGATCGCATTAGTGACCGCAACCTTGAGCGCTTTTACCTCCTTCATCGAGTGGGGTTCCGATCATGTCCCGCAAAAAGCCATGGGTGTTTTCGGTGTAGGCCTGATGCTGGTCGGGTTTTTGCTGCAATCGTTCCAGTATTGGGCGGCATTGTTCGATTGGACCGCGCCCTGATTCTGTCACTCAGTTTAGAACAATAATCAAATGCTAATCCTATGGATCATGGCGGGTGCATTGGGCGGTGCGGCGTTAATCTACCTGCTCGTTGGCCGCGCCATTTCTGCTCCACACTATAGGGGCCAAATCACGGATCACTTTGATGGTCGCAAGTTTCACAACCTTGAAGGTCCTGAACGACGCGGGTTTCTTGATTTCTTGCGTTGGAGATTAACGGGTAAACGTGGTCAGTGGAATCGATGGACCCACTCTCAACCCGGCGCGCCCCCGCCCAGACGTGTCGACGGAGACAAGTTAAGGATCACGTTTATCAACCATGCCACGGTATTGGTTCAAACGGGCGGGTTGAACATCCTGACCGATCCAATCTGGTCCGACCGTGCAAGTCCGTTTACCTGGGCTGGTCCAAAGCGACATCGATATCCCGGCCTGCGCTTCGGAGACCTTCCGCCCATCGATGTCGTGCTCTTGAGTCACAACCATTATGATCATTTGGACATCGCATCACTAATCAGCCTCAAGGAGGAACACAAACCACGCTTCGTCGCCGGCTTGGGCAATCTGGCGCTGCTTCAGGATCATGGCATAACAAACGCCGTAGAACTTGATTGGTGGGACAAGACCGACGTCTCCGGCCAGGTGACTGTGAATTGTGTCCCGGCTAAACATTTCTCAGGTCGTAGCCTGAGTGACCTCGACCGCACACTCTGGTGCGGTTTCGCGATTAAAACGCCTGCCGGAACCATTTATTTCGCGGGCGATACGGCGATGGGCGGCCACTTCAACCAGATCAAGGAACTGTTTGGCGAATTCCGTTTGGCGTTATTGCCGATTGGCGCTTACCTCCCAGGATGGTTTATGCATCCCGTACATCTATCACCGTCCGAGGCCCTCAAAGTCCATTATTTGCTGCAACCGGCGGCGAGCGTGGCGATCCACTTCGGCACCTTCGCGCTCGGCGACGATGGAGAGGCTGAACCAGTGCGCGAACTTCAAAGGGCTTTAGGCAATCAGATCTCGAATTTCTGGGTCTTAGAACATGGTGAAGGACGCTTTGTTGATTAAGCGGCGGGGCCCCGGCTTCTCTTCACATTTCTTGGAACGGACCGCAGAGCGAGAAGATAATCCACCTGATGAAGCCTGAATTGAAGCGTGCCGGAGCAGTTAAACACTTGGAGTCTGCCCCGCTCCGCGCTCACCGCAATTGTTGGTGTGTCTCGTTGCGACTGGCTTGGGCGTGGCCTGGGTCCTTGAAACGGCGCGTTGGCGGCGTCCTAAAGGCGTTGTCATGGCGTTCTGAGTGGATAGGGTAACTTGCGAAGCCTGCTAGGCGATCGAGGACAGGTAGGTGGTGAGCTTGTTTTCTTTGATGATCAGATGGTGTGCAGTATTGAACTCAATGAGGTTCAAATTCTTGAACCTTTGCATAAACATGCTGATCCGAGGCCGCGTCGTGCCAACCATCGAGGCCAGTTCTTCGTGAGAAATCTTCAACTCGATGCGTATGCTGCGAGGGTCTTTCTGACCAAGTTGTCTGGCCAGTTGCAGCAATGTCTTGCCCAGGCGCTGTTCGCTGTCAACCGTGACCAGGTTGGCGATGACTTGTTGTTGGTCCGCCACCCGTACTGTCAGGTACTTGACAAAGCCCTCCAGGAGCGCGTCTTGAGCCAGGCGCTCGAGAAACTTGCTACAATGCACTTTTTTCAAAGTACTGTCTTCCATTGCAGTCGCCGTTTCCAGTCGGCCCTCCGGCCCGGAAAGGCACAACTCGCCGAAAACATCTCCCGCACCGTGGATCGCGAGCATACACTCTTTACCTTCGGACGAAACCATAGTGAGCTTGATCTGCCCTCTGTCGACAAAATATACCATTCCATCCTAATCCCCAATCACATATACATTATGGTGCCTGGCGACCTCGAGAGGGATCGAGTTCTTGGTTTCGTTCAGGAACGACCCGCGCATTTGCTCCTTAAATTGATCAGACTCAGCATTCCTTTGAATCATTTCTCTTCCTTTCCGGCTGCCGAGACAATATCGGATACCAGTCTGCTTAAACAGTATGCGCTCACCACGGGACTGGGCGCTGTTCAATACTAGACAGCCTTTGATTTACGTTTCCGAGCGGCTGGTCGGGGTGGCGGGAGCATCACTCAAGCCCAAAAGGAATCTAGCGGGCCGGGCGAGTAACTCCCAGTCCGCTGTTAAATTCGGCCGCGCGTTACGAATCGGCCCCTCATGTCTCTATTCTGCAGTCGGCATCAGAAAAGCGTGGGCGGCTTTGGGCCGGTTTCGCTCATCAATGTGAGCTGCTGTCGTGCCGGTGGCCTGGTATGATGTTCCTCTGAGTTTGTTACTACGAATGGTACCAACAGAATCAATTTCTTCATCATTTACCCGCGACTTCCAGTCCGGCGCAGTTCAATATTGAACATTTGTGAAAACAGATTAGTCCGATGCCGCTTCCGTCCCCGCCGCGCTCTCGGAACGAGCGAGCGGCGACGGAAAGAATCTTCTCGTGGTTTCGCGCTTTATGTTCTGGCGAGTACCGCATAACTTAAGAGTACACTCGTACTCTTTCAATGTCAAGGGAAAAAA
>Ga0207103_10369_pt1 | contig 10760 bp, 11 predicted proteins | sample Alteio_BWMinHeat_81_FD_153546 | JGI IMG/M metagenome (GOLD analysis project Ga0207103, IMG submission 153546) | Enriched cells from forest soil in Barre Woods Harvard Forest LTER site, Petersham, Massachusetts, United States -... | ecosystem: Environmental > Terrestrial > Soil > Temperate forest >...
GCGGGATGCGGCCTACAGGGAGGCTGCATATTGGGCACTACTTTGGGGCGCTTGAGAATTGGGTGCGGTTACAAAATGATCCAGGGTATGAGTGTTTTTACTTTATTGCGGATTGGCATGCGTTGACTAGCGACTATGCGGATACGTCGGGGGTGGCACAGAACACCATTGAGATTATGACGGATTACTTGGCGGCGGGATTGGATCCCGCTAAGTCCGTGATTTTTCTGCAGTCTTTAGTGCCGGAGCACGCGGAGTTGCATTTGTTGTTGTCGATGGTGACGCCGTTGGGGTGGCTCGAGCGCGTGCCGACGTACAAGGAGGCTTTGGAGAACGTTAAGGATAAGGACCTGCACAATTATGGGTTTTTGGGGTATCCGGTACTGCAGTGCGCGGACATCGTGATCTACAGCTCGCCGAATATCGCGGGCTTATTTGTGCCGGTGGGGGAGGATCAAGTCTCCCACGTCGAAACCAGCCGTGAAATCGTGAGGAAATTCAACTTTCACTTTGGGTTGGAGCTTCTGCCAAGCTTTTTTGAGGGTGGCAAAGAAGCTCCCGCAGTTCTCTTGCTAGTTAACTTGAAGGGAGGAATTGGAATCGACAACCCGCCCAGTTGGGCTGCCGTAGCAACGGAACCCTTTAGGACGCGCCTCAGGAAGATGGTTCTGCAACACGCTGAGGACGTGGGTATAGCGAACTTTGTCGATTCTCTGCCACTTCCATTTCGAAAACACATCCGGCAGGGAGGTCTAACTGAACCGCGGGCGATGCTCACGAACACGCCGAGGATACCGGGGCTTGACGGGCGGAAGATGTCCAAGAGTTACGGGAATGCGATTACGTTGAGCGAGACGGATGAGGAGATACGGAAGAAGACGAAAGTGATGGTGACGGACCCGGCGAGGAAGAGACGGACGGATCCGGGAAATCCGGACGTGTGTCCGGTGTACGACTGGCATAAACTGTTCTCGGCGAAGGAGTCGGGGCGGTTGGCGTGGGTGCGACAGGGGTGTACGACAGCGGGGATTGGGTGCATTGAGTGCAAAGCGGCGATGGCGGAGAATTTGATCAAGTGGATTGCGCCGGTGCGGGAGCGGCGAGTGGAGTATGAGAAGCGTCCGGGGCGGGTTTTGGAAATGATTGATGAGGGGTCGCAGCGGGCGCGGGTGGAGGCGAAGAAGACGATGGAAGGAGTGCGGGAAGCGGTGTTTGGGTGGGAGAAGAAGAAGAGCGAGCTGAAGGCGGGATTTGCGGACGTGCATGATTCGCATGTTTGAGGCCAGTGAGAAGAAAAAAATAACGCCGAGACGCACAGTGCGTTGAGAAAGTGCAGAGAAAGACAGAAAAAGCGCCGGCTAAAGACCGGCACCTACAAAGGCAAGAAAAATGGCGACGCCGGGGAACAAGATGTCCGGGGATGCGGCTTACAAGGTGCAGATACCTTTGTATGAGGGGCCGCTGGACCTGCTGCTTGATTTGATCAAGAAGCAGGAGATGAATATTCATGACATTCAGATTTCGCTGATCACCGCGCAATACCTCGAATATTTGCACAAATTGGAAGAGTTGAATGTGGATGTGTCGGCGGATTTTGTTTATATGGCGGCGACGCTTATCTACATCAAATCGAAGATGCTTTTGCCGCCGGATCCTTTGGCTGCGGAGGAAGGAGCGGAGGGGGATCCGCGCGCGGAGTTGGTGCAGCGGCTGGTGGAGCACGAGAAGTTCAAGAATGCGGCGCAGCTTTTGTACCAGAAGCAGCAGATTGAAGAGAATGTGTGGTCGAAGCCGGACAAGTCGCTTTATAACGACGAGGGGACCGAGGGCGAGCTCGTCGTCTCGCTCGTGGATTTGGTGAAAGTGTTTCAGCAGGTTTTGGAGCGGCGGAAGGAAGTCTCGCGGATTGAGTTGCAGCACGAGCAGTTCACTGTGGCGCAGATGATTGCGGCGTTGCGGGCGCAGATTTTGGCGAGCGCGGACAGCCTGGTGAACTTGATTCAGTTTTTTGAGGCTTGTCCTTCGCGGCACGCCATGATCGTGGCGTTTTTGGCGGTTTTGGAGATGGTGAAACTGCAGGCCGTGGGTTTGGCGCAGGAGAAGCAGTTTGGGGAGATTGTGGTGAAGAAAGGGAAGGCGTTTGACGTGATTTTCGATGAAGCGGGGGGCATCAAGCAGATCGATGAGGAGTATCGCTAGAAGGTGGCGCCTGGCCGGTTGCGGGCGGCGAAAACGATCGGGTTTCTTGACCCCCAGGACACAGGGTTCTTGGAGGAGAGAAGAGAAACGCCGAGGCGAGATTGCGGGATCGACAGGGAGAGAGAGTTCGGCATGACCAATGAAGAGCGAAGAGCGGCCTTGGAAGCGATTATTTATGCGGCCGATGAGCCGGGGACCATCGAGCAGCTGGCTAAGGCGCTGGGGGAAGAGAAGCTTGTCGTGCAGGCCTCGCTCGACGAGTTGGCGGCGAGTTATGCGAGCGAAGAGCGCGGGATTGAGATTCGGGCCGTGGCGGGCGGGTACAAGATGTATACGAAGCCGCAGCAGCATGATGTGGTGCGGAGATTCATCAAGAGTTTGCGGCCGCCGTTGCGCTTGACCATGCCGGCGCTGGAAACTTTGGCGGTGATTGCTTACAAGCAGCCGGTGACTTCGCCGGAGATTTCGGAGATTCGTGGCGTGAATACTTCGGGTGTGATCAGCACGCTTTTGGACAAGCGGTTGATTACGACTGCCGGGCGGAAGGAAGTGCTTGGGCGGCCGATCCTTTATAAAACGTCGAAGGAATTTTTGATGCGGTTTGGGTTGAGCGATTTGGAGGAGTTGCCGAGTTTGAAGGAGTTTGAGGCCTTGGCGAGAGAGGCTTTGGGGAGCGATGAGGGAGTGGCGCCTTCGGGTGGAGATCATCGTGGGGGCGGAGCGGCAGCGCAGGAGAGTGTTGCGGCCGACAGTGCGGAGAACGCCACCACTGCGAATGCAGCATTGGAAGAGCACCCGCTTAGCAGTCCGTCGGAGGCCTTTTCACACGTCGAACAGAAGCTTGCGGAAGCCGAAGCCTTTCGCGAACATGAAGCCCTGGCGACTGCCGAGGGCATGCCTTCGGGGCAATTGGATGAAGACCCGCCACCGCCGGTAGTGAAATCGACAGGGGCGGGAGAATAGGCGCCCGCTTCGCGAAACGGCCCAGCCACTTGCCGAGGACAGCAGCTAGGTTTCCGGAAATTTTAGGCGTGCGATTTGCGGACCAACCATTCGGAAAATGAGCGAACCGGCTCACGGCGCTACGCTGCTGCGAGTTATCCCGGCGGCATTCTATTTGATTATCCCGCTCCTGTTCGGCCCGCTGATGCTATTTGGCGGGTTACTCGTGATGCTAGAGGCGCCGCAATCGCGCGGCACGGGAATCGTGACGCTGCTGGTGGGGTTCGCGCTAACCGCGCTGGGGATTCGCGAAACCAGGCAGCGTACCGTGCTCATCGAGATCACCGAACGCGGGATCATGTTCTACGCCAACGCGGACGGAATTTGCGTCAGCTTTTCTTTGCGGCGGGATCTGTTCATTCCCTGGGAGCGATTGGAGTCGATGCGCTTCCTCACGCTGAGGCAAGTCATCGCAGAAGGCTTAATACTGGTGGTTGGAAGGGGGCCGGTGAGGCCTGGGTGTATCGCGCTCAAGCTAAGGATGGACCCGTTCTGGCCACCGTCGGGAACTCTCAGACAAGGTCTGATCATACGGCGAGGCAGACCCGGAGAGATTTATTTCCTAACGTCGGGGTGCTCGCCAGGCGGCAGGCAGCTATGGAGTCAAATCACGTCAGTCGTGAAGAAATATGGAGGCCGCGATATTGTGCTGGGGACGGACAAGATTGGAGATCAGAAGAGATGACAGATCGCGGCGCGAGTCGCTGGCTGGAATTTTTTGCGGGTAAGCCCTAAACATGCAGGAACGACTACAGAAAATAATCGGACGGGCGGGGATTGCTTCGCGGAGGCATGCGGAACAACTCATCTTAAGCGGCCAGGTGCGCGTGAACGGTGTGGTGGTGCGGGAGTTGGGGACCAAAGCGGATGCTGCTACGGACAAGATTGAGGCGGCGGGGCGGACGGTTGGAGTTGCGACGCACAGGAACGTGTATTTGGTGTTGCACAAGCCGCCAGAAGTGGTCTCGGCTATGGCTGACCCCGAGGGGCGAAAGAGTTTGCGGAATTGCTTGCGGGGATTGCCGGAGCGGGTGTTTCCTGTGGGGAATTTGGAGTATGCAACCTCGGGGCTGGTGTTTTTGACGAATGACGGAGATTTGGCGGCAGAGATGTTGAAGCACTGGGCGCAGATTGAGCAGGTTTATCACGTCAAAGTGAAGGGGATGCTCACTTTGGCGGATTTGGATCGCATTGGGAAAGAAGTTGGGTTGCAGATGAAAACCGTGCGGCAGCCGGACGCTACGCGCGGGCGGGCGGCGAATTTTTGGTATGAGGTGCGGATGCGGGATTCGAAGAAGGATCAGTTGCGGCGGCTGTTGATGAAGGAGATGCATCCGGTGGAAAAGTTGATGCGGATTGGATTGGGGTCGCTTTCCGTGGAGGGGCTGCCGCGGGGGAGATATCGATTGCTGGGGCCGAAGGAAGTGGCGGCTTTGCGGAAGAGTGCGGCGGGGAAGGTCGAGGATCGGTTTGCGGAAGGGTCGAAACGGATTTTAACGCAGAGGGCACAGACTTCAGAGAGAAGAGGAAGAGAGAGAAAAACGCCAGCTTGAAGAACCAGCACTCCAATTTGGAGCGGTGCTTCCCTATCGAGGAGTCTCCGCTAGCCACGGGCGTGCTCTAAACTTATTCTCGGGAGTTCGCGCGTTCGCGCATCGGAGGAGCCCCTGTGAAGTATTACTGTGTCGTGGAAGTGGAAACGACCGATCCGAGCTGGATGCCTGCATATGTTCAGAATGTGACCAAGTTGGTGGAGCAGCGCGGCGGGCGGTATCTGGCGCGCACGTCAACGCTGGAAAAGATCGAAGGAGAACGCGCGCTGCCACAGATTCTGGTGATCCTCGAGTGGCCTTCGAAAGAGAAGGCTATGGCTTTTTATGGGAGCGAAGAATACCGGCCATATCTGGCGAGCCGGATCGCGCGAGCCAAAAATGAGTTCCTGCTGGCGGCGGGCGAGGATATTGCTAAGGTGGCGCACATAGCGGACTAGAGTCGCCTCGAGATCACACTCGCGGAATGTTGCGGGCCTTTGACCAATGGCTGCAGAAAGACTTCAGAAAATAATGGCGGCTTGCGGAGTGGCGTCGCGGCGCAAGGCGGAAGAGATTATTCTGGCGGGGCGCGTGACGCTGAATGGCGTCGTGGTGCGTGAGTTGGGGACGAAGGCGGATCTTGAACGAGACACCCTTTGTGTTGACGGGAAGGCGATCGCGCGGCCGGAGAACTTACTCTATTTCATGTTGAACAAGCCGAAGGGGTATGTGACGACCGTTAGCGATCCGGAGGGACGACCGACGGTGGTGGATATTTTGGGCAAGAGTGTGGGGCGGGTTTATCCAGTGGGGCGGCTCGATTACGCGAGCGAGGGGTTGCTTTTGTTGACGAATGATGGCGCGTTGGCAGAGAGAATGATGAAGGCTGGGGCGCACATGCCGAAGACGTATTTGGTGAAAGTGAGCGGGAAGCCGGACGAGAAAAGGATTGAGCGGTTGCGGGGCGGAATTGTGATCGAGTTGGAGGATGGGCGGCGCGTAAAGACTTCTCCGGCGAAGATACGGTTGTTCGAGGATGGCGAAAATCCGTGGTACGAAGTGGTTTTGATTGAGGGGCGGAACCGCCAGATTCGGCGAATGTTTGAGCGTGTTGGGCATTTGGTGGAGAAAATTCGAAGGGTGCGGATGGGACCTTTGGTTTTGGATTTGGAGCCGGGGAGATTTCGGGCGCTGACGGGAAAAGAGATCGAGCAGTTGAAGAGGGCGGCGGGTGGGGGAGGAGATAGAAGAGATAAGGAAGGATAGAAAGTATAGGAAGTAAAGGATGAAGAAGGCCGAGTTGGATATTGGGAGCTTCGACACGCCATGCGAGGCGGGATTGCACGGGGAATTTCGGAAGATGCGACAATGGTTGAGCGGGAGCGGAGTGTGGGCGCGAGTGGTGGACAGGATTCGATGACACAGACGATTGAAGAGTTGATACCGGACTACATTCGAGGGCTGCCGGTGTATGTACCGGGGCGGCCGATTGAGGAAGTGGAACGCGAGCTGAAGATTCATGCGGTGAAACTGGCTTCGAACGAGAATCCGCTGGGGCCTTCGCCGAAGGCCGTGGAAGCCGCCAAGATGGCACTCGCGAATGCGAACCGCTATCCCGACGGAGGAACGCATCTGCTGCGCGAGGCGCTGGCGGCGCGGGCGGGGGTTTCGCCGGAAGAGATTTTTGTGGGGCTGGGGTCGAGCGAGATTATCGATCTGGCGTCGCGTGTGCTCTTGCGGGCGGGCTTAGAGGGAATGACGTCACACGGAAGTTACGCACCGTTTTCAGTGGCGATTCGGGCGAGCGGCGCGGAGCTGGTGCTGGTGCCGCAGAAGCACTTCGCGTTTGATTTGAAAGCAATGGCGCTGGCGATCACGCCGAAGACGCGCGTGATTTATCTGGCGAATCCGAACAATCCAACGGGAACGGCGTTCAGTGCCGAGGAATTTTCTGCATTTCTTGCGAGAGTTCCGGACGGCGTGCTCGTGGTGCTGGACGAGGCGTATATCCACTACGCGGCGAGCTTGAATCTGCGCTCGTCGCCGGAGGCGTATCGCAAACGGGGAAATGTGCTGATATTGCGGACATTTTCGAAAGTGTACGGGCTCGCCGGAATGCGCATTGGGTACGCCGTCGGGCGCCCCGAACTGCTTTCGGCGATGACCAGATTGAAGACGCCATTCAATACCTCGGGTACGGCGCAGGCGGGAGCGCTGGCGGCACTCGATGATAGAGAGCATGTCGAGCGCTGCATTTCAACGAACGCTTTGGAGCGTGCGCGATTGAGCGCGGGCTTGACGAAGCTTGGTTTGCGGCCGGTGCCGAGCGAGACCAATTTTATTTTTATGGAAGTGGGGCCGGAAGCGAAAGAGATTTGCGATGAGTTGCTGCAACTGGGAGTGATTGTGAGGCCGCTGGGATGGATGGGATTTTCGGAAGCGATTCGCGTTTCCGTTGGAACCGCGGAAGAAAACGAGAAGTGCCTCGCGGCGATGGCGCAGATTTTGACGGAACGGGCGGGGAAAGGTGAGTTGACGGCACGATGAGGGTGTTATTGCCGGATCGCGCGAGCGCTGCGGCCGATCCGATTCTGGAAATCCTGAAAGACTATAAGACGATTGCCGTGGTGGGATTGTCCTCCAATCCCGCGCGGGCGAGCTATGAAGTGACGGATTATATGCAGAGTGCCGGCTACCGGATTATTCCTGTGAATCCGAACGAGCGAGAAGTGTTGGGGGCCAAGAGCTACGCGCGGTTGGAGGATGTGCCCGAGAAGATTGAGATTGTGAACGTATTTCGGCGGGCGGAGGATGTGCCGCCGGTCGTGGAGAGCGCGATACGGGTGGGAGCGAAAGTGGTGTGGATGCAGTTGGGGATTGAAAATAGGGCGGCGGCGGAGCGGGCGCGCGCTGCGGGTTTGCTGGTGGTGGAAGATGCCTGCATTTTGCTGGAGCATCGGAGAAGAGTGAAGCAATTGGCGTGCAGTGAAGGCGTTGACGTCGAGTGAATCGGCGGCCCGCGCGAAAGGCTGCACGGGATTATTTTTTGGCAGCGGGAAAAAACATATGCACAAGGCGAGGAAGCGGCCGGCAAGAATGTCTGTGCCACTATTGCGGGAGGGGGAAGATTTGGAGGTTGCGTTTGCCGGGGAGGACGACGGCTAGGAAGCGGCCGTCGGGGGAGATGTTGAATTCGCGGATCGAGATGCCGTGGAGGATTGGTTGCGGCGTGGGTGTGAGGATGGCCACCTCTTTGCTCGTTTTTTGCGCGGGGAGCTGTGGAATCATGATCCACACGAGGTCGCCAGATTTTCTTTCGACGGCGCGCTTGAGCATGATGCGGTTTTCGTCGGGCGACCAGTGGAAGACGCCGAGGCCTACGCGCAGGCGAACGAAATGGTCGGGAGCGGCGAGGTCGCGAACTTCCAGAACTTCTCTGTCGACAAAATAGGCGACTTTTTTGCCACTGGGTGAAACGGAGAGGCTGCCAGCGTAGCTGTCGAGCGTGGCGACTTCCTTGTCGTCTTGCGCGAGGAGTTCGAGGCGCTGCAAGCGCGGCGGGCCGGATTGCGCGCGGTCCTGTTCGACGGCGATCGCACCGTTGGTGCGCGGGACGCGATTGTAGTCGAGAAAGGTGCGGCCTTCGAACGCCGGGCCCGCGGGCCCCGTGGAAATATTCATGTAGCGGAAAGAGAAGAGCATGCGCGGCTTGATGGCTTCATTGAAGTACATGATCGTGGAATTGTCCTCGAGCCAGGAAGGGTTGTAACAGTCCTTGATGACGTTTTCGCCTTTCCCGAAATGGATTTCCTTGCCGCTGTCCTCGAACGCGAGGGCTTGGAAGGAGTCCTCGGTGCGCCCTTCTTCGACGACGCTGGTGGTGAAAAGCTGGGCAAGGAATAGGCGGCCGTTGGGAGACCAGTGGAAGGAGTCGACGGCATAGGAAAAGAGTTCTTCGCCGCGGTTGAACTTGTCGCCTTGGAGCAGGCGGCGGCGCTTGCCGTTGGCATCCTGGATCCAGATGTCGTCGTGCTGTAGATCGTATTTTTTGGTTTTGATGTTGCGGCGGACGGAGTAGACGATACGGCCGTCGGAAGCGAAGCTGAAGGCGGTGATTTCTTCGTCGATGTTTTGCAGCGGCTTATCGAGATCTTGGGCGCGAGTTGCCGGAAGCGAACAAAAGGCACTGAGCATGCAAATCAGCGAGCAGAGCAGCGGCAACGCGCGGCGGCGGAAGAGTCGAGAGCGGATCATGGTTTGGGGTGTGACGCGGTGTACGGGTGGCAACACGGAGGCTTCGTTGGCGTGAATTCCATCACCTCGACACGTGTGTCATCGGGGTCGTAAGCATCCAGGCTGTTTTTCCCATCACGGCCGATCTCGGGACCGTCGAAGGATTTCAACCCGTTCTTGCGCAATTGAGCCGCGGCAAGCTGAACATCCTTCACGCCGAGAGAGAAATGGTTCTGGACGCCGAGCTCTTTGTGGTCGGCGTTGGCGGGAATGTTGAGCATGTATTCGATCCAACTGTTGCCGTCGGGAACCTGAATTTCGTACCAATCAGTGTCCTGATCCTTGAAGCCGCCGTACCAGTAGAGGCCGAAGTTGAGAATGTCCCTATAGAATTTGTCTTCCCTGGTGCGGTCGCGGACGACGAAGCCGGCGTGAAGTATTTTTGAACTAATTGGCGAAAATACGTAACCAGCGTTTTCGAAGGCTGATTCAAAGGCGACGCGGTGGCCCTCAAAATCTGGTACTTCAAAGTATTCCCTTTCATTGCGCACGATTTCGCCCGGCATCAGGCCTCGCGAATACAAGTAACGGCGCATTTGTTTTAGGTCGGGAGTCGAGAACCCGACAAGGTCCAAGCCGCCGTTGTCATGCGAAGAGGAAATCGGCACGAGTTCCAGTTTTTGTGTCTCGTTGATCCACAAGCATACCGCAGATGGCGTGAAGCACTTGTTCCTGAACTCCTTCAGTTGAAAGATTTCCTCGTAGAAGTGTTTTGCCTTTTCCAGATTGCTGACGCGCAAGCGGACCCAGCCGATGCCATAGATTCTTGGACGCACGGGTTCGTCTTCGGCTGAGAGCGAGGAGCCAGCGAGGCCGGCGGCCAGCAAGAAGGCCAGTTGTTTTATCCACATTGCTCTAAATCTTGACATGAGGCGGGATTCATTGGGAAATGCCTCATTTCTGTGGACCGGGATGCGGGCCGGTAAACTCCGAGCAGCATGGTTTTTCGGTTGGCTTGAACTCCATGAATTCGACGCGGGTGTCGTCGGGATCGTAGAGGTTGAGCTGCCATTTGCCATCGCGGCCTATTTTGGGTTCTTCATTGCCACTCCAGCCGTTCTTACGTAGCTGCGCTTGTTCAGCGTGGATGTCCGCGACGCCGAGAGCGATGTGGTTCATGACGCCAAGCGTGTGGTGATCCGGGTGTGGAGAAACGTTGACCATGAATTCAACCCAGTCGGTGCCGTCGGGGACTTGCAGAGAGACCCAGTCGGTCTGATCGTCCTTCATTCCGCCGTGCCAGTAGGGCCGAAAGCCGAGAATGTCCTTGTAGAAGTGTTCTTCGGCGGTGCGGTCGCGAACAACGAAGCCTGCGTGAATGAGATGAACAGCTGACGCATGCCTAGAAGATAAGGGCGAGATCGGCGGGGATTGCTTGAATGCAATCCGGTGACCTTCCGGGTCGCTCAGGGTGATGACGGCTTTGGTGGTTTTGCCCGCTTCTGTAAAGGTGATTCTATTTTCGACCAGAAATTGTTTCATGGCCGGGAGATTGTCTGTTGAAAACGTGACTTCGGCCAGGAGATCCGGGGGTGGTGGCGCGGGTGCGCTCAAAACAAACACAAACTGTTCTGCGTTCAAAGGAATGATTAGGGGTGATCGAGGGATTTCCTCGCACCATGTGCAAGGTCCAACCGGGCTTAGGATCGTTTGATAGAACCCTCGTGCGCCCGCTACGTTTGAAGAATAGATATGAGCCTCACCAATTCCGAGAATTCTGGGACGAGCAGGGTG
>Ga0207103_10366_pt1 | contig 10731 bp, 11 predicted proteins | sample Alteio_BWMinHeat_81_FD_153546 | JGI IMG/M metagenome (GOLD analysis project Ga0207103, IMG submission 153546) | Enriched cells from forest soil in Barre Woods Harvard Forest LTER site, Petersham, Massachusetts, United States -... | ecosystem: Environmental > Terrestrial > Soil > Temperate forest >...
ACAAAGCGTCTTGGCAATCTTTTAAGATCCAAAATCAAGAGGCACCAATAGCCGCGCTCGTCCCAGAGCTTGTGTGTCAGATCAAAGACTATTTAGATAAAATTGCTCGCGCAAATCTTGCCCTGACCTGTCATACCATGCAAAATATTGTATATGATCCAGCCATAAGGATATAATGACTCGCCTTTGCTTCATATCCGATGAAACCAATCATCCGACCATACGCACTGATCGCTTTGTCGTACTCCGCATTATTTTTATAAGCTTGAATAAGAGGCAATAATAGCCCCAATTCTCTTGGATGTTTTAATTCAGCATCGATGCATTGGGCATCCTCAAGGTATTTTATTTCATTCTGCCAATCCTTGTTATGTCTATATACAGCACTAACAGCAAAACAAAACTCCCCATACTGTGCTGTTTTTTCTTGTTCGATTTCAGTTATTAGATGTTCAAATTCAATGGATTCAGTTAGTTGAGATATAGCCTCAAAATATGTTTCTATATCGAGATAAGCAGTTTTAGTTTTTCGTGTTAATGATATGGCTTTTTGACAATAGGGAAGTGCAGATGAAGATTCATAAAAAGCGAATCTACTGAGAAATGCCAAACGGTAGCTAAGCAGTGTTGCCCCAACATCAAGGGCGAGTATTTGTTTCCAAATGGCCCCGAAGACAGCTCTGGGCTGTTGACTATAATCATAACAAGAGGCATCGTATAGATCAGGTATATTTTTAAGTTTCTTTACCGTGTCATAGTTTTTTAAAACCTCAAAGAGGGAACAGCTGGGATCTGTTGCGAGAATCTCTGGCGGCATCTCGTCAGGAGGATTAGCCCCCAGAAACGTGAGATAGTAACGGAAAAGGGAATTTTCATTTTGACGTTTTTCTAAGATTCCAGGATGCGTCGTCACCCAACGGCAATGGGATGCAGCCCAATCCTTGAGGAGCATAATGGGATATTCTCCAGAAAGTACAGAACAGTAAGTTCGAACAAAACTGCTGGGACTGAGAATCGAGCTTGGAGTTTCAATAATTTGGTTGCATAATTTTTTCAGTCGTTCTTCGTTATGATTATCAGTATTGAAGTATTCTTTATAAATAATATTAGGTAAAGAAGTGGTATTAATACCTTTTGGTTCATAGATCATGTTACTGTGAAGCCCTAGAACTGTCATCAATCTTTTAAGGAAAATGGAGCGCAAACGGGGAGATATATCTTCTGGCATCTCTTCCAGAGATTGATGGAGCGGCTCAAGATATTCCCAGCCCGGCTCCACAAACTCATTTATCAAGGGATAATAAACGATATTCTGCAGGGCTTGACAGGTCAAAGCTAGGCTGGGTCGCGACTCTGGATCTAAATATTGTTTTATGTAAACAATTAATTCTGGCGCCATGCCTGCAAAGGGAGAGTCTGAGTTTTTGGCTACAAAACTCTCCCATGACACTTGGTTTGGGGGTTCTCCGGATTCTCCTTCCATGGCTAGGATGGGTTGGAAAGATAATATCAGGCTGAAAATTACTTTCATGATGATGGATTTTGGAGTCGTCATTTTTATGATCCTTTATTGTTTGGTTTATGTTTTTGTATTATAGATAGGATGATGAGATGCTATAACCGTAATTATTACGGTAAGGTGATCATTGGTGGCAGCTATCTATTTTTTTTCTGCCATTAAGTGTTCGTTAGGATTGTTCGTTTAATCTTAAGGTATAGTATTATTCGACGGAGGAAATTTTAATGCATACGAGAACACAGACGATTACAACAGGTGTCATATTCATTCTCATGGGAATGCTATCCATCGCCTTTCCCTTTTACAGTTCGCTGGGAATGGAGGCCTTTTTAGGGGCTCTTTTTTTGGTCGGGGGAATCTTTCAACTCTTTGGGGCCTTTGATGATAATCGACACCCCAGTTATGTTTGGCGATTTTTCAGCGGAGTTATCTATATTTTGGCTGGTGTTTATCTCTTGGGACAACCCCTTATTGGCCTTCAGATCTTAACCTTAATTGTGATCATTCTGTTCTTCGCCCAAGGATTCTTCACCCTCGTTTACAGCTTTCATGTGAAACAAATATCAACCCGATGGGGGTGGCCCCTTGTCAATGGAATCCTGACCATCTTCCTTGCAAGTCTACTTCTCATAGACTATCCGTCAAGTTCTCTCTGGACCTTAGGTCTCTTGGTGGGTGTTAACCTGTTAACCTTTGGACTAACAGTTCTCATGTTGGGAAGTTATATGGAAAAAAGTGAATAGGTGGGGGGGGAAGAGCTTCTTTTGAAAAGCAATCTAGTGTATCGTCAATTCTTAATTTGAGGTTGGTACAGAAATAACACCCCCTTGTCAAAGGGGGTCGGCGAACGCAGTGAGTCGGGGGGATTAAAAAGGAATCAACAGATAGAATACAATATTTTAAACAAAGAAAATTCCAGAGATCTTTATTAATGTTGTTTTAGTGGTCATTTTTCAATGGTTGGAAAGTCAAATTAAATCCCCCCGCCTCACTGCGTTCGACGACCCCCTTTGACAAGGGGGTATTAAATCCCTTTTGATTCCCCTAAAGACGGTCTTGGGTAAATTAAGGGACATCCGATCCGGCAGCTTCCGCGAGTTTCTTATTGCGATCGAGGTAGGGGATGATTTCTTTAGGTATTCCCGAGTTAAAAATTAAATAGGTTAGTGTTTTATTTTTTTCTTCCAATACTTTTGAGATCGTTTTGATACCCTCATGACTGAAACGGGTTCCTTGAAGATCTAAGCTTCGCAGGGTTGAATTGTGTTCCAGAAAGTCGACCATAGCTGGTACTGATTCGTCATTTATATTCCTGTTATTTTTAAGGAGCAAGGAATGGAGCCCATGATTGGTTTCTAATCCTTTTACCAGGATTTTCATCATCTCGTTCTCAAGAATACAATCCGATAAGTCCAGATCTTTGAGGGTTGAATTTGAGCCCAGAGCTTCTGCCAGCACCAGGGAAGCCTTATCATCGAAAAAGTTCGAGTTGAGCTTGAGAGAGGTCAGCCCTCGGTTGCTTTTGAGAGCTTCTGCGATCAGGCAAATATCTTCGTCTCCCATATTATTGTTTTCTAGGTTCAATGTGCTTAAGGTACTATTGATCTTAAGGGCGTTAGAAATTGCCTTAATGGCTTCAAGCATCTTGTCAGCGGGTTCTCCCAACAAGTTCCTGTTGAGAGTCAATGTGGTAAGCGTCGTATTCGATAATAAAGCTTCCGCAATGGCTTTAAACCCTTCAGAACCTATATTATTTCGGCTCAAATCTAAGGATGTCAGAGTCGCATTGGTTTTGAGGGCTTCCGCAATGGCTTGCCCGCCTTCATACTCGATTTGATTTCTATTTGAATGACCGTTAAGCAAAATTAACCCTGTCAGAGTCTTATTTGTTTTTAGGACTTTCGCCAAGGCAATGGCAGTTTCATTTCCAATACTGATATTCCAAAAACTGAGGTCTTTCAAATTCTTATTCACCTCGAGCCCTTCAACCAATGCATCGACACCGGCTGTAGGTAATGTGTAAGAAGTTCCAGAAGTAAAAGTTAATGATTTGAGGGTGGTATTGGTTTTAAGAACTTGGCCAAGGGCCTCGAAAAGGAAGAGAGATGGCGAATCTAGCGTGAGAGAAGAAACAGTGTTCAATTCTAAAGCATCCCCCAACATTTTCCCAAGTGTGGGAATCTTTGGCGAGACTCTGATAACTTTTTGATAGGACGCCTGATCTGTCCAGGAGGTCCGTAATAAAATGTTTTTAACAACAGCTTCATCGAGGGGTGTTAATTTCTCCTGGGGTATTCTTTTAAAATCGTCACCATTATTTCTGAACCAGATCGTTGCCAAAACATTCGCACGTGCGCGGTCATCCCCATAGGATTGGGTGAATAATCGATACCACCAATCATTATTCATCATTGGCTTATAAATCATTTCTTCCCAAGAGAGATTGCTTTCTGGATTTTTAAAAAGTTGATCGAACAAAATTGCTTTAAAGGCCTGATTGTCAGCATCTTTCGCTTCATCTGGAAGAATGACATGGGTTACGTTGGGAATTGTCAAGTCCCGAACCCACCCATGCTGAGGGGAAGTCCCTATGGAGAAAGAAAAGCTCTGTGTATTCCCTTTTTGAACGGATACATTGATGTTCCCAAAAATATCATCTCTCTGGTCGACGGACTTGACATTCATTTTTAATATATATTGATAGGCGGGGGGATTTTATTTGATTTTCTAAGCACGACAGCCAATTAAAAATGACCTCTAAAGCAACATCAAGTTCGTTATATTCCTGAGATCTCTGGAATATTCTTTGTTCAAAATATTGTATTCTATGTGTTGATTCATTTTTAATCCCCCCGACTCACTGCGTTCGTCGACCCCCTTTGACAAGGGGGTGTTATTTCTTTACCAACCTCAAATTAAAAATTGACTCTGCGTCTCCATTTTGGATAAGGGTATCATTTCTGGCCTGAATAGATCATTTCTTGTTTCACGATCTCTCTTATTGTGTCGTGAACACGAAAAGCGCGGCTTTGATCCTCTAAAGTCCAAGTGGAGGACCAATTAAGATAATTTTCTATAATAACTAAACTTAGTCGTTGATGAGGATAGTACAGTAAGGTGGTCTTATAGCCCTGAACCAATCCGTTGTGACTCAATTCAAGTTGCTCACCGGTCCCATCAATCTGAATACCATAACCGTACCCAATCGTTCCCCATCTATTGACGCGTAATACACTGGGAGTAATCATCTGTTTGTAGACTTCTTCCGACAAAATGTGGCCTTCATGAAGCGCTTTATTCCATTGCCATAAATCTCGGACCGTTGATATATAGCCCCCTGAAGGATTGGATGAGACCTCAAAATCCGTGGAAATCTCTTCTCCTCCCTCAAAAAAACAGTACCCCCGCAGCAATTTGGGATATTCCTTTTTCACTTCATCTATAAACCCAACTTGGGGAGAAAAGGAATCCGTCATCCCAGCTTTAGCAAAAAAGGAATCTGCGATCTCCCACATGGGTTTTTTATATTTTTTCACAAGGGTTTTGCCCAAAAGATCAAAACCAGCGTTACTATAGAGAAATTGCGTTCCCGGTGTAAAACGCAGAGGCCCATCGAAATCTTTAATACCTGAGGTGTTATTAAGAACTTGGTGGAATGTAACATCCTTAAAGGCCTCATTCTCGAAGTTATCCCCAACTGGGTCATGAAGACTCAGGAGTCCCTCATCTACCGCTTTCAGCACCATCGCTGCCGTGAATTGCTTTGACACTGACCCAATTACAGATTGACTATTTAATTGAGGTGTATCAATGTGACCAAAAGCTCTCTCATAAAGAACATCATTGTCCCCCTGCCCCACAAGGACAACACCATTAAACTGCTCCCCAACGGATTCTATATAAGCTGTAATCTTATCCTGAAACACAGTATTTTCGGCTGCCATGGAAGAAGCATCCATGTAAAGCATAAGACAACAGAGGGCTTTAATTTTTTTCATAAGGTATAACCACCATCTTTGATTTATATGTAACGCGATGCATGAGTTCAAATTCTGTAAATTATACCTTACACACTGCTTAAATAATATAAATATACAATTATGACTGTATATTTCTTGAAATTCTACTCCGATTTTCTATGATCTACAACCAGTTTGTCAAGAACAAATTGATAGGTCGCCTTAAATGAAACGAAATAACAAATTTTTAATTATTTTTATATCAAAGTCATGTACCTCCGGCAAAGCCGGAGGTTTACCATTGATTAATTATATTAGGAGATACATTCAACGCACAAAACAACAATTATTTTGCAATGATTAGTAATTTAATCAAAATTCGATTTGTCATGAATTCTTGAGTTTAACTCATTCGCCACGTAGATAAGCTGTAGCCAAACTATAACAGGGGTTCAGGGCTGGGTTAATTATTTCTGAGGCGTTATTTGGTCCTTTGTGCCGTAATTCGAGACTTCTATGTTCTTTATCTTCTGCTGTTGCCTTGTGCCACGTAAATCCTTTGTGAGCAAAGCAATCATGTTGTTCAGTGAGCAATCTCAAATATCCTGGAATTTTGTTTGCATCTCCGCCCTCGATATCAACAGAAACAGTTCCACTCGTGTGGCTCAGAACCCTTACTTTAGTTTCTTTTTTTTCAGTGTCCTTGAAAAGGATTTCAGTACTTGCAATACCATTCGGCATATTATCGACCGTCGAGATATCAGAACAGCGCTTCAATTCTGTCGTTGGAATTTTAGCCTGGTGATTACTATTAGGGTATAGAAGATGGAGAATTTCAAACACAGAATCTGAAATGCCAAGTTCAGCAACCAATTTTTCTGCAACATATTTTTGTTTTGTAGAAGAGGTAATGCCACTTAATTTAACGACTCTGTTTTCTTCGTTGCTATAATCAGCAAGATCAATCCTGTTGTCCTTGATAACTCCCCCCCAAAAACTAGAATTTGTTTTCCAAACATTTTGAAATGCCTGAACAAATTTTCCCAATCTGCTATATCCGTCCCAATCGTGAGATCCCTCAAATATCTTAAGTTGTTTACCGTCATGATTGTTTGCTTGCTCGATGGTGACACACTCATCATTTATGCTTTCATAATCCACGTACAGTGTTTGAGCTGTTTTTGTAGAACAGTATTGTGTTGTAAACCACAAACTTTTAACGCTCGATACGCGTTCCATCGATAGGCATTGATTGGATATTCCCACGGTAATGAGCAAAGCGCAGCATATTTTTTTCATATTTGACCCTTTCGTTATTGATTAAAAACACTTTCCTATGCATTTATGAAGAAAGTGTAACGACATCGTATCAAAAAAAAATAAATTTATCAATAAATTTTCTATGGCGTGCCATCAATTGAAGGATTTTGAGGCGAAAATGGTGGATTTCGAGAACCATATCGCAGAACACATAGACGTATTTGAGAAGGGCAAGCCACGTCCTAGACACTCCTCTAAATTAACCCAGAATCTCTCGGATGGTAAACATGTGAACTTTAGCCGCATCCGTCTTCAAATCATCCAATTGGCACAGCTCATAAGTTGCCTTCCAATCTAAAGGTTCGGTTATCCCATCCGTTTGGCTCAACAAAAATCACGGGTTGTTCTGCATACTGAGGAAATTGCTCACGGACCAGGGCCTGAACAAGATCAACCGAGATGATCATGACGGATCTCCGAGATAAATCTCGATTCGCTCTTTTCCTTTGCCAGGATTGATACGCTTCAATCGGATTTTTCCGATTTCGGCGGTGCGCTTTAAATGCGTTCCACCGCAGGGCACTTGGGAAAACTCTTCGATTTTCCAATAGCGACGCTCATTTTCTACATCGCTAAAGGCGCTTATGATCTGTTGATTGGTTTCAATAATGGATTGAGCTTTTTCTTGAAGATGCTGGATATGAGGAGATATGCTTTCATGCATCTCAAAGTCAATGCGCGCCTTCTCAGCTGCGATATGGGCTCCTACTTTTGTGATGTTGGGAAAGTGATGATACACCAGCTCTAGCACAATTTCTGCTGCAAAATGCAACTTCATCAACTTATAACGACGATCCCAATCTATTTTCATGAGGACAGTGTCGCCAACCTTCAAACCATGGTTTGCAGATATCGTATAGAGAATATCTTTTCCCCTCTTTTCTGCCTTTTCAACCACATAATCACCGATGGTACCATGATCGCTTTCTTGACCACCTGAGAGGGCATAAAAGATTGTTTCATGAACAGTTATTTGATTACCAATAACTGATGTCACCTTTGTTTTTAAGGATGTTAGGTAAGAATCTTCCCAGAATTTCTTTATTGTATTTTTATTTTCCATTATCCGAACCTAAATGATGATGATAGAACATTTTTGCACTCTGTTAAACAGGACGATCCGCGGTAGGATCTTCTTGGAATTCCAGATTTGGATACACTCCTTTGTGAGCGTATATCCTCTTGCCTAATGACACATTTTAACATGATTATAAAACCTAGACAACATTATGCAACCAAATTCAATTTTACACTTATGGTATTATCTCTATCTGCATCAACCATTAAAATATGATCTAAAAACTTATTCCCTTAATCATTCGTTAGGATGTCTATGTCAAACTATAAACAAAGGTCAAGGTGCCTGTGTTATGTTAATGGTTCATTGAAAAAATGGCCCAAACCAAGATGTCGATTATTTTAGCTTCTGGAGATTTTTGAATGATTAATTTTAAAGAATTCGTCACCAACCGTTTTATGATGTTTATCTTGTTAGCCATATCCCTATGTTACGAAATGAATCAAGTAAGCAGCATGGAGAAGCCTCACAAAGAAGAAACAAATGTCAAAGGCGACGTCAAATTGTTAACTGCCAAAGAATTTCAAAAGGCCATTAATGCAAATGAACTTTTAAAATCACATAATCTTGCTGGACCACTCAATGACATTGAATTATTTCAAATTAAGTCATCTGAACTAACAACAGAAAATGTTGGAGGGAAGGTGAATCGAGAACTTGGAGACTTTAAAGGGAACACTCTGCTCATTGGAGGTGAACACGTCCTTCCTGGTCATGGAGCCCGAGGCGCTGCTGCTTTAAATCAAGAAGATCGAAAAAGATGGTATGAGCCTAACGTAGCTTTGTCAAAGGAACTTAAAAATGAACAATCATTTTTGGCTTGGCTTCAAACCCCAGAAGCACAAGCGAATTTTAGCGATAAATCATGGTCAGAAAAAGCTCAGAAGAAGATTTTAGAATTAGAACAACAAATTGCTAAAAATGATAAAGAAAGAGAAAAGGTACTAAGTTCTGATCCCATGGAAACGTATTACGTATTGAATATTGCTGAAGAAGTTGAACCGGATCTTGTGGCTTCAATAGCCTCCCTAACTGATACACAAAGTATTCCCGACCATTATTTTGAAAATGTAATCTTTGAAAATGTTGATGCATTCGTTTTTCTAAATCCAAATACTTTGAAAAATATGGAAAGACTTACGAAGATCGGGGGAACAATTCAGATTAGCACCGCTGCAAGTGCAGCTCGACTTTTTGCTATCATCTTTCATGGAACAAAGTGGGAGCATGAAATAGAAGAACAATACTTAGCCCAAAAAGACAGTCCTCTCTTTAAATTAGGCAGAATGGTATTCACACTTAAAAATTAAAAGAACCCATATTTGATACAGAAAAATCTATTCTGATTTCTCTCATCCACCTGGATAAATCATTGAGAATTTCAGCTGCCATTTACCATTTCCAAACTTATTTATTTTATTCTGGGAACAGAGGGAGATGAGGTTCTCACCATGCGGCCAAGACCATTACAAAATGGATAAAACCGAGATATTATAATATAAAATTATAGGAATTAGCTTAGATCCATGAAAAAATATTTTATTTTAGCATTAATGCTCATACTGCAATCAATATCTTCTTTTGCCACTAATGATCCTCATCCTTTGAGCAAGGAAGAGTTCATAAAATATTTTAAATCTGATTTTTTAAATTTTACCAGCCTTATATTTGCACAGGGTTATGAAAATTTACTTCCTCTCAGCCCCAGAAAAGCATCATATAAACTGATATATAACACAGAAGGATACGAAGAATTTGTCCAATCCCCTCCTCCGGCAGGCATTACAGATGATGGAAACGAAATTATTATTGGAAAGAAAATTCGCATAAGATACGATTCTCCATTCAACGAAACCGTAATGCAGAAGCATATAAACAATCAAGGTGACGAATATTTTATGTTCAATTTAAAAAAAATTACATCAGAACCCCTCGGCTATAATATTTATCTACCAAAAGCAGGCCTCCCCAAAGCTATCCTCGTTGAGTTTTATGGGGGAAGTAATATGAAAATTAGAAAACCTGCCTGTATTTTTGAACCTGGCGACCTAACCCCCTGGCAGCAAGAACTTATTAATCAACAAATCGCAGTTGTAACCCTTAATACCCCCGATCTGTTACGGTTAAAAGATGAATTTCAATCAAACATGCCTGAAAAGCTCTTTAACATCATCCATAAATCTCTCGATGGGATTTTTCAACGACTGCATAATAAACCTGAATACTATCATGAAAGTTTAAGTGTTATAAAAGGTATTCCTATTTTTCTATATGGCGCGAGTTTTGGAGGGAGTCAATCATTACGACACAGTGAACTATATCCAGAAACATATAAAGGATATATTTCCCACAACGGTGGAATTGCAATGGAAATGAGTGCACATCTAATGCCCATGGAAGAACCGCTCAATATTACCAATAAAAAAGATTCAAAAATAGATAAAATAAAAGATCCCATTCTCCTTCTTCAGAACCTCGATGACAACAGAGTTTTGGCGAAACAAATAACACACTGGTATAATCGAGCGATTTTTAATGGAAAGAAGGATTTGATCAGAGTAATGATAACTTCCATAGGCAATCCCATCCTCAATTCGCATGCGGAGACACTTAAAGGCCATAGTTACCCTCGAGATGAAATTGGTCTAACCAGATACGCCAATACTCTCGCCTCCTTTATATTAAATGGCCCCTCTTCACTCCCCAGCTTGTCTGAGTGGCAAATTCATGAGGCAAAAGTATTCAATGAAGCAACCCCTCAAATGACCGAATCTATTGAAAGAAGATTCCTAGCAAAAGCTTATCAATATTTAATGACTCATCATAACGTGACCTTTAAAAGCACCTCTTCTCCT
>Ga0207103_10370_pt1 | contig 10722 bp, 9 predicted proteins | sample Alteio_BWMinHeat_81_FD_153546 | JGI IMG/M metagenome (GOLD analysis project Ga0207103, IMG submission 153546) | Enriched cells from forest soil in Barre Woods Harvard Forest LTER site, Petersham, Massachusetts, United States -... | ecosystem: Environmental > Terrestrial > Soil > Temperate forest >...
TACATCACCGGCCACGTTCTCGACGTGAACGGCGGCCTGTACCTTGCGTAATCTGGTAGAGAGCAATGTCCGCCGAGAGATGAGACATCTCGAATTTCTTCTCGACCGTCCACAGCGGCTGGATCGGTGCCTGGTACGCCGACAAGAGAAACGCCGGATCTGTTTGGCTTGGCTTCGTGCATAGTTCGGGCAGCCGTAGGTGGATCGAGTGAAAATGTGAACGGATGCCGCGATGGGTCGCCTTCCGAGGAGACGAAAGGGCGGGTGCTTTCGAGCACCGCATGTTCACCCGGCCATGCATCGGACGATTCAGGAAGCGATTGAAAACTACGGATAGGCACACGAAAGAAGAGGCCCAAGTTGACCTAGCGGAGAAGCCTAACTAGAATGGGCAGGTTGCCTGATAGAGGAAATTCGAGTCCGTAGGGCGGCGCTTGGGCCCATCAAATGTTAGTCTACGTCGATACACATTAAGCGATAGCAAATCGCGGAGGACACCGGAATGGCCAGTGTGGAAGAGCGCGTAAAGCAAATTATCGTCGAGCAACTCGGCGTCGATGAAGCCGAAGTGACGCCGACAGCGTCCTTCGTGGACGACCTCGGAGCGGATTCGCTTGATCAGGTCGAATTAGTTATGGCGTTCGAGGAAGCCTTCGGAATTGAAGTCCCCGACGAAGACGCCGAAAAGATGACCACGGTGAAAGACGCCGTCGAATACATCGAGAAACACGCCAAGGGAAAGTAAGCCACGAAATTATCACCTCAACAGGGAGCATTACAGAGTTGACTCGCCGGGTAGTCGTTACGGGTGTTGGATTGGTCTGCGCGCTGGGTATCGGCACGGAGGAATCCTGGAAAAACCTCCTCGCCGGCCAAAGCGGCATTGGCCATATCACGCAGTTCGATACCGCCGGCTTCGACTGCAAAATCGCCGGCGAAATCAAAAACTTCGATCCCTTCCAGTGGATTGAGAAAAAAGAACTGAAAAAAATGGGCCGCTTCATCCAAGTCGCCCTCGCGGGAGCGGACTTCGCCGTAAAATCCGCCAATTGGAAACCCGAAGATTCGGATCTCGACGAAGTCGGCGTCTACGTCTCCTCCGGCATCGGCGGTTTCGATATCATCGAACGCGAGCACTGGAAGTTGGTCAACGGCGGACCAAGCAAAATCTCTCCCTTTTTTATTCCGTCCGCCATCGTTAATCTCGCCTCCGGGCACATTTCGATCCGTTACGGAGCCAGGGGCCCCAATTCCGCCACCGCCACCGCCTGTTCCGCTTCCGCCCACGCCATCGGCGATTCCTTCAAGATTATCGAGCGCGGTGCCGCGGAAATGATGATCTGCGGAGGCACCGAAGCGACCATCACTCCCATGGGCATCGGCGGTTTCGCCTCCATGAAGGCGCTTTCCACGCGCAACGACGATCCCGCTCACGCCAGCCGTCCGTTCGACGCGGGCCGCGATGGCTTCGTCGTTGGCGAAGGCACAGGTATTCTGATCCTCGAGTCCCTCGAGCACGCGCAGAAACGTAATGCCCCCATTCTTGCCGAAATCGTCGGCTACGGCATGTCCGGCGACGCTTATCACATCACGCAGCCCGCCGCCGACGGCGACGGCGCCTACCGCGTAATGAAAGCCGCCATTAAGGATGCCAAGCTCAAGCCCGAAGATATCGGCTACGTAAACGCCCACGGCACTTCTACGCCCCTCGGCGATGTCATCGAAACTCGCGCCCTCAAAAGGGTCTTTGGCGACAACGCAAAAAATGTCCCCGTCAGTTCGACGAAATCCATGACCGGCCATCTGCTAGGCGGCGCCGGCGGTCTAGAAGCAGGCATCAGCGTCTTGGCCCTGCGTGATCAGATTCTGCCGCCCACGATCAATCTTGAAACGCCCGATCCGGAGTGCGACCTGGACTATGTTCCGAACTCCGCCCGCAAAGCGTCTGTCGAGTACGCGCTCTCGAATTCGTTCGGCTTCGGCGGCACAAACGCCGCCCTGATTTTTAAGCGCTGGAGCGGGAATTAGGCGGGTTTCAGGAAACCAGGTTTTCTGAATCGCGGTCTAGGCATCCACAGCTCCGTTCGACAGAAAGTGTTAGTAACTAACAATCGTAAGTTGGTATAATGATCCAACAAATATCAACGAAGGACCGTCAAGGAAAACTCGCGTGAACATCATCGTGTGCATCAAGCAGGTTCCGGCAAAAGACGCGCCTCTCGCCATCGCCGGTAACTGGATCAAAGAATCCGACATCGGCTTCGAAATGAACGAGCCGGACAGCTACGCCCTGGAAGAAGCCCTTCGCCTCAAAGAAAAACACGGCGGCGAAGTCATCGCTCTCTCGATGGGCCCGGAACGCGTCAAGCAAACCATTAAGGAAGCCCTGGCAAAAGGCGCTGATCGCGGCATCCTCATCGCAGACGACAATTTCGCGCAACTCGATCCGCTCGGTTCCGCAAAAGCGTTAGCCTCTGCCATCAAGAAAGAAAAAGCAGACCTGGTCCTCACGGGCCTGCAGAGTGACGACCACGGCTTCGGCCAAACCGGCGTCCTCCTTGCGGCGCTCCTCGATCGTCCGCACGCCACAATCATCATGGCCATCGACGTGGAAGGGGACAAAATGAAGCTCAAGCGCGAACTCGAAGCCGGTTGGTTCCAACACCTGGAGTGCCCGTTACCCGCCGTTCTTTCCATTCAGTCCGGCATCAACAAAGTCCGCTACGCCACCCTAAAAGGCATCATGGCCGCCAAGAAAAAAGAAATCGCCACAATGACCCGCGAATCTTTTGGCATTCAGCACGAGCCAACACAAAAAATCGAAAAGATCTACGTTCCCACGAAAACCAAAAAAAACCGAATTCCTCACTGGCACTCCGAAAGAAGTGGCAACCAAGCTCGTCGAAAAACTCAAGTTCGAAGCGCGGGTGCTCTGACCATGAAAATCCTGGTCATCACCGAACTCCGCCAAGGCAAGTGGAACAGCGCCAGCTTTGAAACTCTAGCCGCCGCCCAACAAATCGCGGCGGACACTTCCAGCACGATCAGCGCCGCAGTCATCGGCAAAGGCGTAGCCGCATTCGCCGACGAACTCGGCACCAAAAACGTCGCCGAAGTCCTCCAGGTCGAACACGATTTGCTCGAAGCCTACACGCCCGACGGCTACTGCGTCGCCCTCTCGCAAGTCATCCACGCCGGCAAACCCGACCTGGTCCTCTTCCCCCACACCTACCAGGTCCGCGATTTCGCCCCTAAGCTAGCCGCATCTCTCGGCAAAGGCATGATCGGCGACTGCATCGGCTACCGCCACGCATCCGGCAAGCTCGTCTTCGTCCGCCAAATGTTCCAAGGCAAAACCGCTGCCGATGTTATCTTTCAAGGCGCCGCCCCGTGGTTCGCTTCGTTCCAATCCGGAGCCTTCCGCGCCGATCTGCTAGTCGCGCATCCCTCCGGCAAAGCCCCGGTCAACCGAATCGCCGTCACGCTAACCCCCGATCAAATTCGTACCAAGCCTCTCGACCTTTTCAAGGAGGCCAAATCCGCCGTCGACCTAACGCAAGCCCCGCTCATCGTAGCCATCGGTCGTGGGATCAAGGCTCCTGAAAACATCCCCCAAGCCGAAGCCCTAGCGAAGGCCATCGGCGGAGAAATCGCTGCCTCCCGCCCCATCTGCGACGAAGGCTGGCTCCCCATGGAGCGCCAAATCGGCAGCTCCGGCCAAACCGTAGCGCCAAAGCTTTATCTCGCGTTAGGCATCAGCGGCGCCATCCAGCACGTCGTCGGCATGAAAGGTGCTCGTACCATCGTTGCCATCAACAAAGACCCCAACGCCCCGATCTTCGAAATCGCCGACTACGGCGTGGTCGCCGACATTTTTGAAATCATGCCGGCCCTCACCGAAGCGCTCGAGAAAGCGAAGAGCGCATAGCCAAGCGGTGGTCTCCTGGTGGAAGGGAAATTGGACCGGCAGTTGGGTATAACGCCAGATGAATTTCAAAGGCTGCACTAAGAAATAGGCTATGACCGTGCAACGCGAACAGCTCGAAGCCGACGTCTTAATCGTCGGAGCCGGCCCCGCAGGCCTGTCCTGCGCCCTGCATCTCGCCGATCTCATCAAAAAGCACAACAACTCCGTCGTCAAGCCGCAACTCTCCGCCGAGAATATCTACGTCCTCGAAAAAGGTCGTGAAATCGGCGCCCACCAACTCTCCGGCGCCATCATGAATCCCAAAGCCCTGGCCGAGCTCGTGCCCGACTTTGAAAAATCCGCGCCGCTAGATACTCCCGTTACCGATTCCGCCGCTTTCCTCTTCACCAAAAACTCGTCCTTCCGTTTTCCCATCACTCCGCCGCCCTTCCAAAACAAAGGCAACTACGTCGTCTCGCTCAGCAAAATCACGAAATGGCTAGGCGGCTTAGTCGAAGCCGCCGGCGTCAACGTCTTCAAAGAATTCGGCGGCGCGCAACTCATTTACGAAGGCGAAGGCATCGCCGGGGTCATCACCGAAGACAAAGGCCTCGACAAAAACGGCAAGCCCAAAGCCAACTTCACTCCCGGCTACGAACTCCGCGCTAGAGTCACCGTCCTAGCCGAAGGCCCGCGCGGCTCACTCACCAAAGATCTCGTCGCCACAAAAAAACTCGACAACATCAACCCGCAAAGCTACGGCATCGGCATCAAAGAACTCTGGGACATCCAACCAGGCCGCATCCAAACAGGCTACGTCGCTCATACGCTAGGATGGCCCGTCTCGACCGACATGTACGGCGGCGGCTGGATCTACGGCCTTTCCAACAACCGCCTCTCCATCGGCCTGGTCATCGCTCTCGAATACGCCGATCCGCAATTCGATCCCCACGCCGCATTCCAAACCTGGAAAACGCACCCGTTCCTCAAGAGAATTCTCGAAGGCGGCAAACTTGTCCGCTACGGCGCGAAAGCCCTCCCCTATGGCGGCTGGTACGCCATTCCCCGCACTTACGTCGACGGCGCCCTGATCATCGGCGACTCCGGCAGCTTCCTGGACTCCCAGCGCCTAAAAGGCATCCACATGGCCATGAAGAGCGGCATGCTAGCCGCCGAAACCATCTTCGACGCTCTAAAATCCGGCGATACCACCGCAAAAACGCTTCGCGTCTTCCCGCAAAAAATCGAGCAAAGCTACATCAAAAACGAACTCTGGCAAGTCCGCAATTTCCATCAATCCTTTCAACACGGCATGCTCGGCGGTTTCTTTCACACCGCTCTCCAACAAATCACCGGCGGCCGCGGCCTGATCGACCCCATGCGCGCCGCAGCCGGCTATCAGCACTATCACAGAATCAACGGCCGCCCGGCCCCCGAGAGCTTCAAAGGCGACGGCAAACTCACCTTCGATCGCCTAACCGACGTCTACCACTCCGGCACCCGCCACGAAGAAGATCAACCCGGCCATCTCCACGTCGCCGACACGAATATCTGCTCGACAAAGTGTGTCGCAGAGTACGGCAATCCATGCCAGTATTTTTGTCCCGCTGCGGTTTACGAGATGGCTAAGGAACCAAGCGGCGCCCTAAAATTAAAAATCAATGCCGCCAACTGCATTCACTGCAAAACCTGCGACATCGCGGATCCCTACCAAATCATCGATTGGGTGGTCCCCGAAGGCGGTGGCGGGCCCAACTACGAAGGCATGTAGCGCGCGCGCAGGGCGCATTTCTTGAAAAAACCTGGCCGTCCGCGGTCACCCCCCGCGCGTCCACAGCCGGCGAAAAAACGATCGCACACGATCAACCACCGACCCCTGTGTCGGAGCTGGCGTTTTCGCAGGTGGTGGCGCGGGGGTCACAACGGCCGCGGCAGTCACCGGCTGCGCTTCCACCCGTCCTTGAAATATAAGCGTCGGCCGCACGCGCACGCGTCTCACGATGACCATCAACCTCGCATCCGGCTCCGGCTGCACTTTCGCGCTGGCATCAAATCTCAACGGCGGCATATCCACTGTAAAAATCGGCTCTTCCTTCTTTGAAGGCTTTTCACCAGTCTCAGCCCCAGCTGCGCCGCCCGAACTCTGCGCCGTTTCCCCCCTAGCGCTCTCCTCGGCGGTAGCTGGCACTTCATTTTTGGGCAAGGGAACCGCCGGAGCCTTCGCGATCTGCAACTCGCAATGGCAGTGCCCCGCGCCATTGCGCAGAGAATCGATCTGCCCGTTCGTCAGCATCACGTCGCCGCCCTGCGGCACAATCACGCTCTGCCCGCTCAGCTGTTGCTCCAAACGCATCGCTCCACGATAGGTGCGAACGCACATCACTCCCGGGTTCAGGAAGCCCACAAGAAAATCTCGCGGCTCATCTCCGATCGCCACCGGTTGCCCTTGGAGCTGCGGCGTATACACACTAATCGCCGGCTCGCCTTCCAATCGTGCGCGTATCGCCCCGCTCTCGAGCGCCACTGTAACCGCTCCCCCCGATTTCAAAACCGAAAGATGCGCTGGCCCGCAAATGGAGATCTGTCCACCTTCCACCAGACTAATCCGCGCCTGCCCGGACTTCACGCGCACATCGCTCCCGCTGCGCAAAATTGTCTTCGCCGTTCCGCCAACGACTTCCACGCTCATCGGCCCTGTCACAGCAATATCTTCGCCTTCAATCAATCCCACGGAGTCACCCGCGGGCTGGTCCGCAGTCGCCGTAGTCGCAACAAAGACCCCCGCGCCGGCCACCGCGCACACGCCGGCGAAAATCCGCGCGCGTCGCATCGATTCCCGCAAATAAGCTGTAAACAAGACTCTCAACGATTCTCCCGCAAGGCGCCCAAGAGACTCTCGCCTATACTATACGTCACGCGCCCTCTTCTCGAGCGCGCCCAGAATCATGACCGCACTCAACTCCGGCGCCAGCGCATCGCCCAATCCCTCGCACGATTCCGTCAAAAACGCCCCGGAATCCATCAGCACGCACTACGACACGCGCCTTCCCGACCTCCCGTGGTCGCGCCGCATGCAAATCCCCTTCATCGCTGCCGCCGTCTACAGTGTGATTCGCATTCTCGGCCCAACGTTGCGCTACGAAGTCCTCGGCTGGCAAAACGCCGAGCGCGTCCACGCATCCGGCAAGCGCTGCATCTGGGCCTTCTGGCACCGCGTCATCATTCCAATTGTCTGGTGGCACCGCGATCGCGGTGTAGTCGTAATGAACACCACGGCTTTCGACGGGCAGTGGACCCGCAAAGTCATTGAGTGGCTCGGCTTCGGCACGGCGCAAGGAAGCTCTTCACGAGGCGGTCTTCGCGGACTCGCCGTCATGGCGCGCCGCCTCGAAGAGGGCCTCGATTGCGCGTTCACCATTGACGGCCCGCGCGGCCCTCGTTACGTCGCCAAACCCGGCCCGGTCATGCTCGCCAGAAAAACCGGCTGCCCCGTCCTCGTCTTCCATATCGGCGTCGACCGCGGCAAAACCTTCGAAAAAACCTGGGACCATTTCCTACTGCCCGCCCCTTTTGCCCGCACCGTTATCCTCTTCGCCCCGCCCATCTACGTCCCGTCGGACGCCAATGCCGACGTCCTCGCATCTAAACACGCCGAGATGCAACGCGAGTTAGAACGCGTCCGCGATATCGCTGAATCCTGGTTTTCTCTCAACGAATCCGATCGCCAAAATTTTCGCGCAGAATTTATGAAATAGTGGGACCGACATTCCTATCTGTCTCCGATCTTTCCCACCACCACCGAAGCCAGCCCCCGCCACTCAATTCCCCGATCGCTCCCCCAACTTCACCGGCCCATCCATCTTCTTCCCGCCTCGATACACCGTCACCCTAACCGTATCTCCGGGCCTCTTCCGATTCAAAACCACATTCAAATCAAACTGATTCGCAATCTTCTGCCCATCGATCGCCACAATCAAATCTCCGCCCGTCGCAATCCGGCGCATGCCCGCCATCGCTTCTCGATCTCCACCATGCAATCCCGCCGCCGCCGCGGGCCCCCCGCGCGTCACTTCTTCAATCAACAATCCGTCTTTTACAGGCAGGTCCAGCGCCTCAGCCAGCCACCCACCCACTTCCAGCGTCTGCGCCCCAAGAAACGCTTGCCGCACGCGCCCTTCGGTCATCAAATCGTGCGCAATTCGCTTCGCCGTATTCACCGGGATGGCAAACCCAATCCCCGCGGTCGTCCCGCTCGGTGTATAAATCGCCGAATTAATCCCGATCACTTCACCATGCGAATTGAGCAGCGGTCCGCCCGAATTTCCGCGGTTAATCGCCGCGTCCGTTTGAATCGCTTCATCGATCAATGTCGTCTGGCTCGTCTGAACGTTCCTCCCAAGCGCGCTCACCACCCCCGTGGTCAACGTGCTCTGAAATCCAAACGGGTTCCCGATCGCCAGAACCTTCTGTCCCACTTGCAGCTTCGCCGAATCTCCCAGAGGCAGCGCCATCAGCGGCTTTCCTTTCGGCTCGATTTTTATCAACGCCACGTCATTCCGCTGGTCGGCCCCAAGAAATTTCGCCGGATACCGCGTCTGGTCCCCGAGAACTACTTCGATCGACTGCGCCTCCTGCACCACGTGAAAGTTCGTCAAAATATACCCACGCGCATCAATCACAAACCCAGATCCCGCTCCTTCCACCGGCACGGGGTCCATAAAAAAGTCATAAGCCGTGGCCTTCGTCAAAATATTCGCAACCGCTGCCGATGCCTCCCGGTACACTCGCACATTGATCGACTCATCGTCGGTCAGCGCCCCTTCCCTCGCAGAAACTTCCGTCAGACCCGTCCCCAAGGGCAACGCCTCCACTTTCCTCGGCTGCCGTTCTCCCCATCGCCCCCCGGCCCAATACGCTCCGGCAATAATTACCACCGCCGCAACAAACAATCGCACCGCATTCGAAGCTTTTCCCGAACTCATGTTCACATCCTTCCTCGACCCGCTTAAGCAAACAATACCGCCAAAATTCCTCAGAAACCGCACCGATGATCCTAGATTCCTACGAGTGCGACTTGTTTGCGAGTTTCGACTGGACGCCGCCCTTCTGGTTTCTTTAGACGCTGCTACTACGCACTCGCCTCAACTCAACTCCGCAATCTCTCCGCCAAAGCCTCCACCTCCCGCCGCGTCTCAACGAGCGACCCCGAACAGTCAATCTTCTCCGTAGCGTACTGCAATTTGTCCTCCGCAGGCATCTGCGCCGCAATCCGCTGCCGCGCATCCTCCTCGCTCAATCCACGCGCGCGCAATCGCTCCATTTGTTGCTCCGGCCTGCACCACGCCACTACCAGTCCATGCAAATTCCTCTGGTAGCCAGCTTCCACCAGCAACGCCGCCTCCACAAACGCCGCATCCCGCACCCCACCCTTCTCCCATTCCCCAAATTGTCGAACAATCTCCTCTTCCACCCGTGGATGCAGAATCCCATTCAAACGCTGCAACTTCTCGCGGTCCCGAAACACCACTGCTGCCAGCTTCCCGCGATCGATCCGTCCGTCCGCGCCTGTAACGCCGGCCCCAAATTCCTGTACGATCTCCTCATAAGCCGGTGTCCCCGGTTCCATCAACGTATGCCCGAGCCCATCCGCATCCAGCACATGAAATCCCATCCCGCGCAACATCCCCGCGACAACGCTCTTGCCGCTGGCAATTCCGCCGGTAATTCCAAGCCGCTTCATCCTCGGCTTTTACCGTGCACCCGAACCAGCCGGCCCGCCCGCCGAAATCGTCCGCGGTATCGCTTTCGCGCGACGCATCCGTGCCGCCTTCACGGTATTGCTCATCAGCATCGTAATGGTCATCGGCCCCACGCCCCCGGGCACCGGAGTAATCGCCCCCGCCACATTCACGGCATCCGGATGCACATCCCCAACAAGCGCCTTCCCCTTCGCTCTGAAATGTTCCAGCCGTTCTGGAAAATTTCTGAACAGCCGCTCCGCCTCGCCGGCATGGGTGACCCGGTTCGTGCCTACATCAATCACCGCGGCACCGGGCCCTATCCAATCGGCCTGCACAAACCCGGCCTTCCCCATCGCCGCCACCACAATGTCCGCGCGCCGCACCACCTCCGCCAAGCCCTTCGTCTTCGAGTGACAAATCGTCACGGTCGCATTCGCATGCATCAAAAGCAAAGCCATCGGTTTCCCCACAATATCGCTCCGCCCTAAGACCACTGCGTTCGCTCCCTCAATGGCAATCTCATTCCGCCGCAAAATCTCCATGCACCCTGCCGGCGTGCACGCCACCAAACCCGGCCGCCCGCTAACCAACCTCCCCAAATTGACAGGATGAAACCCATCCACATCCTTCGCCGGATCCACTGCTTCGAGCACGCGTTTCGTATCCACCTGCGCAGGCAAAGGCAACTGAATCAAGATCCCGTCCGTATCATTGTCCCGATTCAAATCCTCCACAATCGCAAGCATGTCCGCTGTACTTACGCTGGCCGGCGGCGCCAGCAGTCCGCTCGCCATCCCTAACTGTTCGCAAGCCGCAATCTTGCTCTTCACATAAAGCTGCGATGCCGGATTTTCCCCGACCAACACCGCCACCAACCCCGGCCGTATCCCTGCCGAGGAAAGGATGGCCACCTCATCCTTCAACTCCACAAAAATCGCGTCCCGAATCTTCGTCCCATCCAAAATTCGTGCCGTCATCTCAGCCCCTGTAGTGCCGGTCTCTCGACCGGCTCTTTTCGAATCCTACCGTCTGCCGTCGCTCGCCAGACGTTCCCCGAGCGCCGAACGTAACAAA
>Ga0207103_10371_pt1 | contig 10714 bp, 9 predicted proteins | sample Alteio_BWMinHeat_81_FD_153546 | JGI IMG/M metagenome (GOLD analysis project Ga0207103, IMG submission 153546) | Enriched cells from forest soil in Barre Woods Harvard Forest LTER site, Petersham, Massachusetts, United States -... | ecosystem: Environmental > Terrestrial > Soil > Temperate forest >...
AAATAAAGGGGTTACAAAATAACTTGGGTTCTAATCGTTTTGCATTATTGCGAAGTTTTGGACGCCTCGCTATAACACGCGTAACAAGTAGATCGCTTCCCCCTCTGACCTTTATGGCGACGTGGAGGCACCCCAAAGCACCCGCGGCCGGCTGCCCGCACAGCGCCGGCCGCCTTTATTTGTGGTAACGAGTTTCTGAGAATGAACGCGACCTTATGACGATAGGCTCGATGAGCCAGTGGCGTTCACGCAGCGTGATAGCTTTGGCTGCGAGTGCTGTGTATTTGTATGCGTTTCCTTCGGCGAATATTCCCTACATTCTGGTTGTGCTGTTCCATCTGATTGTCGGGACCCTTCTGACGATTTTGCTCTTGCCATTTCTTGTGAAAGGACTGCGCACGAGTACGCTGAGCGCGCGCTTCGGGTGGTTCTTTTTGGCAGTGGGCGCGGTGATTGGCGTGACCTTGATTTTTACGGGCACGCCTTTGGGAATGAAGTGGCTGCTGTACGCGCACATTTTGGCGTGTTTGCTAGGCGTGACGTTGCTTGCGGGATCGTGGTTGGCATCGCGAGGATGGCTCGGCTCGGGGGGGCGCCGAAGTGGCCTTGCGAGCAGCGGCGCTGGTGGTTGTGGTCGCGGGAATCTCGGCTGGGGCGTGGTGGTATCGGACGTATGCGTGGAACAACGCGTACCGCATCACCAATCCGGCGATTTCTCCGGCAACCATGGACGACGAAGGCGACGGGCCGCAGGGGAAATTCTTTCCCAGCTCGGCGCAGACCAAGGACCACGGAAACATTCCCGCGAAATATTTCATGCAATCGCAGGCTTGCGAGCGCTGCCACGAGGATATTTACAAGCAGTGGAACAGCTCGGCACATCACTTTTCGTCGTTCAACAACCAGTGGTACCGCAAGAGCATCGAGTACATGCAGGACGTGGCCGGGGTGAAGTCGTCGAAATGGTGTGCCGGATGCCACGATCCGTCGCTGCTGTTCAGTGGGATGTTCGATACGCCGATCCGGCAGATTGAAAATACTCCCGCGGCGAAAGCCGGGTTGAGCTGCTTGATGTGCCACAGCATCGTGCAGGTGAAGAGCACGATGGGGCAGGGCGACTTCACTTTGGAATATCCGAAGCTGCATGAGCTTGCGGCGAGCGAAAACCCTTTTGTGCGGACGATGCACGATTTTGTGGTCAAGCTAAATCCGGAGCCGCACCGGCGGACGTTTCTGAAGCCGTTCATGCGTACGCAGGTGGCAGAGTTTTGTTCTTCTTGTCACAAGGTGCATCTGGATGTGCCGGTGAACCGATATCGCTGGGTGCGCGGATTCAACGAGTATGACAACTGGCAGGCTAGCGGAGTTTCCGGTCAGGGAGCGCGGTCGTTTTACTATCCGGCGAATCCGATGATGTGCGCGGATTGCCACATGCCGCAGGTGCCTTCGAAGGATGCAGGGAACGTGAATGGATTTGTGCATTCGCACCGATTCCCGGGCGCCAACACAGCGGTGCCGACGGCGAATGCGGATCCGCAGCAGTTGGAGGTGAGCAAACGGTTTCTGCTGGATAAGCAACTGACGGTGGACATTTTTGCGGTTTCGCCCGCGGAGAGAGAAAACAAGGAGGCCGCTCCTGGAGCGGCGCGGCCGGAGCTTTCCACTTCTTTTGCGGTTGGAGAAGAAGCGGAGGTGTTGACGCCGACGGGAGCGGCGGGCGAAGTGAGGGCCATTACGGCGCCGCTGGGAGCGGTGGATGCAGCGGTGAGGCGCGGAGATGACGTGCGCGTGGATGTGGTGGTAAGAACGCGAAAAGTGGGACACTTTTTCCCGGGCGGGACGGTTGATGCATTCGATGTTTGGCTGGAGCTGCAAGCCGTAGACGAGCAGGGGCAGACGATTTTTTGGAGCGGCAAAGTTGAGGATGACGGTAAGGGGCCAGTGGAGAAGGGGGCACATTTCTACCGTTCGCTGCAAATCGACGGGCATGGGAACCCCATCACGAAGCGAAATGCGTGGGCGAACCGAGCGGTAATGTATGCGCACCTGATTCCGCCCGGCGCGGCGGATACGGCGCATTTCAGGCTGCATATCCCGGAGTCGGCAGGAGAAAAAATTACACTGCATGCCAAATTGAATTACAGGAAGTTCCTGTGGTGGAACACGCAGTTTGCGTTTGCGGGCGTGGAAGATCTAAGCAAGCCGCACGGAGAGGTTACACCGGACTACGATGATCGGAAGTGGGCGTTTACGGGAGACATTGCGCAGGTTGTAGGAGAGTTGAAGAAGATTCCGGATCTTCCGATCATCACCGTTGCGGAAGATATGAAGAGCTTGCGTGTCTTGCCGCGGACTGCGGAAGCGCCGAAGCCTGACGTGAAGCTGGCGAAAGAGGATTGGACGCGATGGAACGATTACGGGATTGGCTTGTTTTTGCAGGGGGATTTGAAGGGGGCGGCGGCGGCCTTTGAGAAGATTACGGAGATCGATCCGCAGAATCCGGATGGATGGGTGAATGTTGGACGGTGTCTGGTGCAGGAAGGCGACACGGCGGGTGCGCGGAAAGTTTTAGAGAGGGCGCTGACCATCTCACCGAATTTGGCGCGCGCGAATTTCTTTTACGCGCGTGTGTTGCGGGAAGAAGGCAAGTATGACGAGGCCGCGGGTCGTTTGCAGATTGTGCTGAAGCAGTATCCGCGTGATCGCGTGGTGATCAATGAGCTGGGGCGGATCTTGTTTTTGCAAAAGCGCTACGCGGAGGCGGTGAAAACGTTTCAGCAGACGCTATCGATTGATCCGGAGGATTTGCAGGCGAACTACAATTTGATGCTTTGCTACAACGGACTTGGCGACGAAACGCGTGCGAACGAACATAAAGAGCGGTATTTACGATTTAAGGCGGATGAATCATCGCAGGCGATCACTGGGGCTTACCGGCAGGCACACCCGGAAGATAACAACGAGCGGCAGCCCGTACATGAGCATGTTTCCGTGCCGCCGGAGACGGACAAGACGAAGAAGGCGGCGCTTGTTCATACGCCCGCGGCGGGTGGGACTCCGGCGGCGGGAGCAAGAGTTGTGGCGGAAACGAAGCCGGGTGGCGGGTCACGATAGATTTCTAACGAAACTGTTCGGCAGACTTGGGGGGACGCGAGCGCATGACTTGGATCAAAACGGTTCGAATGGAAGAGGACCACGCCGTTAAGAAAGCGATTGAAGACGAGCGCAAGCTTTATCCAGTGGAATATGCGACGCCGGTGGCCGCGGTATTTGCGGGAGTGGAGGCCAGCATTGTTGGATCGCACTCTTTGTTTCCCGATGTGCTTTTTCATGCGTTCAGCACGTTTGGCGCCTTGATGTCTCCGGAATTGCCGCTGAAAAGGAGCCAGCATGAAATGATCGCGACGATGGTGTCGGTGACAAACCGATGCCACTATTGAATCGAGTCACACGCAGAGTTTCTGCGTCGCGTGACGTTGGATCCAGAGATGGTGGAAGCGCTGAAGAAGGATTATCGGACGGCGCCGATCAGTGAACAAGACCGCACCATGCTGGACTACGTGGTGAAGCTCACGAAGGACGCGACGAAGGTTTGGCCAGAGGACCATCTGAAACTGCGGGCGGCCGGATTCGACGATCGCGGAATTTTGCAGATTACTTTGATCGCGTCGTGGTTCAACTACATCAATCGAGTGGCCGACGCGCTGGGCGTGGGCCGCGATGGGAATGCGGTGGCGAAGTGAAGAAGTTGCTGGCGGCGTTGGCGGTCATGATGGTTGTTTTGTTTTTTGTGGCACTCACGGGAACGAGTGCGCCGGCGAATCCGCCGGGCGTGACATTTCGAGACGTAACGCAACAGGCTGGAATTCAGTTTGTCCACAACAATGGGGCGTTTGGGAAGAAATTCCTGCCGGAGACGCTGGGGCCTGGCGTCGCGTTTATCGATTACGACAATGACGGATGGCCGGACATTTTCTTGGTGAACGGAACGGAGTGGCCCGGGCATGCCAGCAAACACTCAACTCCGAAGCTCTATCACAACAATCGCGACGGGACGTTTACGGACGTGACGCACAAGGCTGGGCTCGATGCCGTGGAAATGTTTGGGATGGGAGTGGCCGTTGGCGATTTTGATAACGATGGCTACGACGATTTATTCGTGACGGCGTACGGGCAGAGCCATCTTTTTCACAACAACGGGAATGGGACGTTTACGAAAGTGACGGAGAAAGCTGGGCTCGGCGGGGTGCGAGAATTCAGTACGGGAGCGGCGTGGGTCGATTACGACAAGGATGGGCGACTCGATTTGATCGTGGCGAATTATGTGCAGTGGAGTCCGGAGACGGATCTTTATTGCACGCTAGATGGAAAAAGCAAATCGTATTGCACGCCGGAATCGTATAAGGGAACAGCAGTACGGCTGTGGCACAACCGCGGCGATGGCACGTTTGAAGATGTTACGAAAAAATCTGGACTTGGAGATCCTACTTCGAAGACGCTTGGCATTGCTGAGCTGGACTACGATGGCGACGGCTGGCCGGACCTTTTGCTTTCGAATGACACGCAGCCAAACAAGCTTTACCGGAACAATGGAAATGGGACGTTCACGGAGAAGGCGGTGCTTGCAGGCGTGGCTTTCAGTGAAGATGGCGTGGCACGGGCGGGCATGGGCGTGGATACAGGCGATTACGATCGGTCGGGGCATCCCAGCCTGTTGATCACAAATTTTGCGAACCAGATGCTTTCGCTTTATCACAACGAGGGCTCAGGATTGTTTGTAGATGAAGCGCCGCAATCGGAAATTGGGCGGGCGTCGTTGCTCACGCTGGGATTCGGATGTTTTTTTTTCGATTACGATTTGGACGGTTGGCCCGATGTTTTTGTGGCTAATGGCCATATTGATCCCGACATTCAGCGCGTGCAGGCCAATGTGAAATATGCGATGCCGCCGCATCTTTTCCGGAACGTGGGTAAAGGAAGGTTTGAAGAAGTGACGAAGTTGATGGGAGCGGCGTTTGCTTCGCCCCGCGTCGCCCGAGGCGCTGCTTATGCGGATATTTTCAATGACGGACGACTGGATGTTCTGATGGCGACGAATGGCGGGCCGGCGGCCTTGTTTCGAAACGAAGCGATGGGCGGGGCGGCAAACCGCAGCTTGCGCGTGAAATTGGTGGGCACAAAATCCAACCGGGATGGTATCGGGGCTACTGTTCGTGTGACGGCATCGGGCGAAACGCAGGCGCAGATGATGCGCAGCGGATCGAGCTACCTTTCCGCAAGCGAGCTGGTGCTCACATTCGGGCTCGCGCAACACGAGAAAGCGGAGAGCGTTGAGATTTCGTGGCCGAGCGGACAGGTCGATCGGCTGCCAAGTGTGTCGGCAGGACAGACCGTTGTTGTGACGGAAGGAAAAGGCATCACGGCGAGCAGGCCTTACGGGAAGAATCTGCGCTAGCGAAAGACCGCTACTTAGATCGCGATGGCACGCGCCCAGAAGCGCGCTGCAACGCCACTCTCCTTGAGCCACGTGCCTGTCGCGGTATTTGTCAAATCGCATCGCATTAACGCGCGCAGATCGGATTCATCGTCGACGTCCATTTCCAGCCGCTTGTTTCGCTTGATGATTATTGTGGCGCCAGCTTGTTCTGCTTCGCCACGATGTTTGGCGAAACTGTTCGGGCCAAAGTGTGATGAGAAAAGCGTCGGCGGAGTGCGAAGGATGGCGTTTGTGCCGGTACCGTCGCGTGATGGGACCATAACGACCGCCGGGGCGGCGCATTCCGTCGCGAGAACTTCGTCAATATCACTCGGCTGAACGAGTGGAACGTCGAGCGGCACGCGGAGCAGCGCCGTGACTCCGTGTTCGGCGCAAAGGCGCGAGGCAAAATCAACCGACGCGCTTTCCGAGTCTTGGAGGTCTTCGCGCAGAATCTCCCAGCCAGATTTCGCGGCAGTTTCCATCGCAGGTTCATAGTTTGTGATAACGAATATTCTGTCGGCACGTTGTACGGCGCGCACGGCGCGAATTGTATCCGCGAGCATTGCCTGCGCTAGACCGAAGCGCTCCTCAGACGTCAGCACGCCTGCGAGGCGTTGTTTTGCGTTGCGCAAGTGCTTGATGGGCAAGAGCAGGGCACGGATTCCGGGCTTCCGACCTGAAAGTTGCCCGGGAAGGGGTTGCGCGGGTTCTCGCTGACCTGCAGTTTCCATCATTGGCCCGTCGGATTGCGTGGTATCGTTTGCTCTCGTCCGTCGTTTGGAGCGCACGAAAGCTAAGGCCATCGTACCAGAGCCAGAGGACTGGAGCAGCCACGGAGGCGGTTGCCAACTGCTCCAGAAGCAGCGTCGGGGAAAGCAGCGGAGCGGAGCACAATTGCGATGACTAGAAAAGTTGGCATTCTTGGCGGCACGGGTCCGGAGGGATCCGGCTTGGCCTATCGGTGGGCGCGCAGCGGCGAAGAAATTGTGATCGGTTCACGAGACGCGCAGCGCGCCGTGAAGACTGCCGCTGAACTTCGCGCACGAATTGGTAGTTCAGCAAGAATCGACGGCACGGACAACGCAACCGCTGTTTCACAATGCGATGTCGTGGTCCTGACACTTCCGTTTCCTGGTTGTGCGCCGCTCGTGAAACAGATGAAGAGCGTTTGGAAGCCCGGGACAGTGGTAATTGACACAACCGTGCCATTGGCAGCCACCGTTGGAGGAGCGGCCACGCGGATGCTTGGAGTGTGGCAAGGCTCTGCAGCGGAACAGACCAGAGAACTGGTACCCGCAGGAGTCAGCGTCGCGGCGGCGTTTCAGAATCTTGGTGCCGAACTGCTTTTGAAAGATGCGCCTGTCGACTGCGACATTCTGGTGTGCAGCGACGACGATCGGGCCAAACAAATTGCTACGGAATTGGCCGGACAGATTCCCGGAGCACGCCCGCTGAACGGCGGAAAACTTGAAAATGCACGGATCGTGGAATCTCTGACAGCGCTACTCGTGGGAATAAACATCCGTTATAAGGTGCACAGCGCAGGCATTCGATTCACTGGCTTGCCGATTTAAGAGCAGCGGCACTGCCTGGCGAGGTTTTTCGATTCGTTTTCCCCAAGAACTGCCGGCGTGGGCTCCGTGATTACGACAATCGCTGCGCGTTTTGGTAACATTTGCTGCCGTCCAACTCCTTGAAGGAAGAATCGCGATGAAACTAGTTACGTTCCACGCGCAAGCGCGCGAAAGCCGTATCGGGGCGATCATGCCGAATGGGCAGATCGTGGATCTCAACACAGCTTATGCGCTCTACCTGCGCAACGCGAAACAGGAAGGCGCGTTTTATGCGCTCGCTGACGCGCATGTTCCTACCGACATGCGTCGACTTTTTGCCAACGGCGACCGCGGACTGGATGCCGCGCGCGTTGCTCTCGACTATGTAACGAAGGAAGGACCAGAAGTTTCCGGAGCTTCTGGCGAGCCAATATTTTTCAATCGTGACCAAGTGCGAATCAAGGCACCGATAATCCCAAAGAAATTCTTTCATACCGCTGGAAATTTTCGCGAGCACCACGAGGAAGCCCAGAAGTCAGGATTTTCCCATCCCGTGCTTCCCTGGATCGTGTTTTTTCAGAACGTGGACGCCATTATCGGCCCAGACGAGGAGATCGTCTATCCAGAACATCTGACGGAAGAGCTGGACTATGAGCTGGAACTTGCGGTAGTGCTCAAGAAATCGGGAAAGCATTTTCCCGCCGAACGCGCGGGCGATTACATCGGCGGCTTCGTGATTTTCAATGACGTGACGGCACGGGACATTCAGCGGCGGGAAATGAAATCCGGCGTTTTCAGTTTTTGCAAGGGCATCGACACGTTTTGCCCGCTGGGGCCGCACATCGTGACGGCGGATGAAATTCCCAATCCAAACAATTTGGCGATGGAACTGCGCGTGAACGGAAAGGTGCGCCAGCAATCGCACTCCAGCAAAATGTCCGTCACCGTACCAGAGATCGTTGCGCATTATTCACCGATGGGATATTCCGCGGGTGATGTGTTGTCTACGGGGACGGTATCGGGAGTTGCGGCTTTCAGCGGCGACCCGAAGGCTCTTTATCTCAAACCCGGCGACGTGGTGGAGTGCGAGATCGAGAGAATCGGAGTGTTGCGAAATCCGGTGGTTTCTTACAGAGAAAAATACCGCAGTGAATCGGCCGCCGCGGATTGACTGTCCGGCGGCCGCGAGCCCCGCTATTTGTTTCGGAAATGTGGTAGGACTTTTTCACCGAAGAGCCGCGCCTGTTCCAAGCGATCATCACCCCAAAGTTCGAGCATGATATGCGTACAGCCTGCGTCGCGATATTCTTCGAGGCGTTCGATGCATTGTTCGGAAGTCCCTGCGATCGGGCAAACTTTTTCGAGAACCGCGTCACTCACTGCGCGGGCTGCGGCTTTGCGGCCGCCACTTTCCATAGCTTCCGCGATGGGACGAATCTCGTCGAAGGTCAGACCGGCGCATTCGAGCAGCGTGTCCGCGGAGCCACGGATGTTCTGAACCTTGTTGGCTAGGTACATGGCAGCCATTTCGCGCGCGCCTCGGCGTGCCGTTTTCGGATCTTCGCCAATGCTGCCGACGATCACGGAACCGAGATCGAGATGCGAAGGGTCCTTGCCGGCCTTGCGCGCGCCTTCTTCCATCATCTTTCGCGAATACTGGACGAATTTTGGCGTGGTGATGCTCGCTGTCAACAAACCATCTGAATGCGAACCCGCGAGGCGCTGAAGCACCGGGCCGGTGGCACCAATGTAGATCGGGACGCGCCAGCGCGGCACATGCGCTTCGGGTTTCAACGCGGGTGAAAAGGCCTGAAAGGCTTTGCCTTCGTATTTCACGTCACCGCCCGCAAACATGGCCTCGATGATTTCGATGCTTTCGCGCATGACCGTGGCGGGACCGACTTCTTTTCCTCTTTCGCCCTCACCAATTTCTTTCATGAAGATTTTCGATGCCCCGAGGCCGAGCAGGAAGCGATCTTTGCCGGCGGCCTCCTGAAGGACGCGCGCTTCCATGGCAATTTGGACGGGATGGCGCGTATACGGGGAGATGATGCCCCAGCCGATGACGATTCGTTTTGTTTCGCGTGCGGCAATGGCGGTGATCGCCGTGGAGGAACGCGCTTCCATGGAATGCTTGCGCCACCAGGGATAAGCTTCGGCGAGCCAGAAGGTGTCAAACCCGGCGGTGTCACAAGCTTGGGCCATTCTTACGGTTTCGTCGAGTGGCTCCATGCTGAGTTGCAGAACGCCGATTTTGAAGGGCACGCTCATCTTTATCTCCCTCCCACAGGGGATGGCCGCGATCTTGCGCGGCTACGCTGGATCGGCCCAGGAATGCTCTAATCCTTTTGTTAGTTGCCAGAGCGCGCGGTTCAGCGGAGTCGGTATGCCCAAACTTTCGCCCAAGTCTGCGATCGCGCCGTTCATGAAATCCACCTCCGTCGGGCGTTTGGCAAGAATGTCCTGGAGCATGCTCGCTCGGTGTTTACCGGGAGCGCTGGCGCCTTTTTGCACGAGAGCGCGCGGATCGCCATGAAGCTGGATGCCCAATGCCTTTGCGACAGCCTCTCCTTCAGCAATGAGTGCGTTAAAGAGGGCGCTGGTCGGAGGAAAACGTGCGGCGGCGCCGTGATGCAGCAAAGTAAGCGCGCCGACGGGATTTGTTGAAGCGTTGAAAATCAACTTGGTCCATTGCGCACCGCGAGCATCTTGGAGAGGAATCACGTGCAAGCCAGCTCGGTTGAGGAGTGCCGCGAGTTGCTCCACGCGCGCGTAGGGTGTGTTGGTCGGTTCGAATGGGCCAATCCAGGTGTCGCCATTGATGTCAAAGGCGGCGTGCCCGGGCTCGACAACATGGCCCGCAGGAAACGTTGTTCCGCGAATGACGGAGCGAACATGCTGGGCGATAATCTCTTCATTGCCGACACCATTTTGCACGGAGCAGACGGCGCTGTCCGCTCCAAAGATGTGCGCGGTTTGTTCGATGGCGCTACGTGTGTGCGTGCTCTTGGTGGCTACGATTCCAAAGTCGCACAGCGGAATTTCGTTGGGATCGGAAGTGGCATGCAGGCGGGCAGTGAAATGGGCTGCGCCACTGATGCGCAGTCCACGTTCATTGATCGCGCGCGTGTGGTGTTTCCAAACGTCGTAAGCGTGAACTTCGACGTCTTCGAGGTGGGCCAGGTGCGCGCCAAAGATGCTACCGATTGCGCCGCAGCCTACAATGCAAATCTTCACACTCATGCAGTCTTCAACGCCTCGATGCCGGGATAGAAACGCCACGGGACGTGCGCGAGGCATTCACCTTCTTTCGCGCCGACCCGGTAGGTGTCTTGGGTGTACAGACAAACCTGGCCGTCCTGATCCACGACTTGCGGGTGAAAACTGAGGACCATGTTTTCTTTTAGCTCGACGTGTGAATTCGCGCCGATCGCAGGATTCTCAAGCATGGTCGTGCCAATCGAGTGGCCGGTCAGGTGCCCGAGCTTGAAGCCCGCTTTGTCGAAAATGTTCGTTGCCGCTTTGTGGACATCGCTCGCCAGCGCACCCTCATGCATTTTTTCCCGGGCAGCTTCCATGGCGTGAGGATAGAGTTCACTCATGGCTAATGTCCGTGAACTGACTTTTCCACGAATGAGCGCGCGGGAAAATTCGACCCAGTATCCATCGGCGCCTGCGATCT
>Ga0207103_10293_pt1 | contig 10686 bp, 13 predicted proteins | sample Alteio_BWMinHeat_81_FD_153546 | JGI IMG/M metagenome (GOLD analysis project Ga0207103, IMG submission 153546) | Enriched cells from forest soil in Barre Woods Harvard Forest LTER site, Petersham, Massachusetts, United States -... | ecosystem: Environmental > Terrestrial > Soil > Temperate forest >...
CGACCAGGACCGATCCAATGTCCGCCTTGAGATGCGAATAGTCCTGAAAGGCAATGCCTGTTCGTGGTCTGGCTTCAAGGCTCGACGATCAGGCAGTATATTGAGGGCTGGGATCCGGTGTCTGGGACCGTGTAATTCGTTATGTTGTGTTTGCAAGTAATGCCTCTTTTCGTGGGCTGGCGCTCGGCGAATCACACCGTCTCAAGATGAACCGTTTTTGCTATTCAGGAGCAGGGCATGGACGACAAGCTGGATCTGATGAGGGCGGACATTACCAAGCTCAGAGTTGACGCCATCGTCAATGCGGCAAACAGCACGTTGCTTGGCGGCGGCGGCGTGGATGGGGCCATACATCGCGCCGCCGGTCGCGAGTTGCTCGAGCAATGCAGATCGCTAGGCGGCTGCAAGACAGGACAGGCGAAGATAACCCGAGGGTACAGGCTGCCCGCGAAATACGTCATCCATACCGTTGGACCGATCTGGAGAGGTGGATCAAGCGGAGAGCCCGAGCTGTTGGCGTCTTGCTATGCCACCAGCTTAAGGCTGGCGGTAGAAAACGGTATCAAGAGCATCGCGTTTCCGGCCATTAGCTGCGGGATCTACGGTTATCCGTTGGACCAGGCGGCCAGGATTGCGGTAAAAACCACCATCGAGTTCATTGAAAAGCATCGGGAGATCGAACGAGTGGTATTCACCTGCTTCGAGCAAGACGTGCTTCACGCCTATAAGCAAGCCTTCGAGGAGTCGGGCATAAAGAACCCGTCAGTATAATTGTGGCCGCGTCGCCCTAAACGTGAATCCGGCACACCAAAGCGTCTAGTACCACCTGAGAACAATCTATCCCGCTGTAGCATAACTTCCTCTTACAAAAGACAATGCGGTCAACAGTCGTGGCGCCGCACTGCGTGGTACGAAGCTTGCGATCCACCAATAGCGAACGAACCGATTCAGATCGATAGCATGATGGAGAGGTGAGACGATGATCAAGATTGGAAGAAAGGTAAGAACAGCGGTTCTCGTTTTGGCTGTGACCGCAATCGCGGGCATTTCGGTGAGCGCGAGCGATTTCGCGGGCCGTGGTACGATAGATCGTGGAGTGGTCGCACCGGCAGTATTACTGGCGCCGAGCGCTGGGCTCACTGCCACAGCAGTGCAGTTCAGACCCGCTGGTTATTACGACCGTTGGGGGCGTTTCCACTACTATTCCTATCCCTGGGTCTATAGTGGCCGCTACCGGGACGACTTCAGGTTCCGGCGCGGAGACTGGGATGACCGCTTCCGTCGAGGGCGCGATTGGGACGACCGGCGTCACTTCAGGCGCTAACCGTAAAGCTTGATAGCGAGAAGGCACACCGAAGAAAAGAGTTGAACGAGAAGCCGGCGGCCGCATTTAGGGGGCGAGCAAAACTTCCCAAGCCTGGTCGCCGGCCCTTTTTTTCTCCGAGCGGTGAATTCATCCTTGTGCGTTATCAGGGTGACGCTTCAGACACCTAAATACATTTTCCAGCAGCCTGCGGACTGGCCCTCGCCAGCCAGTAACCGCACAAAGCAGTGAAGATTGTGTCCCCCAAGATGAAGAGGAGTGAGATTTCGTCGAGGTAAGGGGCGAGCGTCCGATGAAGGGCGCTCGAGCCAGAATATACCGTGATTGCGGCGACGGTCGTGATGCCACCCATGACCAGCAGCACAGAGACCACAATGTCCCACATTCGAGTCAATACCCGGAGTCCGCAGGACATTAGGAGGGCAGCTCCTATGGCAGCCAACCACAAAACCAATTCAGTGACTTGGTCTTGACAGCGAGCGCTCAGCCAACCCTGAGCGGCGGCACTCGGAAGAAGAAGCCGGCACAAGGCGCAAATCCATGTCGAACCCTCTAGCATTACCAGTATATTCAACGGGTAGGCCAATGTCACAATGTAAACGATCATTTGAAAACGTAGAAAACTGAACAGAAGCCGACAACAACATCATCGCCGAAGGCGGTAGAAGCTGTTGAAGGAGTGTTGGTAGTATTGGCCTTCGGCGGGAAGAAGTGAACCCCGGCTGTATCGAGCAGCCGGGGTTCAGTGTTTGACAGCCCCGTAGGCGGAGCAGCAAAACCAAAACAAACGCTGCTATCTTGCCACACCAGGCGCCGGCCGTCTATCCCCGCTTACTCGGGATGGCCGATGCTTGCCAGGTTACGCTGCGTCAGCGGTTCTGTAGGGCTAACGATTGCGGCGCGCTCTTCTTCATCTGCTGTCACTGCGACCGCGGTCACGCATATTGCAGCGAGCGGTGCAGACAGAAGGCCCGACGTCAACAACGGCGAGAGGCCAACCGCCGGCACCAGCAAAGCGCGGAAGGCCGACTCGACCATCGGGACCGTCAGCGACTGTATCGCCAGCGACGCAAGCAGCCCGCCCCGCCTCCAGACGACGTTTCCGTGACGGATCATGGTTCAAACGAGACAGTCGAGTATGCCATTATCAGCGGGCCACGTTTGGCGGCCCGTTTATTCCCGGCCGGATTAGTTTCCTGCCGAGTCTGCGGACGGCTGGGGCTGCTAGTAAATCCTTTCGAACCGGAGTGAGCTGATGATCCCTGTCGAACAGATCGCAACCATTCGCCGCTTGTTCCATGCCGAGCACTGGAAGATCGGAACAATCGCGACTGAACTTGGGCTGCATCCGGACACGGTCAGAAGGGCGCTGGAGACCGAGCGATTCAACCGTGGACCGGGGAAGCGCCAGACGCTGGTCGAGCCCTATATGGATTTCATCAGACAGACACTGGAAAACCACCCTCGACTACGGGCAACGAGAATCTATGAGATGCTGCGCGGGCGAGGGTACGCCGGCAGCGTGATCCAGTTGCGACGGGTCCTGGCGACCCTGCGCCCGGCTCATCGAGAAGCGTTTCTGCGACTCGTTACATTACCGGGCGAGCAATCGCAAGCGGATTGGGCTCACTTCGGCGAGGTTCAGATAGGTCGCGCCCGCCGCCGGCTCTCCTGCTTCGTGCTCACCCTCTCGCACAGCCGCGCACTATGGCTTGAGTTCTTTCTCAATCAGTCGCTGGAGAGTCTGATCCTGGCGCACGTTCACGCGTTCGAGGACTGGGCTGGTCTGGCCAGGACCGTCCTGTATGACAACATGAAATCAGTCGTGCTGGAGCGGCGCGGCGACCTGATCCAGTTTCACCCTCGACTGTTGGAGTTGTGTGGACATTACCACTTCGCCGCCCGCCCCTGCCGCCCCGCCCGTGGAAATGAAAAAGGACGAATCGAGCGCGCCATCCGATATATTAGAGACTCCTTCTTTGCGGCCCGCTCCTTCACCACCTTGGAGGACCTGAACCGTCAGGCAAAACGCTGGCGAGATGAGGTTGCGCATCAGCGGCCTTGGCCCGGCGATCCATCGCGCACGGTAGCCTCTGCCTTTGATGAAGAGAAGCCTCGATTGCTCCCACTCCCGGCTCACCCCTTTGACGCTGACCTCATGCGAGTTGTTCGGTCAGACAAGATCATCTACGTCAGATTTGACCTGAACGATTATTCTATTCCACCCGAAGCCGTTGGCCGGTCTCTGACGCTGGTCGCATCACCCGCCATCGTGCGCATACTGGATGGAAACAGAGAGTTAGCCCGGCACCGACGCTCCTATGATCGGCTTGCTCGAATTGAAGACCCGACTCACATTGAAGCCCTGCTTGAGCAGAAACGAAAAGCAATCGCGTCCGCACCAGGAACCAGGCTTGAGCAGGCGGTCCCAGAAAGCCGGCAGTTGCTGGACGCTGCCTTCGGCCGCGGCGAATCGATAACTCGCCAGATCAGAATGCTGACTGGTTTGCTGGATGACTACGGCGCCGCCGAGGTTCGCTTCGCGGTACGCGAGGCCCTTGCCCGGCAGACTCCTCGAGCGTCCTCGGTCGCATTCATCCTGAGCCAGCGACGACGTTCTTCCTCGCTGCACACCGTCCCGGTCGATCTATCCAGACATCCTGAACTCGCCGATCTGTCTGTTCCAACACATCAACTGGAGGTCTACGATGAACTCTCGGACACCGATAACGGTAACTGATTTGTCACACCAACTCACCCGCGTTGGCTTGCGAGCCACTGCTTCGGGCCTTAACGATCTTATCGCTCGAGCAACTAAGCACCGATGGTCACCTGGAATGCTGTTGGAAGAAATCGTCCGCGCCGAGTCACAGGATCGCGCTCGCCGCGGACTCGAAGGTCGTTTGCGCAACGCCCGACTCGGCCGATTCAAACCCATCGCCGATTTCGACTGGAACTGGCCCACCAAAATCGATCGCCAGCTCATCGAAGCCGCTTTCTCTCTTGATTTCGTTAAGGAAGGCCGCAACCTCATCCTGCTTGGCGCCAACGGTCTCGGCAAGACCATGATTACCAAAAACATCGCCCATCAGGCGGTTATAACCGGTCACAGCGTCCTGTTTCGCACTGCCCCAGATCTGCTGTCAGACCTCTCTTCTGAGTATCCTCACATCAGACGCCGCAAGCTCGCTTACTATAGCCGCCCTGCTTTGATCTGCGTTGACGAAGTCGGCTATCTCTCCTACGATTCCAGCGCTGCTGATCTGCTCTATGAAGTCGTCAACCGCCGCTACGAACGCGCTTCCATGCTCATCACCACCAATCGCGCGTTCAAAGACTGGGACTCCGTTTTTCCCAACGCGGCCTGTATCGCCACTCTGCTTGATCGTCTCACCCATCACGCCGATGTCACCGTCATTGAAGGTCAGAGCTATCGCGTCCGCGAAAGTGAGCTAGAGGCCGCTGCTCGCAGAAAAAAGCGCTGAGACGGCCCCGCAGAGTTCGATGATTAGGTTCGCTCGATAAATTCCTTAATTGAGACTCGATAGTAACCTTCGATGGTCACCGTTCGATGGTGATCGTTCAACGGTGAATGGTCGGCGCTCAACAGTTCGATGGAGACGTTCGATGGATATTGACGCAGGCGTTTACGTGAAAACTGTTCTAGACCTGTACCTCGCGCTCCCTGAGACCCCAAATCGCGTTGGCCGGTCCGACCGTTCCCTGGCTTTCCGCCTCTTCCAGCAAAACGTCCCTGCCTCCATTGTCGAGGCTGCTTTCCTGTTGGCTTCAGCTCGCCGCCTCTGTCGCCCGAATGACGCTCCTGCTCTCGGCCCCATCCGCTCTCTTCACTACTTCCTGCCGGTCATCCAAGAAATCACCCGCCATCCGCTCCCCCCAAGCTACCCTGATTACTTGCGCCACAAGCTTGCCACCTACCAACTTAAAACTGCCCGAAAACCCAACCCCCAATCCCAACTATGACTCACCCCGTAATCTTCGCCCCCTTCCTTCTCAATCTTTCTCTTCCTCCAACACCGGCTCTGTCCATTTTTCTACGTTTTTACATGATCGCTAACAGTCACAATCAACGCAAATAGCGAATATCTCTTCTTCGAGGGCATGATCACAGGCCATTGCCGGGCCCTCGCGAGCAATAGGCACCCGCCCACGCCGAATGAGAAGATGGCACCCACGCCAAGCCCCAGCACCCATTGCCCTATCGGAGTAGGCTGGAGCAACAACCAGGTAACTACTCCAGAACCGAAGCCTCCGGCCATGAAGAGCAGCGTTACTTCATATCTCCTTAATGACATTCAGAACCTTCCCGACGACCACATACCTCCGGCCAATCAGCAAGCCGTCATGCGTCGAGCGATTCGTCTTACTTGAACGCGTTCAATTCTATTATAGACGGCGAAAATAGTCAAGAATTTTTTCGAACGCGTTCAGAATTTGGGGGCGCAGGCCCGCCGCTTGGACCGAGGCGGCCACGGTTGGTCTCTGACGTTGTGTCTAGCGGGGTTGGTTTGACAATTACTCGCGGCCGGTAGTAGAAACGAAGCCGTCCCAAGCCGGCACAACATAAATGGGTTCATCCGGCTGCGCTAAGCCAAGGAGGATTCTATGCCCACGAGAAGAGATGTCTTGATATCGTCCGGTTCCGCCCTGGTAGGCGCAACCCTGCTTCCAGGCACCGCTCCGGCGTCCGAAATCAAGCCTAAACGCGCATCTGGTCACACGGTCGCGACGTCAGAGGACGCTGAAGCCCTGTCAGCCGCCGTGGATTCGGAACCCGTATGCCTCTCGGACTACGAGGCTCTTGCGCGAGAGCGCGCTCCAAAGATGGCCTTTGAATACATTAGCGGCGGAGCGGCCGATGAAATCACCTTAAAATGGAACCGGGAATCATACGACAAGCTCCGATTGCAGCCGCGGATCTTCGTAGACGTATCCAAGCTCGACACTCGCGTCAAGCTGTTCGACCAGGAGCTTCCCTTCCCTATATTACTGGCGCCAACAGCCTACCACCGGCTGGTCCATCCTGAAGGCGAGATTGCAACTGCTCGAGGAGCCGGAGCCGCCGGCGCGACGATGGTCGCCGGGATGCTGGCAACTGTTCCGGTCGAAGACATCGCCAAAGCGGCGACCGGACCGCTCTGGTTTCAGACATACATCCTGAAAGATAGAGCCTTCACCCGCGACCTGATCCAGAGGGCTGAGGGTGTGGGCTGCAAGGCGCTTTGCATTACCTCTGACTCACCCGTGGTCGGAGTCCGAAATAGGGACGCCCGAGCCAATTTTTCCTTACCTCCAAATCTTGAGCGAGCCAATTTGCGGGGTTTGATGAGAACAGGCGGCAACCTTCGCCCGCCCGAGGGTGATATCTACACCCCTATCCTGGACGCCAGCCTAACCTGGAAGGAGATCGAATGGCTGCGATCATTTGCCAGGGTGCCTGTCTTGCTGAAGGGGGTACTGAACCCCGACGACGCCGAATTGGCGATAAAGTCCGGCGCATCGGGCATCATCGTCTCCAATCATGGCGCCCGCAACCTGGACACTGTTCCCCCCACAATCGACATATTGCCGGAAGTCGTCGATAAGGTTGCTGGACGAATACCGATCCTGTGCGATAGCGGAATCAGGCGCGGCACCGACGTGCTAAAAGCGCTGGCCCTGGGAGCGAACGCGGTCCTGATTGGCCGCCCCTACCTTTATGGCCTGGCAGTCGGCGGCGATGCCGGCGTTACTCGTGTAATTAATATCATCAAAAATGAATTCAAGGTGGCGATGGCGCTGTCGGGCAGGCCCACTACCGCGAGTATAGACGGATCGGTAATTTGGAAGTGATCAAGGAGTGAAGAGTGAAGGGTGAACAGGAAGAGCGAAGACTGCGCGCCGCCTTGCGCCCAGGAGAGACTCGTAGGGGCGGCCGTTCTCAGGCCGCCCGGGACTCCGCGCCGAGCGTCCCTTTCACGGCAGTCCTCCATGCGAGAGGGGGCCTGGCCACTCAGAAACAAAATGAATCTGCGGTATGGGCGGCTGTCCCTGGCGGCCCCGTCGCCGGCAGTCCCATTTCAGAGAAGTGAGGATCACGAGCGATGTCAGAACATCGGGGTACTGTGGAGTCGCCAGGTTACGGGGACCGTTCCGGTTGGGCCGGATCGGGCGCAATCAGGCAGATTGCGCTACATCGGACCGGACCTACGCGTTGTTGAGGATAGACATCGCGTTGCCTTCGAATATCCTTTGCTTTTCATGCTGCGGGATGTTGAGGCCCTCGATCGATGTGACTGAGCGCTCAATCGAGCCCAGCAAATGAGGGTAGTCGCTGCCCATCAGCATGTGGTCTGTTCCGACCATGTCCCTCGCCATGTGCAAGGTATACGGGCTGAAGGTCACGGTGTCGTAGTAGAGCTTCTTCAAATAGGTGCTTGGCAACTGGTCGATTTTGACCCTGCATTCCGCAAAATCGCGGAAGCCATTATCCATGCGCTCCATCAGGTAAGGTACTCCACCGCCGATGTGGGCGATGATCCACCTGATGTCCGGAAAATCGCGCAATAGCCCGTCGTAGCACATGCGCGCCACTGCCAGCGTCGTGTCGAACGGAAATCCGATGATCGGCCCAAGAACATATTCGCGGAACGGCTCGGTGTCAGACGGCAACATTGGATGGAGCAGAATGCATAGCCTCATCCGGTTAGCTTCCTCAAAAAACGGGCGATATACGGGAGACGTCAGAGCGCGGCCTCTAATGTTGCTAAGCAGTATGACACCATTGAGCTTCAGCTCATTTAACGCCCGTTGCAATTCCTTCAGCGCCGCGTCGGGCGCGTCCATTGGTATGGACGCAAAGCCCTTGAACCGATTCCCGTGTTTGGCGATCAGGTCCGCGTAGGCGTCGTTGACCATCCTGGCAATTTCGGGCTGGTGTTGTTCGTCAGCGAAGAAGACGTTTGGAGTCGATAGCGAGATGACTTCGATATCGATTCCAACCCGGTCCATATCCTCCAGCCGCTTTCCAACATCGGTCATTGGCGGTTGAATCCCAAAGAAGCGAGCGCCCCGGTACTTTATGATCGTTCGACCGGTGGGGTCCTTATCGAAGGTGAACTCACCCGGCAATTCGCGTATCTTCTGAAAGAACGCCTCGGGATAATAGTGGGTGTGGATATCGATCCTGCGGCCAGGGGTCCGCGTTGTTTGGGCTCCTGATGAATCACCCAGGAGCGACGCCGCGGCGCCGGCGCCCGCCGTTTTTAAGAAATCCCTTCTAATCATTAGGATCTTTCAGTTGCAAACCACATCCAACAGCGGATTAATGATCGTGCCGTCGGGCTCCATACTTCCCTTCCGGGCGAACACCCGAACCGCGGCGGAAACGACGAACGGGTTTCCAGGCCCATCCACCATAATCAAATCGGCGTCGATCCGCCCAATCCCTCGGGTCGTCCTTGGTTGAGGAATTGGTCGGGGACGCCCGCGAATGCTTTCCCGCGCCGGGATAATATCGGAGCCGACAAGAGACTGGACGGGGTAGGGCTAATCCGTTCTATTCTGCGTCCAGCGTCAGGGCCTTCATTCCCACAATTTGACCGTCTTGTCGGCGCTGCCGCTGGCCAGCAGCTTTCCGTCAGGCGAAAACGCCACGGATTCCACCACATCGGTGTGGCCCTTGAGGTTCATCTTTGCCTCTCCGGTCGCGGCGTCCCAAACCCGCACCGAGTTATCGTAGCTGCCGCCTGCCAGCAGTTTGCCATCCGGCGAAAAGCTAAGGGATGTGAGAGTATCGTCGCCGGTTATGGTCTGCTTGTCGGCCCCGGTGTGAGCATCCCAGATTTTGATGGTCTTGGGAAACACGACACAGGCGCCGGTATCGCCCTTTCTGTTAAAAGTAACGCCGTCCACTACCCCATCCAGCTTGATTGTTTGCTCGACCGCGCCGGACTGGACGTTCCAGAGCTTGAGGGTCTCGTCACGGCTGCCGCTTGCAGCCATCTTTGCATCCGGGGAAAGCGCGACCGACAGCACCGTATCGGTGTGGCCGGACAACGTGTTTTTTAGCGCCCCGCTCCGGGCGTCCCACACTTTGACCGATTTGTCGAAGCTGCCGGTACAAATTGAATTACCGTCGCCGGAAAAAGCGACCGAGGTGATCTCGCCGGTATGGCCAGTCAGCGTCTGCTTTATGGCGCCGCTCTGGATGTCTACCAGCTTGACGGAGTTATTGGTGGAGTCTACGGCTGCCATGGTCTTGCCGTCGGGCGAGACAGCGAGAGGTGGGCTGACGTCTTTTATAGTGAGCTTCTCGGCGCCGCTCTGAGCGTCCCACACCTTAACGACAAAGCCGAGACTGCCGCTGACCAGCGTTTTGCTGTCCGCGGAGAACGCCACAGCCCGGACATTTTCCATGTCGCCGGCTATAGTTTGCTTCAATGTGCCTTTGAGTACCGCGGAAGATGGGGTCTTGTCACCTGCGCCAGGAGAACAATTGGAAAAGAGCACCGACAGAGTAAGCGCGCCAACTGAGGCGGCCGATAGGCGGCGATTCTTGATCATTGTATTTATCCTTTGGGGTCTTGTTCACACCAGTATGCGACGATAGAAACCGGCGGATATTACCACCGCCCGGTTAAATTGTTATACCCTTGCCCAAGAATGTCTTCGACGGCGCGGTGCTAACTCGCAGCAGTTTCAAGTCCCGCACACTCTATCCGCAACAGCCACCGCTGTCAAACGAGCCGCGCCCTGGGCGACGTTGATCTAAACCCGCATGTCGGCCTCAATAAGGGGCAGCAATTGGCTCGAATTTCATATCGTTGAAATCGTAGAGGCATTTCGCAGGGTGGACCCCGTTCCCGCGCATATGGCCGGCCCACAGTTTTCCGGCGGCCGCCCAAACCAGTCGGCCCCGATCCAGATCTGCCCATTCCCAGTCCGGAAACGTCAGGGTTATGCCCTTACCGGTATTCTCCACTTCGTGTTCGTCCCAATAGCAGCCATGCCCCGGCGGTGCACCGGTTTCGGCATGGGCCAACTTCCGGAGTATCCAGCCGCTGCGTATTTCTTTCTCAAATACGTGGAGTTCATGGAATCGTGTAGTAGACCTGGGATCCCTGAGGGACCAGTTATCGCGCTGGAGCCGGGTGTAGTAGACACCTGGACACTCGCCTCCATATTGCCGTGGTGTGAAACTCAGATCGCGGTCTAATTCTCCAGTATCCCGAACAAGGGTGTGGCCATACCCGTCATTGAGCCAATACTGCTGATTCCCGGTAAACATCTCATTTATTTTGCCATGAATGGAAAATGGACCTCTGAGGCCAGGGGGTCATGGACGGCCATCTCTCGCGCAC
>Ga0207103_10372_pt1 | contig 10651 bp, 9 predicted proteins | sample Alteio_BWMinHeat_81_FD_153546 | JGI IMG/M metagenome (GOLD analysis project Ga0207103, IMG submission 153546) | Enriched cells from forest soil in Barre Woods Harvard Forest LTER site, Petersham, Massachusetts, United States -... | ecosystem: Environmental > Terrestrial > Soil > Temperate forest >...
TATTCGTGTGCAGGCTCATGATGCACGTAGTAACTGTGCTTGCATTTATTGCAGTAATACCGCCGCTTCTTTAGCCAGGGGAAAAAAAATTTCCTGAAAAAATTCCGGTGAAGTTTTTTTGTGAAAGGGACATTACATTTAGGGCAATCGGGAAAATCCATAAAAAATAATTTGGCAGCTAAAGCTAATATATTTTTTACAATGAATTTTCAAAGTTGACCTGTTCATGAGAACTTTTAATTGTTTTCTAATACAATCAACAAGCAGGAATATGTTAGTTTACACGGTACTTTCGCGAAACTTCATTAAATTGAACGGTAACTATCCAAACGAGCAGCACGAGCAGCGTGTAAAAACCAAGGTTTTGGATAAAGTTTCCAGCGCTCAACTGACTCAAAACAAAACCGATAATTTGCTTTAAGTTCATAATAAATATTCCTAAGAAGAATTAAAACGCATATAACTGATAAAGGTTGCACGCCGTTGGCACACGAAATTTAAAATGGCTGATAGTCAGTTTTATATTTTTCAAAAAATGGATATGGATTTGGTCCTCCTTTATGAAGTTGAAACAAGAGTATTAAATCAAGCTGTGAAACGAAATATCAAACGCTTCCCGAAAGACTTTAGGTTTCAGCTAACATTCAAAGAGTGGTAAACTGTGCGATCACAAATTACAATCGCATGCGGGAAAACGAATAGCACAAAAGAAATGGCAAGAACGCGAACGAATTGGTTTTAAAAAGCAGGTGTCATAAAGCTGTTCTTTCCCCATCTATCATAATGCAAACAGATTTACCTATATTTGTTTAGCAAAACCAAAATTAACTAATGAAAAAACTCTCCTGCTGTAGCGCTTTAATACTTTTTGCGTGCTCATTTGCTCTTGGCCAGTCAAAATCCTTTGGGCCTGGCAAATTAAATATCGGCATTGAGGGTGGCGACGTTATCGGTACGTATAACGACACATACAGCACGGGATTGGGTTTTTCGGTGAAATATGAGGTGCCAGTCAACAAAAATCTGTACGGTACGCTTTCGTTAGGCTACGAATCCGTTTCAACAAAATCCGACTCGGTGGCCGCCAGGGGATATAAATCGTCGTATGGTTTCGTGCCCAGCAAGGTTGGCTTAAAATACTGCTTAAAGGGCCATTATTTTGCTGAAGCACAGGCCGGCATTGTATTACCTGCCGACCAGGGCATCAACAGCCCATCTGCCCATGAAACGCTTACACAAACAACCTTTATTTATTCCATTGGAATTGGCTACACTATGCCTCGCGGCATAGAGGTCGGATTACGTTTCGAAAGCTGGGACGAAGGCGCTGCCTTTAATCAAGTGGCTTTGCGTGTGGCCTACCGGTTTTAACAGGATCAACACCCACCGGACCAAACATTTAAAAATGACCGCTTTGCCGGGTATATAATTATTGTAATTTCGGGCGTTATTTCACTATCCGTTTTGCCGTGTTCAGCATTCTCAAAAAAGAAATCATTTCGTACCTCAGCTCACTGGTTGCCTATGTTACCATAGGGGTATTTTTATTGGTACTAGGACTTTTTTTATGGGTTTTCCCGGAATCGAGCATACTCGATTATGGCTACGCCGGGCTCGATAGTCTTTTTAGTACCGCGCCATTCCTCTTTATGTTCCTGATACCAGCTATTACCATGCGGTCTTTGGCTGAAGAACGTAAAGAAGGAACCTTTGAGTTGCTAACCACCCGACCTTTAACCGATTGGCAGATAGTGCTGGGTAAATACCTGGCCTGCCTGGTGATAGTGTTATTTTCATTGTTGCCCACGCTGGTTTATTATTATTCCGTTTACAAACTCGGCAACCCCGATGGTAACATCGATACAGGCGGGGTGATTGGCTCTTATATCGGCTTATTTTTATTGGGAGGAGCATTCTGCGCTATTGGCTTGTTCGCCTCTTCTATCAGCAAAAACCAGATCATCGCTTTTACAATCGCCGTTTTTCTGTGTTTCTTTTGTTACAGTGGATTTGACTCGTTGAGCCAGTTGTTATCACTGCAAAACCTCAACCTCGAGAACCTGGGCATCACCGAGCATTACCAATCGGTAAGCCGTGGGGTACTGGATACGCGCGACCTGGCTTATTTTATCATCCTGACGGGCTTATTTATTTGCCTTACGCTGTTCATGCTAATCAGGCAGCGGCAAAAGAGCCTTAGAGGTAAAGACGCAAAGTATTGCTTTTCCGCAGTTGGGATTTTAATTGTGGTTGGTATTATTTCGTCAATAACCTTTACTCGTTTTGATTTTACCAAAGAAGGACGCTTTACCATATCGCCCATCAGCCGCAATATTATGGATACCCTTAAGGCGCCGGTACGCATCGCGGTTTACTTAAAAGGTGACAATTTTTCGGGCAGCATGAAACGTCTGCAAACGGCGACACGTGATATGCTAAACGACCTGAAGGCCTACAGTCACAAACAGTTGCAGTTCGAATTTGTTGACCCAATTGCCTATATCAAATCGCTGCCGGATTCGGTGCAAAAAGCAGCGTATGATACCTTACGTTCAAAGGGGATAGTCGGCCAGCCGAGCAGTGTTAAAACCGATAATGGGGTTACACAGATGCTGATCTTTCCGGAAGCGTTGATAGAGCATGAAGGGAAGTATGTCGCCGTAAATTTGCTTCAATCCCGTATCGGCCTTTCAGATGAAGAGATGTACAACAACTCGATCCAAAACCTCGAATATGCTTTTTCTTCGGCAATAAAAAAGATCACTAGTGGGGGAAAGCCTATTATCGCCTTTGCCGAGGGTGACAGGGAACTGAACGATGTACAACTGAATGATGCAATGAAGTCCCTGTCGGATGGGTACGAGATCGGTCGCCTCAACCTCAAAACGGCGCCGTTTAGCATATTGTCGAAAGTGCGGCTGCTGGTTATTCCTAAACCGGATAGCGCGTTTACCGAGTTGGAAAAATTCAAGATCGACCAATACATTATGCGGGGCGGCCGGGTGCTTTGGGCCATCGACCAGGTAAATGCCGAACTTGACAGCATTAGCAACCACAATGGTGAAGGTATGTCATTCTCCAAACAACTAAACCTCGACGATCAACTGTTCACGTATGGAGTACGGATTAATTACGACTTAATTGCGGATATCAACTGCGCGCAAATACCTGTCACAACAGGTGAAACAGGCGGACAGCCACAGATACAAATGGTGCCATGGTTGTATTATCCCATTTTTATGCCACTATCCAAAAATCCCATTGTAAAAAACCTGGATGGGATAAAGGGCGAATTCGTGAGTACCATAGACACACTTGCTATCAAGGGTGTTACAAAAACCATTTTGCTGGAATCATCGCCGTACAATAAGAAATTGAACGCACCACACATGCTGTCGCTCCGCGCAATTGAACAGGAACCCAAACCACAGGAGTTTCAAAATCCGCCCAATATCGTAGCTGTATTATTGGATGGAAAATTCAAATCCGATTTTCAGAACAGACCCATACCGCCAGGCTTAATGGAGCATGTTCAGCCCCTGCCGGAAAGTAAACTAACAAAGATGGTGGTGATCAGCGATGGTGATGTGCTGAAGAATGATATCGGTAGCGATAATAATCCATACCCGCTGGGGTATGATCATTACATGCGCCAGAATTTCGGCAATAGAAACCTTTTGTTGAATGTCGCCGATTATTTAACAGATGATTCCGGCTTAATCGGCCTTCGTACGAAAGAGGTGCAGATACGGCTGCTAAGCCGAGCCAAAATTCGCAGCGAAAAACTCTACTGGCAGCTGTTTAATAATATACTGCCTTTGGCTTTATTGTTAACATTTGCTATTTTTCAACATTATATTCGCAAGAGAAAGTATGCATATTAAATTTTTATACTTTTGATTGATTAATTCTAACTATATGAGATTTATTGTTTCTACATCAACCTTATTAAAGCAATTACAGGCGGTTAGCGGCGCACTGAGCAACAGCACTGTATTGCCGATACTGGAGAACTTTTTGTTCGAGATAAAAGATGGAAACTTAACCATTTCGGCCACCGACCTGCAAACCAGCATGACCACTTCGCTCACCGTCGAGTCGAAAGAAAACGGCCGTATCGCTATACCTTCACGGATATTATTAGAGACATTGAAATCGCTGCCTGAGCAGCCAGTTGCTTTTTCTGTTGACGATAAAACATTCTCCATTGAAATTAACGCAGGCGACGGTAAGTATAAATTAAGCGGCGAAAACGGCGAAGATTTCCCAAAGATACCGATAGTAGACAATGCTTCTTCCGTTAACCTGCCTGCTTCCGTTTTGGGCGAGGCCATCAATAAAACCATATTTGCGGTCAGCAATGACGAATTGCGCCCGGCTATGACCGGCGTTTACTGCCAGCTGACTACCTCAAACCTCACATTTGTAGCTACCGATGCACACAAACTGGTAAGGTATCGCCGCAAGGATGCAAAAGCGGCAAGCACCACCTCGTTTATTCTACCCAAAAAGGCCTTGACGCTGTTAAAATCGTCGCTGCCATCGGATGATGTGAATGTTTCGGTTGAGTATAACAGTACCAGCGCATTTTTTAAGTTCGGTAACATTAACCTGGTTTGCCGCCTGATTGACGAGCGCTACCCGGACTACGAGGCGGTTATCCCGCTAAATAATCCGAACAAATTGAGTATAGACCGCCAGGCCTTCCTGGGATCATTAAGCCGTGTGGCCATTTACGCAAATAAAACCACGCACCAGGTAAGATTGAAAATAAACGGCAGCGAATTAAACATTTCATCAGAGGATATTGATTTTGCCAACGAAGCGCATGAACGTTTAAGCTGCCAGTACGAAGGCGAGGATATGGAAATCGGTTTCAACGCTCGGTTTTTAATTGAAATGCTGAAGAATTTAAGCTGCGAAGAGGTGTCACTGGAAATGTCGACCCCTAATCGCGCCGGGCTATTGCTCCCCCAGGGCGGTGACGAGAACGAAGACGTGCTGATGCTGGTAATGCCGGTGATGCTGAATAGTTATGCGTGAGGTGAGTGGTGAATAGTGAGTGGTGAATAGTGAGTGGTGAATAGTGAGTGGGAATGGAGGGAAAAAAGATTAGAATATTGCCAAGTTATTATCGACCACTCACCACTGACTACTGACAACTCACAAAAAGGTCCGGCGAAAAACCGGACTTTTTTATTCGGCCTGATAACAAAACGCGCTACAGGCAGTTATATAATGATACATGAACAAGGGTTTTTACATCGTATTCATTTTCGCGGCGATATTGTTTGCCGAATCCTGCAAAAACAATGATAATGTTTTCCCAACGGTTTTACCCTCATCGCTTAATGTTGTAAACGCTTCGGCCGATACCGTGAATTTTTACCTGAACGGCACCCGTCAAAACAACAGCTCGAGCCTGGTTCCAACCGGACAGTCGTATTACCTAACCATCCCGGCGGGCAGCCAAAACATACAATTTAAAAAGGCCGGGTCGTTTAACATTTTATTCAGCTACCCGATGAAGCTGCAGGATAGTACAAACAATTCTCTTTACGTTACCGGCGGAAGCGCGTCCGGCGCATTCAGCACCGTTGATTTCCTCGATACTACAGGTACCCAAACGGGTGTGAATTTTAAATTAAGATTTGTGAACGCTTCTCCGGATGCCGGCTCGGTAAATGTCTCGGTTGATTCGGCGGGGTATAAAAATTGTGTATTTAAATCGACATCATCATTTTTTCTTTACGGAAGCGGGCCGAAAGAGGTTAAAGTTTTCCAGGCAGGGTCATCAACAGCGAACATCGATACTACCATCACCTTCCAGCCAGGGCACTTGTATACTTTATATTCAAAAGGGTTGTTAAACGGAAAAGGAAGCGCTGTGTTTGACGTGGGTGTGGCGACGAACTTTTAAATTATATTTTGTTAAATGACATCTGTAAAAAAAAGCTTGCTGATCTGGGTCCTGTGTGTTTTAGGCGGAGGATGGTTGTGTATGTCCATGGCGTCATGCGGAAAAGCGACGACCGGCAGCCCGCAGCTGGTGAACATCCAATACCAGGTATTAAACCTGAGCCCCGACCTTTTGCCGGTGAACCTTTACATCGATATCAGGCAAGTGAATACCAACCCGTACATTTTTGGTGTGGACCAGGGATATTTTTATGTGCCTTCAACAGATACGCCCTACCAGATCCGCTCGGCGATATATGCCGGGACAACCCTCTTTCACCGCGACGACGTGCTGAAATCAGGCGCAAAGTATACCCTGTATCTTATAGGGGCACTGGCCGACAACTCCCAGACCAGCCTTTTAACGGTTGATACCGGCGCTTCGCCCCCCGCCGGTACAGGTGCGCTGCGATTGGTAAACGTTTCACCATCAGCGGTAGGCGGGCTGGATGTGTATGCCAATGGAACCAAGGCGTTTTCGGCTTTGGTTTATCAGCATGTTTCGCCCTTTGTAAACCTGCCCGCCGGCAACTACGACCTGCAAATTGACGCAACCGGGTCTACTACTATTTTAAAGGAACTTAACCCCGTTACCATTCAAAACGGGCGCTTGTACACGCTTTATACCTATGGCTACACCTCCCGCGCCGACTCTGCTGCCTTTAATGCACAGGTGACGACGAATAAATAATTGTTGTTAGTTGTAAAGGGTGCAATGGTTGTACTAAGTTGTAAAAGGACCCTATTTACAATTTTTCCGGCTTGTTCCAACTCTCACAGCTTCTACAACCTTTCCAACTCATTACAACCTTTCCAAAATCACCCAATAACCAAACAATATTTCTATTTTTGGCAAAAACAATGCACCTTGGAAGTAATAAAAAGCCTGATCGATTTTATCCTTCACATCGACAAACACCTATCCGGCATCATCAGCCAGTACCACGCTTTAACTTACCTGATATTATTCGCCATCATATTTGCGGAGACCGGTTTTGTGATCACCCCATTTTTGCCGGGCGATTCATTATTATTTGCTGCCGGGGCGCTGATTGCAGAAGGCGGCACCGGTTTAAATATTTATTTGCTGGCAATAATATTAGTCGTGGCTGCCTTTACCGGCAACACCGTGAATTTTATGATCGGTGGTTACCTGGGTCCTAAGGTGTTCAAAGAGAAAAATAAAATACTCAAACTCGATTATTACCTGCGCACTCACGCCTTTTTTGAAAAGCACGGCGCCATCGCGGTAATATTAAGCCGTTTTATGCCTATCATCCGTACCATAGCGCCATTTGTAGCCGGCGTTAGCAAAATGCCTTTCCTTAAATACAGCCTTTACAATATCATCGGCGGCGCAGCGTGGATCGTCGTTTTTCTTTTCGCGGGTTTTTTCCTCGGGAACATACCATTCTTTAAAAACCATTTTGCACTTGTAGGCGTAGTGATCATTTTGATCTCGATCATTCCGCCGATCTTAGGTGCGATACGGAGCAGGGGCACAAAAAAGCCTGCCTGAAGACGGGGACTTTTCCGGCAGTTGAATTGATTTTCAACTTTTGGCATAAAAAAAGGGAGCGAAAAAACTTCCGTTCCCTTTTGTGAACGCTATGGTACAATTCTCGAACCAATTTATTGAAGATTTAAAGAAAGTTACGGCATTTACAAAAATTGAAAATGTTCGGTAATTGGGTTAATCAACACTACATATCGCTTTTCAGATGTTGAGCATTTAAATGATCACAACAGCATGATCTTTATCATCATCCTTCCGTTTAATTGTTAGCAATAACAGTAATATTGGTTATTATGTATATTTGAGACTGTAGATGTTTACAGACTCCCCATAATTTAAAGTGATCCAACTGAAATAGGTAAAATTGTTAAAACAGACAGTATTTAATCGCGAAATATGCCGCTAAACAGAGAATTAATATTTATTGACGGCGTAAACAAAACAGACGAAGTTCAATCCTTTTCATATCGGGATGACAAATGTGTCATAATTTATAAAAATAATAACAAGGAATATCCCTATAGCAGAAATAGGGTGGGGATTGTTTCATCTGCAATAATTGATAAAAGGCCCAATGACGTTTTTACCTATTTGACAAAGGTTGCCGAGACCATTGGACTTAAAACAGAGCAGGGCAATAATATACTCCAAAATAGCTACGAACGAATTTCGTTTATACCTAATGATTGTATTCTCGCCTGTTATTTGAAGGGTATCATGCCCTTGCCAGACAATAATCATCAACCGGTTCAAATTTTCCCCTTTGGATTTAATATAAGCCAAAAGGATGCTGTGAATAATGCATTTTCTTACCCCTTGAGCGTTATCGAAGGCCCTCCCGGAACAGGAAAAACCCAAACCATATTAAATATCATCGCAAATGCAGTAATAAATGGTCAGCGCGTTGCCATTGTATCAAGTAACAACTCTGCCACTAAAAATATTTACGAAAAACTCGAGAAAAACGGAATTAATTTCATCGCAGCACTTCTTGGTAATTCTGAAAATAAAAAAGAGTTCATTGAAAGTCAGATAAATATTCCCGATTTATCAGAATATTATTTGTCAGAATCAGCAAAAAAGAAAGCAGAAGAAAATTTACAAAGTCTTTTTACCAGACTATCCGAAAATCTATACAAAAAGAACGAAGTAGCATTATTAAAGCAAGAGCTTGATCAAATAAAGACAGAATATCAACACCATCAGCGTACACGCAACGAGGATCCCGGGCATTCATCTATCTTTAAGCAAAAAATAGCCGCTGACGATCTACTATCATTATGGGCTTCAATTGAAAATCAAGCGTTAAAATTCAAGGGCTTTAACTTTCTAAAGAAATTGGTTTTTAGAATAAAGTATGGCATTAAAAGTAAGTTGTTTTACACATATTCTTTTGATAAAATGATTTCCATTTGCCAATCAAAATACTATCTGATAAAAATCCATGAACTACAAAAAAGAATAAAAGACATAGAAAGCTTGCTAACAGACTTTTCATTTGATAGTAAGATGAAAGATTACACAGAGCTTTCAATGTTGCTTTTAAAGGCAGAATTATATAAAAAATATGCAAACGGGGCGAGGAAACAATATGCAATAAAAGATCTTCATAACAATGCTGCCGACTTCCTAACCGATTACCCCGTTATTATGAGTACTACGTACTCATTAAAAAGAAGTTTATCTGATGCTATTTCTTACGATTACATAATCATTGACGAAGCCTCGCAAGTTGATATTGCAACAGGTGCACTCGCTTTGTCTTGCGCAAAAAAAGCGGTCATCGTTGGAGATCTAAAACAATTACCGAACGTAGTTGATTCGGAATTGCAAAATAAGAGCAATTTGGTTTTTGATTCTTTCGATTTACCTCCATCTTACCGTTATTCAGATCATAGTTTGTTATCCTCGCTGATAGAGCTTTTTCCAAATGTGGCTAAAACACTATTGCGGGAACATTACCGCTGTCACCCTAAAATTATAGAATTTTGTAATAAGAAATTTTATAACAATCAGCTTATTATTCTTACCGAATACACCAGTAAACGCACCCCTCTAGTTGTTTACAGAACAACCCCGGGGAATCACGAGCGGCAAAGAATGAATCAACGGCAGATTGACGTCATTAAGGAAGAAATTATTCTGAGAGAACAACTCGAAACGGTTGATTTGGGAATTATCACACCATACCGTAACCAAACCAACGCACTGCAGGAGGCATTTAACCACACTGCTATTAAAGCGGATACCGTAGATAAATTTCAGGGCAGAGAAAATGAAGTTGTTATTCTTTCTACCGTTGATGATAAGATTTCAGAATTTACGGACAATTTAAATCGCCTGAATGTTGCGGTATCGAGGGCAATAGATCAACTAATTTTAGTTGTAAACGGGAATAAACTCGAAAGCGATAGTAACATTTCCGATTTAATTCAATATATCGAGTACAATAACTTTTCCGTAGTTCAAAGTGATTTATATTCAATATTCGATTATTTATACAAAGGATTTGAAGAAAAACGTGTAAAAATCATTTCAAAAACAGGAAAGGTATCTGAATTTGACAGTGAGAATCTAATGTACGCATTAATTAAAGAAGTACTGGAAAATGACAAATTTTCAAAATACGATGTGCTCTTGCATTTTCCATTACGGAATCTTATCAGAGATTTTTCAAAGCTAAACGAACGAGAAAGAACATATGCAACCCATCCTTTTACCCATTTAGATTTTTTAATTTACAACAAGCTTGGGAAAACTACAGTTCTCGGAATAGAGGTAGATGGTTTTGCCTTTCATGAAAAAGGCACTATTCAATCAGAAAGGGATTTAATGAAGAATGATGTGTTAGAAAAGTATGGAATACCTCTTATTCGTTTTTCAACAAACGGAAGTAGCGAAAAGGAGAAATTAATTAGAAAATTGAATGAATTACAAAAAACTCCTTTAACAGGCGGATAGTCCTACAATAGATTGTTTGAAACCATCCTGCCCACCTATTCTAATTCCAACTTAAAATAACAAAAGCCACTCTTTTGGAGTGGCTTTGTGATCCCGCTGGGACTCGAACCCAGGACCCCAACATTAAAAGTGTTATGCTCTACCGGCTGAGCTACGAGATCGGGCTTTAACCCCCGGTTTAAAGTGGTGCAAATATACGACTATTCGATTTGGTGT
>Ga0207103_10373_pt1 | contig 10651 bp, 10 predicted proteins | sample Alteio_BWMinHeat_81_FD_153546 | JGI IMG/M metagenome (GOLD analysis project Ga0207103, IMG submission 153546) | Enriched cells from forest soil in Barre Woods Harvard Forest LTER site, Petersham, Massachusetts, United States -... | ecosystem: Environmental > Terrestrial > Soil > Temperate forest >...
AGCATGGTTTTCAGCAGATCGGCCCTCTTTCTGTCTGAGAGCTCATGATCCAGGAATGCGTCATCACCCAGGCGAAGGGGCACCCGTACCAGCGTGTTCTTTTTAAAGGAAACAGATGCGTTGTTTTCGATAATATCGGCAATAAGTAACCTTACTGCATTTGAACCAATGTCAATAGCGGCGTATCTCAATTTTTATTTGCTTTTAAATTTCAGGTAGTTGTAAATGTCGACCTGGGCGCGTTGCGGTATGCCCGAGTCGTTTTTGTGATATTTGTTGGTGTTGTGCGCGTTGATCTCGCGGGATTTTGTGTTATCTTCCAGCTGCAGGTTGATGATATCCCTGATCTCTTTTTTCAGGCTTTCGTCATATACAGGGAAGCCGACCTCTACGCGGGTATCGATATTGCGTGTCATAAAATCGGCCGAGGTAAGGTAGATCAGCTCGTCGCCGCCGTTGCAGTAAATGTGTACGCGCGAATGTTCGAGGTATTTATCGATAATACTGATCACTTCAATGTTTTGGCTGTAACCCTTCAACCCGGAAATAAGGCAGCACATCCCCCGAATGATCATTTGAATTTTCACGCCGGCATTGCTGGCCTGGTATAGCTTGGCAACCAACTGCTCATCGGCCAGGCTGTTCATTTTCAGGATCATATAGGCTTCCTTGCCTGCCTTCGCATTTTTTATCTCGTTATCTATCAGCCTGTAAATAGCAGGCCGCGCATCGATAGGCGACACGATCAGGCTTTTCAGGCCCCTGGGGAGCAGGTTTTTGTTAAGCGCCCTGAATATGTTAACCAGGTCGGCAGTAATTCTTTTATCCGCCGTGAGCAGGGTATGATCGGCATAAAGTTGGGCGGTCCGCTCGTTAAAGTTCCCGGTTGACAGACAGGCGTAATATTCCAGCTTGCCTTTTTCGAGTCGCGAAACAAGGCATATTTTGGAGTGTACCTTATAGTTTTCAATACCGTAAAGCACAGTAACGCCCTCCTCTTCAAGCCGGCGGCTCCAGGTAATGTTGTTTTGCTCGTCAAACCGGGCGCGTAATTCAACCAGGCAGGTTACTTTTTTACCATTTTTGGCGGCGTTGATGAGTGCATGCACTACCCGCGAGTTTTCGGCAAGGCGGTATACAGCAATGCTGATCTCCTTCACTTTAGGATCAATGGCCGCTTCGCGTAAAAAGTGGATCACGTAATCGTAGGATTGATAGGGCGTACTGATCAGGTAATCTTTTTTGGCCACCATATCGATCAGGCTTTTCCCGAAGGACAAACCATCCACAGCCAGCGGCAGATTTTTTTCATATTCCAGCTCTGGCCGGCCTACGTTTGGAAACGAGATGAAATTTTTAAAATTATGGTAACGGTTTCCCGGGATAAGGCTTTCGCCGCTCAGACCCATTTTATTCACCAGGTATTTCAGCATGTCCAGCGGCATTTCCGAGTCGTACAGCAGCCGCATGGGTTTGCCCTTGCGCCGTTTGAGCAGGCTTTTTGAAAGGGAATCGATAAATTTTTCGCTTACTTCCTTGTCCAGGTCCAGCTCGGCATCACGGGTAAGCTGTATGGAATAGGCTTCGATACTGTCGTGCTCAAAAATGAAAAAGATATCGTCAAGGCTGTACCGGATGATATCGTCGACCAGGATAACGAACTTAAGGTTATTGGTTTCCGGCAGCACCACAAACCGGCCAAGTGAATCCGGGAACTCGATCAATGCCAGCCTGGTTTTTTTATTTTTGGTGAGCTTTACGAAGAAATAAATTGCCCTGTCGCGTAATTCGGGCAGGGGCATCTCTTCGTGAAGCATGATGGGCACGAGAGTTGATAACAGCCTTTCCCTGAAATAATGCTTTACGAACTCCCCGCGCGATACGTTCAGTTGCTTATCGTTAAGGATGAATATTTTTTCTTCGGCCAGCTGTTTTACTATGATGTTCTCGTACAGGTTGTTAAACTTTCGCTCCTGCCGTACAACAATGTTTTTTATCTGGTTGAGTATCTTTTTGGGGTTATAGCCTAATATTTCCTTAGCCTTTTCATTTAAATTACTAAGGCGGCTTAAGGTAGCTACCCTTACGCGGTAAAACTCGTCGAGGTTTGATGAAAATATGGCCAAAAACTTTATCCTGTCAATTAACGGAACGGTTGGGTCGGCCGCTTCCTGCAAAACTCTGTCGTTAAAATAAAGCCAACTGATCTCGCGATTAATTATAGGTACGTTTTTATTATCCATAAAAGGCCTGCCGCTAAGCGGGATTTACAAATCTGCTTATTTAATTGTTAAGTTAATATTAACTCATTTGTATTTTTAGTTCATAGTTAATAGTTTATGGGGAGTTCATAGTTCATGGTTCATAGTTCATAGATAGGAGGGTTGCGGCAAATGGGTTGGAAATATTAAGGGGTTATTCTACCATGAACTATGAACCATGAGTTACGAGCTATTTTCTACCATGAACTATGAACCATTAACCATGAACTATCATTAACTTTGCCCTCACCAAACAAACCACCATGCCAACTTTTGATATTGTAAGTAAAATTGACGGGCAAACGCTTGATAATGCCGTTAATACCGCCAAAAAGGAGATATTGAACCGCTATGATTTCCACGGATCGAACAGTACGATCGACCTGGATAAAAAAACCAATACCTTAACAGTGGTTACCGAAAATGATATGCGCCTTAAAGCCATACAAGATAGCATTATCGGCCGCATGGTTAAGCAAAACCTCGATCCAAAGGCGCTTGATTTCGGCAAGGAACAATATGCTTCAGGCAATATGATCCGCAAGGAAATAAAGATCAAAGAAGGTATTGACAAAGAGGCTGCAAAAAAGATCGTTAAAGCGATAAAAGACAGCGGCTTAAAGGTACAGGCCTCCATTATGGACGACCAGGTGCGCGTACAAGGCAAAAAGATAGACGATTTGCAGGCGGTGATCGCATTATGCCGCAAGGGGGATTATGGGCAGCCGTTACAGTATATTAATATGAGGGATTGAGTTGATTTCGGATTTCGGTCCAGATAGCTATCGGGATTCGATTTCGGATTTATTAAATGTGGAATTATCGAAACGTATTAAAGTGTTCCCTTATCATTTCACCTTAAAGCTCGCCACTGTTTTGTCGAAGATCGGTCGGTAGACGTCAGCCTGGCTGCCAAGGCAGGTGCCTGTAATTACGTATGCCAGGCCCCCTTTAATAAAGTTAAAAGTTTTCAGGCTGAGTTTGCGACCCTGGTAATCGAATGTAGTTGAAAAGTAAGAACCCTTTATGCCGTTAGCCTGGAAATCCCCTTCGCCATCGAATATGAAGTTTTGTTTTTTCATCTGTTCTTTACTTGTCTGGATATATTGCGCCTTTGTCAGGCCATGCATATCTTCTGTGAGTATATTCAGGTTGGAGCTAAAGCTGTCGGAAGGCGGCGCATTCAGAAAAAATATTTTAAAGCCGCTTGATATTTCAGTGTGATGGCTCCATCCCCGCGGAATTGTGATGCTGAAATTGGTGGTATCATAAACGGATTGCGTAAAACCCTCCCTTAGAAATGCCTTGTTTTGAAAATTTAAAGAGATGGCCATCAATACAGGGACAATAGTTAAAAGACCGCGGTATTTGAAAAACGAAGATGTTTTGATCATAAACCTAGTTGTTGAAAAAAGGCACAAAGAAAGACGTTAAAATGTAATTTGATTGTAGGTGCTTACTTGATCTTAAAACTATCGACAATATCCTGGAACATCGGATAATAGGTAGTTCGCTGCGAAGTAAGGCACGCGCCTGTTAAGAGGTAACCAAATCCATTTTTTAAAAGAAAGTATGACTTTATAGAAATGCTGGTGCCATTATGATCAACTTTGGCAGTATAAAACTTCCCCTTCAGGCCGTTTGTTTCAAAATCGCCTGTGCTATCCGGCGCCATATTGCCTTTTTTCATGCTTTCCATATTGCCATTTAAAAAGTCGTCGATGGAGATGTCGCCGGTCTCCGCTATGATAATATTGATGTTTGGACTAAAATTATTGACCCTTGGCGCCATAATATAAAGTGCCGAGAATTCGCCGGTGGTTTTGTCGAAGTGTTTCCATCCGGTTGGGATTTTGACACTATATTTCGTTGTATCAAGCACTGCCGGTTCGTTAGTTTTCTGAGCGAGCGTATTGGTTTGGGCACGCGCAACAAATGCCGTTAATATCGACAGGGTGAACATCAGGAAGAATGATTTGGCAAGGGATTTAGAGTTGGTCATATAAAATGTCTTTGTTTAGCGCCTCAAAATAGCGCTTTTTTTGACACGATTTTTAGAATTAAAAAGATTTTTAGGATTAAATATTTTCATATAACCTTAAAATACCTTTAACGGCAGAAAAGCTAAATAAAAAAGCCGCTCCCTCGCGGAGCGGCCTTCTCAAACTAAACCAACTTATTATGAAAACATTTCTTTTCAATTTCAGGATTTATAATATTAAATCCTGAAAATCTTTCAAATCCTAAAAATCGTGTTCAGACAATTACTTAACAGCAATTTCCCTGGCCTGAACTTTAGCTTCTTCTTTTTTAGCCACTTTCAAGTTCAACACGCCGTCGGTATATTCAGCTTCGATTTTGCCATGATCAGCAACTTCGGGCAGGGTAAATGAGCGGGTGAATGAGTTGTAGCTGTATTCGCGCTTGCTGAATTTTTTACCTTCTTCAACATTTTCGGTTTTCTTATCAGCCGAAACGCTTAGTACATTTTTGTCGAGGCTGATCTTAAAATCTTCCTTTTTTAAGCCGGGGGCAGCCAATTCAATGTGAAATTCGTTTTCAGTTTCTGAAATATTCACAGCAGGTGCGCGGCCGGCCAGTTTATCACTCAAACGCGAATCGTTCAGGATCGAATCGAATACGTCGCTGAAAAAAGGGTTAACCGCATGATTTTTGTGCCCGTTGGCAAATTTTACTAATGTCATTTTTGTATCCTCCTAAGGTTTTTCTTTTAATTATCTTCGCAGCAGATTCATCAAGTGTTATACCAGCACTTAAAAACACTGTTTTAGCAGACAATCTGTCTGCACTTTTTATTTTTAGACGACAAAATGGCGCACAATGGCTGAAAAACTATCAGATTATAAATTCAAAACCCCGATTGCTACCCGCTTTTCGGATATCGATGCGGTAGGACATGTGAACAATGCGGTCTACCTCACCTACTTTGAAGAGGCCCGTTTAAAGTACTGGCGCGAGGTGATTCAATGGGACTGGAGCGAAAGCGGCGTAATTGTGGGGCGCTCAGAAGTGAATTATTTAAAGCCCATCCTGCTTGGCGACCAAATACATTGCTACATACGCACTACCCGCATTGGCAACAGCAGCTTTGACATTATGCATGTTTTAGTAAGGGAAACTGAGCATGGCGAAGAGATTTGCACCACGGGCAAAACGGTTTCTATATGTTACGATTATAAGGCGAATAAGTCAATGCCTATACCGCTGGCGGAGCGCACCAGAATGATTGAGTATGATGAGCCGGGACTGATTTTGAATACGAATTAATCCGCCGCCGCTAAAGCTATGGCGGACGAGGGTTGTGAAAGGTAAAAGGTGGGTTGAGTGAGACTTAAAGTTTTAAAAACCCCGATTTTTTTGGTTATTTTAAAACGACCTGATCTCCGGCATTTTCAACAAGGTCTCGGCCAGCTTCGAAAGGTTCATTTTATGACCGGTTACCCAAATGGCTGCTTGCAGGCAGCCGTCTTTTTTGGAGACATTAATTGTATTCGACTTTAAATGGTGAGCGGCGATCAGTTCGTGGACGTGTTCCAAGTTTTCGAAATCGCCATTGATGAACTCGATCACAAACAGTTTGTCGCGATGGATTTTGTCGATATAATTCTCCAGTATGCCAAAAGTCACCAGCACCAGTAAAACAACCAGGGTCGAAATTAAGCCTAAAAGATAATGGTCGGATCCGATCACCATGCCGATTCCTGCAGATACCCAAATCACTGCCGCTGTGGTTAAACCGCTAACACCCACATTGTCTTTAAAAATAACGCCGGCGCCAATGAAACCTACTCCGGTTACGATATTCATAGCTGCCAAATTGCCCGAACCTTTGGCAACGATGGTAAACAAAGTTGAACCCAGGCAAATAAGAATGATGGTGCGGAAACCAGCGATCTTATTTTTATACTGGCGCTCAAGCCCGAGCAGCCCGCCGCATAACACCGCCAGGCCCACTTTTATGAGGTCATCGTTAGAAATATGGAAGAGGGTGTTCAATTAGTGAATTAGTGAATTATTGAATTATTGAGTTATTGAATTAGTGAATTAGTGAGTTAGTGATTGAATTATTGAGTTATTGAATTATTGAATTAGTGAGTTAGTGAATTAGTGATTGAATTATTGAGTTACTGAGTTATTGAATTGTTAAATCAACTTTAAATCTACAATAAATCCGAAATTATACTAAAATATCTTCCCCGGATTTAGTATCCCATTAGGATCAAACACGTTTTTTATCCCTCTCCACAAGGCAAAATGGGTTTCGGTGAATTTTATCGGCATGAATTCTTTTTGTACCAGGCCGATGCCGTGCTCGCCGGAAATGGTGCCGCCAAGCGACACGGTGAGCTCAAATATTTCACGGATGCCGTCTTTTAGCTTGTTGTTCCAATGCTCATCGCTCATATTCCCCTTTACCACGTTCGTATGAACATTTCCATCACCTGCATGACCAAAACATACGGTTTCAAAGCCGTATTTGCGCCCTATTTCCTTAATCCCTTTAATCAATTTTGGGAGGTTTGCACGAGGAACAACAGTATCTTCTTCTTTGAAGATCGAATTTGATCGTACCGAAACCGCCATCGTGCGGCGCATCCGCCAAAGTTCCTCTTTTTGCGAAGCCGTGTCGGCGAACAAAACATCCTTGCAGTTAAACTCTTCCAAAACCGCGTTTATCTTTTCACAGTCTGAAAAAATTACGTCCTGGTTGGTGCCGTCCACTTCTATCAGCAAAAAGGCTTCAATATCGTCTTTAAGGTCGAACATAATGCCATCATGTTCTTTTACCCACTCCACGCCTCTCCGCTCCATAAACTCCAACGCAGAAGGCACGATACCCGCCCTGAAAATGGCGGATACCGCAGCAGCGGCATCGTCAAGTGAGACAAAAGACGCCAGCAGCAGCGCATCTGTTGTCGGCCGGGGAATCAACTTCACAACAATTTTAGTGATAACGCCCAAAGTACCTTCGGAGCCGATCATCAGTTGTGTTAAATTGTATCCTGATGCATATTTTAAGGTATTGGCGCCAGTCCAGATGATTTCGCCTGATGGTAAAACCACCTGCAGGTTAAGAATATACTCGCGGATGGTGCCGTATTTAACCACCCTCGGCCCGCCCGAACCATGCGACACATTGCCGCCGATAAAACAACTCCCTTTACTTGCGGGGTCCACCGGGTACAGCAAACCTCTTGCAGCCACAGCATCCATAAACTCTTCGGTGATCACGCCCGGCTCAACAGTAGCCTGCAGATTTTGCTCGTCTATCTGTAAAATCTTATTAAAACGCTCCATCGGCAGCGAGATACCGCCCTTTATAGCTAAAGCGCCGCCGGATAAGCCAGTCCCCGCCCCTCTCGGCGTTATGGGGATCATTTTTTCATTGCAGAGCTTCAGCAGGGCAGAAATTTCCTCTGGCGAGCCTGCTTTTACAACCACTTCGGGGTAGTAATGCAGGTCCTCCGTTTCGTCGTGGCTGTATTTTTCAAGCGCATCGTGGCTGGTGATGACATTGTCATCGCCGACGATGGTTTTGATTTGGGATAATATGCCGGGAGTTATTTTTGAGAACACGGTGTTGTAGATTTTGAATATGGTTTAATTCCTTATGGCTATGAAGATGATCAGCAAATATCCTGCTAATCTACAAAATCCTGCAAATCGCGTTCAAACAATAATGGTAACCCCTGAATGATCCACCTTCCCTGGCATTGGCGGATGCATTTTTTTGAGCGCTACTTTCACGCTGTCAACATAGGGGTATTTTTCCTTTATTACGTCAGCAATGGATTGTGCAACCGTTTCGATCAATTTGCGCGTGTGCTTCATTTCGTTACAAACGATTTCGTAAAGCTGCTCATAATCAACAGTATGGCCGATGTCGTCCTGTCTGATCCCGGCCATAGCCGGCCTGAACGCCACTTCTACATCAACCATGAATTTTGTCCCTAATTTCTGTTCTTCGGGATAAAATCCGTGGTATGCAAAAAAATCAGCCCCTTTGATGGCGATGGTGATCATGTTTCAAAGGTATTTTATATTTCGGATTTTTCGCTTCGCTCAAGAGATAGTTTCGAATGTTCGATTTCGGATTTTTTGATTGAAGGACGGTCCTCAAAAGATAGGATACCATAAACTATCACATCTTCTAAAACCGAAATCGAACATCCGAAATCCGAAATCAAAACCTATCTTTGCGCACCAATTGAATACACTATGCCTAAGAAAGATCTGTACGAATCGCCTGATTATTACCTGGTGGATGAGCTGCTTACCGATGAACATAAACTGATCCGCGCATCGGTGCGCGACTGGGTAAAAAAGGAAGTAAGCCCCATTATCGAGGATTATGCGCAGCGCGCAGAATTCCCGAAACAGCTGATAAAAGGCCTGGGCGAGATCGGTGCATTCGGGCCGACCGTACCGACTGAGTATGGCGGTGCAGGCTTGGATTATATGTCGTACGGCATTATTATGCAGGAAATAGAACGGGGCGATTCGGGTATCCGGTCGACAGCTTCTGTGCAGGGCTCGCTGGTGATGTATCCCATTTATGCCTACGGATCGGAAGAACAAAAAAGAAAATACCTGCCTAAACTGGCTACCGGCGAATTGATGGGCTGTTTTGGATTGACAGAGCCCGACCACGGCTCGGACCCGGGCGGCATGGAAACTAATTTTAAAGATGCCGGCGATCATTATGTACTCAACGGCGCTAAAATGTGGATATCCAACTCGCCTTTTGCGGATATTGCCATTGTTTGGGCGAAGGATGAAAGCGGCAAAATACGCGGCTTGATCGTTGAACGCGGTATGGAAGGCTTCACCACGCCTGAGACACATAACAAATGGTCGCTTCGCGCGTCGGCCACCGGCGAGTTGGTTTTTGACCATGTAAAGGTGCCTAAAGAAAACCTTTTACCCAACGTTGCCGGCTTGAAGGGCCCGCTGGGCTGCCTCAACCAGGCGCGTTACGGCATTGCCTGGGGCGCATTGGGCGCTGCCATGGATTGTTATGATACAGCCGTGCGCTACGCCAAGGAACGCAAACAATTCGGCAGGCCGATAGCAGGTTTTCAATTGCAGCAAAAAAAGCTGGCCGAAATGCTTACCGAGATCACCAAGGGCCAATTACTGGTTTGGCGGCTGGGTCAGTTAAAAAACGAAAACAGGGCTACGCCCGCGCAAATTTCGATGGCCAAACGCAATAGTGTGCACATCGCGCTCACCATTTCGCGCGAGGCCCGCCAGATGCTGGGCGGTATGGGCATCACCGGCGAATACCCCATTATGCGGCATATGATGAATCTTGAATCGGTTGTTACCTACGAAGGGACGCACGACATCCACCTGCTGATCACTGGCTTTGATATTACCGGGGAGGATGCTTTTAAATAAATTTTACTTATTTTTGAAGAACATCTACCAACTCTCATTACGTATAAGGATTTTGAGAATTGATGAACGTTCGGATAATGCTGACCTTTGACTATTGCCTTTCGAGTGGTAAACGCTTTAACTATGGCGTTAAAGCAATTCTTTTTCTTTTTATTTCCTGTCTGATCATTTCCTGTCAGCCCGAAAAAAAGACGGATGCTGCCGGTTATTCCCAGGCTTTTTTACCGGTTTTGGATAAAGTTTCTTCATTTTTTGAGACCAACAGGCCGGAGCCGGGGCTACACTATCTCGACTCGGCCATGAGCAGCATTAGCAAGCCTAACGTTGATGATAAATTCCGTGCATTGGCTTTTCACTTCGTTTACTGGAAAAAAGCAAAAGGCGATAACCAAAAAGCGCTGTTGTACGCCGATAGCATGCTGGTTGTCGCCAACAAAAGTGTTAGCCAAAAGGATTATCAATCTAACTATGTTGAGGCAAATATGGCCTTTGGCGACGCCTATTTTTCGATGCAAAAATATAACGAGGCTTACCTGCATTATTTCCAGGGCTTCAAGATCGGCAAAAGCTATCTCAATAACGGCGCCCTGTCCGATTATTCGTACCGGATGGGTATGATCCTTTATAAAATGGGGCACTACCGCCTTGCAGCCGGTTATTTTAAAGAAAGCTATAGCTATAGTTTTCAAACCAGGGACAAATTCGCCGACTTTTACCGCAACCAGGAAGTGCTTGATAATATTGCGCTTAGCTACAAGCATAATGGCGACATTGACAGCGCCATATTTTATTTTGCCAAAGCCCTGACGTATATTAACCAAAACGCCGCTCAATTTAAAAACCGGTTTAACATGCTGGAAATGGCCAGGGGTGTTGTTTACGGCAATGAGGCGGAAGTATTGATAACAAAGGGCGATAATAATGGTGCAACGGAACTATTGAAAAAAAGCATCGCCATCAACTTGCAA
>Ga0207103_10376_pt1 | contig 10590 bp, 10 predicted proteins | sample Alteio_BWMinHeat_81_FD_153546 | JGI IMG/M metagenome (GOLD analysis project Ga0207103, IMG submission 153546) | Enriched cells from forest soil in Barre Woods Harvard Forest LTER site, Petersham, Massachusetts, United States -... | ecosystem: Environmental > Terrestrial > Soil > Temperate forest >...
AGTTCCAGCGCATCCTCTTCCTCTCGTCCAAGCAGCGGAAGATGACCGCCGAGGGGGAACGTAAGCTCTCGGACTTCGTGGTGCCAGGTTATCTGGAGATGCTGAATGAAATCGCCCGTCTGCTGAAGCAGCCCGAACTCTCGAAACAGCCGGAGGCCGAACGCGCCCGGCTCATCATCGACGCTCTCACGTCTGGGCAAGCCCTTCTCATCCTCGACAATCTGGAATCCCTGCCCAAAGACCAACAGAACCAGCTGTTCGAGTTCCTCAGCCAGCTCCCCCAGGGCTGCAAGGCCATCGCCACCAGCCGCCGCCGCACCGATGTGGACGCGCGCATCATCCGCCTGGAAAAGCTCGACCAGCAGGCCGCCCTCGACCTCCTTGCCGAGCTCGCCACCGACCGCCCCCTGCTGGCCAAGGCCAGCGAGGCCGAGCGTCTCCATCTCTATGAGGAGACCGGCGGCAATCCGCTGCTCTTGCGCTGGATCGCGGGCCAGCTGGGCAAAGGTCGATGCCGCACCACCGCTAGCGCGCTAGAGTTCATCCGCAGCGCGCCGCCCGACAATCACCCCTTGGAGTTCATCTTCGGCGATCTGCTCGACACCTTCACCGAGAACGAAACCAAAGTCCTGGCCGCCCTCGCCCACTTCACCAGCGCCGTGGAGGTCAAGTTCATCGCCGAGCTCAGCGGCGTGTCCAAAATCGCCGCGCAGACCGCGCTCGGCGATCTCGCTGGTCGCGCCCTGGTCGTGCCGGATGAAGAAGAGAAAAACTTCGCCCTCGTCCCGATGGTCGCCGACTTTCTGCGGCACAAACGCCCGGAAGCCGTACAGCAGACCGGCGATCGCCTCGCCGACCGCGCCTATGCGCTGATCGTGGAGAACGGCTATGAAGAGCACGAACGGTTTCCGATGCTGGATGCTGCCTGGCCTACCGTGTTCCCCGCCTTGCCCCTCTTCCTCGCGGGGCCGAACCAACGACTTCAGACGGTCTGCACTGCCCTCGTTTTTTTCCTCGATTTCACGGGCCGCTGGGATGAGCAGCTGTCTCTCGATCAGCAGGCGGAAACCAAGGCCATTGCGGCCGGCGATCACGCTAACGCCGGCTGGCGCGCCTATGATGCAGGCATGGTCCATTACCGTCGACGGCAAGCGGACGCAGTGCTAGTCTGGGCCGACCGCGCGGCGGCGCACTGGCAGGCTGCTCAGGCAGGGAACCGCGAGCGCGCCTACGAATTCCTATTGCGCGGAACCGCTCACCTGTTGAAGGAAGATTACACCGCCGCTATCGCCGCTATTCGCCAAGCCCTCTACTTGTACCGTACATTGTCCAGAGAAAGCAAGGAAGTTGTTAATGCCCTGAACCAACTCGCCAAAGCGGAGAATAAGTCCGGCAATCACGAAGCGGCAGAAAGGGATTTTCGCGAGGCGCTGCGGATAGCACGCGCGGTTGATTCCCTCGAGGCCGTGGCAGTCTCAACGGATTATTTGGCTACCCTTGCGCTGGAGCGAAAAGACTGGCTGGGCGCCGAAGGCCTGGCCCGCGATGCCCTGGCCTTGGCGGAAAAAATTACGCGCCAAGAATTGATCGCCAGGGGCTGCAAATGCCTCGCGGGCGCACTGGTGAGGCAAGGGAAATCGGTGGAGGCCCTTCCTTATGCCCGGCGCGCCGTAGAGATCTTCACACGCCTGGGCTCCCCTACCCTCGAAGATGCCCGCGCCATACTGGCAGAATGTGAAGTCTGATGGTCCTGACCGCCGCTGTCTTCCCGTTCTCAAGCCCACCTGCCTGGTCGGATGCCTGCTAGGTCAGGGCTATCGCGATTCTCGGGGGAGCCCAGGGTGTCAGCCACCTTTTTTGTTCTGTTCACAGGTCGCTTTCATCGGTCAACCCCGGCTATCCTCGGCCAACGTTAAACTCCAATTTCCATCCCCTTTTTATCCCTGTTCCGTCCGTGGCTTTGCCCTCGGCGATCTCCCGCGTAAGAATTGTGACGCATCGCTTAAGGCGACAGGCCAGGACCCAGCAATGGCATGGAGTTCTAACTCGAGCAAACCCACTCGGCACACCCGTTCTGCTGATTTTCTAATTTTCTGCTGATGCACTCTCGGAATTTGATTAAGATGAGCCTATTCATACGAAACCGAAACCGTGCCCTTCTTGCTGGAGGCGAGCGATGAGTCGCGTCCGTGCCGGCGGCCTCTGGATTGTCCTGTGCCTGACATTGACATCGGCCCAGCGCGCTCGGGCCGCTGAACCGTTTCGATATCCGGAGGCGAAACACGGCAAGGGAGAGCTCCGTTATGTCAACGACATTCCCGTCCTGACCGTGCGGGGAACGCCGGAAGAGATCGGCGACCAGGTGGGCGTCCTCGGGCTTCGGCTCATTAAGCCTCTATTCGGCCGGGTTCAAGAGTTCACCAAGGCTTGGCACGTGGAAGCCATCTTTCCGCTGCTCATGAAGACCGGCAACATCATGACCGCGAACTTCCCGCCCGATCATCTCAAGGAGCTGGAGGCCGCTTCCAAGGCCTCGGGCGTTTCCCGCGACCTGCTCATCTTCGGCAACACCTTTATTGATATCAGGCACCTGGGCGGCTGCTCCACCCTGGTCGTCGACCCGAAGCGCAGCGCCGCCGGCGGACTTCTCTTCGGTCGCAACCTGGATTGGTTTCCCTTTGGCGACTTGCACTTGTATAGCCTCGTGACCATCTACCGTCCGGAGGGCAAGCATGCCTTTGTGGCCGTGGGGCTGCCGGGGATGATTGGCCCTCCTTCGGGGATGAATGATGCCGGACTGGCGCTGGCTCACAATGACATTAATGCCACCCGCGATGGCTCGGCCAAGCTGGATCCACTGGGCGTGCCCACTCTCTTGGCCATGCGCCAAATCCTGGAGAATTGCACCAGCGTGGCCGAGGCGGAGAAACGAATCCGCGCCGTCCGGCGGGCGTCGATGGCTCTTCTTACCGTGTGCGACAAGAATCAAGGGGGTGCCTTCGAGATCACGACGAAGAACGTCGTCGTGCGTAGCCCGATCGACGGCATCTGCGCCAGCACGAACCATTTCCGGGCCAAGGAGCTGGCCACGGCCTCACCCGCAGTGCTGGAGACGAAAGAGAATTGCCCCCGTCATGCGGCCCTTCGGAGCAGGAGTCGAGACATTGCCAAACTCACCATCGAGGATGTGCATCAAGTGATGGATGCCGCCAGCGCCGGCGAATGGACAATCCAGACCATGATCTTCGAGCCGAGCGCCCTCCGCCTGCACGTCGCCTTCGGCAAAGGCCCCACCTCCGCCCTGCCGCTGAAAACACTGGAGCTCACCAAGTGGCTGCAGAGCAAGTAGCTCGCCAACGATTATCTCGCCCCATGCTGCATTCGGTTATCATTTTTGACTACTGCATCGCCCCCGGTTTCATGTGGACGAAATGGACCAACCAGACAAGCAGGGCAAAGGGCAAAGTGTAAGCGGTCGCCCATAGTGATCCCCACAAAGTGGCCCGAACAAGGTTACCCTGACAGCCGTGCTGATCATTCGTAATCCGCGCCAGCATTCCCCGAATAAGGAAGTAAGCGACAAACGCCAGCGCGGGAATGACAATCTCTCTCAGGAAGGCAAAAAGCGACATTCATCTTTTGGCCTCCCATTCATTTCCGACTCATGTAGCGGCGTGGCAAAGTAGTGGCGATGCCGAACGCAACTCCGATTGCATCTAGGGACTCAATGTCCGTTCTATTTACCTGTATCCGAGCCGGGGGAGCCTACGACCACGATACGGCAACACCACTACCGAGAGACCAATCTTCCCAAGCGGCGGTCATGGAGAGACGGACGAAGACATCGTCACGCGCAATTCCCGGCGAGGCAGCAAGTTTGTCCGAAAGGCGCGCCAGTAAGGCCTCCTTTTCGGCCCGACGCCGCGCGTCTGACTCGATGTTAATGATCACGAAATCTCCCGAGCGAGACCCTTTGATCCCGAAGTGACGATCGTAGATCAGATCGCCCGGCTCAACTTGCTCTATGATCTGGAACAGATCGTTCTTCTGCATATACGAAGCCTCGACGAGCGCCTCGTATATGCTGTCTGACATCTTCTTGATATAGTCGGGCGACTTCCCCTTAATCATCGTCACACGAACCAGTGGCATGAGAATCCTCCTTATTGCTGCCCCTTGCGGTTAGCCCTGCGCCGGCGGTTCAGCCCACGCTGTATCCAGAGTCTGGTAAGGCAAGGTCGGCGCTCGGCCAAACCAGGCTAGCATAGATCTCCAGATAGTGCAACGAGCCGTTCCTGCGCATTCGGAACCCAGCGCTGCTGGGTATTTGTTGGGCGCTTCAAAGCCGCCTGAGCGGTAAACGACCTCCAGCCGGTTGAGTCCGATTGCACCGACCTTCAACCGCAGCTCGCCAGGTGCGGGATCCTCGAATGCAATCTCTTCGAGGCGAAGTACTTCTGGACCACCGAGTTCATGAAATCTGATAACTTTTGCCATTGAGTTTTCCCGTATTTCTTTCTTACTGTTTCATTTGTTTTCATTAAACAACGAGCGAAAGGCGTTTGCTTGCGTTTGGTAATCCGCATTCTCGACGGGACGATATGCCTTCGTTCCCTTCTCTTTATTGGTAATCAGCGAAGAACGGTCCACGTTTTTTAACCCCTGCTGAAGTTCTTCTTTCGTCGGATTGACGCAGTAAACGGGAGATCCAGGTTGTTGCCGCCACGATTCAGCGATTGTTCCGGCATCAACAGAATCGAAGCCGATCCGATCAATGAGTTGAGCGACTGTTTCTTTCGCCTTGGGATTGTCACCGGAAATCGGAAGAGCAACACGATCTCTGCTTCCGTGGAGGCGTCCCGCCCCAGCCAAAGACTTCGACCCAATCGAATTGAGGACCTTAACGACGGGCCGCCCAATCTGCTTCTCAACCCACGCACTGTCCGTAAGTCCACTTTCTATCTCGTCGATACGTCCGTCGCGCCACGGATAATAGTTGCCGACATCAATTACGATGGTTTCTTTCTTTGCTTTATTTAGAAGCCCTTTAGGCAGCACTGGAAACGCCTTTTGAGGAAGGACAAGAAAAAGGATATCGACATCTTGAACGATCTCTTCGACTGAAACAGGTATTGCTCCAGTTTTCGCTGCGAGCTCTCTGAGTGAGTCTGGCCCTTTCGAATTTGCCATTTTCACCGGATAACCCGCATCTCTTAACTTTTTGACAATCACTGCACCAATATCTCCAGTTCCAATCACGCCAATGTTCATAGATTCTCCTTTGCTTAGTGATGGTACCGTGCGTCTGAGGAAGCCCGATTCCGATGTTCCGTGAAAGCGTCGCATGAGCCGCTCAAGAGCCCCTGGTGTAATCCTCGTAAACACCCGGGCTGCCATAGTGTTAGCTACCCGCAGCCTCCAACAGCTCGTTGGCGTGTAGTTTTGCCCAATCCCTCAGCAACAATGGCTCGCGACCTAGAAGTGTCTTAGTATCGTCTATGACGCTTCCAATGTATGCCATTCTTCCGTCCTCGACCTGTTCGAAGAATTCGAAACCTCCCTTGGCATACGCTCGTTCGTATGCGGAACCAGGCTTTACGGCATCGTTTTGGAAACCTTTGGCTTTCTGAACTGCTGCTGTGAACTTACGGCCGGTAGCTGCAGTTAGAGATTCAACCACCTGGTGTGGAGTAAGCACGTCCGCTGAAAACCAATAATCCCTTCCATTGTGTTTCTCCGGCCCTTCCATGAGAATTACGGCTGCAGCTTCTGCTACGTCTTCCAAAGCAGTAAACCCGACGGCTTTAGAAGTGTATGTGCTGTATACACCACCTTTGATCGACCATACTGACAGAAAATTCTGCATAAACATGTTAGGATGTAGATTCGTCCATGCAACGCCGCTGACGCGAACATATGCTTCAATCATCTGATGCCAGGCGAAAACCGTGGAGTAGGCGTCATGATCTCGCGTGAATACGCCCAAGTGCACAATATGATTTACACCGTTACGTTTTGCGGCATCGATAAGTGATTTGCTTTGCACAAGCATGTCAACTGTATAGCCGGTTATTAGAAAAATGCCGGTGATGTTTTTCAACGCCTTATCGAAAGTTCGAGGATCATCAAGATCGATAAACCGCGACGCCCCAAATTGATCTGCGAGCTCTTCCCGGTTCCCTTTCCTACGCGTCCCTACCGAAAAGTTTGCTTCACTCCTTCTTAAATACTCTGCGACAAGTTTTCCAACTTGTCCTGTTGCGCCCAGCACGAGCAAGCTGCGTGAACTGTTCATTTGAATCTCCTTTCACTAAGGATCGTGATGCATGGCTGTATTATTCATACATGAACCACGCGGTCAAAAAAATCACTGCACGGCGTCCAGCGCGCGTTTCAGCACCAGGGGATCAACCGAGGAAAGCTCCTTGGCGACATCCTGGAGCACCGCCTTGACCACCTTGGCCCCGGCCGCATGCCGTTTCCGACCGAGCGCGGTTACCTCCGCGCGGACAGCCCTCCGGTCGGCCGGATCATCGGCCCGTTTCACCAGACCGTCCGCCTCCAAGCGGTCCACCAACTGCGTGACGTTGGACCGCACGCAGGTAAGCTTTTCGGCCAGCTCGCCGAGGCTGATCGGTCGGTCCTGGCTCACCAAGACAGACAGCGCCTCAAATTTCGCGATGGATAGCCCCACGCCCGCTAACGCCTCCTCCAGGCGTGCCTCGACGCGGTGAGCGGCATGGACCAGCGCAATCGCGATTGGATCGTACATATCTGAATAATACAGCCATGTCCGATCGGTGTCAAGGGCCGATCTCTCGGCAATGTTGTAGATCCACACCTGGTGCCTCCGCAGTAGCTGTTCCAGCGCGGCGAGGTCGCCGTTCTTCGGTTTGTTCAACTAACTCGGCATCTACCAGGCGCATTCCCGATCTCATGATCCGAGAGATTCGAGCCCGACCCTTGGTAGCACCGCTGCCGCGTCCCATCAGGACAGCTTTAGGTGACATGCTCGACGCTCCGCTCCTGCTGATCGATGTGTTGACGGACGCGGGGGTGACGGGGCGGGCCTATGCGTTCGCGTATACGCCGCTCACCCTGCGTTCGCTCGCACAGTTCGTGCGCGACATCGCCTGACGGGGGACATTGCCGGTATGCGTTCGATTCTCGAAGTTCGCTTGTTTGGCGTGGCGCATGTCGTCCGGCACACAAAGCCCCTGAAGAAGAACGGGTCGATTGTCTTGATGTCCGGTCTATTTGCAACACGCCCCGCCGCAGGCGGAGCAATGGCGGCGGCTGCCGTCGCGGCGGTGGAGGGGTTGACTCGGGCCCTGGCCCTGGACTTGGCCCCGATCCGGGTGAATGCCGTCGCCCCTGGCCTGATCGACACTCCGCTCTGGGATTCATTCGGACCGCAACGTGAAGCAATCCTTGCGAGCGCGTCGAAGCTGCCGGACGATCCGTAGGGTGTCCTCCGTGTCCCTGGCGGCTCGGTCCAGCTTGTAGACCAGGAGCACGGCAACAAAACTATGCGGCGTCCCTGCCAAGTTCGCGGAAGCAGTTGGCAGGGACGGCGGCGCGTTGTAAAGCCTTAAGCCACATCACCTTGCGACTAGGCAAGTCGCGTCCCTGCCACGCTGGTGCGCACTCGGAAATGATTCGCACCCCGGCAAACCCCGGCCAATCCCCGCAAAACGGGGACAACCGCGGCCAGCCAACTCCGGGCGCTAACGCAACCCGGCTCACCGCTTCAAAAGTGATTCGTTGCATCGTTGCACGTTTTGCACGTACCCCGGTTGCAAACTTTGCAGATCGTTTCATTTCATTGCATCGTTGCAAACTTTTCATGCAACGGTTGCAACGATGCAACGAAACGATTTGCCGAGAACGAGTACTTTGCCACTTTGCCAACTTCGTGACACGGTTGGCAAAGTACTTTCCGATCTTAACATCATAAATGACAAGGAGTTGTGACTTGGCAAAAGTGTCTTTGCCACCGGCAAGCACACCCGTCTATGAAAGCCCGTTCTTTGTCAAGAAGGATAGAAACCGCCGGAGCGTCCGTGAATCTCCCATTCGTCTATCCGAGCATTGGCTTCCGCCTAGCCCCAGTGGGTTGCTTCGAGGTGGTACTGGCTGCCCCATCGGAAAACGAGCCCCAGGCCCAGGGTGTGCTCGAGCTCGCCAGCACCAGCACGGGATCACGGTTGCTGGTTGCTTTCTTTCCTTCGCGGCTCTTGGAGAACCCTCCTATCGTGCAGGACCGACAGCGATCGCCAATTCGCCGGACGGTGTTTTCATTTCGTGATACAGTCGGCGTATCCAACGGTTGGCCACGGCCGCGGCCACGACGCTTCCCGGCTTCCCTCGGGCCCGCAAACGCTGGGCAAACTTCTGCCACGACGAATCGTAGTGCACCAGGCGATGGGCCGCTTCAATCAGCACCGTCCGCAAGGCGGGGTTGGCGGCTCGGATCAAGCCCGCGTCGGCTTGCCGCTGGCCACTGGAAGCATTGCGCGGGCTCAAGCCACAAAAGCGTGCCAACTGCTTGCCGGTGCGGAAACGATCAAAGTGACCGATCTCGGCGCGGATGGTCCAAGCAGTCACCGGGCCAATGCCCGGCTGCTGTTGCAAGCGCTGGACTTCCACGTCCTGGGCGGTCAGGCGCTGCAATCGTTTCTCCACTTTTCGGATGGCCATGGCCAAGCGTGCCAGTTCTCGAAAGTGTTCTTTCGCCAGCCAGCGACCTTGTTCGCTGAGCTCGGCGCTATCCCGCACCCACTGTTGCCAAGCCTTCGTCCAGGCATTCAGCCCTTCGGGAGCACGGCACCGTTGTTCCCGCAGCAACGCCCGCAGTCGCAACTTGGTGGCCCGCCGTTGTTCGGTCAACTGCAATCGGTAGCGCGTCACCTGACGCAACTCGCGAATATATTGGGGCGCCAACCACACGCGGGGCAGATAACCGACGCGCTCCAAATCCGCCACCAACTGGGCGTCCTGACAATCCGTTTTGTCCGGGTTCTGTTTCATGCGCTGGACGTAGCCAGGATGAGCGAGATCCACCGACCAGCCCGCGCAACTGACCAACTCCTCGGCCAAATCGGCGGCCCCGCAACAGCTTTCGATGGCGGCTCGAACCGGCCGACCAAAACGATCCGCGAAGTTGGCGATCGCCTTCCAATCGTTGGCACGGTCGGCATTGGCCAACTCGCTTCCATCGCTATCCAGCACACAAACACGTACCGACGAATCATGGTAGTCCAAACCGACAAACACGGGTAAACTGCACATACTCGTTGCTCCTGTGATGAGGAAAACATGCTCCACGGGTACTGTTGTACCCGCAGGAGCAACGAGCTTTCATCCCCATCGGAAATGAAGGGCAGATGAGCCGGGCCAACCCCGGAGGCACCGGAAATGAAGGGCAGATGAGCCGGGCCAACCCCGGAGGCACCGAAGCAGATCGTGTCGAAATGCGTTCCCAAGCCGGAGCTTTGAAACGAAGAGGAACCGGCGACTACACCGAGCACGGCCTTGCTCGCCCCAATTGCTGGCAAGCGGAAGCCGAGGCGGCGCTGACGAAATTTGTCCGGCCCAACGGCCTGGGCAATGGCGAGAAATCGCTTCACTTGTCGGAACAGTTCATGATCGTCATCACCTGCCGGGATGAAAAGCATCAGGTGGAGTTGCTGGGCCGGTTTCAGGGGGAGGGGTTGGAGTGTAAGGCGTTGGTGGGGTGAGGCGAAATGATGAACGTCCCCTTTTTCCGTTCCCAAATTCCAATTCCGGTCGCAAACGCTTCCGAATCCCCCCCTTTATAGGCTCGCCCAACGGTCAAATCAGAAATGAATCAGCGGCAATTCTTGGACCGCTTTGCGCAACGCTTGCTCCCATTGCATGTGGATGTTGCGCAAATCCGGGTCGCTTTCGGGAAAGCGGCGGTGGCGGGTGATTTGCAGTTCATCCTTGGCATAAACCATCAAGTCAATTGGCGGTCCCACTGTGACATTCGAGCGCATCGTTGAGTCAAGTGAAATCATGGCGTACTTGGCGGCTTCCTCCAGGGTAGTTTGTTCAAAGCGAATGCCGCGGTCCAGGATGGGCCGACCGTATTTGCACTCGCCGACTTGCAGATACGGCGAATCTTCCGTGGCCGACAGCGGGTTGCCTTGTGGATAAATCAGGTATAACCCGAGTGGCTCGCCTCGAATTTGACCGCCGAGGATGACGCTGACATTAAACTCATACTTGTCCCGTTCCAAGGCGGCGCGATCGCGGTCGGCCACCTGTCGAATCTGATCGCCGATCACTCGGGCCGCATCATAAAGGGATGAGGCCGCGGCCAGCCCCAGGTCCTGATCGAAATCTCGCCGCAATTGGGTGATGACCGATTGCGTTAGCGACAAACCCCCGCTGGTCAAGAGGGTAAACACGCGCTCCCCCGGTCGCGTATACAGGTGCATCTTTCGACAGACGTTGACTTGATCGTAGCCGGCGTTCGTCCGGGAATCGGAAGCCATCACCAGGCCTTGGCGGGTCATGATCCCGAGGCAATAAGTCATCGTTCGATTGCCCTTCTTGGTCCCCGAA